>WNGO01002592.1_pt1 | contig 16536 bp, 17 predicted proteins | sample 5400511 | NCBI WGS metagenome assembly WNGO01 (sample SAMN13153380, study PRJNA577476) | soil metagenome | isolation source: 20 cm soil or saprolite under Garry oak tree replicate 2 | place: USA:California | collected 2016-06-15 | reverse complement strand
GGCGTATATTAAGAAACTGAGAACTGCTGTGTACCGGCTATTGGCGAAGCACACCAGTGGGCGCAAGCCCACTTTTTAGTTGGAGCCCCGTCGGTGTTGCGGCCATCCGCCAGTAAGTTATTGGATTCATGGCGCTTGACGTTGAACGTGTGCGGGAAATTGCAGACCGGGTTGCCGCCTCGACCGGGTCGCCGCCTCCAACGGACTCGAAGTCTTGGACATCGAGTTCCTCGGCGGAGGCAAAGCGCGGATGCTGCGGGTGTTTCTGGATAAGCCGGCGGCAGGGAACGATCCGCTCGCGGGAGTAACACACGAAGACTGTGCGAACTTCAGCCGCGAGTTTGGCACGATCCTCGACGTAGAAGACGTGATGCCCGGTTCGTACACGCTGGAAGTGTCGTCTCCGGGGCTGGACAGGAAGCTGGTGAAGCCGGGGGATTTTACGCGCTTCACCGGAAGCCGGCTGAAACTGACGACGCGGCAGCCGGTAGACAACAACCGGCACTTTGAAGGTCGCCTGGAAAGCTTTCAGGACGGCCGCCTGACGCTGGATTTGAGCGTCGCCAGCCACAAGTCGCGCAAGAAGATGGGCGACGCGGCCGGACAAAGAATTGAAATTGATTTTGCCAACGTAGAAAAGGCGAATCTGGTACCAGAAATCTAGTACTCAGCACGTCTGAGAACTGAGAACTGGCAGCTGAGAACTGATTTTTATGGCTAGCGAGCTTTACAACATCATCGAAGGCGTGAGCCGGGAAAAGGGAATCGATCCGCAGATTGTGGTCAGCGCGGTGGAAGACGCCATTGTTATGGCTACGCGCAAGCACTACAAGTCGCAGGAAAATTTCCGCGCGAAACTCGACAAGGAGAGCGGAAAGATCAGCGCCTATGCCGTGAAAGCAGTAGTGGAGACTCCCGAGCAGGTGGAAGATCCTAATCTGCAGATTACGGTGGAGGACGCGCGCCGAGTCGATCCCAACCTCGAAGTCGGCGGTGAATTGCTGACTCCCAAGCCTATCGATGGCATTCTCGGCCGCATCGCCGCTCAGCTCGCAAAGCAAGTGATTTTCCAGAAGGTGCGCGAGGCCGAGCGCGACACAGTCTACAACGAGTACATCGGGCGCGTCGGCGAGATCGTCAACGCGACGGTGAAGCGCGTCGAAGGGCCGGACGTGATTTTCGACATCGGCAAGGCCGAGGCCCGCATGCCTCGCAAGGAGCAGTCGCGGCTCGAGTCCTTCGCAGTCGGCGAGCGCGTGCGCGTGGTGATCGCGCGCGTCGAACGCGCTTCCAAGGGCCCTGGTGTTGTGGTTTCACGCGCCGCGCCGGAATTGGTCCAGCACCTGTTTCAGACCGAAGTTCCCGAAATCTATGACGGCACGGTCGTCATCCGGGCCACCGCGCGCGAGGCCGGTGAGCGCACCAAGATCGCGGTCATGTCGAAGGACAAAGACGTGGACGCGGTGGGCGCTTGCGTCGGCATGAAGGGGATGCGCGTGCAGTCGATCATCCGCGAGCTGCGCGGAGAGAAGATCGACATCATTGAGTATCACGAAGACGCCGTCACATTCGCCGAGAAGGCATTGCAGCCTGCGAAGGTCAGCCGCGTCACCGTGGTAGACAGCGCGGAAAAACATCTGGAAGTCGTGGTCGATGACAGCCAGCTTTCGCTCGCCATCGGCAAGAAGGGCCAGAACGTCCGTCTTGCAGCCAAGCTGCTCGGATGGAAGATCGACATCAAGAGTGAGGAAGAGAAGCGCCAGGAAGTCGAACTGCAGATGGCGGCGATGGTGCCTCAGGCTACCACTCCGCTTGAGAGCGTTCCGGGTCTGGGTGAAGGTGTGCTCGAGAAACTGACTGCGGCTGGGGTGACGACAGTAGAAGCCCTCGCTGATATGACGCCAGAGCAACTCGAAGCCATCGAAGGCATCGGGCCCAAGACAGTGGAAAAAATCAGCCTCGCGGTCAATAATTATTTCGCGAGTCTGGAAGCGGCGGAAGGTGGGGTTGCGGCTGAAGTCGTCCCCGAGGGAGAAGCCGCTCCCGAAGAAGCATCCGCCGAAGCTGCAGTCGAGGCAGGCGAAGCCGCACCGGCTGAGCCAACCGGCGAAACAGAATCCGTAAGTAACGAAGGCGAGCCTGTACCCGACGAGGGTTCAGCTCAAAAAACAACCGAATAATCATGGCACGCACACGAGAGTTCGATTGCGTGCGAGTCCAAGAAGCTGACTCCGTGAGGCTGCAATGAAGACCTAGCACAACGCGGGGAAACAGAAAGGCCGGATGAGTAAGGTTCGAATCAACGATCTCGCCAGGGAGCTGGAAGTTAAAAGCAAAGCCATTCTCGATGCGCTACCGCTCGTCGGGGTGACGGAGAAGAAGACCCATTCCAGTTCGCTGGAGGACCACGAAGCAGAAAAAGTACGAGCCCACATCCGCGGCTCGTCCGAAGCGCAGTCACCGTCTGCGCGCGCCGCGCGCACACTGCGCGGCGAAGAAGAGATCAAGACAAAGATTGATCTGTCGCATATTTCCCGTCCAGGTGACGTGCTAAAAGCGATCACGCAGAAGAAGGAAGCTGCCGCCGCGCCTGCGCCACCGCGGCCCGTGCCGCCGGTCGCTCCGCCGAGGTCCACAGTCGTGGCTCCGGCGGCGAAACCTGCTGCTCCAGCAGGTCCGCCTGCACCGCCAGTTCCGGTTTCTGCTCCGCAGACGCCCGCTCCTGCTGCGCGTCCCGCGATTGTGCCGCCAGCGGCTGAAAAGCCTGCCGTTCCAGTTGCGCCGCCCGCACCACCTGCACCACCTGCGGCCCCGGCAGCAGCTGCGCTACCGGTTCGTCCCGCAGCGCCGCCTGCAGCTGTGGTCACTCCGCCTGCGGCGCCCTCCATGACGGCCTCTGCATCGCCTGCTGCTCCCGCGGCTCCGAGTACTCCGCGTCCCGCGGCTCCGCCGGTTGCTGCTGCTCCGCAAACGCCAGCCCCGCGCATGATTGTTCCGCAGACCGGGCCTCGTCCGGTGTATAAAGCTCCGCCACCGCGTCCTGCTCCGCCAGCGCCAACGGCCCAAGCGGGAGCTCCGGTAGGAACGATGCGTCCTGCACCGGGACGGCCCGTTCCGGGTCAGCCGATTTTCCAGCGTCCTCGGCCGCAAGGAGCGTCTGGAGTTGGTGGTGCACGTCCGCCGCTTCGCCCCGGCGAGCGCCGTCCCATGCATCCGACTCGTTCGGCTCCAACCGGGCCGCGTCCGCTTGGAGTTGGTCCAGGGCTTCCGCCGCCGGGACCGGCTCGTCCGGGCAGCCGTCCGGGCGCGCCCGCACGCAGGCCGGGACAACGCTATGTTCCGCGCGGTGTAAAAGAAGGCCCAATGAAGGGCTACACACCGCCGCCGCGGATGGTGGTGTCGAACGAGCCGATGCCGATCACCCGCAATATCACGATCACCGAAGGCATCAGCGTAAAAGACCTTGCCGAGAAGCTAGACATTCGCGCGAAGGATTTGATTTCGCGCCTGCTGTCGCGCGGCGTTTTCGCCACGATCAACCAGACGCTCGATGCGGAACTCGCCAGCGAAATGGCCCGGTTCTTCGGCGCCGACACGAATGTAATCACATTCGAAGAGCAGGCGTCGAAGGATATTGACGCCGCCACTGCCGCCGGAGAGGAATCCGCAGTCGAGGCAACGCCGCGTCCGCCCGTTGTCACGATCATGGGCCATGTCGATCACGGCAAAACCACGCTGCTCGACTCGATTCGCCTCACCAACGTGGCCGAAGGCGAGGCCGGTGGCATCACGCAGCACATCGGCGCATACAAGGTTCGCATCACTGACACCGAGTCTCCCGCCCTTGGACGCGAGATCGTGTTCCTCGACACCCCGGGCCACGAAGCCTTCACCCGCATGCGTTCCCGCGGTGCCAAGGCGACCGACATCGTTGTGCTCGTTGTAGCCGCCGATGACGGCGTCATGCCTCAAACGCTCGAGGCCATCGATCACGCGCATGCCGCGGAAGTGCCGATCATCGTCGCCGTCAACAAGATTGATAAGCCTGACGCTCTGCCCGATCGAGTCAAGAAACAGTTGGCCGATCGCGGTCTGGTGCCGGAAGATTGGGGCGGCAAAACGGTTTTCGTCGATGTCTCCGCGAAAAAGAAAACGAATCTCAACCTGCTGATGGAAATGATCTGCCTGGTCGCAGATCTCGCAGAGTTGAAAGCCACGCCCGAGCGCGCTGCCACCGGTGTTGTGCTCGAAGCCAAACTCGATCGCGGTCGCGGACCCGTCGCAACAGTGCTAGTGCAGAACGGCACGCTGAACGCCGGCGACAACTTTGTCGTCGGCAACGTCTTCGGCAAAGTTCGCGCCATGTTCGACGATCGCGGCGCAGCCCTTGCATCAGCCCCCCCTTCGACTCCGGTCGAAATCCTGGGACTCGAAGGTTTGCCGCAAGCCGGCGATCAATTCGTCGTCGTGGCCGATCGCGACAAAGCCCGCGGCATTTCCGAATACCGCGAGCAGAAAGCCCGCGAAGCCGCGCTGGCCAAGAGTTCCCGCGTCTCGCTCGAAGGATTGGCAGAGCAGATCAAAACTGCGGGCACGAAGGAACTCAACATCATCCTCAAGGGCGATGTACAGGGTTCGGTGGAAGTCCTCAGCGACCTGCTCTCAAAGCTCTCGAACGACAAGGTTCGCCTGAAGCTGCTTCGTTCCGGTGTCGGTGCCATCACCGAAACCGACGTGCTGCTGGCGTCCGCATCGAATGCCATCATCATCGGCTTCAACGTGCGTCCAGAGCGCAAGGCGCAGGAACTGGCCGAGCAGGAAGAAGTCGATATCCGCCTGCACTCGATCATTTACGAACTGCAGGATGAGATCAAGCGAGCGATGAGCGGCCTCCTCGAGCCTACGATCAAAGAGACCTACCAGGGACGCGCTGAAGTTCTCGAAACCTTCCGCATCCCGAAAGTGGGCACAGTGGCCGGTTGCCGCGTGATCGATGGCCTGATCAAGCGCGATGCCGAAGTTCGCCTGCTGCGCGACAACGTGGTCGTCTTCAAGGGCAAGGTCGGATCGCTCCGCCGCTTCAAAGATGATGCCAAGGAAGTCACCAACGGCATGGAGTGCGGCATTTCGATCGCGAACTACGGCGACATCAAGGCGCGCGACGTGATCGAAGCCTTCACCACCACGCGCGTGGCCGCAGAAGTGATCGCGTAAGAACAGGGGCTAGGGATCAAGGACTGGAAGCTGTTTTTCTGATCCCTGACCCCTAGCCCCTGATCCCTGAATGATCGCGTTCCTCACCCTCGAACTCCACATCGAAGCCGCGCAATCAATCAAAGACCGCCGCCAGGTCGTCCGCAGCCTGAAAGACCGTTTGCGCACAACCTTCAACGTTTCCATTGCCGAACTAGACGGCGCCGAACTGTGGAATCGCGCCACCATCGGCGTAGTCAGCATCTCCCACTCGCGTGACTATCTCGACGGCCTGATGAAAAACGTGGAACGCGCCGCCACGCGCATTGCAAATAACAACGGCGCAGAAGTCGCCGATTCATTCCTGGAATTCTTATAAACCCAAAATCATGTGGCGACGGCCGCCTCGGCTGTCCCGCCAATGCGAAGCGAGGCGGAATGGCCACGAACCTCAACGCCCTAGTCGTCCTGCCTTCAATAAGATTTCTGCTGACTTTCTCAACACCCCCTAACACGTTGTTACCTCCGTACTTACCGCCTCCCGCCAAAACCGGTGGACAATAGCCCCATCAGTTGCGCTTAACCCAACACCGGCATCCAATTTTCTGATATTCTCAACCGTTTTACCTAAGGTGGAGTCGTGGAGAAGCGCGGGCTGAAGCACCATCGCGGACGGGTCGGCGAGGCCCTTCGCGAAGAGATCGAAACTCTCGTGGAAGGGGAACTGGCTGATCCCCGCATCGGCCTGGTGAGTGTGACCTCGGTCCACGTTGCGGACGATGGAAGATCCGCCGAGGTCTGGGTGAATGTGGAGGGCGACGACGCGGAAGCCGATAGGAGTATAGAAGGACTGGAAGCGGCACGTGAATACATCCGTCACGAGTTAGTAGAGCGGTTGCGGATCCGGAGAGCGCCCGAGTTGTATTTTCGCCTGGATCGTGCCGAACAGGCGAAAGCTCGGGTCGAGGAATTGTTGCAGCGGGAAAAAAGAAGACGCAAGCCCCACAAGGAATCCAGTGGAAAGCAGGCCTAACAATATGCTCGAGGCTGTACTCCGGCAAATCGGACAACACGAGCGATTCGTGCTGACGTCGCACGCCCGCCCGGACGGAGACGCAATCGGGTCGGCCCTCGCCTGCTGCCAGGTGCTGCGCGAAATGGGAAAGCAGGCCGATGTCGTGCTCCACGACGGCGTTCCCCGCATCTATCGCTCCCTGCCATTTGCCGATCAAGTGTTGCAATCAAGCCGCGTGACCGGCAGCTATGAGGCGGCCATTATTCTCGAGTGCGACAGCATCCATCGCACGCGGCTCGAGGGACTGGAAGATCGTGTCCTGATCAGCATCGACCATCACATCAGCGGCCGTCCCTTTGCCCACGTGAACTGGATCGATCCCCACGCTGTGGCCACGGCTGAAATGGTGTTCCGTTTGGCGCGGCATGCGGGCGCGAAGTTCTCCCCGGAAATCGCAACCTGTCTCTATACCGCTTTGATGACGGACACCGGATCGTTCATGTTCCAGGGAACGAACGACAATACATTCGCCCTGGCCCGCGAACTCGTACTCGCAGGAGCCGATCCAGCACACTGCGCGCGCGGAATTTACTTCGCGCATTCCGTCGCCAAGATCCGGCTGCTCGGCGAAGCGCTGCGCAATCTTAACGTCGAGGGCAACGTTGGCTATGCCTGGGTAACGCGGAAACAGATGGAACGCTGTGGTGCGATCGAGGAAGATTGTGAAGGACTGGTCAATTATGTTCTTTCCATCGGTGGCGTCGAAGTGGCCGCATTCTTCCGGGAGCTACCCGATGGCCGCTACCGCGTCAGCCTGCGCAGCAAGGGCAAACTCGACGTAGCCCGCGTAGCCGAGAGCTTCGGTGGCGGTGGCCACGAATGCGCCAGTGGATGTTCCCTCGATGGCCCGCTGGCCGAAGCGGTGCGTGCAGTAATTCTCCAGCTAGGCCGCGGACCTTCCGTACAATAACTCTCGATTGTTGATTTCAGATTGCAGATTGAACCCATCGCTTATCGCCCTCAATCTGAAATCATAAATCTGAAATCTGCAATCTGAAATCCCCATGACCGCTCGCACCCGCACAGACGTCCTGCTGCTCGCCGGCTTCTGCGCTTTCCTCTTCTTCTATGGCATCGCGCAGTTTGGCTTGATCGGTGCCGATGAGCCGCGCTATGCCCAGGTCGCACGGGAAATGTTGGAACGACGCGACTGGATCACGCCAACGCTAGGCGGTCACGCCTGGCTCGAGAAGCCGCCGCTCTACTACTGGCAAGCCATGCTCGTTTATAGCGTACTCGGCGTGAGCGATGCCGCGGCGCGCATTCCTTCGGCGATCGATGCGACTCTCCTCGTCGTTGCCATCTACCTGTTCTTTCGCAAGTTTCGTTCTGCTGTGGCGGTCGACGCGGCCCTCATTGCGGCTTCCTGCGCGGGAATCATCGGCTATGCCCGCGCCGCCTCGATGGACATGGGACTGGCGGCCGCGTTTGCGATCGGAATGCTCGCATGGTGGGCGTGGCGCGAAAGCGGCAAGCGAATCTGCCTCGCCGGATTCTACTTCTTCATGGCTCTGGGAATGCTGGCCAAGGGCCCAGTGGCGCCATTTCTCGCTGCGGCTGTCATCGTGCTCTATTCCATCGCGGTGCGCGAGAGACTCCTGATCGTACGATCTCTGTGGATCCCGGGGATTCTCTTGTTCCTCGCAGTCGCGCTCCCCTGGTACGTCGCTGTCCAGATGCGCAATCCGCAGTTCTTCCGTGAATTCATTCTGGAGCACAATCTCGCCCGCTTTTCGACCAATCTCTACCATCACCCCGAGCCCTTCTGGTACTACATCCCAGTCATTCTGCTCGCCCTGGTGCCGTGGATCGTTTTCGTGATTGTGGCGATCGCGGAATCCATCCGTGTCTGGTGGGCGGAACGCGGAAGCGTACCCAACCTCGAACTGCAATTCCGGATCTTTGCCTGTTGCTGGCTGATCGTACCGCTGCTTTTCTTTTCCATTTCCCGATCGAAGCTTCCCGGCTACATTCTTCCCGCCGTGCCGGCCGGCGTGGTCCTGCTGTCGGACTATCTGCGCCAGCAACTCGAGCAGCAGGCGCCGCTGCCGAAATGGATGGCAATTCTGCACGCACTCATAACCTGTGCTCCGATCGTTCCAGCAGTTCTGATGAGCTATATCGTCACCCAGCATCGCCTGCCGGCCGGTCGTCCGTTATGGATCGCGATGGCAATCGCGTTAGTGCTCACAATCGGCATTGCACTAACCCTCGCGGGCCTGCAATGGCGCATGGCGCGCTTCGTCACCCTGATCCCAGTGGTGCTCGCGGTGGCAGCGGTGCTGAAGCTGGGGACGACCGCGATCGACCAGAAACTATCGACGCGTCCCGTGGCGGTGGAGTTGGCGAGTATGGAAACTTACAAATTGCCCCTCGCGGTATGCGGAGTCTCACGCGAAGTCGAGTACGGACTGGAGTTCTATCGTGACCAGATCATCTCGCGCTACGAGACGGGAAACATTCCTGCCAGCGAGCATCTGCTCGTAGCCGCCCCAGACTGGAAGCCGAATGTGACCGAGTGGACCAGAGGACGGCGCGTTTCGTTGCTTGGCCACTACACCCCACAAAATCTCGACTATTACTGGATTGCTGCTGCTCCCGCCAACCGTTAACTTCCCTGCCGATACGAGAATAGGGAGTTGCAGAGGCATAAGCCTCCACAACTCCCCGTAAGAGGGTCGCTGGCAGATTTTCTTTTCCAGCAACCCTTTTCAGCTGGGACAAACGACCTCTCACTGATTAGTCGTCCCCGCCTCCTTCTCCTCCTCTGCTGCCGCTGCCAGACCGGCACTGTACCACCGTCGAGTTGCCGCTCGTTTTAGCTGTGCAGGTGTAGCGAGCTGAAGGTATGGCGCTGGCTGGGATGCAGTTGATGGTGAAACTACCCTTCGCACTCGTCAAGGAGCAACCCGCTCCCGACTGTGTCACCGACACCGTCGCACTCGCCGACTTGGTCGGATCGGTCACGGAAGTCGCTTTCACCACTCCCATTCCCGCCTTGGTCGCAGTGAACATCCCGTTGGCGTCCACTGTGCCCACAGCTCCGGTTACGGTCCACGTGACTCCTGCAGAAGAGCCTGTCACGTTAGCCGTGAACTGCTGTGTTCCTCCTACGCTCACGCTTGCCGTCGCCGGCGTGAGGCTCACCGATACGCCGCCACCTCCGCCTCCACTGGACGTAACAGTGACCTGAGCGGTTGCTGACTTCGTTTTGTCCTCAACCGAAGTTGCGGTGACCGTTCCTGTACCGGCGGAGACGGCTGTAAACAAGCCATTCTGATCGACCGTCCCAACGCTGGTTGAGGTCCAGGTCACACCCTGTGTGGAACCGGTAACAGTCGCCGTAAAGCTCTGCGTTTGTCCTGCCGTCACTGTAGCCGTGGTCGGCGATATGCTCACGCTGATTGCCGACGCCACCAGGTTGCCAATGAGGTAAGTTGCTTCCAACGCCACTGCCGACGATGAGTGGCCAACATTGTTGAACGCCGTTGTCGCATCCTTCCCGCAAAAGGGCGTCATCGGAGAAGGGCCCGCCGGGTGCACCGACAAGAACGCGGTCACGTTATAAACTTCTGTCTTGTTCAGAACCATCCAGCAATCGGTGGAAGAATTATGTTTGGCCACGTCGGCCAGGGTGTAGTTGGGTAATTGCGCTGCCATCGACAGCGAAAACGTCAGAATCAGCAATAAGCTCGCGAGTACAGCTCTCTTCATTTTCAGCACTCCTCAATTGGGGGATATGACGACACCTCTCCCGAACCGCGCGCGACTCAGGCGGTGGCGTTTTGCTACTGACACTCCGTCGTGAAACGGAATGTGTTTTGTGAGAAAGAACAGGTCTACGAGGGTTCTAGTGCCGGTTCCATGGATGAATGCTCCTTTTTTCGAAATCGCTATGCGATTTCGGAGTGGGGACGAAGCATGTCGTCCAGGCTGTCAGACGCGGCCCGGAAACAGACGTGGCGAAACAGACGAGGCGCTGGGTGATTCTCTATTCGGACAAAAGCACGACCAGAGTGGAACCGCTTACCCAAAACTTATCGTGTCTCATCATGCAGAAGCAAGTTCCACTGGGACAGGAACTACTAGCATCTAAGGTACACAGCCACGACGCCTCCATGACGGCGATCTGTGCCTCGTGCTTAGGTTTCAGATCTCAATCGAGAGGAGTGAGTGCGATCGTGTGGAACTGTAGCACACAGATTCTAATGCCACTCGAATCCACGGGGAGCGCAGTGGCGCATCGTGAGAGCGGTGGTACCTATTCTTCCGTCACTAGCTCTTCCAGTTCCGCCCTCGCAGGCGTCCCCGCTAGTGTGGTGTTGCCGTAATCGAATCCCTTTTCGAATGCCTTCAGATTCAATTCGCGGAATGCTGCCGGGACCGAATCAGCCACAGCTTTGCGCACACTATCAGCGCCGAGAAGCTTCGTAATGGCAGTGAAGAATCCCACCATTACTGAATTCAGCACCATGCGTTTACCCAGTTCCTCGGCGAAGCGCGTCGCTGGAATGCTATAGACCTTTTTGTCGCGATTGAGGTTGGAGACGCGTACCAGATCTTCTTCAACGATCAGCAATCCGCCATGTTTCAGTTCGCCAGCGAAGCGGTTGTAGGCCTCCTGTGACATGATCACCATGATGTCGGGGTGGGTCACGTACGGATACAATACCGGTTCGTCGGAGATCACAAGCTGCGCGCTGCAAGCCCCGCCGCGTGCCTCGGGGCCGAAATTCTGTGTCATGGTGGCAAAGCCATTTTCGTAGATCGACGCCGCCTTGCCCAACACAACGGCCGAAAGAATGACTCCCTGTCCTCCGAAGCCCGCAACTCGAATTTCGGTCAGCCGCATACGCACTCCATTTCTGGTTCTTCCAGATCTGCCATCTCAACGTAGCGATCACCCAGCGATTCGACGTACTGCGCGCGCATCATCGATTGATAGTCAGGCCGGTCGCGGTCCACGAACTTACCCACGGCGATCTCTCCGGTAAGCGTCAGTCCAACTTCACTCGTGGGCGCTCCGTTCTTCACCTTGCTCTTCTCTTTGTAGTACTTCATCGTGTCGAGCCCGTCGCCCATCTTGTTGCGGCGTTGATAAAGCGTCGGACACGGTGAGTGGAAGTAGTAGCATGCCCCGGGGTGGTTGGCGCAGTCTGGCCGCCAGTCATCGCGTAAATCAGGTTGTTCACGCAGATGACCTTCAGATCAATATTGCGCCGCGCAGCGTGGATCAGGTGATTACCGCCAATCGCAGAGAGATCACCGTCGCCCGAATAGACCACAACATTCAATTTAGGATTCGCCAGCTTCAGGCCAGTCGCAAACGGGATCGCGCGGCCGTGCGTCGTATGAAACGAATCAAGCTTCACATATCCCGCCACACGGCCAGTGCAGCCGATCCCCGAGACCAGCGCAAGCGACTCAAGATCGATCTTGGAATCAATCAGCGCGCGTGAGAACGAATTTACTGTCGTCCCAATTCCGCATCCCGGACACCAGATGTGCGGCATGCGATCGGTGCGTAGAAATGGTTCGACGGGATTGACGGTGTCGTCGATTACGTTCAGCATCGGCTTGCCTCCACGATAGCTTTGAGAATCTCCTCGGGGTTATGCACTCCGCCGCCCGCATGCGGCACCGCGATAGTTTTCGCTTTACCCGCCGCGGCGCGCTCCACTTCGCGCACCATCTGTCCCAGATTCAGTTCCGGCACGACAAACGCTTTCACCCGTGCCGCCAGTTCGACGATTTTTTTGTCAGGGAAGGGCCATGCAGTGATGAGTCGCAGCTTGCCCACCTTCAGTCCGCGCTCGTGCGCCAAATCAATCGCCCGCTGTGCCACCCGCGACGTGATGCCATATGAAACCACCACAACATCCGCATTCTCCAGCCCATCTTGTTCGAACAGGCAGATGCGGTCCGTCGCCGTCCGAATCTTGTTCTGCAGACGCTTCACCAGCTTGTCTTGCGTCTCCGGCGTCATGTTGGGGTAGCCGCGTTCGTCGTGCGTCAGGCCCGTGACGTGGAACTTGTAGCCCTCGCCCGCATGCGCGATCTCCGGCACCATGTCGCCGTTCGTGGCATACGGCAGGTACTCTTCCACCGACTTGCGCGTGTGCTTGCGCGGAACGACTTCAATCTGGTCAGCCGGCGGAATCACGACTTTCTCCGTCATGTGCCCCACCACTTCGTCCATCATGAACATTACCGGCACGCGGAATTCTTCGGCCAGGTTGAACGCCTTGATCGTCAGATCGAAGCACTCCTGCGGAGAGTTTGGGCAGAGCGCGATGATCTCGTAGTCACCGTGCGATCCCCAGCGCGCCTGCATCATGTCCGCCTGTGCGGGAAGCGTGGGCAATCCGGTCGAGGGCCCACCACGCTGCACGTCGACGAAAACGCATGGCGTCTCTGTCATCGCCGCGTATCCAATGTGTTCCATCATCAGCGAGAAGCCCGGGCCCGAAGTCACGGTGAATGCTTTGGCTCCGCCCCACACGCCTCCTTGCAGGGCGATCGAGGCCGCAAGCTCATCTTCCATCTGGATGAAGCATCCACCCACCATGGGCACACGCGCCGCGAACCGTTCCACAACTTCCGTCGAAGGCGTGATGGGATATCCAGCCGCGAACCGCGCACCCGCCGCCAGCGCTCCCTCGCAGCAGGCATGATCGCCATCGATGAAATGAGTGCCCGTCAACACTCCATGAGGATCAGCTTTCATTTCTCACCTCCGGCAGCGTTGGTGTCTTTCGCGGCGTTGGCAGATTTCACCTCAGCCGATTTCGTCCCGTAAATCGCGAAATCCGGACAGTACATCCCGCACAGGTCACATCCGCTGCACTTTTCCGGATGCACCACGTGCGGTGGATGATAGCCCTTCGAATTGAACGCGCCCGAAAGCTCCAGCACGTGCGTAGGACAAAACTCCACGCAAAACCCACAGGCTTTACACCGCTCAACGACGATCGAAACACGCCCTTTTGCCACGAGAACCCCCAGCCCGGAGTTACGATCACTCCGGTGTTTTCACTGCGGAGGATGTCATTATGCGGAAAAGAGCCCGCAGACAGTGTGATGGCAGTCACAAAAGGGGGTGAGGAGAAGCACGGGGGTTACTTTCCGCTGCACCAGTCACAACCGCTGTATTTTCCTGTGGTTACGGACAACTTGGGCAGCCTTGGGTGCCCGTGGTTACGCGCTTGGGAAGCTACGCCAGTGACGCTCATCACAGCGACGAGTGATCGCCGCTGCGCAACGTTTGGCTGATCACCGGCTGTTGCTCCCGATTGTTCCCGTTGTTTGCCTCTGCCGGGGCGAACCATCTACACTCGATTTTCGCTACGGTCTTTGCCGCGGTCCGCCGGCGCATGCCGCAGCAGGAGCCCTTTGGAGATCCTCGACCTCAGGCATTTTTCTTCCCTGGATTTGCGTCCCCTTCTCGATGACGAGACGCAACTGTGGTCGCGCCTCCTTTCCTGGGACTACACCAGTTCGGCGGAAATGATCCTCCGCTACGTTGACGCAAAGATCTTGCCGGGCTACGCAGCGGTGGACCGTGGTCGCGTGTTTGGTTATTCGTTTTTCGTGTACGAAGGCAGCAAGGGAGTCATCGGCGACCTCTACGTCACGAATGGAACTCGCCTGCCCGACGCCCGCAAGGTCGAAATCAACTTGCTGACCCACGTCATCGAGACGTTGCAGCAGTCACCCGGAATTCATCGCGTAGAAGCGCAATTGCTGGCTCACGACGCAAATGTGGTTTCGCGCCCTTTCCTCGAAACCGGCTTCCAGCGCCATCCGCGTCTGTTCATGGTCCTGGGTTTTGCAAAGTCGACTCCGCCGAACATTGCCACCCACGCTGACGTCGAAATCCGCCCCTGGGCCGAAGCCGATTACCAGCCCTCCGCCGCGGTGATCACTGCCGCTTACCGAGGGCATGTCGACGCGCAAATCAACGACCAGTACCACACGCTCAGCGGATCGCTGCGCTTCTTGAATAACATCGTGCGCTTCCCCGGCTGCGGAGTCTTCGATCCAGAGTCGTCTTTCGTGGCGATCGATCGCAAGTCCAGAAGCCTGATTGGCCTCATCCTTTGTTCGCGCGTCCGCCACGATGTCGGCCACGTGACCCAGGTCTGTGTGTTGCCGGACTATCGCGGGCGAGGCATCGGAGAGTCCCTGCTGGCGGCGACAGAACTGAATCTGCGCAAACGAAATTTCTTCATGCTCTCGCTAACGGTGACAGAAGCCAATGCGCGCGCCGTCGCCCTCTATCGCAGGTTGAATTTCGATTCGAAGAGAGTCTTCGACGCGTTCGTCTGGGAAGGCTAAGTGCAGGCGTCCGACCTCGGCCCTAAGGCATCAAAGCCGACGTTAAGGATGTAGTCTGCGTGGAGATGATCTCTAAGGCTGAGGCGCGGAGCCTGAGGGCCGAGGTCCGACGCCCGAGGTCCGGTGTCCTATCTCTTCAACACCCACATCGCCCACCCCGCCACGAGCACACCGCCAAGAAACATCACAAAGCAATATGCTCCATAACGCACCATGTCGCGTGCATTATCACGGTGCGTGATCCCGAAGACGATGGAGGCGAAAAACGAGAAGACCAGCGCTGCGCTGAAATGATTAAGAGTAATCGTCACCGAATGAATCCCCGCGAAAAAGGTTGAGCTGATAGCTTACGGCTGATGGCTGAAACCTTCTTCACTGTTTCTTTCCAATCGCAATGTGATAAGCATCGGCAATCGCAATAAAGTTCAGCAGTCCCGCGACGATCATGAACTTCGTGCCGTAATCCGCGGTGGCGAAGGCGATCGCTCCCTGCCCCCAGTCCATTGCCAGCGAAAGCAGGTAGAGCCCGCCCGCACCGACATCTCCAATAAATCCCAGAATGTCGAGAATGTCCCCGCCATTCGCCTTGTAAATTCGCCCCTGCATCGCGAGTCCGAGCAGGAAAAGCGCAACGATCGAGACGAAGAGCAGGATCCCGCGAATCCAGCGCTTCTGGATCATGTGTCCCGCGCCCGGGATCAGCCATCCCACGGCAGGCGCAAGCACTGCCATCGCGCTGATATTCTGCGCCGGGACAGCTTTTGATTTTTCAGTAGTGGAATTAGCCATTCAGATGTTCACAATCTCGCGCTGAATTTTTCCCGTGACGTCCGCCGACTTGGCGCGCACCAGCACGTTCACTTCGGTGCGTACACCAAACTCCGGAAGATAGATGCCGGGCTCGATCGAGAAGCAGGAATTTGGAAGTATCTGCCGCTCGTCATGGATCTCGAGATCATCCATGTTGGCCCCATTGGAATGGACGTCAGTCCCGATCGAATGTCCCGTGCGGTGAATGAAATATTCGCCGTATCCGGCCTTCTTGATGTGACCGCGGGTAGCCCGGTCGACTTCCCACCCGGCAATGCGGCGCCCGGCATTGATGGCATCCACCACCGTTCTCACCCCGGCATCGCGGGCATCCCGCACAATCTCGAAAACTTCACGCATGCGCTGCGACGGCGCTCCGCCCACAAAGCCCATCCATGTGATGTCGTAGTACACCGCATTCGGGGTGTTCTTTTTGCCCCACACATCGAGCAATACCAGATCACCCTCGTGAATCGCCACCGGATGGCTGGCACGCGGCTCATAATGCGGATTGCCAGCGTTGGAATTCACCGCAACGATCGGCGGGTCGTCCGTCAACAGATTCTCGCGCCCGAAGGCTTCCATGAACCACTGCTGGATCTCGTGCTCCTTCGTGCCTCCATTGCGCACCCGGCGTCCGATCTCCTTGAACGACTCAGCAACAATGGAATCCACGCTGTCGCGGGCCGCGTAATGCGATGCAATCTGCTCATCGCTCCAGGTCGATTCGAATTGCGCCACCAGGTCGGCCGAGCTCACAATATTCTTCCCCAGCCCGCGCAGCAGATCGATGGTTCCACCATCCACCAGCGAAATCGTGAATACGCTATTGTTCGGCGAGTATTGCATCGCCAGGTCAAGGTACTTGGCCAGGATTGACTTCAACTGATCGAACAGTTCCTGCCACCCTGAGTACTGATGCTTCTTTCCGGGAAGCGAATCGAGATGCCCCGCTTCAATCTTGTGTACCAGTTTAACCGGTTCGCCCTCCGCCGGGACCAGGTAGAACCAGCGCCGCGTCACCATCAGGCTCGTAGGCAGCCCGAGCACGCGATACGCAATCGGATCGCGATGATGATGGTCGTAGAACAGCCACGCGTCGATATTGCGTTCGCGCAGCG
>WNGO01001884.1_pt1 | contig 16541 bp, 15 predicted proteins | sample 5400511 | NCBI WGS metagenome assembly WNGO01 (sample SAMN13153380, study PRJNA577476) | soil metagenome | isolation source: 20 cm soil or saprolite under Garry oak tree replicate 2 | place: USA:California | collected 2016-06-15 | reverse complement strand
GAAGGCGCTCGACAAGCAGGTGTTCCCGGGCTTGCAGGGCGGGCCGCTCGAGCACGTGATCGCCGCCAAGGCCGTGGCGTTACTCGAAGCGATGCAGCCTGAGTTCAAAGTCTATGCGGCGCAGGTGATCAAGAACGCGCAGACGCTCGCCGCGGCCTTGGTCTCCCGCGGCTACGCCATCGTGTCGGGCGGCACCGACAGCCACCTGATGCTGGTGGACCTGCGGCCCAAGAAGCTGACGGGCAAGGAAGCCGAGCAGCTGCTCGACAAGGCCGGCATCACCGTCAACAAGAACACGATCCCCGCCGATCCGCAGTCGCCCTTCGTGACGAATGGAGAAGGTCGCCGCGCTGATCGACACGGTGCTCACCGGCAAGGACGACGCCACATTGGCGCGCGTCAAGCGCGACGTGCGCGAGCTGGCGGGGGAGTTCCCGCTGTATGCGGCGGGGAGGCAGAAGGTGAGGGCGTAGGGAGAGGCGTATGTCGCCGAGACGCGCTGCACTCCTATCGATGTCCGTCGTCGCGCTCGCGGCTGCCGCGAGCGGTGCGCGGCAGCACCCCGTCGTGCGAGAACGGCGCCGCGTGGTCGTGGGGGCGGATACCGAGGAGTGGCGGTTGGAGTGGACAAACCCGCCGCACGAGGTCTGTTCGCCGGACACCGAGCAACCGGAGCCATTTTCTCGTCCTTGTTGGGGCTTCGCCTTCGGCGAAGAGGGCTCCCTCGCATTGGTGCGTCGGCCTGCGCATGGAAGCGACCAACGAATGGTGCTCGACCAGTATTTCGACGAGACGCCCGATGGACTCGCTGTGTTACAGCGGTGGCCCACGTTGGACAGCGATTACCTCCACGTTCCAGATTCAAGTTTTGCAAGGCAGGTCCGCCGCCGCCCGATTGTGACCATCATGCGATTTGGGGACTACGACCACGATGGACGGCCCACCGAGTTCCTCGTGCATACGTCTGGTTACGGATCGGACATGCTGGTCGGCATCTCGACCGGGAAGCCCGTGCTTCACGCTTTCGGGACGGCGCTGCACCCGGATTCTGTTCTATTCCTTGGTCGAAACGAATGGGCCGAGCTCCTTTACTCCCGCGATGGCCACGTGACAACCCTCCACCTGTCCTGCGGGGATCACGGCAGCGAGGAAGAGGATGACATCGAGCTGCGGACAGCCTCAGATGGCATTCACGCCACGGAGTACGTCTATGAGTGCGGTCCTACGTCTCGTGGTAAGTTGACGTCGAAGCGAGAGTTCTGACCGTCCCGCGTTTCTTCGCCACCGTCCGCGTAATTCCGGGTAGTTCCTCATCCCACATCGCAGGTAACGTCGCCCCCGCCAGCGGTATCGCACGCTGCCGGAGCTGCGTCGCAGTACGTCAGTCACCGCCGACTACCAACGGTGCGGGTGTGGCGGAACTGGTAGACGCAACGCGCTGGCAGCGCGTGGGACGAAAGTCTGTGGGAGTTCGAGTCTCCTCACCCGCACCCTGGCTTGACTCGGCGCAGCCGATTTCGCATCTTGGCTTCGCGCTGCCAGCGTGTTGCGTGGTCCGTTTGCCACGCCTGAGGGGTCGCGAAGCGAAAGCTCGCGGCCCCTCGCGCATTTACGGTTTCAGCGTCGCCCCCACGAGCCTGGCCACCGCACCGAGCGTCGTCTGGGCGGCGTTCAATCCCAAGCGAAAATCGGCGTCGTTGTAGGTCGTGTACTTGTCGGTCGGCTGGTGCCAGTTGGGATCCCAGCCGGCGCCGATTTCCGCGCCGCGCTGGTTCTCGCGCAGGCTGATCGCGGGCACCAGATCCTGAAACGGCGCCGAGTCGGTGTTGGTCATGTGCGGGCCGACGGTCGCAGGGTAGTCGCTCGCGTACTGCTCGTTGGCGGCCTCGAATGCCCACGCCAGGGTCTGCGCGTCGCCGGCGAACTTCGCGCTGCTCTGGAATTCGATGTTCACGTCCGCCTCGGGTCGCTGCGTGGGGCTCAACGTCCCGTCGGCGCGCGGCATGCCGTGGTCGAACAGCATCATGTCGTGCTGGATCATGCCGAGCCACTTGGGCTCGGGATATTTGACGGACCCCGCCGGGCTCTCCTTGCCCTGGAGCGGCGCGCGCTGCTCCACATACGCTCGGCTGCCGTTCAAGCCCGACTCCTCGTTGTTCCACAGGACGAAGCGGACGGAACGCTCGGTCTTCACGTCGGGCGCATTGAACACGCGCGCCAATTCCATCACCAGCGCCGTGCCCGACCCGTCGTCGTTGGCGGCTTCCCCCCAGCCGATGCCGTCCATGTGTCCGCCCACGATGTACATCTCGTCGGGATGGGTCGTGCCGATCTTGGTGCAGTACACCTCTTCGCGCGGCCCCGGCACCGTCTGCGGCGTGTCGAGCGCGCGCAGGGTCGCGTCCGGCTGCGCCAACGAGTCGGTGTTCACGCCCGTGTGGGCCCGCAGGCCGCGGAGCCGGCTGCCGCCGGACCCCCGTCCGGGGTTGGGCGCGGGCGGCGCGCGGCGCGCGCTGGTGTCGCGCGGCGGCGGACCGGCGTAGTCGTAGCGCAGCCGCTCGGTGTTGCTGCAGCCGTAGCTCTTGAGCTGCGCTTCGATCCAGTCGATCGCGGCACGATTGCGGTCCGTGCCCTGGCGGCGGTCGCCGAACTTGGTCAGGCCAAGGATCGTCGCCTTGTAGCGGTCGAGATCGAGCCGGCCAACCAGCGTCGCGATCGGATCGGGCGCCGGGGCAGGGGCGGCGGGCGCGGGTTGCTGGGCGGCGGCGGCGCCGCACATGCCGAGCAGCACCAGCGTCGCGGTCACGAACGGCTTCCTAGTCATACGCGTCCTCGTAACGGGAGGGGGCTCATGCTAGTCGCCGGGTGGCACTCGCGCCATCCGGTCGTGCTGTAATACGCAGACGGCTGCGAACACGCTGCCGCGCGGCCGGTCGCGTTTCCCGTCCGCTAAAGCGGCGGCTCGGCCTCCGGGCGCGTCCTTAAGGACGCCCGCTTGCAAGCTTCATGCTTGCGGCCCCGTCGGCTTTGTGACCCCAGTCGCGCCCGGACCGCTCCCGTAGCATTATCTTCCCCCCATGAGCGACAGCTCCTTCTCCAGCGGCGCCCGGTCGTCGCGCGGATCGGGCGGGTTCACCGTCCATCTGGCCGACGAGCTCGAGGTCTACTTCAGCGAAGTGAAGGACGGCCGCCCCGTCGGCTTCGTCGCTTCACCCAAGTGGCGCCCGCCCACCGACGTGTTCGAGACCGCCGACGCCATGGTCATCTTCATGGACGTCGCCGGGCTCAAAGCCGAGGACTTTCAAGTCTCCTTCGCCGACGGCGTGCTCACCATCTCGGGCGAGCGCAAACCGCGCGGCGAGGGCAAGCGCCACTACCACTCGATGGAAGTGCAGGTGGGCCCGTTCGAACGCCGCCTGCTGCTGCCCGTGCCGGTGAACCCCGACACGATGCACGCCGCCTACGACCTCGGATTCCTCGAGGTGCGCCTGCAGAAAATCCCCCGCCCATCGGGCCAGCATTCGGTGAAGGTCGAATAGCGTGGAGCGCCTTCCGGTCCTGCCGCTGGGCCGCATCGTGGTCTACCCCCACGTCGTGCTGCCGCTCACGCTGACCGAGCCCGCGGCGGTGGCCCTGGTGGACGAAATCGTGCAGGGCGATAAGCGGCTGCTCCTGGGCGTCTTGAAGCCCGCGGGCGGCAAGGAGCCCGCCGAAGGGGCGCTGGTCGATTCGCCGCCCGAGCTGCTTTACACCGTGGGCACGCACGCCACCGTCGTCCGCATGGGCAAGCTGGTGGACGGCTCGGTGCGCGTGATCGTGCAGGGCGTGGAGCGGGCGCGCATCAGCGACGTGAAGATGAACGGCGCCTGGCTCGACGCCGACTGCGAGCCGCTGGCGTCGATCATCGGCGACCCCCTGCGCACCGAAGCGCTGCGCCACGCGGTGCAGGCGCAGTTCTCGCGCGTGGTGGACATCGCGCCTTATCTGGGCGACGAGCTGCACGAAGTGCTGCAGGGCATCACCGATCCCGGTAAGCTCGCCGACTTCGTCGCCGCCAACCTGGACTTGGCGCTCCCCGCCAAGGCGGAGCTGCTGTCGCTCGCCGACGTGACCGCGCGGCTCGAGCGCCTGGCCGAGTTCCTGGCGCAGGAGCTGGAAGGACTCGAGGTCGGCCAGCAGATCCAGGAGAAGGTCAAGTCGCGGCTCGACGACCAGCAGCGCGAGTACGTGCTGCGCGAGCAGCTCAGCGTCATCCGCCAGGAGCTGGGCGAAGAAGGCGGCGAGGACGAAGAGCTGGACGAGCTGTCACGCCGCCTCGACGACGCCGGCGTTTCGCCCGAGGCCCGCAAGGTGGCCGAGCGCGAGCTGAAACGGCTGCGCCGCATGCCGGCGCAGGCAGCGGAGTACCAGGTGGCGCGCACCTACCTCGAAGTGATCGCGTCGCTGCCGTGGAGCCGCGTGTCGGCCGATCGCCTCGACCTGAAGACCGCGCGCGAGATCCTCGACCGCGACCACTACGACCTCAAGCCCGTCAAAGAGCGCATCCTGCAGCACCTCGCCGTCCGCACGCTCAACCCCAATGCCAAAGGCTCGATTCTCTGCTTCGTGGGCCCGCCCGGCGTCGGGAAGACGTCGCTGGGGCAGAGCATCGCCGAGGCGCTGGGCCGCAAGTTCATCCGCGTGTCGCTCGGCGGCGTGCGCGACGAAGCCGAGATCCGCGGCCACCGCCGCACTTACGTGGGCGCCATCCCGGGTCGCATCCTGCACGCGCTCGAGAAGTCCGAGGCGCGCACGCCCGTGATCATGCTCGACGAAGTGGACAAGATGGGCTCGGACGTGCGCGGCGATCCCACCGCGGCGCTGCTCGAGGTGCTCGACCCGGCGCAGAACGGCACGTTCGTCGATCACTACCTCGAAGTGCCGTTCGATCTCTCGGGCGCGATGTTCATCGCCACCGCCAATTCGCTCGCGCCCATTCCCGATCCGCTGCTCGACCGCATGGAAGTGCTGGTGCTGCCGGGCTACACGCCGGGCGAGAAACTGGCCATCGCGCAGCGCTACCTGTTGCCGCGGCAGCTCAAGGAGACGGGCCTCGCCGCCGAACACGCCACTGTGAATGACGACGCGCTACAGCGGCTGATCGGGGAGTACACGCGCGAAGCGGGCGTGCGCAATCTCGAGCGCGAGATCGGCGGCGCGCTGCGCAAGGCCGCGCTCGAAGTCGTCGAAAACCACTCCGGGCCCGTCGCCATCACGGCCCAGAACCTCGAGCATTACGCGGGCCCGCCGCACGTGCTGCCCGAGCAGGCGGAGCGGGCGCCCGAGGTGGGCGTCGCCACGGGCCTTGCGTGGACGCCGTCCGGCGGCGACATCCTGTTCGTCGAGGCGATCCAGATGCCCGGCAGCGGCCGCGTGACGCTCACCGGCCAGCTGGGCGACGTGATGAAGGAATCGGCGCAGGCGGCGTGGAGCCTGCTGCGGGCGCGCGCCAGCGTGCTGGGCATTCCGGCCGACGCCTTCACCCGCAGCGACGTGCACGTGCACGTGCCGGCGGGCGCCGTGCCCAAGGACGGGCCGTCGGCGGGCATCACCATCGCCACCGCGCTGGCATCGCTGTTGTGTCGCCGCCCGTCGCGTCACGACGTCGCGATGACCGGCGAGCTGACGCTGCGGGGGCGCGTGCTCCCGATCGGCGGGCTCAAAGAGAAGCTGACCGCGGCGGCGCGCGCCGGCATCAAGACCGTGCTCGTGCCCGCCAAGAACGCCAGCGACCTGGTGGAGGTCCCCGAAGAAGTGACGACCTTGATCGACATCATAAAAGTGGAGACCATCGACCAGGTGCTGGAGCTGGCGCTGCTGCCGGTCATGCCGGCGGCGACCACCACCGCGCCGGCGCGGCCGCGCGGCCGCACCCCAACGAGGGCCCGGGCGTGAACGAAGAGCTCACGCTCGAGACCGCGCTCGAGGCCGTCCGCCTGCGCGACGGCCGCTACCACGAGCGTGCCTATCTCTTTGTCCTGGCCGCCCTCGAGTACGCCCAGGGCCGCCTGCCCGCGCGCCGCCATCTGTCGGGGCCGGAGTTGGCGTGGGCCTGCCGCGACTTCGCGCTGGAGCAATTCGGCCTCCTCGCCCGCACCGTGCTCGACTACTGGGGCATCCGCGCCACGGACGACCTGGGACGCATCGTGTTTCTCCTGATCGAGGTCGGCCTGCTGGCGCAGCAGCAGACCGATAAAATCGCCGACTTCGATCGGGTGTATGACTTTGCGGAGGTGTTCCGAGCCGGATATCGCTGGGCCGGGCTCGACCGCACGCAGTAGCAGCTGGGGGAAGGGGTGCCGCATGGAAGAGTTCCGCTGGCCCGACTGCATGAAATGCAACAAAGGACACTTGATCCCGCTATCCGATTACGGCCGCGACGGCGCGCCGATCACTTATAAGGCCTGGGTCTGCACCAATCCCGATTGCGGGTTCAATCTGCGCATCGACAACGGCGAGATCTCCTTCGGCCGGGCCATCGGCCAGAGCGCCAAGTAGACTTGCGCGCCGTGCGCGCTCCCGCGGTGAGCGGGCGGTTCTATCCCGGCACGGCCGCTGAGCTCGCCAAGACCATCCGCGGGCTGCTCGACGCCGCGGAGCCGCATGCGCCGCCGGCAACGCTCAAAGCCGCCATCGCGCCGCACGCCGGCTACGTGTACTCCGGGCTCACCGCCGCGCATGTGTTCCGCCGTACGATCATTCCCGCCACCGTCGTCATCCTCGCCCCCAATCACACCGGCGCGTCGCACGCACCGGGCGGCGCGTCACTGTGGGAGACCGGCGCCTGGGCCACACCGCTGGGCGAAGCGTCCGTGGACGAGCGGCTGGCCGCGCTGATCACCGCCGCCTGCGATCTCGTCGCACCCGATCACTCGGCGCACGTGAGCGAGCACGCCGTCGAAGTGCTGGTGCCGTTCATTCAGACGTTGAACCGCGACGCGCGCATCGTGCCGATCGTCCTGTCGTGGGACGATTGGGATCGCTCCGCGCGGCTGGGCGAAGCGCTGGCGGACGTCGTGCGGCGTAGCCCCGAACCCGTGCTGTTGCTCGCCTCGAGCGACTTGAATCACTACGAGCCGGCGTCGGTGGGCGAGATCAAGGACGCGCACGTGCTGCAAGCCGTGCAGGCGCTCGACGGCCAGGAGGTCCTGGCGCTGTGCCGCCGCGAGCGCATCTCGATGTGCGGCCGCGCGCCGGTCGCCACCATTTGCGCCGCGGCGCGCGCCCTCGGCGCCACCAAGGCCGAGCTGGTGGACTATCGCCACTCGGGCTCGGTGACGGGCGATGAGTCGTCGGTGGTGGGCTACGGCGGTCTGGTGATCCCGTGAATCTCGTTCCGGTGCTCTCGGCGGCCGAAGCGGCGGCGTGGGACGCGACGGCGCGGACGCAGTATCGCGTGCCGAGCCGCGTCCTGATGGAAGCGGCGGGGCGGGCGGTGGCGCAGGTGCTCGTCGCCGAGTACCCGGACGTGATCGCGCGCGGCGTGCTGATCGTCGCCGGGGCGGGCAACAACGGCGGCGACGGCTGGGTCACAGCGCGCGCGCTGCACGCCACGGGTATCCCCGTGTGGGTCGCGGCCGTCGACCCCAAGACCGACGACGCCATCGACAATCGCGCGCTGGCGCGCGTCGCCGGCGTGCACGAGCTGGGGCGCGAAGAGCCGTGGCCCGCGGCCGCCGTCATCGTGGACGCGCTGCTCGGCACCGGCGCCACCGGGCCCGCGCGCGGCGACGTGCTGGCGCTGGCGCAGCGCATCGCCGAGTACGGCGCGCCGATCGTAGCGGTAGACGGGCCTACGGGGCTCGATCTGTCGAGCGGCGAGGCGCACGGGCCGGTGCGTGCGACGCTGACGGTGACCTTCGGCGGCGCGCGCCGCGGGCATCTACTAGCCCGGGAAGTCTGCGGGCGGATCATCGTCGCCGACATTGGTTTTCCACCGCCCGATCCTTCCTGGGCCCTGCTCATCACTGACGCCTGGGCCAAAGAACGCCTGCCCAAGCTGCAGCCCACGATGCACAAGGGCGATCGCGGCCGCGTGACGGTCGTGGGCGGCGCGCCGGGCATGACCGGCGCGGCGTTGCATGCGGCGCGCGGCGCGTTGGCGGCGGGCGCGGGACTGGTGAAGCTCGTCGCGTCCGCCGAGACCATCGAAGCGGCGCGCGCCAGCTTGCCCGACGTGCTGACCGTCGTGTCGGCGCTGGGACCGGCGCTCGAGCCCGAGGTCGCGGAAGCACTGGAGTGGGCCGACGCGCTGGTGGTGGGTCCGGGCCTGGGGCGCGAGCCCGCGCGGGCGCATTTCCTGGCGGCCGCGATGCAGCGCCGCGGCATTCCGACGGTGGTCGATGCCGACGCCCTGACCTTGTGGAACGGCCTCGCCGAGCGGCCGCTGGTATTCACGCCGCACCTGGGGGAGTTCCGCGCGCTGGTGGGTGATCAGCTGGCCGACGAAGCCGCGAATGACCGCTGGGCGGCGGCAGCCAAGGCCGCGCAAAAAGTGCGCGGGGCGGTGCTGCTCAAGGGCGTGCCGACGGTGATCGCCGACGTGCGCGGGCCGGTGCGCGTGGTGGCGGCGGGCAATCCCGGCCTGGCGACGGGCGGCTCGGGCGACTTGCTGGCGGGATTCATCGGCGCTTTTCTCGCGCGCGGCACGGTGCCGGTCGAGGCAGCCGCGCTGGGCGCACACGCGCTCGGTCGCGCCGCCGAGCTGGGCGCGCGGCAGTGGACGGCGCGCAGTCTGCGGCCGGCGGATGTGCTGGCGGCGTTGCCCGATGTATGGCGAGCCTGGGCGGACGTGAGGGCCGGTAGCCCGCCGGTAATTGCGGTGATTGAGACTGTGGAGACGGCATGAGGGCGGATGGGCGGATGGGCAGATGGGCGGTTGCAATTGCGGTCGTGGCCTGCCTGGCGACCGCCCCGCCGCCCATCCGCCCATCCGCCCAGTCCTCTCGGTGGCGTCCCGACGAGCGCGTGCTCGTTTCGGACTTTTCTGTCGTGACCGCCGTCGCCGCGTCGCCGTTCACCCTGTACGCCGCCACAACGCACGGCTTGCTGATCTACGACCGCCGCACGCAGCATTGGGCCCTGCCAGTGACGACACTGGACGGATATCCGTCCGAGCTTGTCCGCACGGCCCTGGCGGATCCCGTGGATGACGCCGTGTGGCTCGGCACCACGTCGGGCTGGGCGCGCTACGATGCCACCATCCGCCGCTGGGACTCCGGTATCGTGCCCGGCGGCGTGATCGACTTTCTGGCCGACGCGCGCGATCCGGCGAGCGGCATCTTCGTGAAGAGTCTCGAGGGCTGGAGTTTTCTGCCGCGCGGCGGGCTGATCCCCGAACCGGGCCATCCGCTGCCGCCCGCCGGACGACAGGTGGGCCCGCTGTCGGCCGATCAAGCGATGGCGCGAGCGCCGATCGCGGAGGCGATGCGCGCGTTGATTCTCACCGACCCATGGTTGCGCACCTATCACTACACCAGCGCCGCGCTCTCACCCGACAAAACCGATCTGTATTTCGGCACCGACGGCTTCGGCGTGGTGCGCGTCGATCCGATCACGGGCCAGTGGACCAATCTGGAGATTGGGCTGCTGGCGCCGCGTGCCGGCGCCATCGCCGCGGGCAAAGGCGGAGTATTCGTGGCGACCAACGCCGGCGTGGGCTCGCGCCGCGGCGTGACGTGGCTGGCGGAGGACCTGTCGCAATCACGCCGGCTCGAAGGCGGCGTCACGCCGGGGATGAATTTCTTCCAGAGTCGCAAGCTGCTCGTCGCGGGCGACGCCGTGTGGCTCGCGACCGATCAGGGGCTCTGGAAGGTCGACCCGCAAGGCGGCCGCGGCAGGCATTTCAATGCGATGGACGGCTTGCCGTCGGACAACATCCTCGCATTGGCGCCGGCGCCCGACGGCGTGTGGGTCGGCACCGACCGCGGGCTCGCCGTGATCACCGCGGGCGACAAGATCGTGCGCGTCGGCGCATTCGCGAACCCCGTGCTTTCCCTGCTGGCGATCCGCGAGACGCTGTGGGTCGGCTCGACTGTCGGCCTCGGCGTGCTGCCGCCCGGCGTGAGCGAGCCCGGCGTGCCGCCCGAGCTCGCGAGTCAGCCGTCGCTCAAAACTGCCATCATTGCGCTGGCACGCGTGCGCGACACGATCATCCTGGCGACGAGCGATCACCTCGCCTGGCGAGACCCCGGGACGGGAAAATGGACGGTCGAAGCGGGACGGGGGGATCTCGGCCAGGTGATGGCGATGGCCGGTGCCGACGACGGCGTGTGGATCGCGGGCTCATCGGGCGTCGCATTCTGGACCCCGGCGCGCGGCCACTTCCAGGTGCTGCACGTGCCGTACGACGTGCCGGCCGCGGCGCGCGATCTGGCGCTCGACCCCAACTACCTCTGGATCGCCACGGACTCAGGGGTCGTGCGGTTCGACCGGGACGCGGCACGGAGATGAAGCCTCTGGGCCCCGGGCCCGAGTTCGATCTGATCCGCGCGATTATCGAGCGGCTCGGTCCCGATGCGTCAGGCATCGGCGACGATTGCGCCGTCATCCCCATCGGCGGGACCAATCTCGTCGCCAGCATCGATTGCAGCATCGAAGGCGTGCATTTCCGGACGGACTGGTTGACGCCCGAGGAGATCGGGTATCGCGCGACGGCGGCGGCGCTGTCGGATCTCGCGGCGGACGGGGCTGAACCGCTGGGCGTGATGGTGAGTTTGGGGATTCCGGGAGTGGGGGGTGGGGAGTGGGGAGTGGGGATAATGGCCGGCGTCGGTGCCGCGTGTCGCGCCGTCAGCGCTCAAGTACTCGGCGGCGACCTGGTGCGCGCCGACAAGCTCATGGTGGACGTCTGCGTCCTGGGCACCGCCGAGCGGCCGGTGCGCCGCGCCGGCGCCAAGGCGGGGGACGGCGTCTGGGTCACAGGCACATTGGGCGGTGCGGGGTTGGCCCTGGCGGGATTCCAGAGCCGCAAGATGCTCGATGCCAAGCTACGGGACCGGTACGCCAAACCGGAGCCGCGCGTGAAGGCGGGGCAATGGCTCGCCGCCCATGGCGCGACGGCGATGATCGACATCTCCGACGGCCTGGCGCAGGACGCGGGCCAGTTGGCTGCGGCGTCCGGTGTCGCCGTCGCCATCCAGCTCGAGAAGGTGCCATGCTGGCCCGGCGTCATGGCCGTGGCCGCGGCGGCGAGCGGTGAAGAATTCGAGCTGCTCGTCACGTTGCCCGCGGAGTTCAAGGACGCGGCGACGTTCGTCCGGGCCACAGGCCTGCCGCTCACGCGCATCGGGACCTGCGCAGCGGGTGACGGACTACGGATGACGGAGAACGGACAACGCATCCCGTCTCCTCCCGGCTTCCAACACTTCGCCCCATGATCCGCACCCTCTTCTTCTATATGGTGCTGTTCATCTCCACGGCCATTCACGGTGGGGGATCCATCCTCGCAAGTGTTCTTGGCATCAAGCGGCGCGGCCTCTACGACTGGGGCACGCAGGGGTGGTCCAAGTGGAATCTCTGGGCCGCGGGCACGCCGCTCGACGTGCAGGGGATCGACAGGGTCCCGCCCGGGCCCGTGGTGTATGCGTCCAATCATTCTTCGATGTTCGACATCTGGGCGCTGTCCGCGGCGCTGCCGGGCTCCACCCGCTTCGTGGCGAAGCAGGAGCTCACCAAGATCCCGTTTTTCGGCAGCGCCATGGTGGCCGCGGGGCACGTCACCATCGACCGCTTCAATCGCGGCAAGGCCTTCGAGGCTTATGACCGCGCCGCCCAAACGATCAAGGGCGGCATTTCGACCATCGTCTTTCCCGAAGGCACCCGCAGCCGCACGGGCGAGCTGCTGCCCTTCAAGAACGCGCCGTTCGGGCTCGCCATCGCGGCGCAGGTGCCGCTCGTGCCGGTGTACGTGCACAACACGTTCGAGATCCTGCCCAAGGGGGCGTGGCGCATGCGCCGCCTGCCGATCCGCATTCGCATTGGTGCGCCGATCCCCACCGTCGGGCTGACGCTGGACGACCGCGACCAGCTGCGCGAGCGCACCCGCGCCGCGATTGAAGCGTTGCGCGCGCGCGTTGACTCACAGCCCGCGCAGTCTTAGGGTAGAGCCACCATGGGCACGATCATTTCAGTCCGCGCGCGCGAAATCCTGGACAGCCGGGGCAATCCCACCGTCGAGGCCGACGTCACCCTGTCGAGCGGGGCCGCGGGCCGCGCCGCCGTGCCGTCGGGGGCGTCCACCGGCGAACGCGAAGCCGTCGAGCTGCGCGACGGCGACCAGAAGCGTTACGGCGGCAAGGGCGTGCTCGAGGCCGTCAAGAACGTCAACGAAGTGATCGGCCCGCGGCTCGAGGGCTTCGAGGCCGCGGAGCAAGCGGCGCTCGATTACGCGATGCTCGAGCTCGACGGCACGCCTAACAAAGGCCACCTCGGCGCCAACGCGATTCTCGCCGTCTCGCTCGCCGCGGCGCGCGCGGCGGCGCAGGAGTCGGGTCTCACGCTGTATCGCTACCTCGGCGGCCCCATCGCGCACGTGTTGCCGGTGCCGATGATGAACATCGTGAACGGCGGCGCGCATGCCGGCAACAACCTGGACTTCCAGGAGTTCATGGTCGTGCCGATCGGCGCCGAGACGTTTCCCGAGGGGCTGCGGATGGGCGTGGAGGTGTTTCACGCCTTGAAGAAAGTCCTGGCCAAGCGGGGGCTCTCGACGGCCGTGGGCGACGAGGGCGGCTTTGCGCCGAGTTTGCCGCACGACGAAGCAGCGCTCGAGGCGATCATGTCGGGCATCGAGATGGCGGGCTACGAAGCGGGGAAGGATGTGGCGATCGCGCTCGATCCGGCGGCGTCGGAGCTGTACGCCGACGGCGTGTACACGTTCAAGAAGAGCGGCGCCGGCACCAAGTCGTCGACGGAGATGATCGCGCTGTACAAGAGTTGGATCGATCGCTATCCCATTGTGTCGATCGAGGACGGGTTGGCCGAGGGCGACTGGGGCGGCTGGGCCAAGCTCACGGCGGCGTTGGGCCAGCGCGTGCAGCTGGTGGGCGACGACATTTTTTGCACCAACATGGATCTGTTGTCGCGCGGCATCGAAGAGGGCGTGGCGAACGCGATCTTGATCAAGGTGAATCAAATCGGCACGCTCACCGAGACGTTGCAGTGCATCGAGCTGGCGCGGACCAACGGGTACGGCGCCGTCATCTCGCACCGGTCGGGTGAGACCGAAGATACTTTCATCGCCGACTTGGCGGTCGCGAGCGGGGTAGGGCAGATCAAGACGGGCAGCGGCTCGCGCACCGATCGCGTGGCGAAGTACAACCAGCTGTTGCGCATCGCCGAGGAGCTGGGGGACGTGGGGACGTATCCGGGGCGGGAGTTGTACGGCCTGTGAGGAAGACGGAGCTGGCGGGCACGGTCGCCGTGGTGGTATTGGCGGGCTTCGCCGCGTACGGCGGCGAGTATTCGACCAAGGACTGGTGGACGCTGCGGGTGCGTCTGGTGGCCGAGCGGGACACGGTGCGGCAGCTCGAGGCGCAGCTGGATTCGCTGGCGCGCTACGCCCGGGCACTGGAGAATGATCCGGCGGCGCAGGAGCGGGCGGCGCGGGAGCAGTTCGGGATGATCCGGGACGGGGAGATCCATCCGGGACGGGGAGATCCTCTACCGGTTGGTGCCGCGGGATCATTAGATTGCGGACTTCTTGGCGGCGTAGCTCAGCTGGCTAGAGCAGCGGAATCATAATCCGCGGGTCGTCGGTTCGAGTCCGACCGCCGCTATTCCCGAGGCCCCTGCGATGGCGGGGGCTTTGTACTTCAAACGGAGTTAGGTGGCACGCCAATCATGAACAAGCTGGATTTCCACCTCGTGCAAGGTCTTCCCGCCCCTGGGGTGTTTGTGCGGTTACCCCCAGATACCGAGGCCTCGTTGGATCGTTTACCGGAGACTCTCAAGAGAGCGAATGCTGCCGTTCGGTTTGCATACCTTGCCGAATCGTCAGCTGAGATTATCCGCGTTCGGGCACAGGACGAGATTCCGATGCGGGAAGCCTATTTGCGGGCTTCGTTGGGGGAGTTCGTTTCGATGGAAGGGACAGCAAGACGTGATTTCAGTGCGCTTGGTTTGCAGGCGAGTCCGCCAATGATCCGTGACTCCCACAGTCCCTTACTGCACGCTCTTCGTGAGCTACGAATGTCAACTTCCATCTTGCGACGAGCGGAATCAGGGAAGATTCGAAACCAGTCACATGGCACTTTGATGGGCAAGACCACCATCTCGATTATTCCCTAACGTTGGTCGATGGTTTCACACTTGATCAGTTCATGGCATCGCAGAACGCGAAGTACTACGACCCTGACGATGTCCGCAGAATTGTTGACTGGTTTGCGCGCGAGCAGAAAGAGTGGGGCGTACCACATCTAATCGTTCTCGCAGTGGGTCAATACGCGGACACCCTCATTGCGCAGTTGCAGCGTGCTGCCTAACAAGCGCTTGAAGCGGCGGCGGGCGGAGACTAGGAATGAATCTTTCTTCAGCGCGCCGCAGCTTGAGCGCGATGCGTCAGGCTGCGCCCGGCATTGTCCACCAACCGCCTAGGGGGCTCGTCGTGCCCGCAATCGAAGGACGCACGCGCTGGATCATCGTCGTCGTCATTGTCCTGATCCTCGGAATCACCCTGGTATCGAGCCCTGCCATACCGCGATTTCGGCCCACCCGCCGAGAACACGCGAGCGACCTTGATCGTTGTCGGAATCGTTGTTGCTGCCATCTACTTGGCCTTCAAGAAGGCTAGAAAGAAGGGGCCCTGACGGCGTACAGCGAACTAAAACGAGACGCGCAAACAGAGCCCTCAAGCTCATTGAGCAACGCGATAACCACGTCGGGCAGAAGCCCATCAGCCCTTTCCCTAGGCAGGTTCGGGGTTGAGCGGGTCAGGTAGTGCTACGCGAAACATCGACCGACCAAGCCCGCCCTCGGTCCAATTGACTTGCTCTGGAGCGTCTCCAGGTTGGCATTGTGAACTACGACGGGTATCCCACTCAAAGCACTTAGGTGAGTTCGACATGGATGCAGACACAGTCAAAGCGCTCGCCACTCCCGTTACCGTCGGTCTGGTCTTGATTGGTGCCATTGTGTTCAAGAAGGACTTGACGCGTCTTGTTACTTGGCTGGTGACATTCAAGAGGGTCTCGAAGACGAAGGATGGCTATTCACTTGAAGGTGGCCCAGAGGTCCCTAAGGAGCAGCCGGCCAATCAACAGGACGCGCTGCTGCAAGTCAGCCCGTCCCCCGCCGTAATAGCCGCACCCAAGAAGGACTCTTGGTTCGACGCGATGATGGAGCGCAACTATCCTGAGACTGTGCGACGCCTTGAGAAGGATGTTGCTGCCGCATCAACACCAGATGAGCGAATAAGGCTGCAGGCGCTTCAAGCACACTTCACGTACTTGAGCGACACGCAGGCCGGAATGCGGCGGTACGAGCAACTCGTGCTCGACCATCCGACGCACAACGTTCCGTACGAGTGGTGGGCAGTAAGCCTGAATGCGTCTGGTCAGGTCGAGGGCGCCGTCGCTGTGCTGGACAGGGGCATCGCATCGGCTGCGAACAAAGAACCTCTCCTCTTGTCTCGCGTCTCCACCTTGAAGTCGGCAGACCGCATTGACGATGCTCTCGCCACGGCTGAACGCGCGACCGCCGACTTTCCCAAATCAGCCAGCGCGTTCATCGCGCTCGGGGAGGTGCAAGTCGCCAAGAAGGAGTTGGCGGGCGCAGCAGCGGCGTTCGAGGCGGCGCTAGCGATCGACCCCCGAAGTGAAACCGCCCGTTATCAGCTCGCTTCTGCTTTGCAAGAGATGGGGGCGCACACGGCGGCAGCCTTCCATTTCGAGGAACTTATCCGTCAGCAACCTAGCGATGCGCGATACGACGCTCTACTTGGGAACGCCTATCTTGCCATGGGTCTTTCGGACATGGCTATGGTTGCCTACAGGCGCGCCAACCGAAAGGCGGAAGGTAAGGCTGGCTGGATTCTTGCCAATATTGGCAATGTGTTGGTGAACCAGGGCTTCTATAGCGATGCCATCGACTATCTGCAGCAAGCTGCCGCGCTTGAGCCAGCCTCTGAGTATGTGCACAGTCGCCTGGCGCGCGCACTCGCTGGCCAAGACGCTGAGCGCAAGCGTGAGGAGGAAGCTGTCCGCGCAGTCAAGATCAAGTCACGTGGCCCAATGGGTCTTCCCCAACCCACGCCGGAGCCGCCCGGGGATGCAGCCTAACTACGCTAACCACGGTGCCTGCTCCGGAGCCTGCCTGGGTCACAACTCGATTCACAACACACGTGGGCACTTGATCAGAGGCGCGAGCTACTTGGTTCAGCAGTCGACAGCCGCGCTGCCTAAGGAGGCTAGGTCCTCGGGGCCGCGCCTACGTGAAGAAGCCGGTGATAGATGGCGGCGAGCGGCGTCGGCAACTCCATGAAATGAGACGGCGCTATCTTGGAT
>WNGO01003763.1_pt1 | contig 16542 bp, 16 predicted proteins | sample 5400511 | NCBI WGS metagenome assembly WNGO01 (sample SAMN13153380, study PRJNA577476) | soil metagenome | isolation source: 20 cm soil or saprolite under Garry oak tree replicate 2 | place: USA:California | collected 2016-06-15 | reverse complement strand
GCCCACGCCTCGCTCTCCGAAGTCACCGTCGAGCTGAACCGCGACCTCGAGTTCGAGCAGACCTGTCAGCTCACTGCTGAGAAAGGCCGCTCGCTGCTCAACGCCGACGCCTTCCTGATGCAGGTTCAGATGCCCCCCTTGATCGGCCAGGACGAGTCGACGCCGCCGGCCTCGATGCTCTACGTCGACTGGACTCCCGAGCTGAAGGCGCACCATGCCGGGGTCGACCTGACCACCGCCCGGCTGGCGCTGACGCCCGCGACCGGCGAGCAGGTGATCGCGGTCTCGGACCCCAACCTGCTGCTGCCGAACGAGCACAAGCCGCTGCCGGCCGGCATGTGGTTCCGGATCCCGGTCTTCCACGGCGCCCGCGCCATCGCCGACATGATCGTCGGCTTCCAGGGACGCGAACAGCCCCTGCGCCAGACCGAGCAAGAGCTGATGCTGACCTTCGCCGAGCGCGCCGGCATTGCCATGCGCAACGCCCACGCCCTCGACCAGGCGCAGAAGCTGTCGGTCACCGACTCGGTGACCGGGCTTCCCAACCACCGCTACTTCCACACCAGATTCGACGAAGAGATGGAGAAGACCAAGGACACCGGCGGGTCGATCACGGTAATGATGATCGACCTCGACCGCTTCAAGGTCTACAACGACAGCTTCGGCCACGCCGCCGGTGACGTTGCGCTCAAAGCCGCCGCCCGCACCATCTCGTCGACGATGCGGCGCGAGGATACAGTGACCCGCTACGGCGGTGAAGAGTTTGTCGCCATCTTGCCGGGCGTCGACATCCAGACCGCGCCGATCCGCGCGCAGGAGATCTGCGACACCCTGGCCAAGGTCTTCATGTACAACCCGAAGACGATCTTCGCGCCACTCACCGCCTCGGTCGGCTGGGCCACCTACCCGGTCGATGCCAAGAACCGCGACGAGCTGCTAAATCGCGCCGACCTGGCCATGTACATGGCGAAGAAGCGCGGCCGGAACTGCATCTGCGGCGCCTGCGAGCTGGAAAGCGTGGCGGCCCTCGACTCGGTGCTCAGCGAGGTCGTGGCGCAGCTGGCCAGCGCCGACACCGTCGGCCCCGGCATGGTCGCCACCCTTGAAAAGCGGCTGGGCCAGATCGCCAACTCGAGCCATCTGGAAGAGCTCGCCGAGGGCATGCTCTCGCCGAACAGCGAGGCGACGCTGGAAGCACTCAATGCCCTGGCCGCATCGATCGACGCCAAGGACCCGTACACCAGCGGCCACTCCCAGTCCGTCGCCAAGCTGGCGGAGGACCTGGGCGACATGCTGCAGCTCTCCGCGGCGCACAAGAACCAGCTGCGGCTGGCCGCCATCCTCCACGACGTGGGCAAGATCGGCGTCGTCGACAAGGTGCTGCTCAAGGAAGGCAAGCTCGACGAGGACGAGAAGCTCATCATGCGTATGCATCCGATCCTCGGCGCGCGCATCCTGCAGCCGATCAAGGCCTTCCGCCAGATTCTCAACGTCGTGCTGCACCATCACGAGTGGTACGACGGCAGCGGATACCCGGATGGGCTGGCGGGACAAAACATCCCGCTGCACGCCCGCATCGTGTCGGTCTGCGACGCCTATCACGCGATGACCTCGACCCGTCCCTACCGGCAGCGCCGCACGCCGGAGTTCGCGCTCGCCCAGCTCGAGGCCGGAAAGGGGACGCAGTTCGACCCGATCATCGTCGACTACTTCATCCAGATGATGCGCAAGCGCCAGGCGGAGAATCCGGATGCCCTGGAAGCCGACATACACGACGACCATCCGGGCACGCCGGAGGCCGAGGCGGCAGCGGGATAGGCCATGGCGCTGGACGCGAACGGCCATCCCGTCTCAAAAATCGCCCAGCGCAAGCTCGAGCACCTGCGGCTCTCGCTCGAGGCCTCCGTCCAGTCCACCCGCAGCGCCGGCTTCGAGCGCTTTGCCTTCACCCATCAGGCGCTCCCGGAGCTCGACCTGGACGCCATCGATCCGTCGACCAGCTTCCTGACCAAGCCGCTCAAGCTGCCCTTCCTCATCTCCAGCATGACGGGTGGGGCGCACGCCGCCGGCGACATCAACCGCCGGCTGGCGCTGGTCGCGCAGAGCGTGGGGATCGCGTTCGGGGTCGGCTCGCAGCGGGCGGGCCTGACCCACAAGGATCTGCGAGCCACCTACCAGGTGCGCGGCGTGGCGCCGGACGTCCTGCTGTTTGCCAACCTCGGCGCGGTCCAGCTGAACTACGGCATGCGCAAGGACCAGTGCCTGGAAGCGGTCGAGATGATCGGGGCCGATGCCCTGGTGTTGCACCTCAATCCGCTTCAGGAGGCGCTCCAGCCAGAAGGCGATCACAACTTCCGGGGACTGATCGAAAAGATCGCGATGCTCTGCAAAGAAATGCCCGTGCCGGTGATCGTCAAAGAGGTCGGCTGCGGGATCTCGGGGTCAGTGGCGGCGCAGCTGGCGGAAGCCGGCGTGGCCGCCATCGATGTCGCCGGGTTGGGAGGGACCAGTTTTGCCCGGGTCGAAGCCTTCCGCCGGGAGCGGCCCGAGGAAGTCGAGCTGGCCCTCGCCTTCTCCGAATGGGGCATCCCTACGGCTGAGGCGCTGGTCGCCACGCATCGGGTCGCCCCCCAGCTGCCCTTGATCGCCAGCGGCGGGCTGAGGCACGGGCTCGATGCCGCCAAGGCGATCGGGCTGGGCGCCGACCTGACCGGATTTGCTCACGCTGTCCTGGCAGCCGCGTCCGAAGGCGAGGAAGAGGTCCGCCGTCTGCTCGATGGCTTTGCCTGGCAGCTGCGGGTCGCCATGTTCTGCGCCGGCGCGCCCAACCTCGCAGCCCTCAAAATCAGCCCGCCGATCGAAGTCCGATGATGGCGAAGACCAAGCCTTTCGCCAGCCGCACCGACCGGCTGCAGGCGATGAACGCCGCCCTCGACCGCGACCTGAGCCGCCTCTCCCAGCAGGCAGGTTCCAGCCAGAGCGCGCTGCTGACCGAGATGGTTCAGTACCACCTCGGCCTGCGCAAGTCCGGCGACCGGCCGGGCAAGCGGCTTCGGGCCAACCTTGCGTTGCTGACCTGTGAGGCCTTCGGCCGTCGCTACGCCGAGGCGCTCTGGGCAGCGGTCGCCGTCGAGCTGGTGCACAACTTCTCCCTGGTCTTCGACGACGTCCAGGACCACGATGAGCTCCGACGCGGGCGGCCTTCCGTCTGGAAGGTCTGGGGCATCGGCCAGGCGATCAACGCCGGGGCCGCGCTCGAGGCGCTTGTCACTCGGGCGGTGGTGGATCTGTTGCCGGCGCGCTACGCGGATCGAACCCGGCCGGCGCTGGCCCTGCTTTCCGAGACCATGCTCGGGCTCTGCCGCGGCCAGGTGCTGGACCTGCAGTTCGAGCAACGCGTCGATGTCGGGGTCGAGGAGGCGTGGGCGATGCGTCGCTCGAGAAAGCCGGTCGGTTCGGCCACCACCTCGGCATGGCGTTCCAGGTGATCGACGACATCCTGGGCGTCTGGGGCTCGGCCGCCCAGACCGGAAAGCCGCTCGGCAGCGACCTGAAGAATGGCAAGAAGACGCTGCCCACGCTGGTGGCGCTCAAGGGCGGCGCGGCGGGTAACCGGCGGGTGCTCCGATCACTGCTCACCCGAGCCAGGTTCAACGCGGCGGAGATGGAGACCGCGCGCGCCATCATCAGCCAGTCGAGCGCGCTCGCGATCTGCCGGCGGCAGGCGACCGAGCACCTGGCCGAGGCGCGAATGCAACTCTTTGGCATGACCGACCGTCCAAACTGGGCCGTCCGGGCCCTCGCCGAGATGGTCACCACCCTGGAGTCGGGACTGGTCTAGCGCGTGGCTTTGCGTTCGCGGGGGGCGCCCGTAAGGGCGTGGCTGGCACAATAGTCTCAGGAGGATGGGGTCAACAGCGATGCCGCTGCGCGCCCCGAGGGTCGTGACATATCTGATTTGGATCTTGCTTGTGGTGCTCGCGGTCGGGCAGCCGGCGGCGAAAGGTCCGGCGATGGCGCCTAGCGAGGTGCTGGGCGTGCATGCCAACGCCGATCACGCCCGGCTCCAGGGCAAGGTCTACGTCGCCCTGGGCGACAGCATCAGTGCCGGCCGCTACGCGACCGCGCCGGACGATACGTTTCCGGGGCTGGTGGCCGAGAAGCTGGGGATGAACCTCAACCTGGTGGCGCGCAGTGGGGCCAAGGCGGGCTGGGGCATTCCGCAACTGAGCGCGGTCCATGCGGCGCAGCCCGCCCTGGTGACGATCGAGCTGGGCACCAACGATGTCGGCTTCTACACGCCGACGGCCACCTTCGCGGCGCAGTACGAGACGATCGTCAATGCCGTCAGCGGCCCGCACACGCGCGTCGTGTGCATCGGCAGCTGGCTGCCATCGAGCGCCATCGACGCGATCATCGCGGACACCTGCCAGCGGCACGGCGGAACATTCGTCAGCCTCAACGGCTTCTATCAGGTGAACGACTTTCACGCGCAGGACGGCGGGTCCAGCTACCTGGGTCGCAGTGATTGGTTCCACCCCGGCGACCAGGGGCACGCTGCGATTGCCGCGGCGATACTCTCGGTCCTCGGCGCGGGGCCGGCGCCGGTCGTCGGTCCGCTGCCCTCACCGTCACGCTTTCCCGACGTTATCCGCACGCACCCACAGTAAAAGGGCAATTCTCCCTCCCCCCTCGCGGGGGAGGGCCGGGGTGGGGGCCTAGACGTCGAGCACGTCACCAATCTTGAGGGCCAGGTACAGCGAAAGGCGCACCTCAGCATCGCGCAGGTCGGCCTGCAGCAGGTCCTCGATCCGGCCCAGCCGGTAGAGCACGGTGTTGCGATGCAGGTGCAGACGATCGGCCGCGTCGGTCGGGCTTCCGTTGGTCGCGAGATACGCGGCCAGCGTCTTCAACAGCTCCCCACCGCGATCCTTCCCACGCAACCGCGCCAGCGCCTGGTCCCTGAAGTCGCGCAGCTCGGGTAACGGCTGCAGCGCGTACAGCAATCGGTAGAGGCCAAGGTCCGAGAACGCCGTCGCGCTATCGGGACCAAAAAGGCGGCGGCCCATCGCCAGCGCTTGCTCGGCTTCGCGGGCGGCCGCTGCCACCTCGCTTGCCCCCGAGCGAATGGCGCCGTATCCCAGGGCTACCGCCGCCGCCGTGGCGGCTCGTGCCGTCCGGTGCAGCTGGTCGACTAGCGACTTCGGTTCCGGCGTCCGGCGTCCGGCCAGGCTGATGAGCGCAACGGTGGTCGCGCCGCGCTCCCGAACCAGGGCGCTGCATCGCATCGTGGCAAGCTGGCGCTCCCAGGCGCCCCGGATCTTTGCGGCCTTCCCCGAGGCGGGCGCGTCGGCAGCCACGACGAGATACGGGGCATCGACATCGAATCCCTTGCGCTTCGCCCGTTCTCGGGTTGCCTCATGCGAGCCGGGCCGGCCGGCCGTCAACGCATCGAGCAACTCTTCCTCGGCCTCATCGCGCGCATCGCGCGCGGCGCGGGCGCGCACCAGCTCGATCGCGCACGCATGGGCGGCCCGTCCAACCGCCAGCCGGTGCAGCTCGCCCAACTCGCCATCGGACCCAACCAGGGAGAGGAATCCGGCGATACTTCCCTGGACGAGGATCGGGGCAATCAGGCGAGCCCGTCCGCCGGCCAGAGACCGGAGCGCCACCGGTGGATCGAAGGCGCTGAGCGGCACCTCGCGCAACCACTCGTCGAGCGCCGGCCGCTCTGCCGCGATCGCCGCGCCGACCTCCTCCGGAAGTCGGTCGCCCGCGCCTACATAATCGACCCGAGCCTCGTGCTCGAGCAGCACTGGAATTCCGGTTAGCTCGTGCAGCCGGGCGAGCAGCGCCGGCAGCCCGCGCCCGGCCAGGGCCAGCTCGCTGAGCTGGCGGTGGAGATCCTGCGCCCGCTCGTGCAACTCGGCGCGCCGGTCCACGACATAGCGCAGCACCTGCTGTTCGACCTGGTCGAGCGCGATCCCCGCTGGCAGGGCAAACAGCGGCAAGCCGTGGGCGTCGGCAACCTGGCGCGCTTCCGCCGACACCCGCCCTGACACGGCGGCCCCGGCGACACCCTGACCGGCGAGCGATTCCAGCAAGCGGGCCAGCGTCAGGCGGGCGTCGACGGCGGTGAGCACCTGGGGATTGATCAGCAGCAGCTCGCCGCCGCGCAACGGCGTGAAGGCAGGCGACCGGGCGCGCAGTGCGGTACACCACACGACTTCGCGCCGCATGCCGGCCGCTCCGGCGACCATTTGCGTTTCCGGCGGGAGGGCGCCGCGCCACACGTCGTCGACCGTCACGTGCGGATGCGGTGGGGCAACCGGTGTTTTCGAGCCCATGGTTCGTGCGCCGCGCCCTAAGGAGACGCGTCGGTCGACATTATCCCACAGGTTCGCCCAGCGGCTTTAGACGCCGCGCACAAGCCCGCTCAGGCGGAGCGGATGCGCCGCCGGGTCGGTCCCGGCGGCTTCTTGGCAGGCCGGGCCCGTGCCGGGGTCTTCTTGGAGCCGTTCCCCGCCGCAGCGTCGGCCTTTGCCGCACCCTTCCACAGCGACTCTAGGTCGTAGTACGACCGCTCGCCCGGGAGGAAGACGTGGACGATCACGCTCGCGTAGTCGAGCACCACCCACGATCCGTCGTCGTACCCGGCGATGCGCAGGGGCCGCACCCCCTGATTCTTTCCCGCCTCGATGATCGAGTCGGTGATGGCGCGCACCTGCCGGTCGGTGTCCCCTTCGCAGATCACGAAGTAATCAGCGATCGATGTTTTCTGCCTGATGTCCAGGCGGACGATCCCCCGCGCCTTCTTGTCCGCAGCCGCAGTCGCAATGAGCCGGCTGAGCTGAAGGGGGGTCACTTCTTTGATTATCCCAGTTGGCCGGGACCCGCCGTCAGGCCTGGTAGAGCGCATGGGCACGGATGTAGTCGGCCACCCCGGGCGGCACGAGATCATCGATCGGCGTCCCACGCCTTAGTCGGTCGCGGACCTGGTGCGCGGCGATGGCAGGCGTATCGAGGTGCACGAGCCGGGTCCGTGCCGGGCTGAAGCCGAGCTCGTGCAGTGTGGACAAGGCAATGCTGGTATCCGGTCGATTGAAGATCGTACAGCTCACCTCCTTGAGCAGCGCGTCCGCTTCGTGCCAGGTGCGGATCCGGAGCGCGGCATCAGAGCCGAGCAGCAGCTCGAATCGTTGTCCTGGCATCGAACGGGCGAGCTCGCGCATCGTATCGATCGTGTACGAGATTCCACCCCGGTCGACTTCAATTCGCGACCCGAGTAATCCCGGTTGATCCGAGACCGCGATCTCGACCATTCGCATCCGGTCCTCAGGGCTCGCCACCGGAGCCGCGCTTCGGTGCGGCGGGTGCGCGTTCGGGATCAACCAGACCTGCTCGAGGCCGGCCTCACCGCGCAGCTGGCGGGCGGCGGCGAGGTGCCCGCTGTGCACCGGAACGTAGGTTCCACCCATGATGCCGATGAGTATCCCTCCGGCGGAGGGTCGGGGTGGGGGGTCAGCGCTCCGGATCGTAGAGAAACTCCGCGTCGGAAATTCGCACCATCTCGCCGCCGCGGGCGCCGTGCCGCGCCAGCGCATCGTTCAGGCCCCAGCGGTCGAGCATGCGCTGGAAATGCGCCAGCCCCTCCGGGTTGGTGATGTCCGTCATGGCCAGCAAACGCTCGAGCTGATTTCCCGAGACGCGAAAGCCGCCATCGATCGCCTCGATGGTGAAGGGTTCGGCCGAGCTGGGCCCCCGATAGACCTTGAGGGCGGGCACCGGCTCGGAAGTCTCACGCTTGCGCCGCTCGAGCATTCGCCAGGTCGCCCAGAGCAGATCCTGGACACCTTCGCCGGTCGCGGCGGAGATGGGGAACGACCGGTGGCGCAGCTTGACCAGCCGCTGCCGGAAGGCCAGCGTCTCGGACGGCTCGCTGACGGCGTCCATCTTGTTCAGGGCAATGAGCTGGGGTCGGCGGGCCAGCGAGGCGCTGTATTTCTTCAATTCCGCGCGCACCTGCTGGTAATCATTCCAGAGCTTGTGCTGATCGCCCGCCGCGGCATCGATGACATGAATCAGGACGCGAGTCCGGTCCACGTGGCGGAGGAATTCCAATCCGAGCCCGGCTCCGGCGTGGGCGCCCTCGATCAACCCGGGCAGGTCCGCCATGACGAACGTGACATCCTCCCCCAGTTCGACGACGCCCAACACGGGCTCCAGGGTGGTGAAGGGGTAGTCGCCAATCTTCGGCCTGGCCGCGCTGGCCGCGGACAGTAGCGTCGATTTGCCGGCGTTGGGAAGCCCAATCAGGCCGGCATCGGCGATCAGCTTCAGCTCCAGCCACAGCCAACGCGATTCCCCCGGCTCCCCCAGCTCGGCGAAGCGCGGGGTCTGACGGGTGGCGGACTTGAAGCTGGCGTTACCCCGCCCGCCCCGCCCCCCGCGGCCGACGATGAGCCGCTGGTTCGCAGCCACGAGATCCGCGATCGTCTTCCCCTCCTCGTCCTTGACGAGCGTGCCCGGAGGGACCTGCAAGATCAGGTCGTTCGCGTCTCTGCCGTGGCGCCGGCTGCCGCCGCCGCGCCCACCGCGGCCGGCGACGAAGTGATGCTTGAAGCGGTAATCCTGGAGCGAGTTGAGCTGCCGGGAGACCTCGAGGATGATGTTGCCGCCCCGACCACCACTGCCGCCGTCGGGACCGCCGCGCGGCACATACTTCTCACGCCGGAAGCTCAACGCGCCGGCGCCGCCGTCCCCCGCCTTGACGAAGATCTTGGCTCGGTCGATAAACATCGCGATCCCCGGTGCAAAACCGGGGCCTGACGCCCCTTTAGGCGCTGGCGGCGAGCACGGACACCTTCTTGCGTCCGTGGCCGGTCCGCTCGAAGCGGACCACGCCGTCGACGAGCGCAAACAGGGTGTGGTCGCGCCCCATGCCGACGTTGGATCCGGGGAAGATCGCCGTCCCTCGCTGGCGAAGCAGAATGGTGCCGGCGTTGACCTCCTGCCCGGCGCCCGTCTTCATTCCCAGCCGCTGGCCGACGCTGTCGCGTCCGTTGCGTGAGCTGCCTGCGCCTTTCTTGTGTGCCATGTCTTACTCCTGCGTGGTCTTTTCGGGTTCGGCCGCCACTTTACGCCGGCTCGCCCGGGCGGCCGGTCGTGACGCGACCGCCCCGTCGGGCGGCTGGATGGCGCCGATCCGCAGCTCGGACAGCTGTTGCCGGTGCCCGGTCTTCCGCCGGTGACGCTTCCTGGCCTCGAACTTGAAGACGATGATTTTGTCACCGGCCCGGTGCGCAACCACTGTCGCCTCCACTGCGGCGCCGGCCACGAAGGGCGTACCGATCACCGGCTTGTTGTCGCCGCCCAGCATCAGCACGGAGTCGAGGCGCACGGTCTGGCCGACGTTGGCCGGCACACGGTCGACCAGGATCCGGTCGCCTTCCGACACCTTGAACTGCTTTCCGCTGGTGGCAACGATGGCAAACATGGCAAATGCGCCCGCGGGCGCGGTTTCGTAGTTTATCACGCGATCTGTTCCGGCCCCTTGTCGACGTGGTTCTCGTAGAAGCGCGTGATCTCGTTCTGGTCGTAGGCGTCCAGAAAATCGACGTAATGCCAGGCCACGAGCGCGATCTTCTTCTGCATGCCCCTGCTGTACGGCGTCATGACGACCTTGACCTTGCCAAACTGCGGCTCGGCCGGCGCCAGATTCTTCACGTAGTTCTCCAGCTGGTTCTTGAGCGCGGTGCAGTCGTTGCCGCTCGGGCAGTTGTAGAGGATCGCGATCCCACCGTGCTCCAGGTTGTGGACGAACTGGCCCTCCACCAGATTGTCGATCGTCTGCCAGTTGACCGGCGCGATTCCCTGCAGGGAATAGTGCGGCCCCGAGGTGGGCGGATAGAACTTGTAGGTGGGGGTGGTCGAGGGATCGACGTGCGTCGCCGGGCCTTCGTCGGGAATCTCCTGCCCGACCGTGCCGCTGACCGCCTGGAAGTGCAGCCGGTTGTCAATCTGCACCTGCGCCTGGTGTTGCAGGGCTAGGGCAACGATCAGAATGGCGATCGCCGCCGTGCCCAGCACGCCGCCGATGATGTAGAGGTTGCGGCGATCGCGCGCTCGCTGGCGCGCCGCCGCTTCCTCGCGCTGCTGCTGGCGCAGCGCCTTCAGTTCCTTTTGCGTTCTCGACATTTACGGCAATTCTCTCAATTCCTGGCGTTTCTCCCAGAGCTCGGGGCTGCGGTGCTAGCTGGCCGTGATCGTCACAGGGGATTGGTCCGAGCCGCCCGTGATTTGCGCGTTGCTGCTGTTGCCGGAGACAACGTTGGGATGCGGCCCGAGGGAGGCGCCGTTGACGTTCGCGGTGAAGGTGATCACCAGCGTCGCGCCGTTGAAGCCACCGGCCGGGATGATGAACGGCCCCCACTGCGGAGTCGCCGAGCCGGCGGCGGGCTGCAGCCGCGAGCCCACGCTCTTGCCGTTGATGACGATGCTATTCGTCGACTTGAAGCTGAATCCCTGGGGCAGCGTGTCGGTCACCGTCACAGCCTGGGCCGCGTCGGTACTGTCGTTCTCGACAGTGATCACGTACGTCACCGTTCCGTTCTGTGGGGCATAGGGCGCTGTCGGCGCGACCGTCATTAAGATCGGGACCTTCGTGCTCTTGCCGACGGCTACCGGCGCGGTGTTGCCGAGGGTTTGGGCTGGAACGTCTTTGACACCGGTGAGCGCCGCCGTGAGGTTGTATAAACCTGGCGCGACCGCCGGCAGGACGCGCGCTTGAAACGTCAACCGGAGCAGCCCGGGCACTCCGTTGCTGGCGCCCGGGATATCCCATGAGGACCACAGGGGGAGCAGGCTGTTCGCCGGTGGGTCGATCGACGTCACCCGGATGCTGTTGCCCTGGAACCCGCTGGTCGCGCTGTAGAGGAACCCGGGAGCCAGGCTGACCGAAATCGCAACACCCTTCGCTGCCGCCGATCCGACATTGCTCACCGAGACCACGTACGTGGCCAGGCTGCCGGTTGTCACCTGTCCGGTCGCGGCCGCCACCGCCAGGACCAGCGACGGGCGGGGCTCTACCACCAGCCCAACCCCGGTGCCCTGGTCGATCTCAACTGGGGTCGAAGTGGTCAGCTTGACCTGGTTGACGTAGTCGCCGGGCTTTACCGTAGCCTGGATTTTGAAGCTCAGAACGAGGGCGCTCACGGTATCGCCGTTGCCCGCCGGAATGGTCCACGTGCCCCAGGTCGGATTCCCCTGCGCGGCCGGTTCGGTTAAGGCGGTGCGGATGGCATTGCCGCCCAGGGTTGTCAGTTCGTAGTAATGGAAACCGGCGGGCAGCACATCTTCGACGGTCACGCCGCGGGCTGGCCCGGCACCGGTGTTCCGGATCGACAGGGTAATGCCGGTAAACGAGCCGGGCGAGAGGTGGCCCTTATGGTCGGCCCCGCTGGGCGCGTCGGTGCTCTGGGTGATGACCAGGCGCGAGTCCCCGCTCGGGCCGCACGCGGCCAGGGCCATCGGGCTGAGCAGCACAACCAGCAGCAGGCTAATCGAGCGGCGCTCGGGGCGTCGCCCCACGCGAGCCGCGCGCTGGTGCGATGTTCGTCGTGCCAGGCGAGCGTTTGAGGCGTTTCTGAGTAACTTCAGAGCCATCCGGATTCTTCAACGGAAGCGGGATCCCGCATTCGCCCAGCAACCGTGTCAGCAGGCGCATCGGCATCCCAACGACGTTGTCGTAGGGCCCCCGGATCGAGGTGACCAGGCGGCGACCTTCGCCCTGTATAGCGTAGGCACCGGCCTTATCCTGCGCCTCGCCCGACCGCACATAGGCCGAGATCGCGGACGCCGATAGTTCACGCATAGTGACGTAGGTCCGCGAAATCCCCTGGGCGCGGCAGCCGGATCGCCCATCGATGACGTGCACGGCGGTGTAGACCAGGTGCGTCCGGCCGGATAGGGCGCGGAGGAAATCGGCCGCCTGGCGGCGGTCGCTGGGTTTTCCGAAGATTCGTCGATCGAGCACCACTTCCGTGTCGGCCGCCACGACGACCGCACCGCGATGGCGGCTGGCGACCGCCTCGGCCTTCGCCTGGGCCGCCCACAAGACGAAGCCGACCGGACCGAGCGGTCGTGGTGGTCGTTCGTCGATACCGGGGGTGATGCTGCGGAACCGCACGCCGGCCCGTCGCAAGATGTCGACCCGTCGAGCGGATGACGACGCGAGCACGAGCGTGAGTGGTGGCGTTGTCACGCGCTCAGAGACGAAGCATCCGAAGCAGCATGGCCGGCGCGATGCCGCAGGCGACCGAGACAACGGGGCCGATCCAGCGGAGCGAGGAGTGCGGTCGCTCTGGTCCCGGCGACAGCGCCTGACGGTCAAGCAGGGGCGCGAGCTGCAGAACGGCGAACATGACCGCCGCCAACAGGCCCAGCACCAGCGAAGCCTGCAGCGCGCCAATCACGGCCAGCGTCGCCCCGGCGAAGGTCGCCGACGGCGGCCAGTTCGATCGCGCCAGGAGGATGAGCCGCCCGCTCCAGCCCGATGCCGGGCCTGGCACGTCGTCGACACGGACGATGGCGAGGTCGATCAACAGGAGGATCACCGCAAGCTCACCAAGACCGAACGAATCGCGCGCACCGATGGCCAGCAGCAGGAGGCCGGCGAGCAGCCGATCGCGAATGGCGTCTTTGGGGCTTTCACCAGTCAGGGTGCTGAGCAGAGGCCGCGCGATCAGCAGCGCCGCACCCAGGGCGGCGACCCACTGGAACCGAACCGCGTTGCTCGGACTGAGCGACGGAAGGAACAGCATGACCAGCAGGGTGGTCGCGGGCAGGACGAGCACGCGCAGCATCCCGGCCCGCGCCGCGAAGAGCATCATGACCAGCCCGAGTCCCAGGGCGACCGCCTGGACCCGCGCACTCCAGGTCGGCGACGCCAGCGCCTGCAGCACCGGCGTCAGGCCCACGACCCCGACCGCGAGCCAGCGTCGATCGAGAGGTCGCCCAGGCTGATGGGCCCGAGAACGAGACCGATTGCCGCCAGCACCGCCGAACCCGCGGCCGTCAGCAACAGCACGCCGCTGAAGGCCGGACGAACCCGTCCCGGTATTCGCCCCCGCGCACCGGCAATCGGCATCAGCGCCATCGCTCCGGCAACCCCCGCCGTGAGCGGGTCCGCCGGGACCGCGATGAGGATCACGACCGCCACGGCGGCGATCATCAGGGCCTGGCCCTGCAGGCGCTCCGGTTCATCGATCGGGCTCGTAAACCAGGCCGTTCCGACAGCACCCAGGAGCCACGGCACCGCGCTGAGCAGGATGGGATTCTCCCCGATTGGGAGGCGGGTCGCCGCAAAAAGCGCCACCAGCATGGCGACGGTCAGGGTGACGGCTCGCCGGGTCAGACCCTCAAAATTGGACCGGACACGCTGACCGGCGCGGGGCAACAACACGGTTGCGATGATCGGACCGATGGCCCACGTCGCCGAGCCTGGATCGACCAGCAGCACGAGCGACCAGCTGCCCGCAGCCACCATGGCGATCGTTGCCGCCTGGCGTGGGAGACCGGCGCTGCCATACGCGATCAGCAACCCGGCAGCGAAGAGGACGAAGGGGAAGTAGACGATCACGGCCGCGCCACCGCGACCGCGACCACCACCAGGAACGCGCCCCAGAGTAGGTATCGACTCCAGGCGGGGACCGCCGGCGGACGAACCGGTGGCCACGACGGCCAGCTGATCCGCCAACGGATGATGCCGCGGGCGCGTCGCAGGGGTAACCGATCGCGGAGCCGCCAGCCGGCGATGCCCAGCAGGACCCCGGTCGTAAGGGACACCAGCAGCGCGGGCCAGGCGCCAGGACTCGTCGCAATCTCAAAGGGGGTTGCCGAAATGGTCCCCCGGGGAACGAGGCGGACGGTCGCCGCGGCCGGCAGCACGATCGGGTTCATGGCGATGATGGGGATGGCCGCGATGACGAGAAGCACGCCCCCCCAGATGCTGGCGGGCTCCACACTGATGGAGCGGAAGCCCCGGGCTCGGCCGAGCGCCGCGATCGCCAGGAGCATCACGGCGAACGCGACCGGAATGATGCCGTAGAGGAGCCCGCTCGCCCCCAGGGCCAGGCCTCCCAGCCACAAGGCGAGGAATCCGATACTGCCGGGAACCATGGCCAGGTTCACGAGCGTTAGCGTCTCCGCGAGCGACCCGCCCGCGACCCGGACGCTGACCAGCCCGGCGAGCGGGATGAGCAGCAACCACAACCAGGTGCTGGCCGCGGTCATGAGCGGCTCGCTGCCTGCCGATAAGGCAATCGCGAGGGCGGCCTGCGCCGCCAGCAGCGGCGCCGCCAGGCGCAACCCGGCGGGCCGGCCCAGCGCCAGGGTCGCGAACCCGATGGCGACCAGGACGCCGCCGCCGAACAACGCGACAGCCGTGGTCCGATCCGGCAGCCGGCCGCCCATCAAGGCGAGGAGCCGAAGCAACAGGTAACCGGCGGGGGCGACCCAGGCAACGGCCGGCTCGAAGGTGACGGCGGCCGGCGGCCCGCTGGAAACCCAGGCAAGCGCGCCGACCCGCACCGCAACCGGCAGCAGCATCAGGAGGAACGTCGCCAGACCGAATGTGTCCGACGGCACTCCGGAAAACGCGCTGGTGCCGACCGACTGGATGGCGCTGGCCGCGGCCAGCAGCAACCCGATATCCGCGATCTGGACCGTGAGACGCAGTCCACGCCGCCGTCGCGCAGTCTCATCGAGCGCTCCACTCCACGCCAGGGTCAGCAGTTGGAGCGCGATGAATAGCAAGAGCAAGTTGTCGGCGAGGATGACGGCGCAGGCTGCGGCACTGGTGAGGAGCCAGCCGAACCATGGATCGCGCCGGTCACCCCGCACCAGCTGTCGGGTCACCATCAGCGCGGCGGCGGTGATCAAGGTGGTGGCGGCGTAGGCCAGCGAGAGCCCATCCAACCGGACGGCCATGTCGGCGTAGGGAAAGGTCGTTAGGTAGGGAACGTCGACGTGCTCGCCAGGGGCGAGTCGAAGCAGCTCGACCAGCGCGATGATCCCGGCAATTCCGGTTGCGCCGCCGGCGATCCAGCCGTTGATGCGCCGGCGAGGGCGCCAGCGGACGATGAGCGCCGCGACCAGCAACGCGACAAAAGGCAACAGGGCCTGTGCCGCGAGTGGCATTAGGTCGTTCGCAGGTCAGGCCGTGTTAGCGCGCGATGCGAGGCGTGGGGACTGAGCCCTGCAGGGGAACTTCTTCGGCGCAGTACGGGCACACGCTCCATCCCAGTTTGAGCTGCTTGTTGCACCGTGGGCAGAGTTTACTGAACTGGGTTTTGCAGTGCGGGCACAGCACGTACTGCGAGTCGATCGGTTCACCGCAGCTGGGACAGGGTCGCAGCTCGCGCGCCGGCCCACCCGGCTCGGCCAGTGCCTGGGTCTCGAGTTCCAGGGCGCGTCGCTCGGCCATCGTAAGCGGCGGCCGGATGATCATGTAGATGAAAAGGCCGAAGATGGGCAGCACCAGGGAGAGCCCGGTGGCGAAGACATGGAACAGCACGCTGTTCGAGCGCTCACGGGCATCACGAAACGCCCAGTACGACAGACTGAGCCAGAAAGCCAGCAAGTAAAACACGACGATGAAGAGCAGCGGCTTCAGCGACGTCAGGTTCGGCAATGCGCCTCCTCACCAAACAGGGATTTTGTCTCCGCTACCTTACCCTAATTCGGCGCTTTCGCCCAATAGCCCGCGCAGCCGCTGGGCGGCCTCCTGCGCATGGGCGAGTCGGGCTCGTTCCCGATCGACGACCGCGGTGGGCGCTTTAGCGGTGAACTGGGCGTTGCTGAGCTTTGCCTGGATCGTATCGATCTCGCGCTGTCGTTTTTGCAACTCACCGCGGAGCCGATCGACCTCGCTGCCGCCATCCGCAGGGAGGCCCAGACGCACCGTGGTTGGGCCGACGACCACCACCGCCTGGGGCATCCCTTCCGGGAGTTCGCCATTGATCTCGAGCTGGGCGAGCGTGGCCAGGTAGCGCCGTCCCACCGGCTCGGCCAGGAGCTTCCGCGGGGAGGTCACCTGGGCCGGCTGGCGCCGCGCCCGCGGATCCGAGGTGTGCCGCAGGTTGCGCACCTCACGCACCACGTCGAGCAGGTGGCCCATCTCCTCCATCAGATGGCGGTCTTCGATCGTCTCGTCCGGCAAGGGCCAGGACGCGTACATGATGGTTTCGCCTTCATGCGGCAGGCGCTGCCAGAGCTCCTCGCTGACGAACGGCATGATGGGATGGAGCAGGCGCAGGGTCGTCTCGAGAACGTCGATGGCCACCGCCTGGGCGGTCGCGGTTGAGGTATCGCCGGCTTGCAGTCGGGGCTTGATCAGCTCGAGATAGTCGTCGGCAAACTCGTGCCAGGCAAATTCATACAGGGCGTCGATCGCCGGCCCGAAGTCAAAGCGCCGGAAGGATTCCGTCACCAGCCGCGTGACCGCGCTCAGCCGGCCGAGAATCCAGGTGTCGGCCGGCTCCA
>WNGO01001624.1_pt1 | contig 16547 bp, 24 predicted proteins | sample 5400511 | NCBI WGS metagenome assembly WNGO01 (sample SAMN13153380, study PRJNA577476) | soil metagenome | isolation source: 20 cm soil or saprolite under Garry oak tree replicate 2 | place: USA:California | collected 2016-06-15 | reverse complement strand
CGCGTAGTAGTTGGGATTCTCGCGGAACACCGGCAACGGTGGTACCCAGTCGATAGCTCCGCCTCCTGCCAACTCGATTAGGGCTTGCATGGCTATGAACGCATTATCGGCATGGGGGTCATCGAGCATCTTTAGAAGGAATGGTGCACTCTGTGGGGAGTTAATGGCGCGCACAGCTTGCAGAATTGCTTGACGCGCAAACGGGCTTGGAAGCCGCAGCAAGCGAAGCAGGATTGGGAGCGCGGAGGGGTCGCGGATCATGGAAATCTCCCCGGCTAGCCGACCCTGCATCTCGAACAACGCATCCCTGGGCAGAGTAAGAGATGGAGGGGGTTGCGGTTGGGCCGTAAGCCATTGCTCGACGGCAGGCAAAACAGAATAGTCATGCAAGCGCAACATGGCCTCAAAAACGTATGTTCGCACAAGCTGGTCTTGTGAATGCAAAAGCGCAACAAGCTCCTCCTTGGATTGCACGTGACGCATATTTCCCAGCATTCGAATACTGTCCAGCACGCGCTCGTGATCGCGGTCATTCAGGCCTGCCTTCAAATCCACTTCCAGCTGGTGCATCGGGTCATTGTCTCCGAAGGGCGTTGCTCCGAGTTGACGCGAGATGGACAGTTGACCGAACCAGTCGTCTACAAGAACGTACCTATCTTCTTCGGGCTTGAGGAAGAATAAACGGTAATCGCCTTTCCGAAGCACCACATACGGTCCACCTCCCGGAGGCAGGATGTTGTCGAACAACACGGGCACTACTTCGCTCGCCGGCCGTTCCCCCTTGAAGCACCGATCCACGTGAACGATAGCGGTGGCTGTCCGATGGGGCGGCCGAGGATCGGAAACGACTGTCACCTCGGCTGCTTCCACGACCTCACCCTTGCATACAAGCGCGGAATCCGCCATCAATTTGGGAATGTTCTCTGTCCCACGAGGAGGACCCGGATAGGCGAGTGCATGCGAACAAAGGACAGCTGCCAACGGCGAACATAACAACGGTCCTACTCGCATGCCAGGATTATAGTCCCGTGAAGTGCTTGATAGACGCGCTATTCGTCGATGTGAATCCGGCGAAAGGACTTGATAGACGCGCTATTCGTCGATGTGAATCCGGCGAAAGGAGCCCATCTCTGCGGGTCTTCGGGAGCAAATGGCGATGCCGTCTGTGCATTCGTGCCGCCGACCCGCAAAAACAAGTTGATTTCAGAATCTATCTGGTGAGCAAAGGCCGATCTGTGCTGCAAACCTCGAAGGGCCAGCAGAAGTGCACTTCAGTACCAGACTTCAGGCGCACCAACGGCTCGCTTCAGCTTGGAGGGGTGCAGTGGACTTCACCTCGGCGCTTCACTCATAGCTTTGATTCGCTTCACCTTGGCGGTGACGCGAACTTGCAAAAAACAACAGAGATACTCCTTGAAGAGAAAGCCAGAAAGGACGTGGCCAAATTCGGATGAGGCGGGAGCGACCCCACCCTTTGACGCACCGTGCGTCACGGCTTCTGTGGGGTCGCTCCCGCCTCAGTCACGCGCAGCGCGTGACCCATTTGGCCGCGTCCCAGAGCCGGAGTTGTAAGACAACGTCCATTACACCCCGTAAGGGAGAAAGGAAGGACACTGATCAAAGCACCAAAACAACCCAAGACGGGAACCTCCCCAGGTTCATGATGAGCAGGGCATCGAACGCGTCTTGGACCGGCATGCCTAATTCAATGATGATTCTAGTTCCTTGACCGTGGCTCCTTCGTGGCTTCGCAAATTTCCCGAAAAAAACAGACTTTCTGATTGAGGTTTTCCCTTTTGGAGGCCTCTTAATAGGTAAGGGGTTCGATTCTTTCAAAGAGCCTCGATCGCGGTTTGCAGTGCGGGAGGGCGAACGGCGCATACGAAGGTCGGACCCCTTGGGAACTGCTGGAGGGAGCCTCCGAGTGGCTGGTCCCCGAAAGAAAAATGGCAAATCACAAAGATTCTCCGTGAGGATTTCCTCTCTCGAGGGCCTCTTAGTATATAGGGAGGAGTTCACGTTGATATTCCCGGTAGGCCCGGTGAAGCCGTTTCATATGTAGTTTCGTGGGGAGCGTTTGGAAGTTGCTTCGATGGATGCAGGAGGGTCCAAGATTCCAGGAGCGGTCCAAAAACGACGATCAAAAACGATGGGAGCCCTGGGCGCGCTCCTGTGCCGGTCACGATTTGCCTCTTACATTTTTGTTTCCGAGGCCTCTGTAGAGGTAGAGGGGGGAGGATCCTAATGAGATTCAAAGGCCCTTTCTGGCGCGGAAAGGTGAACGGTGCATGAAAGACACGGTTCACGCTGCGGTTCACCGATCCGTTCACCTCTTCGGCGAACGGAAGACTTACCGAGCATTGAGGTTGCGTTTCACGCGGCCGTTGATTTTGGACAAGGGCAAAACACCGGAGCGGGCTGGAGCGACCCCACTTCATTGCCACGGAAAGCGTGGCGGTCGCTCCAGCCCAGCGAGTCGAACCAGGGATTCGTTCGCGTCGCGTTTTGCGGGGGCGAGCCGCGACTCCATCGGGCCGCAAAATCGCGGCCCGATGCCTTAGGGCTTCGGGAGTCACCCCCGCCTCGAGCTGCTGGAAGACGCATCTCGTGTTTTGGCGGCGCGAGAAAAGGGAATCAGCGAATTTGTAAGACAGGATGTAGGACAAAACCGTAAAGGAGGAACAAAGAGAAAGCATGGCGATCATCAAGGCACCACCCAAACAACCAAAATCAGTGACGGTCCAGGCGCGAGTGGAGGAGTCGGTGAAAACGCAGCTCGATCAATATGCAAAGTTCATCGACTCCACTCCGTCCTACGTCATTACCGAGGCTCTGAAAGTCTTATTCAAACGCGACGGCGAGTTCAAAGCCTGGCTAGGGCACCACGCCAGCAATCCGAATCAAGAACAGAACCAAGGAGAGGCTCTCACAAAGGCCACGCCACAAATATGAAATCGCGTCCAACACAATTCGGTGTGCGCAAGAACCCAGACTCGCCGAGAGTGCATGACTTGCGCCCGTCAGTAAATCCGTCGTTGGCATCGATGAAAGAGTTCGTGGGGTCGAAGGACGAGGAGAACGTATCTTCAGCGCCTTCGTGCAAGATAGGAGGACTTGATGTGCCTCCTGTTGGCCTGGCAAGTGAAATCACGGTCGAAAAAGAGAAACGTGTGCACCGGTTGGTGCCGGCGGAGCCCGTCAAGGGAGTGCCAGCCAAACCACCTCGGCCCACAGAAAGTTCTGGCGAGGGAAGGGAACTGCTGCAACTCAAAAGCGACAACATATTCGAACCCCTGTTAGATGTACTTGAGGCGGCAACGCTTCTGAGAATGCATCCCAGGACGCTGCGGGCCAAGGCACGTAAGCGGCTAGTCCCCGCGATTCAGGTGGGAAGGCGATGGCGTTTTCGCGCCTCTACGCTGAACAGCTGGCTGGAAAGATTGCCAGGCTGACGACTCGCGGTGTGCGAGAAAAGATGTCGATCATTTCTCAGAATCGGATTATTCTGACGGTGTCCGCCGACACCGTTTAAACAAAGGAGGATTCTTGTTTAAACGGACGCGTTATCAACACGGAAGTGTAGAGCTGGAAGAGCGGAAGAAAGGCCCCGCAGTATGGGTATACCGGTGGTGGGAAGAAGACATCAACGGGAAGCTCTTACACCGCAAGCTGCAGATTGGGGATGTGGAGACATATCCAAACGAATCTGCCGCGCATGCGGCAGCGGACGCTCTTCGATTAACGATCAACACTGGAAGCAAGCACAAAAGCCTACAGCGAACCACAATCAGTATTCTTTGGGAGCATTACTCTCGCGAGGAATTGCCACGCAAGGCTTTGTCCACGCAAGACTCCTACAGTATGTACGCAAAGAATTGGATTGTGCCCCGCTGGGGAAATATGCAGTTGGACCAGATCAAGACAGTAGAGGTCGAGCGGTGGCTGCTGGCAACCGAAGCCGCAAATGGAACCCAGGCCAAAATCAAGTGTGTGATGTCGGCTTTGTTTTCCCATGCGGTTCGTTGGGAGTTCTGTGGCCACAACCCGATCTCCTCCGGCATTCCGGTAGGAAGTGGAGGAAAGAGAGGGCCAAGTACGGGAGTTCGTGTCAGTTCCAAGCGCCGAAGGTCGCCGTTGAAATTGACCGCAGAGCAAGTGGCGCTGGTTCTGACCGAGCTCGAGTTCCGCGATCAGCTTCTCGTGTTCCTGGATGCAGGACTGGGAACACGTCGAGGCGAACTAGGCGCACTCCGCTGGATGGATTGCGATTTCAACAACCGGGCCTTCGACATCCAACATTCCTATTATTGGCGTCGGGGAGGCCACCTCATCGATACAAAGTCGGAGGCTTCGGCCCAGCCGCTGCCGATGCACCCCGGGCTCAAAGATGGCCTTCTGGAGTGGAGATCACAGAGCCTTTACAACCAGCCAGAAGACTTCGTCTTCGCTTCGGAGAGGCTCAAGGGTCGCAAGCCACTCGATCTGGCCGCCGTGTTGAAAAAGAAAATCCAGCCCGCGTTCAAAAGGATTGGCATTACCGGCGTGGGCTGGCATACGTTCCGGCACACAGTGGGAACGATGTTAGCGGAGATGGGAGAACATCAACTCACGATCCGCGACTACTTGCGGCACAGCAACCTCCACGTCACGAACAAATACCTGCAGGCGACGTCGAAGACCAAGCGTCTGGCACACGACAAGTTGGTCGACGCCTTCTTGCCTGCCGGATTGTTACCCAAAACGAACCTGGTCCAATAGGTGACGCTAAGCAGCGAATTCGCAATTTGGAATTCGCGTCTTGCGCTTATCGTCCCCTAATATCCCCTGATCCGTTCGGATCAGGGCTTGTAAGTGATTGAAAGTTATGGCGGGGACGACGAGACTCGAACTCGCGACCTCTGCCGTGACAGGGCAGCGTTCTAACCAACTGAACTACGTCCCCAGCCGTGGAATCAACAACTTAGCCTAAAACCTTGCAACTAAAGCCTTTGCAAGATTCGCATACAGCGCACCGTTCGCCTCGGTTGCCCCTGACTGCAAGCTTTCCTGGCAAAACCTCCTGTAAATCTCCTGTAAAAATCAGTGCGCTCATACGGGTTTCATACTAACACAGATGCATCAAAGAGGCGAACCACCATTCTGACTCGTGGGTAGGCAGCCGACTCATGCCAAGCATTCGGGTCAAAAATTAAATGGTCAAATTCCTCAGCGCGCCGAGTTGGGGTCCGCCGGTTGGGTGTTCTCTTGGTCGCTTCCGGTGGGAAAGAGAGGCAACACCGAAGTGACGACGGTCACATGGGACTGTGCCGAAGGGCACAGCGTGAACCAGTGGTGGGGTTTACTCTTGCGAGGAAGTTGTTTGTGCAAGCGATGAACGGCATAACGCAAACTCGGATTTCGTGGCACAGGCTGGTCACCATAGTTCTCGCGCTCATGGTGATGACAGCGCCGGTATCAGCCTCTCTTTGCGCGACCGGTGATTGTTCCGCTCAGAGTTCAAAGGTCGAAGCCAGGTGCAGCGGAATGGCCATGCCCCGGAATGCCAGTGCGATCAAGGCGGAATCTCGGGTCGATTGCTGCCAAATCAGCCAGGGTCTTTCCGCGACGTTCCGCCAGAGCACTGACACGGAAAAGGCTAGAGCCAAATTCTCTCCCGTTCCTCTGCCGACGGGTCTCCCGACTGTGATTGCAACACGTAGAACGATTGCGCGTCCTGTCGATAGCTCACCGCCTCAAGACGTGCAATCCCTCTTCTGTACCCTCCTGATCTAAGCATCCCTGTCATTGATGCCCTTGGTGCGGGTTCGTCTGTCTGCGACCCCGCGGCGACAAGAACTCTTTCCGAGATGAGGGGATTTGAGATGAAACTCCGAGTTGCATTGAGTGTGAAATTTCTGGTGGTGATCCTCGTGGTTCCCGCGTCACGCGCGCAAGAAGTTCAGACGCCGACAACGCAAGAAGTCGTAACGCTGCCTCAACTCTTGGCCGAAGCGGAGCGGGTACACCCCGCCATCAAAGCGGAAGTGCAGATGATCGAAGCGAAACGGTCGCGCATCCCGCAGGTGAAGAGCCTCCCGGACCCGACGGTCCAAGTGGGGTGGATGGGAAACATCCGCCCGTTCAGCGTTCAGCGCCTCGATCCCTCAAGCTATCGCGGCATCAGTGCGATGCAAGAGTTTCCGTATCCGGGAAAGCTGAAGCTGCGTGGACAAATAGCGGAGAAGGACGTCGAAGCGGAACACTGGAATCTGGAAGCAGCGCGCCGGCAGGTGAAGGCCGATGTGAAGTCGGCTTACTACGAACTTTGGGCCGTCGACCAGGCTCTCTTGATTACGCAAAAGAACAAGGAGTTGCTCGAAAAACTTGCTCGGATTGCGGAGGAAAAGTACAAGGTTGGAAAAGGACTCCAGCAGGATGTGATCCGCGCTCAGCTGGAGGTGAGCCGGATCCTGCAAACGTTTACGACTTTGAACCAGAGGCGCCGCACTCTCGTCGCAAAACTGAACAGCCTGCTTCTTCGGCCCTCCGACACTCCTATCGAATCGCTCGCACCAGTCCAGAAGACAGAACTCAACTATTCCCTGGAGGAATTGGCGGAGAGGGGCGTTGCCAATTCTACCGAGGTACGGCGGCAGGAACAGCTCATTGAACAAAGCCAGTACGCCGTAAATCTCACACGGAAGGATTATTACCCGGACTTTCGCGTCGGTTACGACTACTGGCAGCGTCCGGACATGGCGGACATGCACGGCTTCAACGTGGGCATCAACATACCGATTTTCTACAAGAAGAAGCAGCGCGAGGAAGTACGCGAAGCCACGTTCGGAGTAGAAAGCGGAAAGCAGAGCCGCGATGCAATCCGCACCTCCCTCCTCTTTCAGGTAAAGGAACAGTACCTCCAGGCGAAAGCGTCGGAAGAATTGCTCGCGCTTTATACGAAAGCACTGGTTCCGCAATCAGCGCTGGCGCTGGAGTCCTCGATGGCCTCTTATCAAACGGGCGCGCTCGACTTCGAAAGTCTGCTCGCGAATTTCCAATCTGTCCTCGAATACGAAGTCAACTACTACCAAGAGCTGGCCACTTACCAGAAGGCCCTGGTGAATCTCGAGCAGATCACCGGCGTTGAATTGGCGAATTGAGGGATGAGACATGAATCGAAACATCAGAATCATCAGGATTGCAGCAGCGACCGTAATTGCTGGCGCGGCGCTGCTCGTGGTCATACATTACAGGGTCGGCCTCGCAAAGTGGGTCCTCGCGGGCTCCGTGGAGCGGTCCTCCGATGTCCACGCGGCCCATACAACCGCTCCAGCTGAGAAACAAATTCTCTACTACTACGATGCCATGAGCCCGGAGCACCACTACGACAAGCCAGGCAAATCGCCAGACGGGATGGACTTGGTGCCTCAATACGCCGACGAAGACGCCGGCATGGAGAACATGCCCGCGGGAACCGTGCGACTTTCTCAATCGAAGCAGCAGTTGATTGGCGTACAGACCACTGTGGTACAGCGCGAGAAGCTGTTTCGCACGATCCGCGCTGTGGGACAGCTCACCGCCGACGAGACGAAACTGGCCCACGTCCATTTGAAGGTCAGCGGTTGGATCGAGCAGGTGTATGTCGACTACGTGGGGAAGCTAGTCAAGAAAGGAGAGCCACTCTTCACAATCTACAGTCCGGACCTAGTCGCCACCGAACAGGAATACCTGATTGCGCGGCGGGGCAAACAGAATCTTGGGAACTCCGGGTTTCCGGAGGTCGCCCAGGGAGCCGATGCCTTGCTGCGTGCCGCACGCGAGCGTCTGCGCTTGTGGGACATTTCGGACGACCAAATCAAGAAGCTCGACGAAACCGGAGAAGTGACGAGGACACTGACCTTCTACTCACCGATTGATGGATTTGTACTCGATCGCAAGGCGTTCCCGCAAACCAACGTTACACCGGATATGGAGCTGTACACGATGGCTGATCTCTCCACGATTTGGGCCACGGCAGAGATCTATGAATTCGAAGTGCCTTACGTGCGCGTCGGCCAGCAGGCGCAGATGCAACTCAGCTACTTTCCGGGGAAAAAATACTCCGGGCGAGTGACGTACATCTATCCAACCGTTGATCCGCAAACACGCACGATAAAAGTCAGACTGGAGTTCCGCAATTCGGACTTCGAGTTGAAACCGCAGATGTTTTCCGACGTGATGCTGAACATCGACTACGGCAACCAGGTGGTTGTGCCGCAGGGAGCGGTGCTTGATTCCGGTGAACGGCAAACCGTTTTTGTAGCCCTTCCAGACGGATATTTCGAGCCTCGAGAGATCAAAACCGGGGCCAAGGTGGACGAGAAGGTGATCGTTCTCTCTGGATTGAAGCCCGGAGAAACAATCGTCTCCTCGGGAAACTTCCTGATCGATTCGGAGAGCCGGTTGTCGAGTGCCATGAGCGGGATGAAGCACTAGGCGGCCAAGGAGAATGACAATGACAAAGCAGGCATGGATTGCAACAGCGGTGGTGCTGGCGATGGCGGGGCTCGTCGCTGGTGGTTATCACTTGATGGCCAACCGGGAAGGACAGTTTTGTGGCTTTTGCACCGCTCGGTCCATCCGAACACCAAGGTCGTCGCGGAAATCGACGGCCGGCGCCGAACGGTTTGCTGTGCCCGCTGTGCGATCAGTGAGGCGTACCAGGAAAAGAAGCCGCTGCGGTTGATTGCGGCCACCGATTACGTCTCGGGTAAGGACATCGATCCGAAGCAGGCCTACTTCGTTGAAGGCAGCCATAGGGTGCTTTGCGCCCATAACGAAGCCATGGTCGATGAGAGCAAGCATGTACAGCCGATGACCTACGACCGTTGCTTTCCGGGGACTTATGCCTTTGCTCACCGGGAAGATGCAGAAGCATTTGAACGAGAAAACGGCGGGACAGTTTTGCGACTAGACAAATTACTGCAGGGAGTCAGCGGCCAATGATGAATCGACTCATAGAAGCTTGCGCGCGTAACAAATTCCTAGTCTTCCTTTTCACTGGCGTGGTGGCGATGCTCGGCTGGTACTCGCTGAGCAAAACCAAGCTGGACGCGATCCCCGACTTGTCCGACACCCAGGTGATCGTCTACAGCAAGTGGGACCGCAGCCCTGACATCATGGAGGACCAGGTCAGCTATCCCATCGTCTCCGCACTGCTGGGCATGCCCAAGGTGAAAGACATTCGTGCGTTCTCCGACTTTGGCTATTCCTACGTATACGTGATTTTTGATGAAGGGACCGACCTTTACTGGGCGCGTTCTCGCACCCTGGAGTACTTGAATTCGATTTTGCCGAGGCTCCCGCAGGGGGTTCAGACGGAGTTGGCGAAGGACTACACGTCCGTTGGTTGGGTCTATGAGTATGCGCTCGTCGATAAGAGCAAGAAGTATAGCCTGGCGGACATGAAGAGCTTCCAAGACTGGTATCTGCGTTATGCCCTGCAGTCTGTTCCGGGCGTAGCGGAAGTAGCCCCCATGGGCGGCTTCGTGCGCCAATACCAAATCAACGTCGATCCCAACAAGCTGTTGGCTTACAAAATCCCGATCAATCGAGTAGTCGAGGCCGTAAAGGGCAGTAACAACGATGTCGGCGCGCGATTGGTGGAGTTCACCGGGCGGGAATACATGGTCCGCGGGCGCGGCTATATCAAGTCCGTCAAGGACATCGAGGACTCGGTGGTGGGTTACAACCCCGCTACCGGAGCGCCGGTGCTTGTGCGGGATTTGGGAACGATTACGCGCGGCCCGGAGTTGCGCCGCGGAGTTGCGGAGCTCGACGGTCAAGGCGAAGTCGTCGGAGCGGTTGTGATCATGCGCTTCGGCGAGAACGCCAAGAAAGTCATTGAGAGCGTGAAGGCCAAGCTGGACGAAATGAAGTCGACTCTGCCGCCGGGTCTCGAGATTGTTCCTACTTACGATCGTTCTGAGCTAATTGACCGCTCGATTGAAAATCTAAAGGGTACTTTGATCGAGGAATTGATCATTGTGAGCTTGGTCATCGTGATATTTCTCTGGCACATCCCAAGCGCCATGGTTCCCATTATTACGATTCCTCTGGCTCTCCTGTTCTCCTTTATTCCTATGCACCTGATGGGTCTGAACGCCAACATCATGTCGCTGGGCGGGCTGGCGATCGCGATTGGCGCGATGGTGGACGCATCGATCGTGGTGGTGGAACAGACCCACAAAAAACTGGAACACTGGCAAGCCAAAGGCCAGCCAGGCGATTACAAAGACGTCATCATCGGCGCCATTAAGGAAGTCGGAGGCCCGAGCTTTTTTGCCTTACTGGTAATCGCGGTTTCTTTTCTGCCGGTCTTCACCTTGGAAGCGCAGGAAGGCCGGATGTTTAAGCCGCTGGCCTTCACCAAGAATTTTTCCATGGCCATCGCCGCAGTTTTGGCGGTCACACTGGTACCGCCTCTCTTGCTGCTATTTATCCGGCTGAAGAAATTGGCGTTCCGGCCGTCTTGGCTGGCCAATGTCACCAACGCGATAGCGGTGGGCAAGATCCACAACGAGGAAAACCACCCCATCAGCAGGCCACTGATGAAGATTTATCACCCCGTGATCGAATTTGTACTAGAACACAGGTGGAAGACCATCGCGGCTGCGGTGCTCGCCATGGCAGTCACGATCCCCGTGTATTTCCGTTTGGGCTCGGAGTTCATGCCCCCACTCGACGAAGGTGTTCTGCTCTACATGCCCACGACCCTGCCGGGCATGTCGATCACGCAAGCCAGCCAGATTCTGCAGACGCAGGACAAGGTGCTCCGGGGTTTCCCCGAAGTAGAACGAGTCTTCGGAAAAGCTGGACGAGCCGAAACCGCGACCGACCCGGCCCCTTTCTCCATGATGGAAACGGTCGTAGTTCTCAAACCCCACATGGAATGGCCAAAGAAGAAACGTTGGTATTCCAGCTGGGCGCCCGAGTGGATGCAGAGAGCCTTGCGACGCGCGTGGCCCGATCACAAAAACACCCAGGAACTCATTTATGGCCAAGGTGGTCTCAACGACGCCATGCAGTTTCCGGGTATATCAAACGCCTGGACGATGCCGATCAAGGCTCGCAACGACATGCTGACCACCGGGGTGCGAACTTCGCTAGGCATCAAAATCCTCGGGTCCGATCTCAGCAAGATCGAAGAGATTGGCGAGAACATCGAAATGGCGCTCAAAGGTATCCGCGGTACCACCAGCGTATTCGCAGAGCGCACCGCAGGCGGATACTTCCTGGACTTTGATCTGAAACGAGACGCACTGGCGCGTTACGGAATCACCGTTGGCGATGCCGAAGAGGTACTCATGTCGGCGGTCGGCGGGGAAAACGTGACCACCACCGTCGAAGGGCGGGAGCGGTACCCAGTTAATGTTCGGTATCTTCGCAACTACCGCAGTGATATTGGCGCCTTGGAGCGTGTATTGGTTTCCACTCCGCAGGGTACGCAAGTCCCACTGGCCCAGCTGGCTGACATCCGCATGCGGACCGGTCCCGGCATGATCCGCGATGAGAACGGCCGGTTGAGCGGATATGTGTACGTGGACGTCTCTGGGCGAGACATCGGTGGGTATGTCCAGGATGCAAAGAAGGCAGTTCTTGAGAATGTGAAAATACCGGCGGGCTACCAACTCGTGTGGAGTGGCCAGTACGAATTCATGCAACGCGTCCGGGAACGTCTAAAGATTGTAGTACCTATCACACTCTTCATCGTGTTCCTGCTGCTGTACTTCAATACCGGCTCGATCGTAAAAACCTTCATCATTCTTCTGGCCGTTCCGTTTTCCGCAATCGGTGCGATCTGGCTGCTCTATTTGCTCGGCTACAACATGAGCATCGCGGTTTGGGTGGGTCTGATCGCCTTGCTCGGCGTGGACGCTGAGACCGCGGTCTTTATGTTGCTGTACTTGGACCTCGCCTACCATGATGCGCAAAAGAAAGGACAGATGCGGAGCTGGGACGACCTGCGCGAGGCCATTGTTCAGGGCGCGGTCAAACGGCTTCGTCCCAAGGTCATGACTGTGGCCTGCATGTTATTTGCTCTGCTACCGATCCTGTGGTCGGTGGGAAGCGGAGCCGACGTGATGAAGCGCATCGCGGCGCCGCTGGTCGGCGGAATATTGATTTCCTTTTTGATGGAGCTGGTCGTCTATCCGCCCATCTTCGCCATCTGGAAGTGGAATTTCGAAGTGAAGCCCGAGATGCGGAAGCTGGAATCTGCGTCTGCATAAGGATGATTTCGATGATCTATGCGTGTGAAGTCTCGAAAGAACCTGGGATTCAAGGCGTTTGTGGGCTCTTTGGAAAAGGGACTGTCGGCGGAAGCGATTCCGAGAGATTCATCTTGGCACTTAGGGGAATTGTCGAACGGTTTCAGGTCACATGGGGAGTGACGCCGCTCCACGGGTCCGACTGCGGAGAGAGTGTTGAGATCGGGTTTGTTCTTGACCTGAACGGGACGCATAAGCCGGCTGCGAATCATGTGGGACGGACTTGCCGACACTGCACCAATTTGATGCTGGCCCTAAAAATCATCGGGGACTGGCTCTTGCCGCCGCAAGGAAAATGTTCATTTTGTGAGGTGCAGGCGTACAGCGACTTCGTTCGTGGCGGGCAAAAAGGTCAAGCAGATGCGTCCTCGACGAGGGCGCTTCGTCTTGTGAGTCATCTAGGCACGCGATGTCAGTTGGGAGCATGCCACCTTTGGTGCATGACAAAGATGAAAGCACGGCTGAACAGGATTGGATCGGTCGAACGAGGAAGGAGTTCGATTTCTACAGAATAGACGGAGTCATGAACATGGAAATTCAACGAGAAGCAGGGGCATCGCAAACGGGAAACGACACGAGCACTCCTACGAAACTGAAGGAGCTAGTGCAGTGCTTTCGGATCTGTTGGGAGGCCTTACCCGATTACTACTACGTACAAAAACAAAAACGCCCAGATCGGATTCACGCTCGAGTTGACGGGTACGCATGAGCAAGGGGTGGAACATCCGCTGCCTGGGTGCGAGCACTGCCGGAAAGTGTGGCGTGCATTGAAGGCCATCGCGGATTGGATCATTCCACGCGAAGAACGTGACTCCGATTACGACATCGTTCCTTTCGATCAGTCCATCCATTACGACGCAGGGCGAAAGTTCCGGTCGGACGTTTCGCTGAGAATCTGGATACGTCATCGCTCCGGGTTCGACCGTGAAGTGGATGCGTGCGAGGTCCGGTGCCTCGGCGAAATGACACAGCGGCTCGCGACGATCGGTGCGCGCAAGACGCAATGGGAATCGGACTCGGGTGCGGACCAAGGCGAACTTTTTCGAACAGCAGACCGGAGACATCTATGGCAAATGAAAGCGCAACAAGATCAGTGAGAGTAGCCTATTTTTCGATGGAGATCGCGCTGGAACCGGAGATCCCAAGTTACAGCGGAGGTCTCGGCGTCTTGGCGGGAGACATCTTGCGCTCTGCTGCTGATCTCGGGGTTGTGGTTCGCCAAAACTCTGGCCGACCCCTAATCTTGGCCGCTGTAACATTGTTACTGTGATGATTTTGGCGAGGGAGAGGTAGGGAAACGTGCCTGAAGAGAGTGCTATACTGTGCGTAATGGAGATCGTATGAGTTCGAGGGACAGCGTGATCGTCAAAAATCCAAATATCCTGAGCGGAACGCCGGTTTTTCGCGGGACGCGAGTACCCCTCCAACTTCTGTTCGATTCCCTGGAGCGGGGCCACACCCTTGAAGAATTTCTCGAAGGGTATCCGACCGTTTCACGCGAGATGGCCATCGCCGCGCTGGAAGAAGCTCAACAGCTGCTGTCGGCCCAGGCATGAATGCGCGTTCTCCTCGATGAGTGTGTGAGCGAAGGACTGCGCAACTACCTCGCCAGGCACGAATGTCAAACCGCCCGGTATGCTGGCTTCGCGGGACTTGAGAACGGTCAGCTCTTGACTGCAGCCGAGGCCGCGAAGTTCGACGTTCTCCTGACTGTGGATCGCGGATTTGAATACCAGCAGAACCTCGGACATCGGAAAATTGCGGTCATTATTTTCTGTGGTAAATCCGTCCTCTTGGAAGACCTCGTTCCTCTCATGCCCGTTTGCCTCGCTCACCTCGAGTCCATCGAGCCTGGCCAGGTCGTCAGAATCGAAAACAGCGGAAGTGAAGCGAGAAGCTGACTTGGCGGTCGGCACCACACGTAGAGCACATGCTCCGTGCAAGGGGGTTCGAACTTGGTGGGTTAACCGATTGGGATAAGAGAGAGTCCGGAATGGAATCGGAAGTGACGAACATTGAGTAAGCGTGGTAACGGAATATGAAGAGATCGGGCAAAGCAATGACAATGCCCCTGGCTGGCTGCTCGCCTTCGATTCGTTCGGCAAGCCCAGCGATCAGACCTGGACTTCACTCGGTCGTGACAGTGTAGGATTCTAACCAACTGAACTACGTCCCCAGCCGTGGAATCAACAACTTAGCTTAAAACCTTGCAAACAAGAGGCTTGCAAGATTCGCATACAGCGCACTGTTCGCCTGGATTGCCTGCAGTAGCCCTTCTTCCTGGACGAACTGCCCATAAACTGCCATTAAAAACGAGGTGCGCTCATGCGGGATTCATACTAACACAAATCCGTGGGAGAGGCGAAGCGGCATTCCTAATCGGTCGAATCGGAGGGCGGTACCTTAATAGTGGTCTGCAGCTACAACGGTCTTGTAAACCGTTGCCTGAGTGCCATAAAACTGTGAACAGAGTCGAATGCGTCTGCGTCGCAGGCAGGCGTTCTGATTGAGTCGGTAGGGATTCTTGGTGCCCTCAGCTGTGACAGCGCAGCAGCCAGAGGTAACTGATTGTAATTTAAGGGCGCCGGTCGCCACCCTTGGCGCTCTACGGAATCCTCGGGAACTGTTATTGCACCTTAATTGCACCCAGATTTTCGCGAGACCAATCAATACAAGCGCGTTTATCGTTACTAATCAGGGTGAATTCAATCTTCGCGACGTCTTCGGTGAAAACGATCCCGCGCGTCGGCGCGCGGCCATCGACGAGCTCTGGGCCGAAGATGGCGTGTTCTACGATCCCAGCAAGAGCGCCATTCGTGGCCGCGACGAGATCGATCGTGTCGCCGGGACTGATTTCATCATTTCCCGGGGCGGTCGGATTGCTGCCCTCTATATGTTTTTCGACAAGCTGCCCTGAGCTGGAGTGTGTGGTGGTGAGGCCTCAACCCCATGGCGCGCATGTCGCGATTCTCGAAAACGGGCGGCGCGGTTATGAAAGGCACGCTCGAAGCCGTCGCGGCAGGGAATTGCGCTTTTTTCGGTGCGCATACAATTTGGCGAAGCACAGGCATAGCCTCCTTGGCTCCTTTGGTCGTTGCGAGCTTGTTAATTTTGTTGTATGGTGAGCGGGGCACTCCGCTTCGGAACTGGTTCGGAAAGGCCTGCGCGTCGTCGCCTCGCGATACTACACCGGTCGCCGACCGCCCTCTACGTTACTGTTTGAATCGACGGACACGAAGCTGGGAGACGAATCCGAGCTGTTTCGGGATCTCGAAGATTGAGTGGCCTGATCATCGCCGACACGGGAGGGCTCCTCAAGGCACTCGCCCGCACGCCTGATCACAAACCGACCTTTCCGGAATACCAAACGATTCTGACCACCGCGACCGTCGTGATAGTACCAGCGCTGGTGCTCGCTGAGGTGGACTACTTCCTCAGAGACAATCGGGCAGCCATGCGCAAGCTGATCGCCGAGATCTTCGATCCAGCGACCCGCTACGAGTACGAGCTGCCGCTGCCTTCCGATCTTGTTCGCGCGCTCGAATTCGACGCCAAGTTCAAGGAGCTCGATCTTGGATTAGTCGATGGCACGGTAGCCGCGCTTACTGAGCGGCGCAAGGTCTATCGAGTGCTGACCACCGATCGGCGCGACTTCGCCACAATTCGTGTAGGCCCGCGCTTCTTACGACCGCTCGAGCTCCTGCCGTAGCGACGCTGGTCCAAGGCCTAAAGTGGAAAATATTGTCAAAGGACCTTGCCGCGTCCATTCTCAAGAAGCGCTCAAACAAGTCTTGGAATTCGTGAGCAGGATGCTGCCCGCTTGTGTGTGCCAAAACGTCGTAATTGTAAGCAGTTGTGGGTCGTGAGTTGCACAATTGGTTGCACAACTGAGGCCGAACAGGAGCACTTTGTCCCGCACAGCGGCCTCCGCTCCGAACGTAAGCTATTGAATCCGAGCAACAGGGCGGTGGAACACGCAATTTGCTAAACCGTTGTAACGGTGAAAACTGCAGTGAGGTCAGCTCGAATGTACCGCAAGGTGTGGGAATGCGCAGCAAGGAGACAAAGGAAACAGGCAAAAAGGCCAGGGTAGAAGCTATCGGCCGTGACCCGTGGCGTCCAAAATCGGTTGGATGGTCATAAATTTGCGAAATTGCCCCATAAAACAACAGTTTTCGTGAGAACTGCCTGGCGCTCGAGTCCTCATTGTTTCAGCTGTCTCCGTGCTCTCCCAATCTGCTGGCCTCGGTCGCTTTGACG
>WNGO01002604.1_pt1 | contig 16548 bp, 15 predicted proteins | sample 5400511 | NCBI WGS metagenome assembly WNGO01 (sample SAMN13153380, study PRJNA577476) | soil metagenome | isolation source: 20 cm soil or saprolite under Garry oak tree replicate 2 | place: USA:California | collected 2016-06-15 | reverse complement strand
TCCCGAGATGCCGAACGCGTCAACGGAACGTTCCGACGCCTGGACCCTCGGGTCTTGGATGCCGGAGCCGAAACTACCGCGCCCGAGCGGCTCGACATTCGAGACCCATACGGCACCGCTGACGACCGCGAGGAGCAGGAGCGCGACCACGATCCCAGCTACACGCCGTGGCCATCGCCGATGCTTGGCTGTCGACGCGGTCGGCCCATCCGGCGGAGCCTCGGGCGGTCGAACGATCGTGTCCACGTGCCGACCCTACTCCATCGCGTACCAGGCCTTTCCAGCTCCCGGCCGTACGGTCTCCGTGACCGGTCGAAAGGAGAGCGTCTATGAGCATCCGTCCGTCCGTCGGCCCCGTGCAGCATCCCGCGCTCCAGAGACATCTCACGCAGCGGGCCGAGAACGTCCAGAACAGGATCGCCGACACCATCACGCGCTTCGCCGGGTCGATGGCGTTCGTCTACGTCTCGATCATCTGGTTCGGGCTCTGGATCGGGCTGCACGTGGAGAAGTACCCCTACGGGCTGCTGACGATGATCGTGTCGCTCGAGGCGATCTTCCTCTCGACGTTCGTGATGATCAGCCAGAACAGGGCGGACGAGAAGCGTCAGGTGCTGGCGGACAACCAGTGGAAGATCGTCCAGTACGAGGAAGCCCAGAACGATCAGCTGATCGAGCTGTCGAACCAGATCCTGGAGCTGACGAAGGCGATCCACTCCGTCGCGATCACCCTGCAAGGCCAGGGTGGTCAGGGTCAGTCGGGGTCGTAAGCGAGGTTCGGCCGGAGCCACCGCTCGGCCTCCGTCACGCTCTCACCGAGTCGGCGGGCGTAATCCTCGACCTGGTCTTTTCCGATGCGACCGACGTTGAAGTAGCGCGCGGCGGGATGCGCCAGGTAGATCCCGGACACGCTGGCTGCCGGGAGCATGGCGCCCGTCTCGGTCAGATCCATGCCGATCTCGCGAGCGCCCACGAGATCGAAGAGCCGGCGTTTGAGGACGTGGTCCGGGCACGCGGGGTAGCCGAACGCCGGCCTGATCCCGCGGTAGCGCTCGGCGATCAGGTCTTCGTTCGAGGGTCGCTCATCGGGTGCGTACCACTCCCGCCTGACCTTCGCGTGGAGCCACTCGGCGCACGCCTCCGCGAGCCGGTCGGCGAGCGCCTTGACCATGATCGCTCGGTAGTCGTCGTGTTCGGCCTCGTATCGCTTCACGAGCTCGTCGCACCCGAGTCCCGCGGTGACCGCGAACGCGCCCACGTGATCGGCCAGACCCGTGTCCATGGGCGCGACGAAGTCCGCGAGCGAACGGTTCGGGTCGTCCGGTCCTCGCTCTGCTTGCTGACGAAGCATCGGCAGCGTCACACCGTTCGCCAACACGATGTCGTCCCCTTCGCTGTTCGCCCGCCAGAAGCCGTACGTGCCGCGCGCCTGAAGGCTGCCGGCAGCGACGATCTCATCCAGCAGCTCGTTCGCGTCCGCGAACAGCTCCCGAGCCTGGGGGCCGAAGGTCGTGTGGTCGAGGATCTGCGGGTAGGAACCCTTCAGCTCCCAGGCGGCGAAGAAGAACGTCCAGTCGATGACCTCGCGAAGCTCCTCGAGGGCGGGCTCGAGCGTTCGGGTGCCCGTGAAGGGCGGCGGCGAGACGTCGTCGGCGCTCCACGTGATCGGGGTCTTGCGTTGGAGCGCGATGCGGTAGGGCAGCAGCGGGGTCTTCTCGCGCTCCTCGTGCTGGGCCCGCAGCTTCGCCTGGAGCTCCCGGTTCCCCTCGTCGAGCGTGATCTTCCGTTCGGGGTCGAGCAGCGACTGGACCACGCCGACCACGCGTGAGGCGTCGATGACGTGGACCACGGGTTGGGAATACGACGGTGCGATCCGGACCGCGGTGTGCTGGCGCGATGTGGTCGCACCGCCGATCATGAGCGGGAGATCGATCCCCCGCCGCTCCATCTCCTTCGCGACGTGGACCATCTCGTCCAGGGAGGGCGTGATCAGCCCCGAGCACCCGACGATGTCGCATCCTTCCTCGAGGGCGGTGTCCAGCAGGACGTCGGCCGGCACCATGACGCCCAGATCGACGACCTCGTAGTTGTTACAGCCCAAGACGACGCCCACGATGTTCTTGCCGATGTCGTGCACGTCTCCCTTGACCGTGCACAGGATGACCTTGCCGCGGGCGCGCGCCGTCCCTCCTGAGGCGACCAAGACGCGCTTCTCCTCCTCCATGAACGGCTCTAGGTAGGCAACCGCTTTCTTCATCGCGCGCGCGCTCTTGACCACCTGCGGGAGGAACATCTTCCCCGAGCCGAACAGATCGCCGACGATCTGCATCCCATCCATCAGCGGTCCCTCGATCACTTCGAGCGGCCGCTCGTACTGCTGCCGGGCCTCTTCGGTGTCTTCTTCGATCCACCGGTCGATCCCGTGGACGAGCGCGTAGGAGAGCCGCTCCTTCACCTCCGCGTCGCGCCACGTGAGGTCCTCTTCCTTCGCGATCGCGCTCCCGTGGACGCCTTCGGCGAACGTGACGAGCCGCTCGGTCGCGTCCGGCCGACGGTTGAAGATCACGTCCTCGACGTGTTCCAGCAGGTCAGGCGGGATGTCCTGGTAGACGTCGAGCTGGCCCGCGTTCACGATCGCCATGTCGAGACCGGCCGCGATCGCGTGATACAGGAACGCCGAATGCATCGCGCGGCGCACGGGCTCGTTCCCGCGGAACGAGAACGACAGGTTCGACACGCCGCCGCTCACCTTCACGCCGGGGCAGCGCCGCTTGATCTCGCGGGTCGCTTCGATGAACGCCTTCGCGAACTCGCTGTGCTCCTCGATGCCGGTGGCCACCGCGAGGATGTTGGGATCCACGATGATCTCGCTCTGGTCGAAGCCGGCTCGTTCGATCAGCAGCCGATAGGAGCGTTCCGCGATGTCGACCTTGCGTTGGACGGTGTCGGCCTGACCTTGCTCGTCGAAGCACATCACCACGACGGACGCCCCGTAGCGGCGCACCTTGGCGGCCTTGGCGAGGAAGTCGTCCTCGCCCTCCTTCAAGCTGATCGAGTTGACGACGGCCTTGCCCTGGACGCACTTCAGGCCTGCCTCGATCACGTCCCACTTGGACGAGTCGACCATGATGGGGACCTTCGCGATCTCCGGCTCGGTTGCGACGAGGTTGAGGAACCGGGTCATGGCCTGCGCGCCGTCGATCAGGTCGGTGTCCATGTTCACGTCGATCAGGTTGGCGCCGTTCTCCACCTGGTCGCGCGCGACGTCCACCGCCGCCTGGAAGTCCCCGGACTCGATCAAGCGGGCGAACCGCTTCGAGCCAGTGATGTTCGTCCGCTCCCCGACCATGACGAACCCGGTCTCTGGCGTGATCCGGAAGGGCTCGAGTCCCGAGAAGGAGGTGAAGTCTTCGAGCGCGTGGAGGGATCGGGGCGCGGCCTCGGCGACGGCCGCCTTGATCGCGCGGATGTGGTCCGGGGTCGTCCCGCAGCATCCGCCGACCAGGTTGACGAGCCCGGCCGCGGCGAACTCCCCGAGCAGTGCGCTGGTGATCTCGGGCGTCTCGTCGAAGCCCCCGAAGGCATTCGGCAGACCCGCGTTGGGGTAGCTGGCGACGGGAACGGTCGCGACCCGTGCGAGCGCCTCGACCGACGGACGCATCTCGCGGGCTCCCAGGGAGCAGTTGACCCCAACGATCACCGGGTCCGCGTGCGCGATGGAGAGCCAGAACGCCTCGATCGTCTGACCGGACAGGGTCCGGCCGCTCCGGTCGACGATGGTGACCGAGATCCAGCGGGGAAGGTCGGGGGCGACGTCGATCGCGGCGGCGATCGCCGCCTTGGCGTTCAGGGTGTCGAAGATGGTTTCGATCAGCAGCAGATCGACGCCGCCATCGCGCAGGGCCTCGATCTGCTCGGCGTACGCGGCGTAGACCTGGTCGAAGTCGACCGTCCGGAACGACGGATCGTCCACCTTGGGCGACAACGACAGGGTGACGTTGAGCGGGCCGAGCGACCCGGCGACGAGACCGCCGTGTCGATCGGCCGACTCCCGAGCGAGGCGGGCACCCTCCAGGTTCATGTCTCGGACCGCGTCCTGCAGCCCGTAGTCGGCCTGGCCGATCGAGGTGGCCGTGAAGGTGTTCGTCGTCGTGATGTCCGCCCCGGCCTCGAAGTACGCGTCGTGGACCGAGGTGACGATGTCCGGACGGCTCAGGTTGAGCAGGTCGGGGTCGCCCTTGACGTCGCGGCCATGGTCGCGGAACCGCTCGCCTCGGAAGTCGCTCTCCTCCAGACCGCGGCCCTGCAGGAGGACACCCCACGCGCCATCGAGGATCATGACCCTCTCGGCCATCGCCGCTTCGAGCCGTTCACGTGCATCCATCGGTGAACAAAGAGTAACGGCAGCGACCTGCGAGGACCGTTGCCGGCGCCATCCGGCGGAGACCCGCTAGGCTCCGCCGGTGAGCCAGAGCCTCCCGGAGATGGTGATGCGCCCCGCCAAGGGGTCGTCAAGTTCCCCTCAACGCGAGGTGCGGGCGTCTCGGACGAAACGGGAGACCGCGGTGGCCCTCTCCGGCGTCCCGTTGTTCGCCGACCTTCCGAAGAGACATCTCCAGCGGCTCGCGCGCGAGGCCGACGAACTCGCCTTCGCCCCCGGCGAGCAGATCGTGCGAGAGGGGTCCCTCGGCGAGACGGTCTTCGTGGTGATGGAGGGCAGGGCCAAGGTCACGCGGAACGGGCGGCGGGTGGGGGAGGTCCTGCCCGGCGACTTCTTCGGGGAGCTGTCGGCGATCGATGGCGGTCCCCGGACGGCCTCGATCACGGCGGTGACGCCCGTCCGCGTGGTTCGGCTCTTCCGTCGGACGCTCCGCAAGCTGCTCCAGGATGAACCGCAGCTGACGGTCAAGATCCTCGACGGGATCGTGCGGCGGATCCGCCAGGTCGAGCGGCGCTCCGGCTAGCTCCGGTCGGTCCCGCCCGGCTCGATCAGGGCATCGAGCTCGGCGAGCGTGCCTCCGTCGAGCTCCACGTCCCCTGCCGCGGCGTTCGAGCGGGTGTGTTCGGCATCGCGCTCCGGTCAGAAGGCCGGCGCCGAGCGGTGAGTAGCTGAGCACGCCGATCCCCGCCTCGCCGCACCAACGGATCAGCTCCCGGTCGTCCGGGCGAACCAGCGAGAATTCCTGCTGCAGCGAGTCGACGTGGCGGATGGCGCTGCACCGCTCGATCAGCGTCCGATCGAAGTTCGAGACCCCGACCCAGCGGACCTTGCCGGCGTCGACGAGTCCGCCGATCGCTCCCCAGGTGTCTTCGACCGGCACGCCGCTCCGATCCGGCCAATGCAGCTGGTAGAGGTCGATCACGTCCACACCGAGACGGCCGAGGGAGGCGTCGCATGCCGCCCCGACCTGCTCGGGCCGGAACCCCGTCCCCTCAGGAGCGGGGGCCACCTTCGTGGCCAGGAAGATCCCGTCGCGTCGCCCGGCGAGGGCCTTGCCGACCAGCATCTCCGAGACCCCATCGCCGTAGACCTCGGCGGTGTCGACCCAGTTCATGCCGGCGTCGAGGCCCGCGCCGATCGCATCGATCACCTCCGACTCCGACCGATTGGGACCCCATGCGTCGCCGCCGGCCTCCCACGCTCCGAAGCCGATCACCGAGAGCTCGGGACCCGCGGCCCCCAGTCGTTGTGTGCGCATGCCCCATACAAACACAACGTGAGCTTCCCGGTCGGTGTCGACGTAGCGCGCTACGCTAGATGCCGGAGCGCACACCCCGTCCGCTACCCGAAGGAGCGAATGGCCTCCCGGCCAACCGGTTCGATGAGCAAGACCGTCGAAGAACGCGACCACGTCGTCATCCGTTTCGCGGGTGACTCCGGAGACGGCATGCAATTGACCGGTGACCGATTCACCAATGCGACTGCGATCCTGGGGAACGATCTTGCGACGTTGCCGGACTTCCCGGCCGAGATCCGGGCGCCGGCCGGCACGGTGCACGGGGTATCCGCCTTCCAGATCCAGTTCGCCAGCAGCGATGTCACCACCCCCGGGGACCACGCCGATGTCTTGGTGGCCATGAACCCGGCGGCGCTCAGAGCCGACCTGGACAAGGTCGCGCGGGGTGGAACCATCATCATCAACGAGGATTCGTTCACCCAGCGCAACCTCGAGAAGGCGGGATACGCGTCGGACCCGACCACCGATGGGACGCTGGACGGCTTCCAGATCTACCCGGTGCCGATGACGTCGATCACCGTTCGGGCCGTCGAGAGCCTCGGCGTCGGCAAGAAGGAAGCCGAACGGTCGAAGAACATGTTCGCGCTCGGATTGGTCTCCTGGATGTACGGGCGTCCGGTCGACGTCACGCTCCGGTGGTTGGAGAAGAAGTTCGGCGGCAAGCCCGAGATCTACGAGGCCAACGTCGCATCGTTCAACGCCGGCTACAACTTCGGCGAGACGACCGAGCTCTTCGCGCATCAGATCCACGTCGCGGCCGCGCCGGTGATCGAGGGGACCTACCGGAACGTCGCGGGATCCCAGGCGTTGGCGTGGGGCCTCATCGCGGCGTCGGTCCGCAGCGGTGTGCCGCTGTTCTACGCCAGCTATCCGATCACACCGGCATCCGACCTCCTGCACGAGCTGTCGAAGCACAAGAACTTCGGCGTCGTGACGATCCAGGCGGAAGACGAGATCGCCGCGGCCAACATGGCGCTGGGCGCGGCGTTCACGGGTCACCTTGGGGTCACGGGCACGAGCGGGCCGGGGATCGATCTGAAGGCGGAGACGATCGGTCTCGCCGTCATCACGGAGCTGCCCATGATCCTGGTCGACGTGATGCGCGCCGGCCCGTCCACCGGGATGCCGACGAAGAACGAGCAGGGCGATCTGTTGCACGCGATGTTCGGCCGCCACGGGGAGTCGCCCATCCCGATCGTGGCCCCGTCGTCGCCGGCGGATTGCTTCTCCGTGGCCATGGACGCTGCCCGCGTCGCGATCCGCTACCGGACCCCGGTGATCCTGCTGTCGGACAGCTTCCTGCAGAACTCATCCGAACCCTGGCTGCTTCCCGATATCGATGCGCTCCCCACCATCGACCCCAAGTTCGCGGAGGCGAACGGCGCCGACTTCCTCCCGTACGCTCGGGACGAACGGCTCGCCCGTCCCTGGGCGATCCCGGGAACGCCCGGCCTCGAGCATCGGATCGGTGGCCTCGAGCGGGAGGATCGGACGGGCGACATCAGTTACGAGGCCGAGAACCACGAGCGGATGACGCACATCCGACGCGAGAAGGTCGACGGGATCGCCGCCGACATCCCGCCGCTCGAGGTCGACGACCCGACGGGCGACGCGGAGCTATTGGTGCTCGGGTGGGGGTCGACGGCCGGCACGGTCCGGGCCGCCGTCCAGCGTGTCCGCGGATCGGGCGAACGGGTGGCCACGGCTCATCTGCGATGGCTCAACCCGATGCCGACGAACACGGGCGAGGTCGTGAAGAACTACCGACAGATCTTGATCCCGGAGCTCAACTCGGGACAGCTCACGATGTTGATCCGGGCCCGGTTCCTGGCCGATGCGAAGGCGTTCTCGAAGGTTCAGGGGCTGCCGATCTGGGCCGATGAGCTGGAGGAAGCGATCGTGAGGATGTTGCATGGCTGAGGAGAACGGTGCCACCAGCGACGTCGCCACGCTGACGAAGAAAGACTTCACGTCCGACCAGGAACCGAGATGGTGTCCCGGTTGCGGCGATTACGCGATCCTGGCGGCCGTTCAGGGATTCATGCCCGAGCTCGGTATCGAGCCCCACAACACCGTGTTCATCTCCGGGATCGGATGCAGCGGCCGGTTCACGTACTACATGGATACCTACGGGTTCCACGGGATCCACGGTCGGGCACCCGCTATCGCGACCGGTGTCGCGACGGCCAACCCAGCTCTGCATGTCTGGGTCGTCACCGGCGACGGCGACGCGTTGTCGATCGGCGGGAACCACCTGATCCACGCGCTGCGGCGGAACGTGAACATCAAGATCCTGATGTTCAACAACCAGATCTACGGACTGACCAAGGGCCAGTATTCGCCGACCTCTGAAGAGGGGAAAGTGACGAAGTCGACCCCGTTCGGATCGGTCGACCATCCGTTCAACCCGGTCGCGCTGGCGCTGGGCGCCGAGGCGACCTTCGTCGCTCGAACGGTCGACAACGATCGCAAGCACCTGACCGACGTGCTGCGACAGGCTGCGGAGCATCCGGGCTCCGCGTTCGTCGAGATCTACCAGAACTGCAACGTGTTCAACGACGGCGCGTTCGATCTGATCCGGGACAAGCAGCTAGGTGTGCACAACCAGATCCGTCTGGTCGACGGGGAGCCGATCGTCTTCGATGAGGGGACCCGCTGCGTGCGGGTCGGCGAGAACGGCCGGCTCGAGATCGCCGCGGTCGCCGATTCGGACCCGAGCTCCATCGTCACGCACGAGGTCCACGACCGTCCTTCCCTCGCGTTCGCGCTGGCGCATCTCTCGCAGGGCCCGACCGAGCCAACCTGCATCGGTGTGTTCCATGAAGAGGACCGATCCACCTACGGCGAGGCGGTGCGATCGCAGCTGGAGCGCGCGGTCGAACGGCTGGGGCCGGGCGACCTGAAGACGCTCCTGCATGGTGGGGATACCTGGACCGTGGGGTGAACCGCTCAGGTCAGCTTCGCCGGCCGAGCCAGGAGGCGAGGCCGACGCCACCGCAGGCACCCAGGACCAGTCCGACGGCCAGGCCGGCCGAGTTGTCTCCTCCCCCCGAACCGATCGCGGCGCCGAGCGCCGCGCCGAGCACGAGCCAGACCGGCGTCGGCAAGAGCGAGCCACCCCGACGGTCGCTCATCGCGTAGCGTCCTCCGGCGGGCGGAACCGCGCCAGCGCCTCGGTGGAGATGCGCTCGACGAGCTGCAGCCGACTGACGAGGTCCGGGAGCACACGGAGGAACCGGTCGACGTCGTCCTCGGTCGTGGTGGGGCCGAGGCTCACGCGGAAGCCTCCCATCCCGGGAACACCGATCTGCTCGAGGACGGGGGAGGGATCTTCGGGGCGACCGCTGATGGGTGAGCCCGCGCCCACCCGGAACCCGCGATCGTCCAAGGCCATCGCCAAGGTCGCCGGGTCGAGCCCGTCGACGACGAACGCCACGAGGTGCGGGGCTCGGTGCGTGGGGTGGCCGAGCACCGTCGCGCCGGGAACCTCCGCCGCGATCCGGTCACGGATCGCGGCGGTGAGCGGCCATTGACGGGATGCCTCATCGGCCATCGTGGCCACCGCTGCGGCCAGCGCCGCCCCCATGCCGGCGATGCCGGGCGTGTTCTCCATCCCGGAGCGACGCTTCCGCTCCCGGTCGTCGCCGCGCGGGTACGCCGCGATCCCGACGCCGCGTCGCACGTAGAGCGCGCCGACACCCGGCGGCCCGCCGAACTTGTGCCCGGACAGGGACAGGAGGTCCACGCCCAGCGATGCCACATCCACGGGCAGACGGCCCACGGTCTGGCACGCGTCCGTGTGGAGGACGACCCCGGCCTCCCGTGCGAGCCGGGCTGCCTCGGCCACCTGCTGCAGCGTGCCGAGCTCGTGGTTGGCGTGTTGCAGGCTCGCCACCACGGTGCCGGGGTGGCGGACCTCGACCGCGAAGCGGTCGAGGTCCGCCCGCCCCGTCCCGTCCGCAGGGACCAGGACAACCTCGAACCCGTCGGATCCGAGCACGGTGCAGATGCCGACCACCGAGGGGTGCTCGACCGTGCTCGCGACGATCCGGTTGCCGACCTCGCGCCTGGCTCGTGCGGCGCCCGCGATCGCGAGTGCGACCGATTCGGTGCCACCCGACGTGAACACGATCTCATCGGCTTGGGCGCCGATCGCCCGACCGATCGTCACCCGCGCGTCGTCGATGACCGCCCGAGCGGCACGCGCAGGTCCGTGGATCGTCAGCGGGTCGGCGAAGAGGTCCAGCGCCTGCATCACCGCAGTGCGGGCCTCGGCGCGAAGGGGCATCGCCGATGCAGCGTCGAGGTAGACCTCTGCGTCCATCACGGTCAGAGCGTAGCCCTCGTCCCGGCGGGCCCTACGGTGTCGCAGGCTCCCGGCCCTGGAGGTAGAGGTACCAATACGCGATGCCCGCGATGATCCCTCCGGCGATCGGCCCGGCGATCCACACCCACCAGTCGGTCCACGTGCCCGTCACCAGCGCGGGCCCGAACCAGCGAGCGGGGTTCATCGCCGCACCCGTGAGGGGTCCCAATGCGAGCATGTCGATCGTGATCACGAAGCCGATCGTGAACCCCGCCGTCTTGGCGAACGGACCACGATCGTCGACGACGGTCGCGAAGACCGCCCACACCAGGAAGAAGGTTGCGACCGCCTCGACCAGCACCGCCTTGCCGATCGCGTATCCGGACATCACGCTCGGCGTGCCACCGTTCACCGAGTCGAACGCTTGCGCGGGCGAGAAGTACTTCAGGAGGAGGGCCGCTGCAGCCGCGCCGCTGAGCTGCGCCACGAGGTACACGGTGCTTCGGACGGTCGGCATCTTTCCGGTCACCCACAAGGCTGCCTGGATCGCGGGGTTGAAGACCCCACCCGAGATGTGGACCATCAGCGAGACCATGATCGCGATCGTCAGACCATGGGCGAACGCGATCGCCAGCTGGTCGGTGTTGCCGGTGGCGATGATCGTTCCCGCGCCGAAGAAGATGAGCGCGAACGTCCCGACGAACTCGGCAACGGCCGCCTTGCCGGTGCCCTCCATGCGCCCTCCCGGTGCCGTCTGTCCGTGCTCGCCCGAACGGTAGCCGAGGGTCCGGTGCGCGGCAAAGCGCCTGAAAGGCCCGTGGTAGCCTCCCCGAACGTGGACGTGCTGCTCGTGTCACCTGACCCTCGCTCGCGGGAGCTGACCGCGCTCACGGTACGAAGCATCGAGCGACGCCTCGGCGAGGAGCTGCGTTTCCGCGCCGCGGCCAACGGTGACTTGGGGATCAAGGCCGCCCTGCGGGATCGTCCGCAGGTGATCGTCGCCGACGAGATCGCCTCGCGCGCGGGCGCCTTCGCGCTGGCCAAGACGGTGCGCGATGCGCGGGATCCGTTCACGGGCGTGATCGTGATCCTGCTCGAGCGTGTGCAGGATGCGTGGCTCGCACGATGGTCGGGAGCCGACGCCTGGTTCGTGAAGCCTCCGGACCCGTTCGAGGTCGCCGATCGATTGTGGGAACTGCTCGAGCAGAGGGGCCTGGTGCCCCAGGAGGAACGGGTGTGAGGATCAAGGGAACCTGCAAGCGCTGCGGACGGGAGTTCCTCGCGGATCAGGTGATCGAGGGTGGTGGACGCTGCCCCTGGGACGGCCAGCCGTTCAGCGCCGACTACGCGTTGTCGTTGGTCGATGCGCTCAAGGCGGCGCAGGTCTTCGGGACGAAGCTCGAACGAGCGCTCGAGGAGATCGCCGACATCCATCCTGCGTTCACGCTCGACCGCGATACGGTGCTGGGGTCGCTCAGCCGGAGCGTCGCCTCGCTCGAGGAGAACCTGGTCCGGCAGGGCTGATCGGGAGGCGCGATGGGCTTCAACGCGATGCAGCCGGGGAAGGTCAAGCGAGGCGATCTGCTGTTCCTGATCGCGGCGGTGATCGTGATCGGCGCGCTGCTGGCGTGGGCCTTCTTCGGTTCGTGACCGAAGGAACCGGCCTCGGATCGGAGCCCTTCTGCTATCTCACCACGACGGGTCGGGTCTCGGGCCGGTCGCACCGCGTCGAGATCTGGTTCGCCCTCCACGACGACGTCGTGTATCTCCTCTCCGGCGGTCGTGAGGACGCCGACTGGGTCCGGAACATCCTCGTGTCCCCACAGGTCGTCCTGGAGATCGCGGACGTGAAGCGCTTGACGCACGCCAGGATGGTGGAGCCCGGCACGGACGAGGACGCGCTGGCGCGGCTGCTGCTGCTCGAGAAGTACGACGGACCCGGCGAGGACCTCACGGAGTGGGCACGCACGTCCCTGCCGGTCGCGATCGCGTGGCAGCCTGCCGCATAGCCGTGCCGCCTGCCGTTCAGCCTTCGTCGAACCCGATCGAGAACATCCGTTCCAGGTCGTGCTTGGAGTACACCTGGAACGCGATCAGGGACTCGGTTCGCGCCACGCCATCGACGCGGGCGATCCCGCCGGGGATCACCTTCGCAAGGTCTTCGTGCGCGGGGACCCGCACGATCGCGACCAGATCGAACTCGCCCGCAACCGAATAGACCTCGGAAACGCCGTCGATGTCGGCGATCGCTTCCGCAGCGGCGGCGATCCCATCGACGTCACATCGGATCAGGACAACCGCGTGGACGCTCACGGCACGGCCTCCTCACGAGCGTTCGAGGACGACGGCGAGCCCCTGCCCGCCGCTGATGCAGAGGGTCGCGAGCCCCAGGGACTTCCCGGCCGCGCGGAGCTCGTACGCGAGCGCGAGGATGATCCGCGCGCCGCTCATCCCGATCGGGTGACCCAGGCTGATGCCCCCACCGTTCGGGTTGAGGCGATCGCGGTCGAACTTGAGCTCGCGTTCGCACGCGATGACCTGTGCCGCGAACGCCTCGTTCATCTCGATCAGATCGAAGTCCGCGATCGCGAGCCCCGTCTTCTCCAGGACCTTCGCGGTCGCGGGGACGGGCCCGATCCCCATCAGCTCCGGGGGAACCCCGGCCCAGCTCCACGCGACGATCCGCGCGAGCGGCTCCCGGCCCTCGGCCTTCGCCCGCGTGGCGGACATCACGACCATCGCCGCCGCGCCGTCGGTGATCCCGCTCGAGTTCCCGGCGGTAACCGATCCGCCCGCACGGAACACGGGCTTCAACTTCTCCAGACCCTCAAGGGTGGTGTCGGGACGCGGGTGCTCGTCGTCCGTCACAGTCACCGGTCGCCCGTTGAGCACGGTCTCGACCGGGAAGAGCTCCTTCGCCCGGCGTGATGCTCCGGCCGATGCCTTCTGCTGCGATCCGAGCGCGAATCCGTCCTGCTCTGCACGCGTGATGTCGTAGCGGTCGACGAGGTTCTCCGCGGTCTCGCCCATCACCAGCCCGCAGAGCGGATCCAGGAGCCCGTCGCGGTACATCGCGTCGACGATCTGCGTGTCGCCCAACCGGTGGCCGCGTCGCATCTCCGGGAGCAGGTACGGGACGCGGCTCATGTTCTCCATGCCGCCCGCCAGCACCACGTCGGCGTCCCCGAGGGCGATCTGTTGGGCGGCCAGTTGGACGGCCTTCATCCCCGAGCCGCACGCCATGTTCACGTTGTACGCGGCGACCTCGATCGGCACCCCGGCCCGAACGCTGACCTGCCGTCCGGTGTTGGGTCCGTTCCCGGCCTGACGCGCGTGTCCGAGGATCGTCTGGTCGATCTGCTCGGGGGCGACATCGGCGCGCCGCATCGCCTCCTGCGCCGCCAGCGTCCCCAGCTCGACGGCGGGGGTGTCGGCGAACGAGCCGACGAACCTGCCGATCGGGGTGCGTGCACCCTCGATGATGACCGCCGTCTCCATGGTCCGAGTTTACCGGCCACCCTTCGGACGGCCGGCCGGCGCGCGGCCGCTCTCGCGCATGGCGGCGAGGATCCGCGCGAGCGCCGCCCCGCCGTCGATGGGCTCCGAGGGGGGCACGTCGCAGCGCTCCACCCGGATCGGGTGCCGGACGACCCACGAGCGGATCGCGGCGAGCTCGTCCGCGCGCTCGCGCGGGGCCGGCGATCCGATCGGCTCCGGCGGCGACTCGTCGCCCCGCGCGAGCGCGCCCTCGATCAGCTCGAGCCGCTCGTCCCGGGGGCCCCGGAGCGTGAGCCGCCCGGCGGTCAGCCACCGGTCGACGCGGAGTCGCCAGAGCGACTCCGCGAGCGACCGGAGGCGGTCACGGGCGAGCGCCGCTTCCTCGAACCGCTCGTGTGCCGCGAGGTCGTCCATCCTTCCCTCGAGCTTCGCCAGAAGGTCTCCCGGTGCGGCGAGGGACGCCACCAGCGAGCCGACGAGCTCCCCGTACCGTTCGGAGGTAGTGCGGCCGTCGCACGGCGCGAGGCAACGCCCCATGTCGGCGAGGGCGCAGGGCGCGAAGCGGGTTCGCACGCCCATCGACGTCGTGCACCGACGGATCCGGAAGGCATCTTCGATCGCATCCTTGGCTTGGCGCGCGCGGGCGGACGAAGCGAAGGGGCCGAGGTAGGTGCATCCGTCGTCGGCCGGCGCCGTTCGGACCACCTTGACGCGGGGCCACGCCTCCGTCGGGTCGATCTTGAGGTAGGCGTAGCGCCGCCATCGCTTGCCGTGGCTGTTGAACGGCGGTTCGTGGCGAGCGATGAGCCGTGCCTCCAGCACGAGCGCCTCGGCCTCGCCCTCCGGGGTTGGGATGCCGTGGACACGTTGCACCGCGTCCAGGAGGTTCTGCACCTTCTTGCGTTCGTCGCCGTAGAAGTAGGACCGCACGCGGGCGCGGAGGTCGACGGCCTTGCCGACGTACAGGACCTTCCCGCGTCGATCCTCGAAGAGGTACACGCCGGGCGACCGGGGGAGGGCGTCGGCCAGGCGGATCTTGCCGAAGTTGGGCCGCCCGCGCGCGGTACACGCCTCACGCAGGTCGCCGAGGCTACTGATCCCCAGCCGGCCGCCGAGCTCGATCAGCCCGTTGAGGACCTCGGCGGTCGCCTCCGCGTCGGCGAGGGCGCGGTGCACCGGCGCCGAGCGTGTCCGGAAGTATCGGGCGAGCGTCGCGAGCCGCACGTTGGGCACGTCCGGCCACACGACCCGCCTCGCGAGCCTCGCGGTGCAGATCGGTGGGCCGTCCAACGGCTCGTAGTCCAGGCGCAGCAGGTTGGCGTTGAGGAATCCGAAGTCGAACGACGCGTTGTGCCCGACGAAGATCGCGCCGCGTGCGAACTCGAGGAAGCTCGGAAGGATGTGGTGGATCTCCGGCGCGCCCGTCACCAGCAGATCGTCGATCCCCGTCAGGTGCGCGACGTAGGGCGGGATCGGCTGCCGGGGATCCACCAGGGTCTGGAACGTGGACAGTCGCTCCCCGCCCCGGTACGTGACCGCTCCGACCTCGGTGATGGCATGGTCGATGGGCGAGCCCCCGGTCGTTTCGAGGTCCACCACGACGAACGTGACCTCGGAGAGCTTCACGCCGTCAGCCAACGTGCACTGCAGTGGCTCGAGGAGCATCGGGCCTCCGTCGGCAGGGGCCGAACGAGGGCGCTCACCGTATCCGAACAGGTGTTCGGGCGTCAAGACCGGGCCCGAACGCGCTGCGGGGGCGCCCGGTTCCCGGGCGCCCCCGCCGTCGTCGGCACGTCTGGGTTCAGACCGTGAAGTTCATCCCTCGGTGCGACCGTCGGAGGGTCGCAGAGCCGGCGAACCGCGCGCGGAGCTTGTAGTGGCCGTGCGTCGACGGCCGCTTGAACCTCGCCACGTAGCGCCCGTCCAGCAGCCCGTCGTGATCGCGGTCACGGAACCCGGTCACCAAGACGGTCTTCGCGGCGATCTTGACCCAGTGGCCGCCCGCGCGGTGGAAGAACGCGACGCGGACACGCATGCCGGCCGTCGCGGGCTCGAGCAGCCCCCGGCCGATCACGGAGATCGGGGCGAGCCGCCGGTGGATCGTGAGCCTCGTGGGCTGCCTGTCGTCGTTCGTGATCGTGCCCACGCCGGTCGCGTCCGCGACCGTGCCCTCGGTCGGCGCGGAGAGGACGACGTCGACGGTCTCGTTCGGTTCGAACACCGTGTCGCCTTTCACGAGCACCGTGACCGGTTGCGACGTGGCACCCGGTGCGAAGGAAAGCGTGCCGGTGTTGCCCGCGTAATCGACACCGGCCGTCGCGGTTCCGCCGCTCGTGGCGTAGTGGACCGACGAGCCGAGCTGGGTCGCTCCGGACTTGCTCACCGTGAAGGTGAGCGAGGTGACGCCCGTCGCGCCTTCAGCCACGGCGACGTCGTCGATCGCGAACGTCGGAGCTGCGTCGTCGTTCGTGATCGTGCCGGCGCCGGAGTCGTCCGCGATCGTGGCGCCGTTCGCGTTCGAGAGATCGAGGGTCAACGCTTCGTCGGTCTCGTGGGTCGTGTCACCGTGAACGGTGACGTCGACGGTCTTCGTGGTCTGACCCGGATCGAAGGTGAGTGTGTCGGAGGCGGCGTCATAGTCGCCGTTCACCAGGGTCGCCGAGCCGTCCGTCGTGGTGTAGTCGACGGTGACGGTGCCGGCCGATGCGACCGAGAGCGTGACGTCGAAGGAGAGGGTCGTGTCTCCGACGTCGCCCTCGGTGACGCTCGTGTTCGCGACCGAGATCGTGGGTGAGGCGTCGTCGTCGAGGATGGTGCCGGTGCCTGAACCCGCCAGGACGCTCGCGTTCGACGCGTTGGACAGGTCGACCGTGAAGCTCTCGTCCGACTCATGCGTCAGATCGCCGTTGACCGTGACGTCCACGGTCTTCGCGGTCTGACCCGGGTCGAAGGTCACGGTGTTGGCTGCGGCCTCGTAGTCTCCATCAGCGGTCGTGGCCGTGCCGT
>WNGO01001335.1_pt1 | contig 16550 bp, 15 predicted proteins | sample 5400511 | NCBI WGS metagenome assembly WNGO01 (sample SAMN13153380, study PRJNA577476) | soil metagenome | isolation source: 20 cm soil or saprolite under Garry oak tree replicate 2 | place: USA:California | collected 2016-06-15 | reverse complement strand
CCGGCCGACCTCGAAATCGTTGAAATCGTGCGCCGGGGTGATCTTGACGGCGCCGCTGCCCATTTCCGGATCGGCATAGTCGTCAGCGAGGATCGGAATGAGCCGGCCGACCAGCGGCAGCCGCACCTTCTTGCCCACGAGATCGGTGTAGCGCGCGTCTTCCGGATGCACCGCCACGCCGGTATCGCCGAGCATCGTCTCGGGCCGGGTCGTGGCGACCGTGATAAAGCGGCCGGGCTCACTCTCGACCGGGTAGCGGATATGCCATAGCGATCCCTTGGTCTCGCGGTTCTCCACCTCGAGATCGGAGATGACCGTGTGCATCTCGGGATCCCAGTTGACGAGCCGCTTGTCGCGATAGATCAGCCCTTCGCGGTACAGAGTCACGAAAACCCGCCGCACCGCTACCGACAGGCCCTCATCCATCGTGAAGCGCTCGCGTGCCCAATCGGCCGATGCGCCGAGCCGCCGCAGCTGATTGATGATCGTGCCGCCCGACTCGGCCTTCCACTCCCAAACCTTCTCGATGAACCGTTCCCGACCCAGCGCGTGCTTGTCGATCTGCCGCTCGGCGAACTGGCCGGTGACGACGATCTCGGTCGCGATACCGGCATGATCGGTGCCGGGCTGCCACAAGGCGTCGCGCCCGCGCATGCGCTCGAAGCGGATCAGGATGTCCTGCAACGTGAAGGTCAGCGCGTGCCCCATATGCAGGCTGCCCGTCGGGCGCTTGCTGCTGTGCGGATCGGCCGCAAAGCAGCCGGCGCGTTCCCAAGCGGCATAGTGCCGCGGTTCGACCGCATCGGGGCGGTAGGTCTTGTCCAGCATCGCTGAACCGTCCGTCAAAAAACCGTTATTCGGAAAACGCCGGAGAGAGCCCGCTGGCCCCCGGCAATGCTGGCCGCAGTTGGTAATGACAGGGGCTGATTGTCAATTGGCAGGATTGGCAGACCCGGTCTGCTGCCCGGCGGCAGGCCCGGGCCGATAATGCGCCGATGATGCAGAGAGGGCGGCCGTCAGTGGGCCAGCCGGCTTAATGGACGCCCGCCTCGTTGAGGGCGCGGGCGAGCTCGGCCTTGACCAGCCGTTCGATGATGTCCGGCATCTTTTGATCGAGCCAGCCCTGCAGCATCGGGCGCAGCAGCTCGCGGACGAGATCCTCGAGGGTCCGCGCCTGGAGCCCCATCGGGAACTCCTCGGCGCGGCGCCGGTCGCGCTGGATCGCGGCGAGCTGAGCAAAGGCGGTGGCCGCCGCATCCGAAATGAGCCGCTCGCCGGGCGGATGTGGTGGCGGCTCTGGAGCCGAGGCGACCGCCTCGATCCGGCGCTCCGGCGGAGGCGGGTGTTCAACCGTGGGTTCCGGAGACGTCTCGACCGGTGTCAGGCGACGCACAGTCCCGCCTTCGCCAACCGCTTCGGTCAATGTCAGGATCTCGGCTGAACGCGGCGGGGTCGGAGCGGGCGCACTTTCAGGCTTCTCATCCTCCGCAATGATCCGTTGGATCTTTTGGAGGATTTCATCCATTGACGGTTCGGGCGTGACGCTAGCGTCCGACATCTACTTAACCTAATCCTGCGGCGCCCGGTTCGACAGGCATATCTCGGACAATTTGGCCGAAAAACCTTGCGATTAAGTTACTCTTTTAGCCCTCCGCCAAAGCCTAGCCATTTGTCCTTAACCGCGCGGTAATGACGTTCCATGTCGTAAAGCTGCACAGGCAGCCGCAACTCCGGCGCGATGAGCCGGCCCATCGCGGCCGCCAGGTTGAATTCGGCGAGGGCTGAGTCGTGCTGGGCACCGACTAGCTGGGACTGGGTCGTGAACAGCTGCTGTTCGGAAATCAGCACATCGAGCACGGTGCGCGATCCGACGAGGGCTTCCTGCTGTATCCCTTCGAGCGCGATCTGCGCCGCCCGCACCGCTGCGCCGAACGAGGTGATCGCGGCCCGCGCCGATTGCAGCGTCTCCCAGGCCTGGGTTGCCTGCTGCACCGCCAGCCGCCGGGCATCGTCGAGTTGGCCGCGCCGCTGACCTACGGTCTGCTCGGCCGCGCGCGTCTGCGACCAGATCGCGCCCCCTTCGTAAAGCGGCATGGTGAGCTGCAACACGGCCGAGGCGGTATCCTGGCGAGTCGACTGCTGGATAACCGATGGGGCGAAGCTGCGGCTGAGATCGCCGATCAGGTTGATCGTCGGAAGCAACTGGCCGCGGACGAGATCGATGTTGTCGCGCGCCGCCAGCTCGGCAAACATCGCCGAGATGACGTTCGGATTGTTGCTGGCGGCGAGCGCCAGCGCCTCGTCGCGAGTGGCCGGCAGAACGGGGCGCTCGCGCGGCTGCACCAATCGGCCAGGGGGATGACCAACGGCCCGCGCATAATTAGCGCGGCTAACTTCCAGCTGTCCCTCGGCATTGATCCGTTGGGCGGTGGCTTGGGCGAGCTGCGACTCGGCCTGCGCGACATCGGTCCGGGTCACCTCGCCGACCCGAAAGCGGTCCTGTGTCGCTTCGAGCTGACGGCGCAGGACTTGCTCATTGTTGCGGTTGACTTCGACCAGCGTCTGGTCGCGCACAACGTCGAGATAAGACTGGGCGACCGCCTGAAAAACCTGAGTCTCGACCCCGAGCGTCTGGGCGCGGGTCGCTTGCACGGTGTTGATCGCCTGCCGGGTCTGCGCTTCTGTGCGGCCGCCGCGATAGAGCGGCTGCGTGATCCGCAGATCGGCCGCGCGCGGCTCGAAACTGGAGAATTGCGTCGATGTCCCCCGAGCGGCGACGCCCGCCCGCTCAAAACCGGCCGTGCCGGTCAGCGTGACCGTCGGCCGCCAGTTCGCCAATGCCTGCGGCACCTGCTCGTCGGTGGAGCGCAACAGTGCGCGCTGCGCCAGGATTTGAGGATTGTTGTTGTAGGTGTAGGCAAACGCCTCGGTCAGCGTCTGCGCCGATGCCGGTGTCGCCGCGAGTACCGCTGCCGCCATTATCGCGAAGGTTGCGCCCGAGCGCAGCGGTCGCTGTTTCTGGCCCTCCCTCGGCTTCGGCATCAAAACCTCAGAACACAAAAGCAGGCTTCGGAACAAAGCCCGGAAGTAACGGCGTGGCAGCATCAAAGATAACGCGATGCGCGAGCACTCCGCCAGTGCGTGTCGTCAAGGTGGCGCGGCCGACGCCCTGAGCGGCCCGCAGAACCGCCGCCATTCGTCCCGCTTCGGCTAGCTGTGCCGCGATTTCCGACGGGATCTCTGCGACCGCGCCGGCGAACAGGATCAGATCGTAGGGAGCACGCTGCCGGTGACCGGTCTTCAGCGGCCCGTCGACATAAACGACCGAGCCGATTCGGTGATCGACAAGAGCCGCCCGGCCGAGCCGGGCGAGCTGCTCGTCATCCTCGAGCGCGATAACGCTGCGCGTCAGCAGCGCCAATATTGCCGCCTCATAGCCGACCCCGGCGCCCACGACGAGCGCAGTTTCCTTGGCTCCGGGCATCATGGCCTGCAGCAGCCGCGCCCCAATCATCGGTTCCATCAGATAGCGCCCGCGGCCGAGCGGCAGGTCCTCATCGAGATACGCAACGCCGCGCAGAGGCTCAGGAACGAACAACTCGCGGCGCAACCGCGCAAAGGCACCGATGACCCGCTCGTCCGTCACCTTGCTGGGACGGAGTTGGTTCTCGATCATATTGATGCGTGCGGTGTCGCGGACGCCCATCAGGCCACCGAGGCGAATGCCGGGGAACGAAGCGCGGGCGTTTATATCGGCCACCCCGGTCAACCGCAATGACCCTTGAGGATCAGCGCGACTTCTCAGTGCTGTCCGTTAGACGGCGAATCGCCTGCCCCGACGGCAGCCGCCCCAGTAGCTCCGCCACGGTCAGCCCGAGGCGCGGATGCCGCCATTGCGGCGCGATCTCTTGGAGCGGCATCAGCACGAAGCGCCTCTCGTGGAGCCGCGGATGCGGCAGCACGAGATCGGGCGTCGAGCATCGGGACCCATCGTAGTCGAGCAGGTCGAGATCGAGTGTGCGGGCGGCGTCGCGCACACTGCGCTCGCGCCCGAAACGGGCCTCGAGTGCAAGCAGCCGCGCAAGCAGCTCGGGCGCGGGCAACTCGGTCCCGATCTCGACGACCGCGTTGATGAACCAGGGCTGGTCCGAGGCCGGCACCGGTTCGGACGCGTACCATGAGGAACGGGCGCAGAGCACCGCACCGATCCCGGGGAGAGCCGCGAGCGCCGCCTCGGCGGTGTTTTGCGGCGACGAATACCCCGGCGCCGCCAAATTGCTGCCGATACCGACGAAAATCACCGGCGGGCATCCTCGACGGCGCTCGGCTTGACGCGCGATTTGTCAGGCACGACACTGAGCCACATTTTTGATCTTGCTGGAGTAATCGATGATTTTTTATCCGGAAGAGCGTATCGCGATATTTATCGACGGCGCCAACCTATATTCCGCGGCTCGTGGGCTGGCTTTCGATATCGACTACAAGCGACTGCTCGATCTGTTTCGCTCGAAAGGGCGTCTGATCCGCGCGTTTTACTACACGGCGCTGGTGGAAGACCAAGAATACTCGCCGATCCGGCCGCTGGTCGATTGGCTCGACTATAACGGCTACACAATGGTGACAAAGCCCACCAAGGAATTCACCGACGCGATGGGGCGCCGCCGCATCAAGGGCAACATGGATATCGAGCTGGCGATCGACATGCTCGAAATGGCCGAGCACATCGACCATGCGATCCTGTTCTCGGGCGACGGCGACTTCCGCCGCCTCGTCGAGGCGGTGCAGCGGCGCGGCGTCCGAGTTTCGGTCGTCTCGACGATCCGCTCCTCGCCGCCGATGGTCTCGGACGACCTTCGCCGGCAAGCCGACAGCTTTGTCGAGCTGCAGGACCTCGCGCCAAGCATCCTGCGCAATCATGTGCCGCGCGACGAACTTCAGCGCGTCCGGGGCGAGCCCGTCGAACCGGTGTGAGCGACGCTGCAACCCCCGATCTGCCGTCGCGCGACTGCCTACTTTGTCCGAGGCTCGTCACCTTCCGCGAGGCGCAACGCGCGAAATTTCCGGACTGGTTCAACGCGCCGGTGCCCTCCTTCGGGCCGGATTCGGCTGAATTGCTGATCGTCGGGCTCGCGCCGGGACTGCGCGGCGCCAACCGCACCGGGCGGCCGTTCACCGGCGACTATGCCGGCGACCTATTGTACCGGAGTCTGCAGAAATTCGGTTTTGCGGCCGGTGATTACGCAGCGCATGCGCAAGACGGGCTGGTTCTTCGCCGCGCCCGCATCACCAATGCGGTGCGGTGCGTACCGCCGCAGAACCGGCCGGAGCCGGCCGAGATTCGAGCTTGCGGGCGCTTTCTCGCCACGGAGATTGCACGCCTACCGAGGCTGAGGGCGATCCTCGCGCTCGGCGCGATCGCGCATAACGCCACGCTCGCGGTCAAGGGATTGCGGCGCGCCGCCTATCCGTTCTCCCACGGCGCGATGCATGAATTGCCGGAGGGACTCGTGCTGGCGGACAGCTATCACTGCTCGCGGCTCAACACGAACACAGGCAAGCTGACCGTGGCGATGTTCGAAGCGGTCATCGCCGCCATCGCCGCCCGCCTCCCCGGCTGACCGCGCTTAAAGATCGCGCGAGCGAAGCAGGCGCGCCTTGTTGCGCTGCCAGTCGCGGTCGCGCTCGGCCTGGCGCTTGTCGCTTTTGCGCTTACCCGTGGCGAGGCCGAGCTCGACCTTGGCGCGGCCGCGCTCGTTGAAGTAAAGCGCGAGGGGCACGATCGTGACGCCCTCGCGCCGTACCGCGCCCAAGAGCCGGTCCACCTGCTTTCGGTGCAGCAGCAGCTTGCGCGGGCGCCGCGGCTGATGGTTGAAACGCGCCGAGGCCTTGTATTCCGGGATATTGGCGTTGACGAGAAAGAGCTCGCCCGACTGCACGTCGGCGTAGGCTTCGGCGATGCTGGCGCCGCCCTGGCGCAGCGATTTGACCTCGGTGCCGTGCAGGACGAGACCGGCTTCGAGCTTGTCCTCGATCAGGTAATCATGACGGGCGCGGCGGTTGAGCGCGGCGTAGCGGTCGGTCGTCCGCATCGCGCCGCCCGTCCTCCGCTACCGCTCAGTTGATCAGGCCGGCGCCGCGCATGGCGAGCTGCACCTTCTCTCTTGTATCGGGCATCAGCTCCCAGAGCGGCTGCCGCACCTCCGGGGTGCAGCGGCCGAGCAGCGAGGCGGCGTATTTGACCGGCGCCGGGCTTGTCTCGACGAACAAGGCGTCGTGCAGCGGGATCAGCCGCTCGTTGATGCGGCGCACGGTCGCGACATCCCCCCTCTGCCAGGCCTCGTGCATTTCCGAGCACAGCCCCGGCGCGACATTGGCCGTGACCGAGATACAGCCATCGCCGCCTTGCGCAAGATAAGCGACCGCGGTCGCATCTTCGCCCGACAGCAGACAGAAGCTATCGCCGATCTCGACCCGCATCTTGAGGGGCCGGGCCAGATCGTTGGTGGCGTCCTTGACGCCGATTATGTTCGGCAGTTTGGCCAGCCGCGCCATTGTCGCGTTGCTCATATCGACGGCGCTGCGGCCCGGAATGTTGTAGATGACGATCGGTATATCGACTGCGTCGTGCACTGCCTTGAAATGCTGATAGAGGCCCTCCTGTGTCGGCTTGTTGTAATAGGGGCACACGATCAGCGCCGCATCGGCGCCGGCCTCCTTCGCGACACGCGTCGCGGCAATCGTATGCGCGGTCGAGTTGAAGCCGGTTCCGGGGATGACCGGGGCGCGGCCCTTCGCCACCTCGACGCAGAGCTTGATCAGGCGCTCCTGCTCGTCTTCTTCGAGCGCCGGGCACTCGCCGGTCGTCCCAATCGGAACGAGCCCATGCGTGCCCTGGCCGATTTGCCAGGCGACGTGTTCCTGAAACGCGGTTGCGTCGACGGCACCATCCCGGAACGGGGTAATCAACGCGACAAGCGACCCCTTGAACATGGCTTCCTCCCGGCTTCGGCCGTAGCGTAAACGAAACGATAACCCTCACTGACGCTAGCTTCAACAACACGATCCGCCGCCGGTTGCGTCGGGTCGGGCGGTCAGCGCGTTACCGACCGTTACAGGGAAGCTTGCGGCGGTTCGCAAAAACCCGTAAACAATTCTTTCTTTAAAGACTCAGGAGTGGTGGGCGTTGTCCCGAGTATTTCGCTCTTTATTTATTGTACTTGGCATCTTTGCCTCACTCACCACGATAGCTCAGGCCGAGGAGACCGCCGATCCCGGCGCGCTCGCCGCGATTACCGCGGCGCGCATGGGCGACTGGCCGCAGGCCTATGCCAAGGCGGGACAGGCCACTGACGGCGGTCTCGCGCTGAAAATCGCGCGCTGGCTGGACTATAGCCGGCCGACATCCGGCGGCCGTTTCGCCGAGCTCGCCGCGTTTATCGATCAGAACCCGGATTGGCCGCTGCACAAGAAATTGCTGCGGCGGGCCGAAGAAGCGCTGACCGGCGAAAACGACGATGTCGCCGCCGATTGGCTGAAGCGCCACCCCGCGATCGGCGGCGTTGGGAAGGCGCGCGCCGCGCAGATCTTGCTCAACCGCGGCAACACGGAAGCCGGCACCGCGGCGATTCGAGCGGCGTGGATCGACGGCGATTTCAATGCCGCCGACGAACGCGCCTTTTTGGTGCGCCACTGGGGAATGCTGCGTCACGACGACCACGAGAAGCGGCTCGACCGACTGATCTGGGACGGGCTGACCGATGCGGCGCGCCACATGCTGCCGCTAGTGCCGGCCGATTACCGGCTTGCGGCGGAGGCCCGCTTGGCGCTCGCGGCCGATGCCGCCAACGGCGAGGCTCTGCTCGCCAAGGTGCCGGCGCAATGGCGCTCCGATCCCGGCGTTGCGTTCGAAGAGGCGCGCTGGCGCCGCAAGAAGAACCAATACGACGCCGCGGCGCAACTGTTGCTGGCGCATGCCGAGAGCCCGATGCGGCCGTCGGCCTGGTGGGGCGAGCGACAGCTCGTCGCGCGCCAGCTGCTCGCGACCGGCAATGCCGATACCGCCTACAAGCTGGCGCAGCAGCACGGTCTGACAGACGGCAGCTCCTATACCGAAGCCGAATTCCTGACCGGCTATATCGCGTTACGGTACCGCAAGGACCTCGCGCTTGCCCTCGACCACTTCACGCGGATTATGGACCGCGCGGTGACCCCCTACGGCAAGGCGCGGGCGGCTTACTGGAGCGGCCGCGCCGCCGAAGCAGCGGGCGACGCCGCTTCCGCCGCCAAATGGTACAGCGCCGGCGCGGAGCATATGGCCACCTTCTACGGCCAGCTCGCCGCGCACCAGCTCGGCAAGGACGCGCCACCCCGCCCGGTGCCGGAACCGCAGCCGAACGCGGCCGAGCAGAAGCATTTCGATAACGAAGAGCTGGTCCGCGCCGCCAAGCACCTGTTCGCCGCGGGCGACCGCGAGCACTCCCGCAATTTCATCATGCAGCTGGCCGATGCCGCCAAGACGCCGGTTGATTTTGCGATGCTTGCCTCGCTCACCGAAGCGCAGGGACGGATCGATCTGGCAATCTCGGTGGCGAAGCGCTCGATCGAGGCCGGGACGCCGCTGATGGTGCATGGGTACCCGGTCACGCCCTTGCCGAGCGGCGGCACCGCCGAGCGCTCGCTGCTCTTCGCCATTGTGCGGCAAGAGAGCGGGTTCGCCACCGAGGCGATGAGCCGGGTCGGGGCGCGCGGCCTCATGCAATTGATGCCCGCCACCGCCGCCGGGCTCGCCAGCAAATTGCAGCTGCCCTATTCGGTCGACCGGCTGACCGGCGACAGCGTCTACAATCTGACCCTCGGCCGCTCGTATATCGAGACGATGATCGACGAGTTCGGCGGCTCTTATCCGCTGGCGATCGCGGCCTACAACGCCGGGCCCGGCCGGGTTCGCCAATGGCTGCGCGAATTTGGCGATCCGCGCGGCCGCGACATCAGCATGGTCGACTGGATCGAGATGATCCCCTTTAACGAGACCCGCCTCTATGTCCATCGGGTCCTCGAAAACCTGCAGATCTATCGCGGCCAGGACACCAACAACGTTGCCGCCTTCTCGCTGGCCAGCGATCTCGCGCGCTGAGGAACGAGGTACTTTCCGGGTGGCGATGCGGCGCGCGATGCCGTACACAAGCAACCGTCGTCGGCCCTGACAGGAAGCTCCGTGTCCGATCTGAACTATACGGTCGAGCTGGTTCCGCCCGATATCGAGCCTTATCGCGCCGGCAATACCGGCATCGAATACGTCACTGCCTTCGAGGCGAAGGAGCCGGGTCCCCACGTCGTCGTCACCGCGCTGACGCACGGCAACGAGATCTGCGGCGCGATCGCCCTCGACCGGCTGTTCCGCGCCGAGGTGCGGCCGCGGCGCGGGCGTCTGAGCTTGGCGTTCAACAATGTCGCCGCTTATCACGAATTCGACCCGCGCTATCCGATCGCCTCGCGCTATGTCGACGAAGATTTCAATCGGCTGTGGAGCCCGGCGACGCTCGACGGGCCGCGGCAATCGATGGAGCTGGCGCGGGCCCGGAGGTTGCGGCCGCTCATCGACTCGGCCGATCTGCTGCTTGACCTGCATTCGATGCAATACGCCACCGCGCCGCTGATGCTGGCCGGGTTGCTCCCGCGCTCCCGCGACTTGGCGCTGCGGATCGGCATCCCCGAGCTGATCATGTGCGACGCCGGGCATGCGGCGGGGCCGCGCATGCGCGACTACGGCGGCTTTGGCGACCCTGGTTCGGCGAAGACGGCGCTGTTGATCGAATGCGGTCAGCACTGGGAGCGCCGCGCCGCGGAAGTCGCCACCGATGTGATGCTGCGCTTTCTGATCGCGGCGGGCAGCGTTCGGCCCGGCGACGTGGCGGCAATCGGCGGCCCCGATTTCGATGCGCACCCTCGCCAGCGCGTCATCGAAGTGACGGAGGCGGTGACGATCAGCGGCGACCGCTTCGATTTCGCCGACGATTTCCGCGGGCTCGAGGTGCTCGAGAAAAAAGGCATGCTGATCGGCCATGACGGCGAACGCGAGGTGCGCACGCCCTATGACAATTGCATCCTGATCATGCCGTCACGCCGGCTCGTGCGAGGCCAGACCGCGGTGCGCCTCGGGCGCTACGTCGACTGACCGCGCCGCCCGTCAAGCGCAGCTTTCCCCCGATCGTCGACGCAAGCGCGCGGCTCCTCGTGCTCGGCACCTTGCCAGGTGAGGAATCGCTGCGCCGCGGCGAGTATTACGCCCATCCCCGCAATCTGCTCTGGCCAATCATCTTCGCGTTGTTCGGGGAGACGCCGCCCCCGGCTTATAGCGACCGGGTGCGCTCCATCGGGGCCCATAATATCGCGCTATGGGACGTCTGCGCCTCGGCCCGGCGCGTCGCCAGCGCCGATACGACGATCGCCGCGGAAGTGCCGAACGCGATCGACGCGCTGCTCGACACGCATCCCGGGATCCGCGCCGTCGCGTTTAACGGCAGCGGCGCGCAGCGGCTCTACGACCGGCATTTCACGCGCCGCCCGGCGCTGCGCTATTTTGCGCTGCCGTCGACCAGCCCGGCGCATGCGCGGCTCGGCTTTCAGGAAAAGCTCGCGCGCTGGACCGTGCTCCGCGAGGTGCTCGACGATTAGGGTCGCTGTGCCTCGGCCAGATCGACATAGCGCCGCAATGCCGCGGCGAGCCGTTCGATCTCGGCCTCCAGCCGCTGCAGGTGGATGCTGCCGTGGTCGCGCAGATCGGCGGCGTTGAGGCTGCGCAAAGACGCCGTCAACTGCGCCAGCGGAAGGGCGCCGATATGGCCGGCGGCCTGACCCAGCGCGCGCAGCCCCTGCGCAAACGCCGCGACATCGGCAACCGCCGCGGCACGTGCCAGCCGCCGCATGATCTCTCGCGCATCGGCCCGGAACGTCTCGATCAGATCGCCGAGAAAACCTTCCTGCCCGCCAAGCTCGCGCAATGCCTCGATCCGGCGTGGATCGACAACCGGCGTCGGCTCGCCGGCAAACCGTGGATGCGCGGCGATCGGCGTTACGCCATTGCCGAACGGCGGCGCTCCATCAGCTGCGCCAGCCGTCCGTGGTGTGTTCTCCGGCAACCTCTCCCGACGCGCCGCCGCGTCGGCGCGGAGCGGCAAAGCGTGCAGCGCATTCGCCAGCAGCTGCGGGTTTAGCGGCGCCGGCAGAAAGGCGGCGACCTCGCCATCTTCCAGATCGGCCAACGCGGCGAGCTGACCCGGTTCCGCCACGAACAAGGTAAAGGGCGGGGTGCCGTCCAGCGCCGATGCGCGCTCGACAAAGCTCACCGCCGCCAGCGGCCGGGTCCTGCCATCGACCACCAATACCGCGCGCACTGCCTGATCGAGCCAGGTGATGTAATTAAGGGCCGCGTCGCTCTCGCCGATCCAGGAAACCGGCGCATCCCAGGCGCTGAGGTAGTCGCACACATTACCGGCAAACACGCTGTCGCCGGTGACGATCAGCACCGGGCATCCGGCGGATTGCAAGGGCGGCTCGGCCGCGGCTTTGTCGATGGCGAAGGTCAACTGCACGGTAAGGCGGGTATTCGCTGAAGGGGTCGCTTCGACCGTGAGCCTGCCGCCCATCAGCTCGACCGCGCGCCTGACCAGCGCCAGCCCGATTGCGGCCTGTCCGACGGCGCCGGTACCGGCCGCGAAGGGATCCGCCATTGTTGCGGCGACAGCCGGCGCGGCCTCACCGACGCTCTCGACGGTCAATGTCAACCGGACCTGCTCGTCGTCCTTGTCCGCGAGCAACAGGCGAAGCTCCACCGTGCCGGTCTTTGCCGCATCGATTGCGTGGCTCAGCAGATTGCCCAGAATGCGATCGAAGGATTGCCGCCAGCCGCGCAACAGATAGGGCAAGTAGGGGTCGATGCGACCGCGCAGCGCGACCCCTTTGCTCTCGGCCGTGGCGCGGGCGGCCAGTACCGCGTCGTTGACCAGTTCGTGAATGTCGAACGGCTCGGTTCGCGGCGCGTAGGTTCCAGCTTCGATCGCCGCCAGATCGAGAATATTGGCGAGCTGTGGCGGGAGGGCGCGAAACTGCGCCTCGCGGGGATCGGCGCGTGTCCCCTGCGCTCTGCCGAACAGTGTTCCGCGCAAAATCTCGGCAAGCACCGCAACAAAGCGGCTTTTGCCATGCTCGGCTGTCGCTGCCGATGCGCGCGCCTCGGCGATGGCCCGCACCGGCCCCTGCGCGAGCACCGGCAACAGCAACAGCGCGATGCCGCATTCGGCGGTGAGCGCAGGCTGCTGCTGCCAGAACGCAGTCGTCGCCGCGACCGCGCCGAACCCCAGAACGGCGAGCGCCGCATTTCCGACCAAAGCACCGACGCCGAAGCGAAACCCGCCATAGACGATCAGCAGCAGATACACCGGGTACCAACCCGCTGCGTCCTGCCCGCCAAAATGCAGAAAAAGGGCAAGGATCGCCGCGTCCAGTACCGCCGCGCATCGGCGGAGCCAAATGGAAGCGGTCAGCCGCATCAGCAGCGTGAGCAAGACAAGCCAGCCCACTATCAGCCCCGCTTCGGCGGTCAGCAGCATGCGCGAGCCGGCGGATGACGGACCGGACAGAACTCCAACCACAGCGGCGTGGCTGAACAGCATCGCGGCGACCAGGATCCGCAGAACAGCAGCTTCGTAGATCCAGCCCGCCCCGTTGTCGAAACGGGAAAGCCGTCTTAATCCGGAGAATGCCGCGGCAAGACCAACCCCTGCCGGGACCGACAGAAGGAGTCCCAGCAGCAAATTGGCGAAGCGAGGCGGCGCGACTTGGCCGCGCAATTCCGGCTCCAAAATGAGCGCGAGCGGCACAGCGGTCGCGGCGATCGATAGCGCTACGGCCGCGATCGCAACATGCGGCGGGAGCTGGTCGGCCGGAAGCACGGCGTGAGAGCCGCCGCGCCAGCGCCGCCCCACTGACCCAAACCGTCCGGAAAGCAATCCCGCCACGGGCATCCGGGGCTAGGATTGCGCCACGATGCGGAGCCCGCCCTGCTCCGCCCCGTGGGCAGGCTCCGAGCGGTCGCGCGGAAACGCAACCGTGACAGCCGTGCCGACGCCTTTGGTGCTGCGGACCGTCAATATGCCCCCGTGCAGTTCGGTGAGGCCGATCGCCAAGGGCAGGCCGAGGCCGGTGCCGTCATGCTTGCGGGTCCAGGCGCTGGCGACCTGGCCGAAGCGGGTCATCGCCAGCGTGACCTCGTCGGGGTCCATGCCGATGCCGTGATCGATGACGTCGACCACCACCGCGCCGGATTGGTTGCGCAAGACGATCGCGACCTCGCTGCCGGGGTGGCTGAACTTGACCGCGTTGATCAGCAGATTGAGCACGATCTGCTTGACCTTCCGCGCATCGGCCCGCAACGCCGGGATCGTGCCCTCGTAGCGCAGCGCGACGCGGATCTCGCTCGCCCGCGCCTTGGCGTCGGCAAGCTGCAGCAGGTCTTCCATGAGTCTCGGAACATCGATGACCTCCTCGACCAGGTCGAGCTTGCCGGCTTCGAGTTTCGACAGATCGAGGATGTCGTTGATGATGCCGAGCAGATGCTCGGCGCTGACCAGAATGTCGTGCGCATAGCCGATGTATTTCGGCGTGCCGATCGGCCCCAGCATCTCGCCGGCGATGACTTGCGAAAAGCCGATGATCGCGTTGAGCGGCGTCCGCGTCTCATGGCTCATATTGGCGAGGAATTCGGTCTTGCTGCGGTTGGCGAGCTCTGCCTGTTCCTTTGCGGCGAGCAAGTCGCGCTCGGCGCCCTTGCGCTCGGTAATGTCGAGCCACACCGTGACGACCATCGAATCCTCGCCGTCGTCGCCGTGGAACACCGATTTGGTCGCCAGCAGCACGCAAGGCTCGCCGTCGCGGTCGACAATCTCGTCTTCCGTCGAGAGCGGCGCCGGCCGGCCGGCAAGCAGCAGCGGATCGATCTCCATGAGGCTGCGCGCAATGGGGCCGCCATGCGCCTCCAGCGGGGTCTTGCCGATCAAGCGACTCGCCCGCACCCCGACAAACGAGGCGAACTGGCGATTGACCAGGACGTAGCGCCCATCCTCGCCGGTCACGCAGATCATGCGCGGAATGGCGTCGATGATGCGCAACAGCATCTCGTGCGCTTGGCGCAGGCCATCCTGGCGCCGCTCGCCGTCCGCGCGCCCGGGATCCGAGCGCACCTGTTCCGGAGCGCCTCGCGGGCGGGCGCGCTGCGAGCGCAAGAGGCTGCGGACCCGCAGCCGGAAGTCGCGGTGGTTGATCGGCAGCAACAGATGGTCGGCGGCACCGGCATCGCGCGCGCGTTCGAGGCAATCGAGATCCTCATCGGCGCCGATGACCATGACCGGAACCTCGGCACAGGCTTCGAGCCGGCGCAGCCGATGGATCAATGCGGAGGCTTCGCCCTGCGCCGTCGCGGCGGCGAGCACGAGGAGCCCGGGCGGATTGGCGCGGCAGAACGACAGCGCGGCCTCGGCGTCGCCGAACCCCTTGGCGGCGGTCCAGCCGCCGACCGAATTGGCGAGCCGTTCGAGGATCTTCAGTTGGGTGGCGCTGTCATCGATGATGACCACCGGCTCAGACGACACGGGCGATCCCCAAGGATTGCGGCGTTGCTTGCAATTTTAGACAAGCCGAATGAAGCGCAATATCAAGTGTGTCCACAGCCCAAAAAAGGACAGAAATCACAACGGGTTGTATGGAGCCAAGGACAGGGGTTGGGTTGGCACAGCCGCTCGGCGCGCTACAATGATTCGGCGCCGGCCGTTCAGCCGCGGCAAAACACGACCGTATTTTTCCGCAAAATCCGGTGCGAGAACGTGGTGAAAAAAGCGCGACGGCGGAGGTCCCCGAAACATCGAAGCTCGGAGCGCGTCGGTGTATGGTGCCGGGGCTGACGAGCAGGAGCATCCGAATGGACCGCAGCTACGAGACGCTCCAGGTTGAGGACAAGGGCGACGGCCTCGTCCTGCTGATCCTGAACCGGCCGCAGGTCGCCAATGCGATGAACACGCAGATGGGACGCGACCTCCTGGATTTCTTCGATGCGGTCAATGGCGACCCGCTCGCCTATCGCTGCATCCTCATGACCGGGGCCGGCGACAAGGCATTCTGCGCCGGCGGCGACCTCAAGGAACGCCTCGGCATGACCGACGAAACGTGGCAGGTGCAGCATCTCCTGTTCGAACGCGCGATCCGCGCCTTTAGCGGCTCTCCGGTGCCGGTCATCGGCGCGATCAACGGCGCCGCTTATGCCGGCGGCTGCGAATTGGCATTGTGCTGCGATTTCCTCTATGCCGCCGAGACCGCGCGCTTTGCGCTGACCGAGGTGACCCTCGGCATCATGCCCGGCGCCGGCGGCACCCAGAACCTGCCGCGCGCGGTCGGCGAGCGGCGCGCCAAGGAGATTATCCTGACCGGCCGACCGTTTTCGGCGCAGGAGGCGTATGATTGGGGCCTGGTCAACCGGCTGTGCCCGCCCGACACGCTGCTCGATGCGACGATGGAGACGGCGCGCCGCATCGCCGATAACGCGCCAATTTCGGTGCGCCAGGCCAAGCATGCGATCCATTACGGGCTGCAGATGGATCTCGCGAGCGGCATGATGTTCGAGATCGAGGCGTACAACCGCATGGTCCCGACCGAGGACCGCCGCGAGGGCATCGCCTCGTTCAACGAAAAGCGCAAGCCGCGCTTCAAGGGACGGTAGAAGGGAGCGAGCAGTGATAAAGGTCAGCGTGCTGTATCCGAACCGGCCGGGCGCCAAATTCGACATGAAATACTACTGCGAGAAGCACATCCCGATGGTGCAACAGAAGCTTGGATCGGCATGCAAGCGGATGGCTGTCGAACAGGGAATTGCCGGCATGGCGCCGGGAGCGCCGGCGGCATTCGTTGCGATGGGCCACATCTATTGCGAGTCGGCCGAGGCGTTTCAGGCTGCGTTTGCGCCGCATGCGCAGGGCATCATGGGCGACATCCCGAACTACACCGACATCGAGCCCACAATCCAAATCAGCGAAGTGAAGATCTAACCGATGGATACTCATATTTCAGACCCGGTGGTCGCGACGAAGCTCACACGAACCCTCGCCGCGCAGGCGAGCGCGGTGACCTACGAGGCGTTGCCCGAGCCGGTGCGCGAATTGGCGCGGCAATGCGTGCTCGATTATTACGGCGTCGCGCTCGCCGGGGCGGACGACCCGCTCGCGACGATTCTGGTCGACGAATTGGCCGAAGCCGGCGGCGCGGCGCAGGCGAGCGTCATCGGCCATAAGGCGAAGCTTCCGGCGCTCTCGGCGGCTCTCGTCAATGGAGCGATTGGCCATGCGCTCGATTATGACGACGTCAATCTCGCAATGCCGGGGCATCCCTCGGTCGCGATCCTGCCGGGCCTGATCGCCCTGGCCGAGCAGCGCAACAGCACGGGCCGCGAGGTCGTCGCCGCTTTTGTCGCCGGCTACGAGACGGTGTGCCGCATTGGCATGGCCCTG
>WNGO01001592.1_pt1 | contig 16551 bp, 15 predicted proteins | sample 5400511 | NCBI WGS metagenome assembly WNGO01 (sample SAMN13153380, study PRJNA577476) | soil metagenome | isolation source: 20 cm soil or saprolite under Garry oak tree replicate 2 | place: USA:California | collected 2016-06-15 | reverse complement strand
GACCGTGTGCGCCGTTTCCCTGTCGGTGGCCATCGGCGTTGGCATTGCCATGCTGCTCAATCGGGAGATCTTCGGCAAGGGCATCGTGCGAACCCTAATGATCGGCCCATTCCTGGTGATGCCGACCGCCGCCGCGTTGATGTGGAAGGATACGCTGCTCAATCCCCTCACCGGCCTGGTCAACTACCTGCTCGGACCGATCGGGCTCGGCCGGGCTGACTGGATCAATCAGTACCCGATGGCATCGATTGTCGGAATCGAGGTCTGGCGCTGGACTCCCTTCATGATGCTAATCGTGCTGGCGGGTCTGCAGTCGCAGAACCAGGAGGTGCTGGAAGCGGCGAGGGTCGACGGCGCCCGGGCGCTGCAGATGTTCCGCTACATCACCCTGCCCTTCATCCGCCCGTTCATCGAGCTCGGTGCGCTGCTGGGCGCGCTCTTCATCGTGCAAAGCTTCGACACGATTTTCATGACGACACAGGGAGGACCCGGAGAAGCGACCACCAACCTCCCCTTCTTGCTTTATCTCGTGGCGTTCCAGGGCTTTGATATCGGGAAGGCGTCGGCGATCGGCGTGCTGGCCGTGGTCCTGACGATGATCGTCGCCACCTTCGCGCTCAGGACGCTCTTCACCATTTTTCGGGTGGAGGCGAGACGATGAGCGTGATCGCGGGTCGGCCGCGGAGCCAGCGTTTCATCGTCTCCAAAATCGCCTGGTCGATGCTAGCCTGGCTGATCGCGATCGTCTTCTTCTTCCCCGTTTTCTGGATGGCCCTCGAAGGCCTGAAGACCGAAGTCCAGGCGGCTAGCATCCCGCCCACGATCTTCTTCGTGCCGACGCTTTCGGCCATCCTGGAAGTGCTCTCGCGCGACTTCCCACCCTATCTCATCAATTCTGTGATCGCGACGATCGGCTCGACGGCGCTCGTCCTGGTCCTCGGGTTACCGGCCGCCTACGCGCTATCAATTCGCCCGGTCAAGAAAGCCCGCGATGTACTGTTCTTCTTCATCTCGACGCGTTTCCTGCCATTTGCTGCCAGCCTGGTCCCCCTCTATATCCTGGCGCGAGACCTCCACCTGCTCGACAACATCATGGCCCTCGTCATCATCTACACGACGATAAATCTACCGCTCGGGATTTGGCTGCTGCGTTCGTTCATGCTGGAGCTGCCGCACGAGCTCGTTGAAGCGGCGAGGGTCGATGGGGCGAGCATGCGCCATGAACTGACACGGATCGTGATTCCGCTGATCACTCCCGGCATCGCTGCCACCTCGCTGATCTGCCTGATCTTCTCCTGGAATGAGTTCTTCTATGCGGTCAATTTCACGTCGAGCATCGCGGCGACGTCGCCGATCTTTTTGGTGGGCTTCATCAGTGGCCGTGGCCTGTTTTATGCGAAGCTGGCGGCAGCCGCGACGCTTGCAAGCCTTCCCGTCCTGCTGGCGGGATGGATCGCGCAGAAGCAGCTCATCCGCGGCCTTACCATGGGAGCGGTGAAATGAAGGCTGTCGTTTTCGAGAAACCTGGCCAAGTCGAAGTCAAGCGCGTTGCCGACCCTACACCGGGGGCATCCGATGCGATTCTGAAGGTTGAGGCGTGCGGCATCTGCGGGACGGATCTGCATCTGCTCGAGGGCGACATCTCGTCGGCACGGTACCCGGTCGTCCCAGGCCACGAATTCTGTGGCGAGGTGGTTGCCGTCGGACGTGGCGTGGCGAATGTCAGGGTCGGGGACTTCGTCGCCGTCGATCCCAATCTGCCGGATGGCACCTGCCGCTTCTGCCGGATGGGCCGGACCAACCTGTGTGAAAATTACAGCGCGCTTGGTGTCACCCTCAACGGTGCTGCGGCTGAGCTCGTCCGCGTGCCGTCCCACGTCGCCTTCACCCTTCCCGCGGACCTGCCCCGGCCATGGGGAACCCTGGTCGAACCGCTGTCGTGCGCGGTTCATGGCTTCGATCAGATCGGTGTCCGGTTGGCGGATAGGTACCTGATTTATGGAGCCGGCACGATGGGCTTGATGCTGGCTCAACTGGCTCGGCACGCGGGTTCCGCTGGCGTGGATATGGTGGACAAGAATCCGGCACGGTTCGCACTGGCCAAACGGCTAGCGGCGGACCGGATCGCCGATTCGGCTAACCAGTTTGAGCGTCCGGAGGGCTGGGACGTCGTCATCGACGCGACCGGCGCGGTCCCCGCCATCGAAGATGGTCTCCGCCGGGTCAGGCGAGGTGGAACATTTCTCGTCTTCGGCGTGGCGAGCGGTGAAGCCCGGGTGAAGTTTTCGCCTTTCGACGTCTATCGGGACGAGATCCGGATCATCGGGTCGATGGCCGTGCTCAACAGCTTCGAAAGGGCGCTGGCGCTTGTGGTAAGGGGTGTCATCGACAGCGAGTCGATGATCAGTCATCGATTCGCACTCGATGACTACCGGAAGGCTATCGACACCTTTAAGAGTGGGCTGGGGCTGAAGATTCAGATCGCACCCTCGGCGCCGGCCGCGGTTGAATCCAGGCTCCGGGCCGAAGCCGCCGCGGGCTAAAGAGTCACCCTAGGGCCGACGCTCGGCCGGGCGTTCAGCTACCACGCCATTGCACGCGTCGCCTAGCATGACCAAGGGGGTGGGCGCGATGGACATGATGCAGGACGGCGACCGCTACGCCCGGATGCCGTACCGCCGCACCGGTCGAAGCGGCCTGCTGCTGCCCGCCATCACGCTGGGCCTCTGGCAGAACTTTGGCGGCGACCGGCCGATCGAGACGCAGCGGGCCATCATCCGCCGCGCCTTCGACCTTGGCATCACGCATTTCGACCTGGCGAACAACTATGGCCCGCCCTACGGGTCCGCCGAGGAGAACTTCGGCCGCATCCTGCAGAGCGATCTCGCCGGGCGTCGCGACCAGCTGGTGATCTCGACCAAGGCCGGCTACGACATGTGGCCGGGGCCGTACGGGATCTGGGGATCCCGGAAGTACCTGCTCGCCAGCCTGGAGCAAAGCCTTCGACGGATGGGACTGGACTACGTCGACATCTTCTATTCCCATCGCTTCGACCCGCAGACGCCCTTGGAGGAAACGATGGGCGCGCTGGACACCGCGGTGCGCCAGGGCAAGGCGCTCTACGCGGGCATTTCCTCCTACTCGGCGCGCCGAACCAGGGAGGCCGCCGCCATCCTGCGCCGGCTGGGGACGCCGCTGCTGATCCACCAGCCGTCCTACTCGATGCTCAACCGCTGGATCGAGAAAGACCTCCTCGACGTGCTGGGCCAGGAAGGGATCGGCTGCATCACCTTCTCGCCGCTGGCGCAGGGCCTCCTGACCGACCGTTACCTGCAGGGGATCCCGGCCGGATCGCGGGCCAGCCACGCCGGCTCGTTTTCCCAGGAGCTGCTGACCGAACCGACGCTCGGCAAGGTGCGGGCGCTGAACCAGATGGCCCAGCGCCGGGGCCAGACGCTGGCCCAGATGGCGCTTGCCTGGACGCTGCGCGACCCTCGGGTGACGTCGACGCTGGTGGGAGCCAGCAGCGTCGCCCAGCTGGAGCAGAACGTCGGTGCGATCGACAAGCTGGCGTTTTCGCCGGACGAACTCGGTGAAATCGATCGCCACGCCACCGATAGCGGCATCGACCTCTGGGCGGCATCCAGCAAGGACTAGGAGCCTCACCCTGCGTCCGCCAGAGGGGGAAGAAAAGCATTGTGTGGCGCCGTTTTTTGCGTTGACTCAGGCGCAAGCGTGTGGTATGCCTGCGTTGGGAAGCCGCTTGTAAGGGGCAACACAATTTGAACGCGTCCCACCCCGCCAACGGAAAAGCCAACGGCTCCACCCGGCCCGCCGACGAATGTCCGTTTTCGCGGCCATTTCCCATGGGATTCGACGGGTGCTTAACGTTTGAGCCACAACCGTTCGACCCGGTGGACATGAATGACCACCCGCTCGCGCCCATGCTCACGTGCAGCCACCTCGTGACCCGGACTCTCCACAACGGAAAAGTGGGCTGGTATGCCGCTTGCAGGATTGGGGACGAGGCGGCCCGCCGAAAGGCGGCGGAGGCCCGCGTCAGCTAGCTCGAGTCTCTTAAGCTCACCGTTGGGCTCGATGAAAACAGCTCAACGTAGTCAGCTCACCCCCGAGCAGGTCGCGCACTATCCGCGGCCAGGGATGGCGATCCCCGGCAAGATCCGGTACTCGCCCGACGCGAAATTCGTCACCTACCTGGTCAGCGAGCGCGGCGACCTCGTTCGCGATCTCTGGGGCCTCGAGCTGGCCACCGGACGGCGCCAGCGGTGGCTGTCCCCGCCAGGCGAGACGGTCACCGAGGAAAACATCTCGCGCGAAGAGATGCTCCGACGCGAGCGGCTGCGGCTGCGGGAGACGGGCATCACCGACTACCTCTGGGCGGAGAAAGCGAACATCATGCTGCTGCCGCTCCGCGGCGAGCTCTACCGGTGGGCCGACGGTTCGGTTAGGCGGCTCGCCGGCGGCGGCGTCATCGACCCCAAGATCGCGGATGACGGCCGTCGCACCTTCTTCGTTCGCGACGGTGATATCTGTACGGTCGATGAGTCGGGGGAACGGCGGCTGACAACGCACTCCGCCGGCACGACCAACGGCCTGGCGGAGTTCATCGCCCAGGAGGAGCTCGATCGCTCGAGCGGCTACTGGCCGTCCCCCCGCGGCAACCTGGTGGCGTTCGAGCAGGTGGACGAGTCGCACATTCCGGTCTTTCCTATCGTGCACCAGGCCAAGCCAACGCTCGAGATCGAGGAGCATCGCTATCCCTTCGCCGGCGCGGAGAACGCCCGGGTCAAGCTGGGCGTGGTCTCGGTCGACGGCGGAACCACGGCCTGGATGGACCTCGGCAGTGACGCGGGCTACATCGCACGGGTCGATTGGCATCCGGATGGCCGGCTGCTGGTCCAATGGCTCTCGCGCGACTGGAAGCGCCTCGAACTGCGGGGGTACGACGTTGCAAGTGGGGCCGGCCATGCCCTCCTGGTCGATGAGCTCGGGCCGTGGATCAATCTGCACGACGATCTGCGCGTCATCGAGTCGACGGGTGAGTTCACCTGGTCGTCCGAGCGGTCCGGCTTCCGACACCTCTACCTCTATGCGCCCGACGGCACGCTGGTCCGGCAGTTGACCCGGGGTGCGTGGCCGGCCGAGGCGACGGTCGCCCTGGACCAGAAGGGCCGCCGGCTCTACTTCGTCGGCTGGCAAGAAAGACCGCTGGATCGCCAGCTCTACAGAGTTTCGCTCGACGGTGGTGAGCCGGAGCCGCTGACTCGTGGTTCCGGAATGCACGGCGCCGTGATCGCGCCGGACTTCTCCAGCTATGTCAGCGCCGTCGACGACCTAAACGAACCTCCCGCCATCGATGTCGTCAGCCTCAACGACCGTCGGACAAGCCAATCGATCCATTCGCCGCACGATGTCTCGGTTGATTTCCCACCGCCCGAACTCCATTCGTTTCGAAGCAGCGATGGTGTCGAGCTGTTCGCCGCCGTCTACCGTCCGAACCAAGATTCCCCTCCCTCGCGTGCGGGGGAGGGTCAGGGTGGGGGCCGCGCCCCCGTCATCGTCTCCGTCTACGGCGGTCCCGGGCCGCAGATGGTGAACGATAGCTGGGCGCAGACGGTGGACTTGCGCGCGCAGATGCTGGCGCAGCAAGGTTTCGTCGTCCTCAAGGTCGACAACCGGGGCTCACCGCGGCGCGGGCTCGCATTCGAGGCAGCCATCGCGCGACGCATGGGCCAGATCGAGGTTCGCGATCAGGTCGAGGGGGTTCGCTGGTTGGAGACGCTCGGATTCGCCGATGTTTCTCGCGTCGGCATCTACGGCTGGAGCTATGGGGGGTACATGGCGCTGATGGGGCTGGTCACGGCGCCCGACGTGTTCACGGTCGGCGTGGCCGGCTCGCCGGTCACCTTCTGGGAGGGTTACGACACGGCGTACACCGAGAAATACATGGGGACACCGCAAGAGAATCCGGAGGGATACAGGCTCGGTTCGCCGTTGACCCACGTCGACCGGCTGCGTGGCAAGCTGCTGGTGATCCACGGGATGATCGACGAGAACGTCCACTTCCGACACACGGCCCGCCTGATGCAGGCGCTGATCGATGCCGGCAAGCCGTTCGAAACGCTGCTCTATCCGAATGAACGGCACATGCCGCGCTCTGAGCACGATCGGGTCGACATGGAGCGGCGCATCCTCGAGTTCTTCCAGCGGAATCTGTAAATGCCGGGAAATTCTCCCTCCCCCGCGAGCGGGGGAGGGCAGGGTGGGGGCCCGCCCGTCAAGGCGTTGGTCTTCGATTTCGATGGCCTGCTCGTCGACACGGAAGTCCCGATCTTCCGCGTCTGGCAACGGATCTACCGGGAACACGGCCAGGAGCTGCCGCTCGACCGGTGGCTGACGATCATCGGCACCGCATCCGGGCCATTCGACCCCATCATTGACCTGGTCGAGAAGACCGGTACGAAACTCGTCGACGCGGATCTCAAGGCGCTCGAGGCCCTCTACTACCAGGAGGCGACGGCTCTGCAGCAGCTTCTGCCCGGCGTCCTCGATTACCTGGTCGCGGCGCGCCAGCTCGGGCTCAAAACCGCCGTCGCGTCGAGCTCCACACGCAAATGGGTGATGGACCACCTCAATCGCTTCGGAATCGGCGGCCATTTCGATGCCATCGTATGTCGTGAAGACGTGAAGCGGACCAAGCCAGATCCCGATCTGTATCTGACGGCCCTCCACCGGCTCGACGCGTCGCCAAGCGAGGCGATTGCCTTCGAAGATTCGAGCAACGGCGTACAGGCCGCGAAGGCGGCGGGGCTGTTCTGCGTCGCGGTGCCCAATCCGCTCACCGCCGACCTGGATCTCAGCCAGGCCGATCTCCGCCTCCTGTCGCTCGACGCGATGCCGCTGCGCGACGTCATCAAGGAGGCCAGCCCTGTGAGAAAGCGGCGCGCGCGATGAGGCGCTGGACGAACCTCGCGCTCTTCGTCCTGCTCGGCCTGGCATTTACGACCGGCTGGGTGGCGTTCTTCTACGGGACCGCACCGTCTCGCGCGTCTCTTATCGTCCACGCGGCGAGCGGCTACGCGATCATCGCGCTGACCCCGTGGAAGGCGGTCATCGCCGCGCGGGGCCTCCAGCGCCACCGCCCCGGTTGGTGGGCGTCGCTGGTTTTCACGGGCCTCGTCGTCGCGTCGATTGCCGCCGGCATCCTGCATTCGACGGGGCTACTGACCGGTGTCGGCGCGATCAGCGCCATGGAAGTTCATGTCGGCGCCGCGCTTGCGGCGATTCCCTTCGTGATCTGGCACGTGATCGCCCGCCGGATTCCGGTGCGCGCCGTCGATCTCTCCCGCCGGAGCCTGCTGCGGGCCGGTTCCTTGCTCGCGGGTGCAGGGCTCGCTTACGGCGCGGGCGAAGCTGCCGTGCGGCTCTTCCGCCTGCCGGGTTCGATGCGGCGCTTTACCGGCTCTTATGAGGTCGGCTCCCTGCAACCGGCCCAGCTGCCGGTGACCTCGTGGATGTTCGATGCGGTCCCGGCTATCGACCCGGACACCTGGCGGCTGACGGTGCAGGTTGGAGCAACGATCAAGCAGTGGACCTATGCGGAGCTGCTCGCCTTCGACGATCGAGTGAGGGCGACGCTCGATTGCACCGGCGGCTTCTACTCGACGCAGGACTGGTCTGGTGTCTGGCTCAGCGGATTGTTCGTCTCATTTCCGTCCCCCGCCCGCGGGGGAGGGCAGGGTGGGGGCTCCAGTATTCACGTTCGTTCGTTGACCGGTTACGACCGTCGTTTCGCGATCAGCGACGCCAGCCGCCTCCTGATCGCCACCAGGCTCGGTGGAATCCCCCTCGCCCAGGGGAACGGCTTCCCGGTTCGTTTGGTCGCACCCGAGCTGCGCGGTTACTGGTGGGTCAAGTGGGTCACGGCGATCACGATCGACGAGCTGCCCTCCTGGTGGCAGCTGCCATTTCCAATGCAGTAGGCGCACCCCAACCCTGTTCGGTCTAGCGAGCAGCGGGCTGGTGGGTGATGTCGGGTAGTCGCTCGAAGGTGTAGTAGACGGCGAGGGCGGCGCACACAACCACGACCGCGATCGGGCTGAACTGGCCCAGCGGTATGCAGGCCAGGTACACGACCGTGCCGACGGAGAAGCGTGGCCAGGCGCGCATCGCTGCCTCCCGGTCGACGTCCGGCGACAGCAGGTGGGGGCGGCTGAGTGCATATATCCAGACGGCGCCGAACAAAACCGCGATCAGGGAAGCGTTGATCGCATAGAGGGTCGCGGCCGTATTGGCATCGCGAGGCACCAGGATATTGCTGCCAAGCTCGGCCGTGGAGAAGGGGATGAAGACGATCGCCATCAGGAGCAGCAGATTGAGGAACACGAGCGTCCGATCGAGGTGGAAGATCCGCTCGAATAGCCCGTGGTGATTCAGCCACATCACGCCGATGGTGAGGAAGCCCGCAACATAGGCGGCGTACTTCGGCCACGCGGCCAGTAACGCCGCCAATAATCCGCCCGGGGCGGTCTTGTCGAGCTGGACGTTGAAGATCAACAACGTCGCCGCCACGGCGAACACGCCGTCGCTGAAGGCCTCGACGCGCCCTTTGCTCATTGGCGCTTCGAGAATAGCCGGAAGCCCCCACCCTGCCCTTCCCCGAAGGGGGAGGGTTTAGCGCCAGAGAACGCGGAAGCGGCCGAATTCCATCCACGCGACGGCGATGCCGAGCGGGACGAGTAAGAGCTCGACCGGGATCGCCGTCGTCAGCGCCCGGCCCGGCATGATGGTCGGCAGCTGCTCGCCCATCAAGAGCGCGATCGAGAGCGAAAGGCCCGCCGCGGCCAGTCCGGCGAACGCGGCGACGAGAGCAACGGGGGCTTCATAGCCGTGCTCGGCGCCGGCCCGACCCGAAAGGCGGCGGCGCCCGACTTCCAGTGCGCCGAGCAGGAGCACAATGCCCAGCCCAAGTTCGGCGTACTTGGTCAGGCCCGCGAAGAGCGCGATGTTCGGGATCACCAGGCTGCGGATCAGTGGGGCCAGCACGCCGGTGTGCGTCCCCGGGCTGGCATCGACGAAGAGCTTGAAGTTGCGGACGAAGTTCGGATCAGCGAACTTGTTGAGCCCGGAAAGGAAGAACTCGATTCCCAGGGCTGCCTGGATCAGCGCCGAGGCAGCGAGCGCGGTGTTACCACTGGCCGGGAGGCGGCGAATCGTAACGGTCGGTGCCGTGGGCCGGGCGGGTCGCTGCATGGTGTTCATATCTATATTCATGCCCATCCCCGAACCGCTCGGGACCTGATAAGGGGAGCGGCGTCACCTGAGGATTTCGTGTTCGGCGCGGCGCGAGCGAAACGCGGCGTACAAGCTCACGTCGTAAACGAGTTTCAGGGCGCCGGCCAGGAAAAAGGGCAAACCCAACGCGGCACTCTGGATCGCGGCACCCGACAGGATCGGGCCGCCGGCCTGGCCGAGTCCACGCACCAGGCCGGTAAACGCCACGGCGCCGGCGCGCTCCGCCGGCGGAACGATCGACACGATATAGGCCTGTCGCGCCGGGACGTCCATCTGCGACAGGCTGAAGCGGCCCAGCAGCAGGCCGATCGCCCAGGGCAATGAGGGACTGAGCGGCACCAGTAGCAGCAGGATGTTGCTGGGGATGTGCGTGAACACCATGGTGCGAATCAGGCCGATGCGGTTGGCGAGCCGGCCCGATGCCTCGTACGACGCAGCCTGCAGCAACGCGATCGCCGCAAAGGCCGGACCCAGGACATTCGCCGGTGCGCCGAAGCGCACGTGCAGCCAGTACGCGATCACGGCGTTGACGACCAGCCCGCCGCCCAGCGCGTCGATCGCGAAGAGCGCCGAAAGCGGTGCCAGGCTACGGATTTCTGCCGCAGAAATCGCTGCCGCCCGAATCGGCGCCTCGGCGCGAGGGGAGAGGAGGACGGCGAGTACGGCCGTGACCAGGCCGACGAGCGCATAGATGGCGAACAGGACGCGGCCGCGATTGAGATCGGTCGCGGTTCCCGCCAGCAGCCCACCGGCGGCAGCGGCCAGCCCACCGGTCAGCGAATAGCGCGCGAAGGCGAGGTTGCGCCGGCCTGGTTCAACGGACTCGGCGAGCGCCGCTTGCTCGATCGAGGCGAAGGGGCCGAGATCGACACTCGCGGCGCCCAACATTCCGGTGGCGGCCGCGACGGCGAGTAACAGTGCCGAGTTCGCGAGTGCGAGGTCGAGGCCCGCGATCGCCATCAACACGCCGGCGCCGGCGAGGGTATAGCGGCGGCCGATACGCGAGGAGACAGCCGCCGCGATGACGCCCGCGATCGCCGCACTCAGCAAGCCGATCGTGAGCACGAGGCCGATCGCGCCGGCGCTGAGGCCGCGGCGCTCGAGATGGAGGCCAACCAGCACCGCTGCCAGGCCGAAGCCGAAGGCGCGTAACAGCCGCGCCAGCAGGATGAGCGCGAAATCGCGGGACATCAGTGCCCTCCACCCTACCTCCCCACAAGCAGGGGAACAAATGACGTGGCTCGGAGCCGATAACATTGACCCGAGGAGGGATGGCTTGGCGCAGACCCTTGCCGTGGAGACCCACGGCCTCAGCAAGCGATATTCGACCGGCGTGCTCGCGGTGAACAACCTCGACCTTCGGGTGAGGGCCGGGGAAGTGTATGGCTTTCTCGGGCCGAATGGTGCGGGCAAAACCACGACGTTGCGGTTGCTGTCGGGCCTGCTTCATCCGACGTCCGGGACCGCGGTGGTCGCGGGCGCCGCCCCCGGGAGTCCCGCGAGCCTGGCCCGCATGGGTGCGATGGTCGAGACACCCGCCTTTTACCCCTACCTCTCCGGACGCGACAACCTGCGGGTGGTGGCGCGCTACGCCAGCGTTCCCAAATCGCGCATCGAGCCGGTCCTCAAACTGGTCGATCTGACCGACCGCGCGCGACACAAATTCAAGACCTACTCGACGGGGATGAAGCAGCGGCTCGGTGTCGCCGCGGCGCTCCTGAAGGCGCCTGATCTCCTGATCCTTGACGAGCCCACCAGCGGTCTCGATCCGCAGGGCACTATCGAGATGCGGGCGCTGATCAAGGAGCTGAAGCAGGGCGGCCGCACGGTCCTGCTGTCCAGCCACCTGCTGAACGAGGTCGAGCTGACCTGCGACCGCGTGGGTGTGATCGCGAAGGGCCAGCTCGTCGCCGAGGGTACTGACGATGAGCTGCGGGCTCGAAGTGGCGGAAGCGCGCTTCTCATCCGCGCGACGCCGTTGGACCAGGCGCGGCGATTGGTCGAGTCGGTCATCAAACCGGGGCAGGTGCGCGTCGAGGGCGACGCCCTGCTGCTAACCGTCGATCCGTCGCAGGCGGCGTCGATCAACCGCCGGCTCGTCTCGGACGGGGTCGACGTGAGCGAGCTGCGGGTTTCCGAGCAATCGCTCGAAGACGTGTTTCTTGAATTGACTGAGGCCCCCACCCTGCCCTCCCCCGCAAGCGGGGGAGGGAAAAATCCTGAGCCCAAGGCGGGGGAGGGAAATACGCCATGATTGCGAGTTTCCGCGCCGAGAACCTCAAGGCCCGCAAGCGCTGGGCCAACTGGATCCTCATCGGCATCCTGCTGGCATGGATCCTGCTACTGACCTACCTGACGCTCTTCCTGGTGGTCACCCTGTCGCCGAAAAGCATTCAGGGTCCAGTCCCGGCGAGCCTCCTCAAGCGACGGCTCTTTCCTGAGAACTTTGTGCCGACCGTCCTCGGTGCCGCCGGGACGATCGGGGCGGCCATCATGCTGATCTTTGGCGCGCTCAGCACGGCGAGCGAGTTTGGCTGGTTGACGGTGCAAACGATCCTGATCCAGAAGCCCACCCGCGCTACGGTGCTCCTTGGCAAGTTCCTGACACTCGCCGGCGCCACGCTCCTGATCAGCATCCTCGTCTTTGGAGCCGCGGCCCTCGCATCCTTTGCCGCAGTGACACTCGACGGTAGCTCGAGTTCCTGGCCGGCCTGGGAGGTGATGCTGAAGGGCTTTGGCGCGCTTCTTCTCCAGCTGACCATTTGGGCAGCCTTCGGCGCCTTTCTCGGGATCGCCTTCCGCAGCACCGCCGCAGCAATCGGTGGCGGCCTGACCTACCTCTTCGTCGGTGAGGCGCTGCTGGGCAGTTTGCTGCGCAACACGGCAGGCGTAAAGGAAATCCTGCGGTTCCTGCCCGGCATCAACGGCGACGCCGTCAACGCGGCCTTTCCGGTGACGATCCGCGATTCCGCCGGACAGACGCAGCTCGTCAGCGCCGGACGTGGGGTGATCACGCTGCTGGTCTACCTGGTCGTATTCACGGCCTTCAGCCTGCTGATCTTCCAGCGACGGGACGTCGGCGGCAGCTAGGCCGCTTTCGGTGGCCTGTTCAGGAGCAACCAGTACATGCCGAGGGTGCGGGCCGACTCCTTGAACTGGTCGAAGTCGACCGGTTTCACGATGTAGGAATTCACACCCAATCGGTAGCTCTCGATCAGGTCGCGCTCTTCGCGCGACGAGGTCAACATGACCACCGGGATGGTGCGGGTTCGCTGGTCCGACTTGATTCGCTTGAGAACTTCGAGTCCATCGACGAACGGAAGTTTGATATCGAGCAAGATCACGTGGGGCTGGTTGTTGATGTCGCGCGTGGCATAGCGACCCGTGCAGAACACATACTCGAGCGCCTCCTGGCCGTCGCGCACAACCCGGATCCGGTTCGTCAGGTGGTACTTGCTGAGCTCGTGGAGGGTCAGCGCCTCGTCGTTGGCGTTGTCCTCGACCATCAGAATGTCTACGCTGCCGTCACTGTTCGCCATGGCTGCGCTCCTTTCAACGTGAAGTAGAACGTGGCGCCATCGTCAACCTTTGCTTCGGCCCAAATCCGTCCGCCGTGTCGCTCGACGATCCGGTGGACGATGGCCAGGCCGACGCCGGTACCCTCGAAATCCTCGCTGCGGTGTAAGCGCTGAAACACGCCGAAGAGCTTGCCGGCGTACTCCATGTCGAAGCCGGCGCCATTGTCGCGAACGAAATAGGTCGGACCTTCACTGCCACTCGCATCGACCACGCCAATTTCGACGCGGGCGTGCTCGCGCAGGCGAGAGTACTTCATGGCGTTGCTGAGCAGGTTGATGAAGACCTGTTCGATGAGGCTGGGGTCGCACTCGGCGTCCGGGAGATCGCCGATCACCACCTCAACCTGTCGACCTTCACGCGCCGGCGAGAGCTCCTCCAGGCAGCGCTGCACGATCCCTCGAATGCTGGTCGGTTGGGTACGCAGCGCCTGGCGTCCGAGCCGCGAAAAGGCGAGCAGGTCGTCGACCAGGTGACCCATGTGTTCACCACTATCCTTGACCCGCTTCAGGTAGCCGCGTGCCTCGGCCGGCATGGCGTCGGCATATTCCTCAAACAGAATGGCCGTAAAACCGCTGACGGCCCGCAACGGCGCGCGCAGGTCGTGCGAGATGGTGTAGGAGAAGGCTTCGAGCTCGCGGTTCGCCGCCTCGAGCTGCTGAGTGCGCTCGGTCACTTCGCGGACCTTGCCCTCCAGCTGGCCGTTGGTCTCCGCGAGCGCCTCCACCAGCCGCACGCGTTCCAGGCCGGTGCTGACCATCGCGGCATATTGCTGCAGCCAGGCCTCCTCGTCGCTACCGAAGACCGGGGTGAAGGGGCCGCCCAAGAGGACGATGGCGGCATCGTTCACGTGAAGGCGGGCAATCATGGTGCTGCGAGGAGGGATGCCGCCGAGCGGAATGACGGTGCGACCTCCGGCCCGGGCGGCGGCGGCTTGTAGCGTCGCTGCGTCATCGGCTGCGAGGCCCTGCGTGGCAAGGATGCTGTGCGCGCTGCTCAGGAACAAGCCGGCGTCCGCACCGGTCAGGCGAATCGCCCATTCGAGCGAGCGCTGGGCGAGGGCACCTTGGTCCGTGGCGAACATGACGATATCGCGCGTGGCCTGTTGGAATTTGTCTTCCTCCGATTGCCGCCAGGTCCGCCGCAGCCAGGCGGGTGGCACGAATCCGGCGTAGAGCAAGGGAACGATGGCGATCGTCGCCAGCGCGAAGCCGATCTCAATGGCCGGCTGGGCGGCAAGGGAGGCCGTGAAGACCGCGGCCAGCAGGAGGGCAACGATGGCAAGGTATCCGAGACTGAGCGCGCGCATCCGGGCGCGTTGCACTACCGTCCGTCGCCGAGCGGCGAACCAGAGTCGAAGACTCGGTTCGCCCACGCAGCCACTCCAGACGAGGACGAACGCGGCGGCGGCGACCAGCTGGAGGGGCTTGGGGGCGCTCCGCCCGAAGAGCGCCTGGACCGCAATCTCGAGCAGGCCGGTTGCGACGACGATGCCGACGACCACGCGCAGGGTGCGAGGCTTGAGCGGGATGACCGCATGCCGGAATAACAGCAGGGCAAGCCCCGAGACGAGGTGCCAACCTGGCCAAGAATGGAGACGGCGGCGAGGGAGCCGATTGCCAGGGCCAGGTACATCCGGCTCATGTCCCGCGTGACGAGCCAGTCGCGGACCGTGAGCACGGCGATCGCGGCGAAGGCCGCCGTCGTCGCGTACTGGCTGACAGTAATGAAAACGCCCTGGCTCACTGTCTCTAGAACCGTTACCCAGGCAACTAATTGCTCGGTCAGGCGTTGCATCGCTGGATCCCAATGGCTGGACGACCACTGCGCCTTTTGATCCTCGAAGACCGGCCGGAGGACGCCGACCTGGCCCTTCACGAGCTCCGTCGGTCCGGCTATGAGCTCAATTGGCGCCGGGTGGACGACGAGGCGGGCTTCAAGGCCAACCTCGACCCCGAGCTGGACCTGATCCTGGCCGACTATCACCAGCCACAGTTCAATGCCATCCGGGCGCTGAAAATCATGCAGGACATGGGCCTGGACATCCCCTTTGTCATCGTCTCGGGTGCCATCGGGGAGGACCTGGCGGTCGCGGCCGTGCGCCTGGGAGCCACGGACTACGTCCTCAAGGACCGGCTGGCACGGCTCGGAACCGCGGTGAAGAATGCGATCGAGCAAGGGGAGCTGCGCCGCCGCCAGCGCGTGGCGCAGGCGGCGCTCGAGCACCACGCGCTGCACGACGGCCTGACCGACCTCCCGAACCGCCTCATGTTGCGCGAAGAAATCCAGAAAGCCATAGGCACAAATGCCGATGCCGTCTTGCTGCTGCTCGACATCGACAATTTCAAGGAAGTCAATGACAGCTTCGGGCACCAGGTGGGCGATGCGCTGCTTCGCCAGATGGGTGCGCGCCTGCGTGAACCGATCGACGCGGAGCACCTGATCGCCCGGCTCGGTGGCGACGAGTTCGCGATCCTCCTTCCCGGCGCGAGCGCCAAGGAGGCCGCGCGAACGGCGCAGGCTATGCTCCGGGCGCTGGAACGACCGTTCCTCAGCGAAGACCATGCGCTCGAAGTCACCGCCAGCATCGGCATCGCCGCGTATCCCGAGCACGGCGCGGTCGCGGAGACGCTGATGCGGCGTGCCGACGTCGCCATGTACGGGGCCAAGCGTACGGGGGGCACCTACGCGGTCTACCGAGAGGAAGACGACCCGTACGACGCGAGCCGGCTGCTGCTGCGGGCCGATCTCCGGCGGGCCATCGACGATCGCGACATCACGCTTTATTACCAGCCGCAGGTCGCGCTGGCCACGGGTGAGCTCACCGGGATGGAGGCGTTAGCCCGGTGGCGACACCGGGAGCGCGGTTGGATCCCGCCCGCCGATTTCATTCCAGTCGCGGAACGTATGGGCCTGATCAAGCCACTGACCGAGTATCTGGTCGAGGTTGCCGGTAAGGACGCGATCGCCTTCGGAAAGACAGCCGTGGACCTGCCCTTTGCGGTCAACGTCTCGATGCGTAACCTCCTCGACCCTCACTTTCCGGAAATGATGGAGGAGGTGATCGCCCGCACGGGGCAACCGGCCGCGCACCTCAAGCTGGAAATCACCGAGAGCGCCGTCATGGCCGAGCCCACTCGCGTGCTCGAGAGCATGAAACGGCTTCGCCTGGCCGGCATCCGCTTCTCGATCGATGACTTTGGTACGGGCTATTCGTCGCTGGCCTACCTGCAGAAGCTCCCGGTGGAGGAAATCAAGATCGACCGTTCATTCGTCGGCCAGATGAGCAGCGAACCGGGCAGCGCGGCGATCGTGCGAGCCACCATTGAGCTGGGCGGCAGCCTCGGCCTGGAAGTCGTGGCGGAGGGCGTCGAGGATGAGCGGACGTGGGATGCCCTCAAACGGATGGGCTGTTCGGCCGCCCAGGGCTACTTCATCGGCCGGCCGATGCCGGTCGGGGAGCTGCAGGGCTGGATGCGCAACTGGTCGGAGCGGGCGGCCAACTCGAAAGCCGCCTGAGCCCCCTCAGCGCGCTCTCATGAACCCGCGAGATGATACTGGTGCGTGGGGAAGCGGCTGGCGACCGTCATCGCCTCTGTGCTGTTCGCCGTCCTTGTGCCGGCGGCGGCCTTCCCGACGCGCGTCATCGATCCCGCGCCG
>WNGO01003805.1_pt1 | contig 16554 bp, 15 predicted proteins | sample 5400511 | NCBI WGS metagenome assembly WNGO01 (sample SAMN13153380, study PRJNA577476) | soil metagenome | isolation source: 20 cm soil or saprolite under Garry oak tree replicate 2 | place: USA:California | collected 2016-06-15 | reverse complement strand
TCGGTCTGCGCCTGCACCAGGGTCTTGCGCGAGTTGAGGACGTCGACCGCCGTGCGGGTGCCGACCTCGTAGCCCGCTTCGGTGGCCTTGAGCGCAGTGCGGCTCGACTCGAGCGCCTGGCGCAGCGCCTGCACCCGCGCGATTCCGCTGATCACGCCGAGATAGGCGTCGCGCGCCTGACGCTCGGTGGCGCGTGAGCTCTGCACGACCGCTTCCTTGGCGGCGATCCACAGGTACTGGGTCTGACGCACCCTCGACTGCGTCAGGCCGCCGGCGAACAACGGCACGGTGAGCTGCAGGCCGATCTGTCGGTTTCAGCGTCATGTCGGCGCCGGGCTTGGCGAGCTGCGGGTACTTCTCGCCGGTGATTTCCTGCAGCTGGTCCTCGGAGGTCGCGAGCGTGCGCTTGGCGGCTATCACGGCCGCGGCGGCGGTGTCGCGCGCCGCCTTGGCTCTGCTCGGCGGCCTGGTAGGTGGACTCGGCCTGGGCGACCTCGCGGCCGGCTTCCTTGAGCGCCATCCAGTTCGCCCACGAGAACACGTTCTGCCGCAGATTCACCGCCCACTGCTTAGTGTTCGTATCGGTCGTGATTTGAAACCGTTCTGCCGTCGGGGGCTGAAAGACTTGGTCCTGAAAGCCAGCGGTGTGAGCGCCCGAAATGCCCGCGGTGCCGATCAGCTGCGGCAGGAGCGCCGCCAGGGCCTGGGGGCGAGCCTCGCGCGCTGCGAGCCGGTTGGCATCGGCCTGGCGGATGACCGGGTCGTTGTGCACCGCGTCTTCGAAGACCCCTGCCAGATCCTTGGGCTGCGCGGCGCCCGAAAACGCTAGTAATACCAGTGCGAGAGTCGAGGCGCGATTCATGGCATTCCCTTCATGCAAAGTCAGATGCGGTCTGTGGTCAAAAAGTGAATCCCGGCGGCCGCGCCGCATGCACCAGCGGGTCGATCACCGTCTCGAACAGGCTCTGCGCGCTGCAGGCGTCCTCGGCCGTGCGCCGCACCAGGCGTGCTTCCATTACCGGCGCCTCGCCCACCACCACGAACAGACGCCCGCCGAGCGTCAGCATGCGCTCGAAGCGCGCATCGTAGAGGGGCAGCGAAGCGGTTACCGCAATGGCGTCGTAACGCGCGCCGCCTTCGGCGCTGAGCGCATCCGCGTCCAGCACCTCGACATCCCGCATGCCGAGCGTCGCGAGATTGCGGCGCGCCGCCTCCGCAAGCTCCGGAAAGATCTCCAGCGAGCGCACCTGTGCCGCCATGGCGCGCAGGCACGCCGTGAGGAATCCGCTGCCGGCCCCGATCTGCAGCACCGCCTCGCCCGTCCCGGGCAGCAGCGCCTGCAGGAGCCTGCCGGCCACGCTGGGACGCAACATATGCTGTGCGTGCGCCAACGGCACCTCGGCATCGGCGTACGCGCGGTAGCGCTGCCCGTGCGGGACAAACAGCTCGCGCGGCACCCGGCGCATGACCTCCAGCACACGAGCGTCCAGCACGTCCCACGCGCGCACCTGCTGCTCGATCATCTGTTCGCGGGCATCCGCGCTGTGCATCGCCTGGCCTCGGAATTGGACTTATTGCCGCACGGTGAAAAGGCCGGAGAAGTTAAGGGTTTTCCCCCGCGCTGCCAAGCGGGCCTGCGACGAGATATGGTGAAATACCGACAGGGCGAGGGGGTACGTGCGCTATGCTTGCCTGGACCGCAAGCCTCAGGCGTGACAATTCGAATTAGAGTGCCTGACCGGACCGCGCGGTAAAACCAAGCGGAAGGCTTGAAGAAGAAGGTAGATGTCGATCCTTGGGCTATTGTGCCTGCTGTTCGCGCTCATCGCCGCTTTGCTCCTGGTGCTCTATGGGTTGCAGCGTCGCGAGTTGCGCAGCATTGGGGACCTGTCGGAGCAACTGCTGCGCATCGCCGTGGGCGGGCCGTTCCCCGAGCAGGTGGATTTCGGCAGCGACAAAGGTGAAATCGCCGGCCTGGTCACGGCCGTCAATCACCTGTTGACGCGCGCCACCCGCGGCGCGGAGCGCGATGCCGCCCAGACGCCCAGGCTGTTCGCCGACCTGGGCGAGCGCATTCACGAGGCGGTGCTGTTGCATCGCGATGTGATCCTGTACGCCAACCGCCAGTTCGCGAGCCTCATCGGCGTCGATCGCGTGCAGCTCGTCGGGCGCCGGCTCGCGGATCTGGTGCCGCCGGAATACTCCGAGCTGGTGAGCGAGAACATCCGCCGCCGCCTGGCGGGGGAGCCGGCCGCCGAGCGCTACGAAGTCGACATGGTCGGGTTGCAGGGCCAGCTGAGCCGCCTGGAGATCAGCTCCGTCCCGGTCGGTCTCGACCCCGGCCGCGCGCTGTTGATCACCGGAGTGGAGATCATTCCCACCCAGACGACTCCGGCACTGCCCCTGGCGGGCGACGGCGCCGCCGAGCCGCAGCAGCTGGCGCTGCAGTCCCTGGCGGAGGCGATCATCGCCACCGACAAGGACGGCCGCATCACCATGCTCAATCCCGCCGCCGAGCAGCTCACCGGCACTCCGGCCGCCGGGGCGCTCGGCAAGGTCCTGGAGGACATCGTCAGCCTGGTCGACGAGACCGACCGGCGGCTGCTCTCCGATCCGGTACACCAGGCACTCACCAGCGGCGCGCGCGTCAACTTAAGCCGGCGCGCCCTGCTGCTGTCGCGCACCAACGGCAGCGAGCGCTCCATCGAGTTGTCGGCCTCGCCCATCCGCAACAGCGCCCAGGAGCTCGTCGGCGCGGTGGTGCTGTTGCATGACGTCACCGAAATGCGCGGTCTCGCCCGCCAGATGTCGTACCAGGCGACGCACGATGCGCTCACCGGACTCGTCAATCGCCGCGAGTTCGAGCGGCGCCTGGAAGAGGCGATCGAAAGCGGCCACCGTGGCGACGGCCAGCACGTGCTGTGTTATCTGGACCTCGATCGATTCAAGCTCGTCAACGACAGCAGTGGCCACCTCGCCGGGGACAGCATGCTGCGCGAGGTCGCGAAGCTGCTGCGCGATGCGGTGCGCGACAGCGACACGGTCGGGCGTCTCGGCGGTGACGAGTTCGGCACGCTGCTGGTCGGCTGTCCGCTGGACAAGGCGCGCCAGATCGCCGATGACCTCACCCGCTCGGTGGGCGAGTACCGCTTCGTGTGGAAGGACAAGATCTTCAACATCGGCGTCTCGGTGGGCCTGGTGGAGATCTCGCGCGAGAGCGGCACGCTGGAGGAACTGCTGGCTGCCGCCGATACCGCCTGCTACGTCGCCAAGAAGCAGGGCACCGGACGGGTGGTGGTGTACTCGGCGCGCGACGAGGCCCTCGCCCGCCACACCGGCGAGATCCAGTGGTTGCAGCGCCTGCAGGGCGCGCTCAAGGAAAACCGTTTCCACCTGTACCAGCAGGTGATCGTTGCGGCGCACGGCGATGACGGCGGCCCGGCACTGGAAGTGCTGGTGCGGCTGCAGGACGAGGCCGGTCACGAGCTGCCGCCCGCGGAGTTCATGCGGGCCGCCGAGCGCTACCGGCTCATGGGGCTGGTGGACCGCTGGGTGGTACAGGCGACGTTCGCGGCCCTCGGGCGCGGGGCGATCCCCGTGCCCGCCCACCGCAGCGTCGCCATCAACGTGTCCGGTCAGACGCTCGGGGACGCACAGTTTCTCGAGTACGTGGTCGAGTGCTTCGATAGCAGCGGCGTCGCGCCCGCGCAGGTGTGCTTCGAGATCAATGAGAGCGCGGTAATCGCCAACCTCGATCACGCACGGCGCTTCGTCGGGGTACTGCACGGCATGGGATGTCACTTCGCGCTCGATGACTTCGGCTCGGGTGTCGGCTCGTTCTCGAATCTGAAGAATCTGCCACTCGATTACCTGAAGATCGACGGCACCTTCATGCGCAACCTGGCGCGCGATGCCGTCAGTCAGGCGATGGTGGCGGCGATGATCAAGCTCGCCCGCACGCTCAACTTCAAGGTCATCGCCGAGCAGGTGGAAGACCCGGCCGCGGTCGACATGGCGCGCAGGATGGGCGTCGATTACCTGCAGGGGTATGCGATCGGACGCCCGCAGCCGCTGTTGCTGGCCGCCTGACGCACGCCGCGGCGCGGCCCGCTGCCGCTCTTACGTCCTGCCGGGCTCGAACCTCAGGGCCACGCCGTTCATGCAGTAGCGCTCGCCGCTGGGCTCAGGTCCGTCCGGGAACACGTGACCCAGGTGACCGCCGCAGCGCGAGCAGTGCACTTCCGTGCGGCGCGTGAAGAGACTGCGGTCCTCGCGCGTCCCCACGGCACCGGGGAGCGGCTTGAAGAAGCTCGGCCAGCCGGTACCGCTGTCGAACTTGGTGTCGGAGGCAAACAGCGGCTGGCCGCAGGCCGCGCAGCTGAAGGTGCCGGCGCGTGCTTCGTGATCGAGGGGACTGGTGCCGGCGCGCTCAGTGCCATGCTTGCGCAGCACCCGGTACGCCTCGGGCGTGAGCTCACGGCGCCAGTCGGCGTCGGACTTCTGCAGCGGAAACTGTTCCTCCGGGGACATGGCTCCTCACCCTCACAGCAACGGAACCAGCAGCAGCGCCACGATGTTGATGATCTTGATCAGCGGATTGATGGCAGGCCCCGCGGTGTCCTTGTACGGATCGCCCACCGTGTCGCCGGTGACGGCCGCCTTGTGGGCCTCCGACCCCTTGCCGCCGAAGTGGCCCTCTTCGATGTACTTCTTGGCATTGTCCCAGGCGCCGCCGCCGGTGGTCATGGAAATGGCGACGAACAGCCCGGTGACGATGGTGCCGATCAAGAGGCCCCCGAGCGCGCGGATACCGGCGCCGCTGCCCATGAGGGTGTTGATCACCAGCACCAGTGCGATGGGCACCAGGATTGGCAGGAGCGAGGGCACGATCATCTCGCGGATCGCCGCGCGCGTGAGCAGGTCCACGGCGCGCGAGTAGTCCGGTCTGGCCGTGCCCGCCATGATTCCCTCGATTTCGCGGAACTGGCGCCGCACCTCGTTGACCACCGCGCCGGCGGCGCGCCCGACCGCCTCCATGGCCATGGCGCCGAACAGGTAGGGCACCAGTCCGCCGATGAACAGGCCGATGATCACCGCCGGATCGGACAGCGAGAAGATCGCGAGCTTGCCGGCCGCCTCGAGGTTATGCGTGTAGTCGGCGAACAGCACCAGCGCGGCGAGCCCGGCCGAGCCGATGGCATAGCCCTTGGTGACCGCCTTGGTGGTGTTGCCCACCGCGTCCAGCGGGTCGGTGATGTCGCGCACCTGGCGCGGGAGCCCCGCCATCTCGGCGATGCCGCCGGCGTTGTCGGTGATGGGGCCATAGGCATCGAGTGCGACGATCATGCCCGTCATCGACAGCATCGAGGTCGCGGCGATCGCGATTCCGTACAGGCCATCGAGCGTGAACGCGCCCCAGATCGCGAGGCACACGGCGATGACCGGCAGCGCGGTGGCCTTCATCGACACGCCCAGTCCCGCGATGATGTTGGTGGCATGGCCGGTTTGCGAGGCGCTGGCCACCTTGCGCACCGGGGCGTACTCGGTGGCGGTGTAGTACTCGGTGATCATGATCATGGCGGCGGTCAGCGCCAGGCCGATGAGCGCGCAGCCGTACAGGGCCGACACGTGACCGGGCATGATCTGGCCTGTTATGAAGTAAAACGCCACGGCCGAGACCACCCCGGAGACGATCACGCCCTTGTAGAGCGCGTTCATGATCTTGCCCCCGGCGCGCGCGGATACGAAGAAGGTGCCGACGATCGAGGCAACGATCGAGGCGGCCCCGAGCGCGAGCGGATAGATGACGGCGGCGAACGCGGCGTCCGCACCCCGATCGGCAAACAACAGCCCGCCGAGCAGCATGGTTGCGACCAGCGTGACGGCATACGTCTCGAACAGATCCGCGGCCATGCCGGCGCAATCCCCGACGTTGTCTCCGACGTTGTCGGCGATCACCGCGGGGTTGCGCGGGTCGTCCTCGGGGATCCCCGCTTCGACCTTGCCCACCAGATCCGCGCCGACGTCCGCGCCCTTGGTGAAGATGCCACCGCCGAGGCGCGCGAAGATCGAGATGAGCGAGCCGCCGAATGCCAGGCCGACGAGGGCGTGCAGCGCGCCGTCGGCGCCGACGGCGGGGAACTGCCGCAGCAGCAGGTAGTAGCCGGCAACCCCGATCAACCCCAGGCCCACCACCAGCATGCCGGTGATCGCGCCGCCACGGAACGCCACGGTGAGCGCGGCGTTCAGGCCCTCGGTGGCGGCCTGTGCGGTGCGCACGTTGGCGCGCACCGAGATGTTCATGCCGATGTAGCCGGTCAGACCCGACAGCAGCGCGCCCACCGCAAAACCGCCCGCCGTCGGCCAGCCGAGCGGCGAGAAGCCCATCAACACGAACAGCACCACGCCCACCACCAGGATGGTGCTGTACTGGCGGTTAAGGTACGCCTTGGCGCCGGTCTGTATCGCGGCGGCGATCTCCTGCATGCGGGCGTTGCCCGCGGGCAGTTGCAGAATCAACCTCATCGAGAACACACCGTAGAGAACGGCGAGTACGCCGGCCGCGATCGCGACCCACAGCCACAGGGTGGCATCCATCGAGAGATCTCCCCCCAAAAAAGGCCGCGCACTATAGCATGGCGGCGTCAACGCTCAGCGCCGGCAGCGGCTCCGCCCGCGCCGCAGCAAGCGGCGTCAGATCTTGAACTCGCCGCTCAGCTTGCGGCGCACCGCTACGCCCTTGATGCGCGCGTAGTCGGGCAGCCCGTTCTTGTAGGGCGGATAGGCTTCGCCGGCGATCAGCGGCTCGAGGTAACGGCGGCAGGCCTCGGTGATGCCGCAGCCGTCCGCGCGGATGTACCCGGGCGGCAGCTTCTTCTCCTTGTTGGCGACCTGCGCGAGCGGCACCTGCCCGATCACCCACCGGTAGGGCTTCGAGGACTTGCGCACGATCGAGGGCATCACCGCGTTCACGCCCCGGGCGGCCAGCTCCACCGCCGCCTTGCCGACCGCATACGCCTGCTCCACGTCGACCCGGGAGGCGATGTGGCGCGCGGAGCGCTGCAGATAATCCGCCACCGCCCAGTGATACTTGTAGCCATGCGCCTCGCGCACCATGTTGGCCACCACCGGGGCGACCCCGCCCAGCTGGGTGTGTCCGAAGGCATCCGTGGTGCCGGCGTCGGCGAGGAACCTGCCGTCCGCATACGCGGCTCCCTCGGAGACCACGATCACACAGTAACCGTAGTCGCCGACGCACTGTCGCACGCGCTCGAGAAATTTCTGCTGCTCGAACGGGACTTCCGGAAACAGGATGATGTGGGGTGCTTCGCCGGCGCCGCGGCCGGCGAGCCCGGCGGCCGCGGCGATCCAGCCGGCGTGACGACCCATCACCTCGAACACGAACACCCGCGTGGAGGTGCGCGCCATGGAGGCGACATCCAGCGCCGCCTCGCGCGTGGACACCGCGACGTACTTGGCGACCGAGCCGAAGCCCGGACAGCAGTCGGTAGCGGGGAGATCGTTGTCCACGGTCTTCGGTATGCCCACACAGGTGATGGGATAGCCGAGCGCCGCGCCGATCTGCGACACCTTGAGCGCGGTGTCCATGGAGTCGTTGCCGCCGTTGTAGAAGAAGTAGCCGATGTCGTGGGCGCGGAACACCTCGATCAGGCGCTCATACTCGGTGCGGTTGTGCTCGATTCCCTTCAACTTGAAGCGCGCCGAGCCGAACGCTCCGGCCGGGGTGTGCTTCAGGGCGCGGATGGTCGCGGCGCTCTCGCGGCCCACATCGATGAGATCCTCGGTGAGCGCGCCGATGATGCCGTGACGCCCGGCGTACACCTTGCGGATGTGTCTGGAGCGCATCGCCGTCTCGATCACCCCGCACGCGGAAGCGTTGATGACGGCCGAAACGCCGCCTGACTGGGCATACAAGGCATTCCTGCGGACGATCTTTTTCATGGCCGTGAGCACTGCCGGCAAGGGTGGCGGGAGGCTGGCGGGCAAGAATAACGCACGCGCCGCGAGAAGCGCAGGTGCCGGTGGCGCCGGTGCGCGTTTGACCTCCCGGGGGGCCGCCGGTAACGTGGCGCACCCTCCTGCCACGGCAGTGCTGTCGCGACTGAACAAACATGCGCATCGTTCTGTTAGGCGCGCCCGGCTCCGGCAAGGGCACCCAGGCCCAGCGTCTGGTGGAGCGGGCCGGTATTCCGCAGATCTCGACCGGAGATCTGCTGCGGGCCGCCGTAGCCCGAGGGAGCGAGCTCGGCCGCCAGGCCCGGGAGGCCATGGAGGGTGGCCGGCTCGTCGATGACGCCCTGGTGCTGGGCATGATCCGCGAGCGCCTGGGCGAGCCCGATACCCGCCGCGGTTTCATTCTCGATGGTTTCCCACGCAACCTCGCCCAGGCTCACGCGCTCGAGCGGCTGCTCGAAGCGCTGCAGCAGCCGCTCGATGCGGTGGTGCAACTCGAGGTCGACTCCCGCGAGCTGGTGCGACGCATTTCCGGCAGGCGCACCTGCGCGGACTGCGGGCGGGTGTTCAATATGCTCACTTCCGCGCCGGCGGCCGGCGAGTTGTGTCCCAAGACCGCGGCCCCGCATCGGCTCACGCAGCGCCCGGACGACAACGAAGCGACGGTGGCCGAGCGGCTGCGCGTGTACGACGGGAAGACCCGGCCGCTGATCGATTTCTACCGCGCGCGCGGCCTGCTGCGCGTGATCGATGCCGAAGGGCACGTGGACGAGGTGACGCGGCGTCTGGCACGGGCGCTCGGTGCGCCGCTGCGTGCGCCGCGTGGCGCGAAACGGCGCGCCCGCAAAGACGCTGGCGCGCGGCCGACACACCACAAACCAACACGCAAGCGTGCCGCGCGCCAGAGTCCGGGCAAGAGCGCGCGCCGCAAGCGCGCCGTCGCGCGTAAGGTGCGCGCGGTGGGGCGCGGGAAATCGCGGCGCGCGACGCCGGCCGCCCGGCGGGGGCGGCTTAAGGGGAGGCCGCGCTGACTACGAACGCGCTCTACCGACCGGCACGCATCGATAGCGCCTTGCGGACTAGAGCGCGGCGAGCAGCCGCTCCCCGACAATCCCGCGGCGCCAGCCGCGCAGCACCGCGCCGTCGCGGCGCCCGTCGGCCAGCTGCTCGAGGTCGCGCCGCGTGGCCAACACCTCCGGCACGAGGTTCAGCTCCGCGGCCACCGCCTGGCTGATGGCGCCGAGCTTCTTCACCAGCGCGGCCTTCACCGGATCGGGGCGCGGCCGGCCCGCAAGCGCGGGCGCGGGGTCCGGAACCTCGGCGGCGCGTACCTGGGCGAGCAGTTCCTCGCCGCGGCGCTTGACCAGCGCCGGCGGCATTTCCGCAATCTGCGACAGCGCCTGCAGCGTGCGCGGCACCTGCACGACGATCTCGCGCAGCAGGGTGTCATCGAGAATCCAGCCGCGCGGGCGGTTGTGTTCCACGGCACAGCGTTCGCGCCACGCGGCCAGCGCGCGTGCCAGCCGCGCGCGCGCCGGGTCCAGGTCGCGCAGGCCCTTGATGCGCAGCCACGCGTTGTCGGGCTCGATCGTGAGTGCGCCCGGGTCCTCGAGCGCCGCGAGCTCTTCGCTGAGCCAGTCGAGGCGCCCGAGGCGCCGCAGCTGCTCCTGCAGTCGCGCGGCGAGCGGCAGCAGGTAGCGCACGTCATCGAGCGCGTATTCGATCTGTTCGGAGGACAGCGGGCGGCGCGACCAGTCGGTGCGGGTGTGGGACTTGGCGAGCTCCTGTCCCAGGAGTCTGCGCACCGCTTCCGCGTAGCCGATCTGGGCGGGCAGGCCGGTGAGAGCGGCGGCGATCTGGGTGTCAAACACAGGCCGTACCAGGCCCGCGAGCGGCAGCAGCACCTCGAGGTCCTGGCGCGAGGCATGCATGACCTTGACAACGGCGCAGGAGCCCAACACGTCCGCCAGCGGCGTCAGATCCGGAAGCGCGAGCGGATCGACGCAGGCGGCGTCGTCGGGCGCCGACAGCTGCAGCAGGCACAGCTGCGCGCGATAGGTGCGTTCGCGCAGGACGATGATCTGTACAATTGGGTGTGACCATTATGCGAGCACCGCGCCGGTATCGAAAGTCATGAAAGAGCTCATTCAGCTCTTTGCGCAGATCGCATTGCTGCGCCGGGGCCCGCAGGACCTGCCGGCCTCGACGCCGCTGCTCGCGCTGACCGTCGTCGGCTATCTGGGCGTGAATCTCGTGGTGAGCAGCGTGCTGCCGCCGGTCAAGAGCTGGCCCGCGCAAGTGCTGCTCGACACGCTGTTCACGCTGGTGTGGTACGTCGCGCTGCTGAAGCTCCTGGGACGCTCCGAGCGCATCCTGCAGACCGCGACCGCGGTATTCGGACTGCAGGGGCTGCTGTCGCCGCTGCTGATCGCTTCCGATTGGCTCATGCTGCGCTTCGGCGAGGATGCGCTGTGGCAGGTGCCGGTCGCCTGCGCGGGGCTGCTGCTGATCATCTGGCTGGTCGCCGCCAGCAGCCAGATCGTGAAGGCGGCGCTGGAATGGTCGGCCCCTGCGAGCGTCGTGCTGGTGATCCTGCAGATCCTCACCGGGCGGCTGTTGGTGTTCGCACTGTTTCCCCCCGTCAAGGTCTGAAGGCAGCCCCGATGCACGTTCATATCCTCGGCATCTGCGGCACGTTCATGGGCGGCGTCGCCGCCCTGGCCCGCGCCGCGGGCTTCAGCGTCAGCGGTTCGGATCGCAATGTCTACCCGCCCATGAGCACGCAGCTCGAGGGGCTCGGCATCGCGGTGACCGAAGGCTTCGAGGCGGCGCAGCTCACGCCGGCCGCGGACGTGGTGCTGGTCGGCAACGTCATGACGCGCGGCCAGCCGGTGATCGAAGCGCTGCTCGAAAGCGGCCTGCCGTATGCCTCGGGGCCCGAGTGGCTGGCGCGCGAGGTGCTCAAAGGGCGCTGGGTGCTCGCGGCCGCCGGCACCCACGGCAAGACCACCACCGCCTCGCTCCTGGCGTGGATCCTCGAGCACGCCGGCCGCAAGCCGGGGTTCCTCATCGGCGGTGTGCCGGCGAACTTCGGCGTGAGCGCACGCCTCGGTGACGGACCGTGCTTCGTCATCGAGGCGGACGAGTACGACACGGCGTTCTTCGACAAGCGCGCGAAGTTCGTGCACTACAGTCCGCGCACGCTCATTCTCAACAACCTCGAGTATGACCACGCCGACATCTACCCCGACGTCGGCGCCATCCAGCGCCAGTTCCACCACCTGGTGCGCATCGTGCCCGGGAGCGGGCGCATCGTGTGGAACGCCGCCGACGCGCTGCTGCGCGACACGCTGCAGATGGGGTGCTGGACGCCGCTCGAGGGCTTTGCGCGCGAACCGCGCACCGGTGCGCTGTGGAGCGCGCGTGCGGTGCAAGGCGCGCCGGACTTCTCGCGCTTCGAGATCCTGGAGGGCGGGGAGCCGCGCGGCACCGTGCAGTGGTCGCTGATCGGCGCGCACAACGTGGAGAACGCGCTCGCGGCGATCGTCGCCGCGCGCCATGTGGGTGTGGAGGTGAGGCAGGCGCTCGATGCGCTGCACGCATTCCAGGGCATCGCGCGTCGCCTGCAGCTGCACGGCGAGGTCAACAGGATCCGCGTCTACGATGATTTTGCGCACCACCCCACGGCGATCACGACTACCATCGATGGCCTGCGCCGCCGCGTCGGCGCCGCCCGGATCATCGCGGTGCTCGAGCCACGCTCGCACACCATGCGCATAGGCGTGCACCGGCTCACGCTCGCGCCGGCGCTCGCCGGCGCGGACCAGGTGTGGCTGTACACGGCACCGGATCTGGGCTGGGACACCGGCGAGGTGCTCGCCGCGCTCGGCGCGCGCGCCCACGCCAGCGCCGACATCGACACGCTGGCGCGCGAACTCGCCCGCGCGGCGCGGCCCGGAGACCACGTACTCATCATGAGTAACGGCGGCTTCGGCGGTCTGCACGGCAAGCTGCTCGCGGAACTCGAACGCGCGGCGGCCGCCGGCGCCGCCCGGCCGGAGCGCAGGCGTTAGCCCGCATGGACCCGGCCGGCCTGCCGCTGTTCCCCCTCGATACCGTGTTGTTTCCGGGCGGGCCGCTGCCGCTGCGCATCTTCGAGCCGCGCTACCTGGACATGGTGCGCCGCTGTCTGAAGGAACACAGTGACTTCGGTGTGGTGCTCATCGTGGCGGGCGCGGAAGCGGGTGCGGTTTCAGCCGTGGCCGACACCGGCACCAGCGCGCGGCTGGTGGATTTCGACACGCTGCCGGACGGCCTGCTCGGAATCACCTGCGTGGGCGGGCGGCGCTTCCGGGTGCGCCGGCGCTGGCAACAGAGCGACGGACTGAATCTGGCCGAGGTCGATTATCTGCCCGAGGACCCGCCCAGCGCGCTGCCTGCGGCGCTGGCCCACCTCGGCGAGCTGCTGCGCGAAGTGCTGCCGAAGCTCGGCGGCGCGTACGCGCACGTCGACAGCCATTACGAGGACGCGGGCTGGGTCGGCAACCGCTGGGCGGAGATCCTGCCGCTCACCCCCCCGGAGAAACTCGAGCTGCTGCAGCTCGACGATCCACTGGCGCGCCTGGCACAGGTGGCGGCCTGGTCAGAGCGGCAGCCCCCGGCTGCGGGCGTATAGCCCCAGGTACTTGCGGCGCACGTAATTCGCCTCGATCAGGGCGAACAGCAGTCCGCGCCAGCCGTCGAGAAAGCCCAGGCGCAACAGGTAGCCGCGCACGAAACGCCACTGCGGATTCAGCACCACCGGGGTCAGCCCGCAGCGCTGGCCGCGCTCGTACATCGCCTGCGCCATCAGCTCGGCGTAGCGCTGCATGCGGTTCTGATGATCGGCGAGGCTGCGGTAGGAGTAGTGCTCGAGACGGCCGTGCAGCCTCCCGGTGCGCCCCTGCACGCGCGTATTCTCGTGAATCTCGTGACCGCTCCAGCCGCCGCGCCGCCGGTCGAACAGGCGCACCAGGCGGTCCGGGTAGGCGTTGCCGTGGCGCAGGAAGCGGCCGAAGTAGTCGGTGATGCGCGGCACGGAGAAGCCGGCGGCTGGCGCGAAGCCCTGCGCCTTGAGCGCGAGAATCTCCGCGCGCAGCACCGCGCTCACGCGCTCGTCGGCGTCCAGGCACAACACCCAGTCGTGGCGTGCCGCATCGACGGCGAACTGCTTCTGCGAGCGGAAACCCGGCCAGTCGCGCTCGATGATCCGCGCCCCCAGGGCGGCCGCGAGTTCGCGCGTGCCGTCGGTGGAATGCGCGTCGACCACGACGATTTCGTCGCAGAAGCTGACGGAACGCACTTCGTTGAAGGTGATAATGCACGCCGATAAGCCGCCGTCACTCGCCACGCGCACCCCGCCGTCGCCTCGCGCCAAGTCCGTAGAATACTCTCAAAATGAGCCCGGTCCTGTTCTACGACCCGGTGTGTCGGCAGCCTTACGACACGCGCACCCTGCGCACTCAGGCCCTGGGCGGCACCGAGGCGACCCTGACACGCGTGGCCGATGCGCTGGATGCGTTCGTGGTCCAGCACAACCGCGCCGAAGACTGGGGCCGCTATCGCCGGCCGCAGCGCATTTCCGGCATCACCCGCGTGATCGTGAACCGCGACTCGCGCGCCCTGGCGCTGGTGCGCGAGCGCTACCCCGGCGCCCGTGCGTACCTGTGGCTGCACGACCAGCTCAATCCGGGCTCGCGGCGCGCGCGCTGGCTCGCCGGCACCGCCGCGCTGCTGCGCGAGATGGCGGTGACGGCCGTGTGCGTCTCGGACTCGCAGCGCCGCGGCGTCGAGGCCACGCTGCGCCGCATCGGCGTCGGCGCGCAGGTGCGCGCGCTGACCATCTACAACCCGGTGGACGACGCGCTGAAGCCGGACAGCACGCCGGTGGATGAGCGCAAGCTGATATTCTTTTCCTCCCCCAACAAGGGACTGAACTTCACCCTCGATGCCTTCAGCGCGCTCAAGGCGCGCATGCCGGACCTGCGGCTGGTGGTGGGCAATCCCGGCTACCGGGCCGGCGGCGATGCGCGCCGCGCGGGGGTCGAGTTCCTCGGCGCGCAGCCGCAGGCACGCATCCACGCCGAGGCGCGCAGCGCGCTGTGCACCTTCTCTCCCAACTTCGTGATTCCGGAGACCTTCGGCCTGGTGTTCGCCGAATCCCGCGCGCTCGGCACGCCGGTGCTCACTCACGACTGCGGCGCGGCCCTGGAGGTCATCGGCGACCCGCGGCAGGTGCTGCCGCTGACTGCGGCGTACCGCCTCTACGAGGCCGCGGTGGGCGGCCTGCCGTCAACCTGGCGGCGGCTGCCGGCGCGGCTGGCGGCGAGCGCGGGGCTGTTCGATGCCTATCTCGAGCGCATCCGCGCCTGGCGCGGCGGCGAGCGGCCGCGCACCGGCCCCGATCCACGCTTCCGCCTGAGCACCGTTACGGAGCAGTGGCGCGCGCTGCTGTCGTTGTGAGTGCGCCGTCCGCGCCGGGGGCGGGCGCACCGGGCACCTCCGCCGCCGTGCCCAGCGCACACCACGCCGCGAACACAGTCTCGACCGAAATCTCATCGAGGCGAGTGCACTGCGGCGGTCCGCCCACGCCGCACACCGGCGAGCCGGCCGGGCTGCGCGGCAGCCACTGCTGCGGAGAGTGTGCGCCGAACAGCACCACCAGCGGCAGTCCCAGCGCCGCCGCGGCATGCGCAGGACCGGTGTCGACGGAGATCATGCTGTGCGAGCGCGCACACAGGGCCAGCAGGCGCGGCAACGGCAGCTCGGCCGCCGCCACCGCCGGCAGCTGCGCCGCGGCGGCAATCCACTCGAGGAGTACTGACTCGCGCGGCGCGCCGCACAGCACGATGACCGCCTGCGGTAGCCGCGCGTGGATCCGGTGCAGCAGCGCCGCCCAGCGCTCGAGCGGCCACGCCTTGTCGTCCGCGGGCGAGACCCGCAGCCGTCGGCCACGCATGGTGCGGCGGTTGCCGGGCTGCACCAGTATCAGGGTTCGCTCGCGCCAGCCTTGCCGCTCGAGCCACGCGGCGCACTCGGCGCGCGCCGCGGCGGACACCATAAGAAGCGGCGCGCAGCGCGGCGCGGGCGCCGGCCACGGGTAGTCGGCCGCGTTGAACGCCGCGGGCGTGAGGCGGCCGAGGTCCACCACAGTTTTGGACGTGTGGGGTGGGGCGGTGTCCAGGCCCGTCTGCGCATCGACCCGGTGCGTCGGCGCAGTTTTGGACGTGTGGGGTGGGGCGGTGTCCAGGCCCGTCTGCGCATCGACCCGGTGCGTCGGCGCAGTTTTGGACGTGTGGGGTGGGGCGGTGGCGAGGAACACGCAGCGCGCGGGGTCGGTGCCGCTGAAGCGCAACAGACGTCGGATTCTCGCGAGCTTGCGCGGATCGGTCTCGCACACGTAGACCGGGTCGGCGCGCGCGGCGCGCAGCGCCCGCAGCGTGCGCCACCAGCTGGGGTCGAATACCCACGCGGTGTAGCGATGCAGGCACGACACGCGCGCCACATCGCTGTGCGCCGCGTAGATCTCACCCGGCCAGGCACCGGCGCCGATCACGTGACAGGCGCGGCCGAAGCGCCGATGCAGGATCTCCAGCAGCGCGGACAGCAGGATCAGATCCCCGACCCGGCCGAACCAGATGACGATAGGCTGCACGGGGGGTGCCGGCATGACTCCTCATCGCTGTGGGAAGCACATAAGCTATTCGGGTCGGGGCAGCCGTGGCAAGCAGACGATCGATGCATGCCTTTGTATGGTTTCTCGCGCTCGTGGCGCTGGCGCTGGCGGCGATCGCCGTTTTCGCCTATCCGGCGTGGATGCTCCTGCACCCGTTTTTCGCCTTCCCGTTCCACCGCGTCGGCGAGCGCATCGGCATGCTGGCGCTGCTGGCGGGCTTCCTGGTGGTCGCGCCGCGTCTGAAGCTCGCCGACCGCGTGAGCCTCGGTTACGGGCTGCCGCGGCGCGTGTTCCTGCGCGAGGCGAGCTGGGGCCTCGCGCTCGGCGTGGCGAGCATGCTGGCGGTGGTCGGCCTGATGAGTGCGCTGGGGCTGCTGGAGTGGACGGCGGCCACGGGCCTCTCCGGCACGGATCTGCTGCGGCTGGTTGCGCTGCGCCTCGCGAGCGGCCTCGCGGTGGCGTTCATCGAGGAAACGTTCCTGCGCGGCGCGATGCACACCGCGATCGAGCGCGAGTCCGGGACGCGCCTGGCTGTGCTGCTGACGGCGCTGTTGTACGCGGCGACGCACTTCCTTGCCAGCTACCACATCGCGCCCGCGCAGGTCACGGCGCGCAGCGGGCTCGAGCTGCTGCCGGGACGCTGCACGCGTGGGCGCACCCGGCAGGGATAGTCGATGCGTTCCTGGCGCTGCTGGCGGTGGGCGTGCTGCTCGGCATGGTGCGCGCGGCGACCGGCAACATCGCCGCCTGCACGGGGCTGCACGCGGGGTGGGTGTGGGTGATGCTGGTCGCGCACGAGCTGACACGACCGGCGCGCGGCGCGCCGCTTGGCTTTCTGCTCAGCCGCTTCGATGGCTTCGTGGGCT
>WNGO01001752.1_pt1 | contig 16558 bp, 18 predicted proteins | sample 5400511 | NCBI WGS metagenome assembly WNGO01 (sample SAMN13153380, study PRJNA577476) | soil metagenome | isolation source: 20 cm soil or saprolite under Garry oak tree replicate 2 | place: USA:California | collected 2016-06-15 | reverse complement strand
GGGCCATCCTCGAACGGTTCGCTTGTGGGAGGCCACGGGTTGATCGGAATGCGGGAGCGGGTCAGTCTCTTCGGCGGCCGCTTCGAAGCAGGAGCTCGCGACGGTGGTGGCTTTCGCGTCTTCGCGCACATTCCCTACGAGGCAACTTGATCCGGGTCCTGGTGGCCGACGACCAGGCGATGGTGCGCGCGGGTCTCCGGTTGATCCTCGAGGGCCAGGCCGACATCGAGGTCGTCGGCGAAGCGGCCGACGGGGAGGACGCCCAGGTTGCGGTCCGGCGCGACCGTCCCGACCTCGTGCTGATGGACATCCGAATGCCACGCCTGGACGGCATAGCTGCAACTCGCAAGCTGATCGAGCACGATCCGGCGCTGCGGATCCTCATGGTGACCACGTTCGACGCGGACCAGTACGTCTTCGAAGCGCTTCGGGCGGGGGCCAGCGGCTTCATCCTCAAAGACTCGTCGCCTGAGCAGCTGGTGGCCGCGGTCCGGCTGATCGCAGCGGGGGATGCCCTTCTGGCGCCGGCACGCACTCGCCGGCTGATCGAGGCCCACGTCCGGCCCCGGGCCAGCTTCGACACCGGCCTCATCACCACTCTCACCGATCGCGAGCGAGAGGTGCTCGTCCTGATGGCGCGCGGCCTCGACAATGCCCAGATCGCATCGGACCTGTTTGTCAGCGAGGCAACTGTGCGGACCCACGTCGGCCACGTCTTGTCCAAGCTCGACGCGCGCTCCCGAGTCCAGGCGGTGGTCGTCGCCTACGAATCGGGTCTCGTGCGGCCGGGGTCTGCCTGACGGCTGCACCTGATGCGCACGCTTTGGCCAAAACGCGCGTATGCAGACCACCCGATAGGCCCGTTTTGCGCAAACCGTGCGGAATGCCGGTGGGCTTTGGTGGGCGGCGAGGGTTTCGAACCCCCGACCTCCAGCATGTCAAGCTGGCGCTCTACCAACTGAGCTAGCCGCCCCAGTCTCCGACGCCGCCCGCGCAACAAAGCGATCTCCGCCACTCACACGGCTCCAACTGTCGGGTTCAGTGGACGACTTATTGTAGGAGCGTGCCTCCATACATCGGCCGGCGCATGCCCCGCGTCGAGGACGAGCGACTGATCACAGGTCGCGGTCGATTCGCCGGAGACATCAAGCTCGACAACCTCGTCCACGTCGCCTTCTGCCGCTCCGGCCTCCCCCACGCGCGCATCGGCTCCATCGACTCCGACGCGGCGAAAGCGATGCCTGGTGTCATCGCCGTGTGGACCGCCGACGACCTGCCTGAGACCGCCGATGCACTGAGCGACTGGGGCCCGGACGATATGGTCGCGCGCGCTCGCCCGATCCTGAATCGCGACGAGGTCAACTATGTCGGCGAGGCGTTCGCGATGGTCATCGCGGAAACCCCTTACCAGGCGCAGGACGCGGCCGAGCAGGTGTCCGCCGAGCTCGATCCTCTCGACGGCGTGGGCAACGTGGATGCGGCGACGGCCAAAGGCGCGCCGAAAGTTCACGCCGATATGAACGACAACATCGCGCGCAGCAAGACGCGGAGCTATGGCGACTTCAAGGGCGCCTTTGGCCCCGACAGCGTGACCGCCAAGATCCTCCTCACCACCTCTCGCGTCGCGGGCGCCGCGATGGAACCGCGCGCCGTCACCGCCGCCCCAGATCCGGACACGAACGGACTCAAGGTGTGGACCTCGACGCAGAACGTGTTCGGCGTGCGCGACGCGATCGCGAGCGCGCTCGGGATCGAGGAGGAGAACGTGCGCGTCGTCGCCGAGGACGTCGGCGGCGGATTCGGCGCCAAGGGCAGCCCGTTTCCCGAAGAGATCCTCACCGCGCTCGCGGCCTTGCGCTTGAAGCGTCCGGCACAGTGGGTCGCCTCGCGCAGCGAAGACGGTGCGACCACCGCCCAGGGCCACGGATCCGTGATCGAGATCGAGGCCGCCGCCGACCGCGAAGGCAAGCTTCGCGGCCTCCGGGGACGGCTGGTGCACGACCTGGGCGCCTACAGCGGATCGGGCGCCGGCCAGCCCGACATCATCGTGTCCCACATGCTCTCGGCCTACGTCATGCCCGCGATGCACATGGACACCCAGCTCGTCTACACGAACACGGTGCCGAGCGGCTTCATCCGCGGCGGCGGGCGGCCCCTGGGCAACTACGCCACCGAGCGCGTGCTCGATCGCCTCGCGCGCGTCCTCAATATGTCGCCCGTCGAGCTGCGGCGCCGCAACATGGTGCAGCCCGAGCAGATCCCCTTCACCACCGGCTTTCCAGCCGGCCGCGCGGGCCTCGTCTACGACAGCGGCGACTACCCCCGCCTGCTCGACCTGACGCTGCAGAAGCTGGGCGATGTCCCCGAGCGCACAGACGATGGGCGCCTCGTCGGATTCGGCGTCGCCTGCTGCGTCGAGTCCACCGGATTCGGCGGCGGCGAGCCGGCCCGGCTGCGCATCAACAAGGACGGGTCCGCGGACCTGTATGTCGGCTCAACCCCGCAGGGCCAGGGCCATCAGACGATGGCCGCGCAGGTCGCCGCGGACCGGCTGGGCTGGCCGTTCGAGAAGATCCGCGTCACCGCCGCGGACACGAAGAACACACTGGAGCGGGCCGGCGACGTGCTCGAAGCCGACGCGGCCGACCTGCTGATCGAGGACGGGGTCATCGCGGTGCGCGGCGCGCCTTCGAAGAAGGTCCCCGTCACGGAGCTGATTCCCAACGAAGGGCTCGAGGTGCTCGAAAGCTTCGATCCCAAGCGGCCCCTCGCCTACTCGAGCGGATGCCACGCCGCGGTCGTCGCGGTCGACCCCGACACCGGCCAGGTCGAGATCCTGCGCTACGTCATCGCCCATGACACTGGGCAGCCGATCAACGAGCTCATCGTCGAGGGCCAGATGCACGGCGGCTTCGCCCACGGCATTGGCTACGCGCTGTACGAGGCGGCGACGTACGACCCCGACGGCGGCTTCCGCGCCGCGAGCTTCCTCGACTACACGATCGTGAGCACGGGCGAGGTCCACGAACCAGAGCTCGTCCACATCGCGACGCCCACCGACGCGAATCCCGAAGGTTTCAAGGGCGCCGGTGAGAGCGGGACGATTCCCGCGCCGGCCGCGATCTCGAACGCGGTGGAGGACGCGCTGCGCAAGCGCAAGCCCGACGCGGTCGTCGACCGGCTGCCGATCACGTCCGACCGGATCGTCGAAATTCTGGGCTCGTAGCCCTGTCGACCGACCCGCGCCAGACGACGCCTCCGATCAACCCGGGCGGAATCAACTGGCGGCGCAACCTCGCCGCGCTGTGGTTCGCCGAGTTCATGGCGATCTTCGGTTTCAGCTTCGCGTTCCCCTTCCTCTCCATCTTCTTGAACAAAGACCTAGGCGTGCACACGGGGACCGACCTCTACCTGTGGACGGCCGCGTCAGCGAGCGCGTCTGGAATCTCGATGGCGATCGCCAGCCCCATCTGGGGCATCCTCGGCGACCGCTACGGGCGCAAGCCGATGCTGATCCGCTCGATGCTGGGCGGGGCGATCACGGTGGGGCTGATCTTCTTCGCCCAGAACCCGGCCGAGCTCGTGGTCCTGCGCTTGCTGCAGGGCGCGACCAGCGGCACGGTTGCCGCCGCGACCGCCCTGGTCGCAGCCGAGACGCCGCGCTCGCGCGTGGGCTGGGCGCTGGGAGTCGTCACCTCGGCGGTCGCCCTCGGCAGCGCCATCGGGCCGGTGATCGGCGGACTCGCGGCCGAGTTTCTCGGACTGCGCCTTGTCTTTCTCGCCGGCGGCGTGCTGCTGGCGCTGTCGCTGATCCCGGTGCTGTGGATCGTCCGCGAAAGTCCTCTCCCACCCCGCGCCGGCCCGAGGGTCAGCACCCTCGCGCTGCTCGAGCAGCAACCGGGCCTTCGCCGCTCACTGTCGGTCCTGATCGGGGCGCAGGGACTGGTCAGCGTCTGCACGTCGGCGACCCAGCAGCTGGTCGTGCTGCGGCTGCTCGAGATGGTGTCCAGCGGCGTGTCGGCGGTGAGCGGGCTGGGGTTTGGCCTGGCCGGCCTGGCGAGCAGCGTCGCGGCGGTCGGCTATACGCGCGTCACCAGGCGGCTCGGCTACGTGCGAACGGCGGCGGCTGCGGCGGCCATGCTGGCGGTCGCCGTGGTGCTGATCGGCGTCTCGCCGTGGACATCGCTGGTCGTCGTCGCGATCGGGCTGAGCGGGCTGTTCACCGGAGTCGTCATCCCGGCGACGGCGAGCATGATCGGGCTCGAGACGCCGCACGACGCGCAGAGCACGGTGTTCGGTTTCAACGCGAGCTCGGTCGCGTTCGGTTTCTTTCTCGGCCCGCTGATCGGCGGCTCGGTGGCGGCCGCCACATCAGATGTTTCGCTGGCGCTGTTTGTGATCGCGGCGCTGGCCGTCCTGCTGGCGGTGTTCATCGCCACCTCGGCGAGGGAGCCGGCCCGCTAGTTCTCCGCCCGCTAGTCCTCTGCCTGGAATGGCTTCAGGTTTTCGATGTCGCGCTCGTCGATGTTGGCGAACAGCGCGAGGTCGTCGCTCCGGTCGAGAAATCGTCGCGGCAGGATGACCTCGCTCTTGAACCAGCCCGCGGGCTTGAGCACGATGCCGACGAGCTGGTCGTCATCGAACAGCACGTCCTGCACGGTGCCCAGCTTCTTGCCGGTGTGGCCGAGCATCACGTTCTCGCCGCCGTCGATCTCCAGCTCGTCCGCGGGCTTGTTGGCGATCTGCTCCAGCCAGTTGGGCACCTCGGGCCCGGAGCCGAGCACGCCCGCGGTGTCCTCGAGCCCCTCGGTCACGGACTCCTCCAGCTTCTCTTTGTAGGCGAGGTACGGGGGGAGGCGGCGCACGTCGGCGGCGCTAAGGGTGAGGTCGACGCGGTCGTGGGAGAGGGATTTGACGGCCTCCTTCGGCACGATGAACTCGTCGTTGATGAGCATCGATCCGGGCGAGAAGCGGTGCCCCGAGAAGCTGCCCGACTCCTTGATCACGAGCGCGCGCAGCCCGTAGTCCGGACCGACCAGGACGTGGGCCAGCCTGCCGACTTCCTTGCCGTCGCTCGAGCGGACCTCGGCGCCGAGGTGGAACCTCTCGTCAGTCACGGACTTCACTCACGACGGCTAAGCGTACCCATCGTCTAATGTGGAACGTCGCCCGCAATGGAAAAGCGAACCACGCCTCCGCCGAACATCATCGACGCCGGCAAGAAGTACTCCGTGACCGTGCACACGTCACGCGGTGACTTCGTGATCGAGCTGGTCGAGCCGAAGGTCGCGCCGCAGACGGTCAACAACTTCGTCTACCTCGCGCAGAACCACTTCTACGACGGCCTGACGTTCCACCGCGTCGTGGCCGGATTCGTCGTCCAGGGCGGCGACCCGCTGGGCAATGGCACCGGCGGTCCTGACTACAAGCTGCCCGACGAGTCGAACCCGTCGAAGTGGCCGCGCGGGACGGTGGGCATGGCGTCGAGCTCGGCGGGCGTGAGCGGATCGCAGTTCTTCATCACGATCGGCGATGCCCCCTTCCTGGCCTCGAACGGGGTCTACAACCGGTTCGGGCAGGTGGCATCGGGGATGGACGTGATCGACAAGATCCAGGTCGGCGACACGATGCGCTCCCTCGACGTCAGCAGCACGTGAGGAGGGCATTCCTCACCGTCTCAGTGCTGGCCGCGTTCTTTGGTTCCGCCTGTGGCTACGCCGATCCTTACGCGGGGTCGCCGCCGGTCGCCAATGAGAGCCCGAACCCTTCGGCGTCGCCGAGCGTGTCGCCGGGCGTCGATGACTTCGGCACGTGCTACAACGCCAAGGGCGTCACGTTCCCGGACGGCCTGAAGAGCTTCGACCTCAAGATCGGGACCGGCGCGGCGGCGAAGGCCGGAGAGAACGCCGAGGTGCAGTACACCGGCTGGCTGACCGATGGACACCCATTCGATTCGAGCCGCTTCGCGGGTCGCACTCCCTTCACCTTCCAGATCGGGCAGCAGCAGGTGATCCCGGGATGGGATGAGGGCATCCCGGGCGAGAAGATCGGGGGCAAGCGTTGCCTGACGATTCCGGCGGCGCTCGCTTACGGCGCGCAGGGGCAGCAGGACCAGACGACGGGGGCGGTGATCATCCCGCCGAACGCGACGCTGGTGTTCGAGATCGAGCTGCTGAGCCTGGCGCCAGGACCGAGCCCATCGCCGTCCCCCTCACCGTCACCTTCGCCAAGCAAGTAACTCTTCCCCATTTATGGCGAAGTACCCGGCGCAGCCGGGGGATGGGGCTAGGTAACGGTAAGTTTCCCCTTCATGCCCGATGCCTCATGCCCCGGCTGGTCGCAGAAGAACGTGTACTCGCCGGCGACGAGGTTGTCCGCCGTGAACGCCAGCGAATCGCCCGCTGAAACCAGCTCGCTGGCCGCAACCCGATTGTTGTTGCTGTCGCGAATGATCAGGTCGTGCGCGACCGAGCCCGAGTTGACCAGCCAGAAGGTGACCTTCCCCGCGGGCACGCTCAGCGTGCCGGGGTCGTACTTGAATTCGGTCATCGTCACCTGGTGCGATCCGGCCGGCTGACTCCCACCACCACCACCGCCGCATGCGCTGAGAACAGCGACCGTGGCCAGCGCGACAGCAATTGTTTTCATTTGAATGCGGTCACTCCCAGATAGAGGATTCCGAACAGGAAGATCCAGACCACGTCGACGAAGTGCCAGTACAGCGTGACCGCGGCGGGACCGACGTGATTCTTGGACGAGAACTGGCCGCGGGCCGCTCGATAGAGGATCAGGGTCAGAAGGATCAGACCGCCCAGCACGTGCAAACCGTGGAAGCCCGTCATCGCGAAAAATGCGCTCGCGAACTCGTTCGACTTCAGATTGAGCCCTCGCGCGAAGGCGTTGGCGAACTCGTAGACCTGGCCCGCCTCGAAGACCAGCCCCAGCACGATCGTCGCGATCAGCAACACGAAGAAGCGCCGACGCTTGTCGTGCGCGAGACCTTCCAGGGCGAAGTGGCACGTCACCCCGCTTGACAGCAGCCAGATCGTGTTGAGGAAAGGAATCGGCCACCAACTGACGTAGTACTCGGGTGTGTTACTGGGCGGAATCGGCGGCCAGGTCGGATGTGACCCGACGAGATAGAAGTAGACCGCGAAAAGGCTCCCGAAGAACATGACCTCGGAGGCCAGGAAGATGTACATCCCCATCATCCCGGGCTTGATCGCCGGGTATTCGGGAATCGGTTCTCGGCGGAGGGTGGCTACGGCCATCAGTGGTGGACCTCATTCGTGGCGGAGCCCTCAGTCGGGTACATCTTCACGTCTTCGACCAGGACCCAGCCCACCACTCCGTAAAGAAAGATCAGGCCGCCGATCACCGCCAGCACGATGCGCGCGGTGCTCGAGAAGGGAATCGCGGCGAGCCCCAGGAACAGAATGCCGACGCAGATGATGAAGGGGAAGTTGCTGTTGGGAAACAGGTGGATGCCCAGCTCGTGGGCGCGGGCGGCGTAGTCGATGGTCGGGTCGATCGGCTCCTCGGGCGGCTCGAGGTCGTAGCGCGACGCCTCCGCACGAGAGGGGTCCGCGTCGCGCCACGCCTTGAACGCGGCGGAGGCCATCACGCTCGACGGCCACAGCTTGTAGCCGCAATTGCGGCAGTGGTCGAGGAAGCGGGCCGTCAGCAAGCCGCAGCGAGGGCATTCGACTGACAGGCTCGGATTCGCGACATCGACGTAGCGAGGCTTTCGGGCTACGGCCACAATCGATTTTGGATTCTATCGGGTCGGGTGAGACGGGGCCGGGTTGCAGTTTGGGCCGCCGATATACTTCGGGTTTGTGAAGCGCGGCTCACGCCTGCTGCTTGCCCTTGGCGGCATCGTGGCGATGCTGTTCATGCTCAGCGCCTGCGATCTCGGAGGCGTACATCCGATCTTCCCCGACCCCGTCTCGCCGAACGGTCAGGGCATCTACAACACCTACGTCGGCATCTCGCTGCTGGCCATCATCGTCTTCGTCGGAGTCGAGGCCGCGCTGCTGTGGGTCGTCATCCGGTACCGGCGATCGGTGCAGCCGGCCGGCTACGTGCCGCCGCAGGTCCACGGCCATACCGGCCTCGAGATCGCGTGGACGATCGCGCCGCTCATCATCGTGCTCGCCATCGCCGTGTACAGCTTTGTCGAGCTGCAGAAGGACTTCCTGCCGATCAGCAACCAGCAGATGACGGTGATCGTCAGCGGTCATCAGTTTGGGTGGGACTACCAATACGAGAACGGCGTCGTCGTGCATCAGGAAGGAAATCTAGCCGCTCCCGTGGTGCCGTTCGGCGTGCCCACCCACACGCTGGTCAAGCTGCAGTTCCGCGCGGTCGACGTGATCCACTCGTGGTGGGTGCCGGCGGTCTCAGGCAAGACCGACGCCGTTCCCGGCTACGACAACTTCTCGTGGCTGAAGATCGACAAGGCGGGCCAGTGGCGTGGCGAGTGCGCCGAGCTCTGCGGCGCGGGCCACGCGTCGATGCAGATCATCGTGCAGGCGATGGACCGGTCCGAATACGACGCGTGGATGGCCAAACAGAAGTCGGCCGCTTCCCCGTCGGCTTCCCCCTCGCCCTCAAAGTAGGATAGGTATCGGATGGCCACCACAGCCCTACCGCGGCCGAAGGCATACGACGATACGTTCTTCAAGCCGATCAGCCTCTGGTTGACGACCACCGATCACAAGCTGATCGGGATCATGTACATGGTCACGTCGCTGATCAGCTTCGTGATCGGCGGGATCTTCGCGCTGATCATCCGCCTGCAGCTGTCGCAGCCCAACCTGCGCATCGTCGACGCCGAGACCTACAACCAGTTGATCTCGGCGCACGGGGTGACGATGATCTTTTTCTTCGTCACGATCTTCGTGACCGGGATCGCGAACTACATGGTGCCGATCATGATCGGCGCGCGGGACATGGCCTTCCCCCGCGTCAACCTGCTCGGCTTCTGGCTCGTGCCGGTGTCGATCATCCTGTACTACTGCGGCTTCTTCACGGGCGGCTCGCTGAATGCCGGATGGACCGGCTACGCGCCGCTGACCGAGAAGGCGTTCCAGGGCCACAGCCTCGGCGTCGACTTCTGGGCGATGAGCATCATCGTGTGGGCGATCAGCGGGATCATGGCCTCGACCAACTTCTTGACGACGATCGTCGCCCTGCGCGCGCCGGGTATGCGGTTCTCGCGTCTGCCGCTGTTCGTGTGGGCGCAGATCTCGACCTCGATCCTGCTGCTCATCGTGGGCGCGCCGCTCGCGGCGGCCATGATCCTGGTCGAGTTCGACCGCCAGTTCGGAACCCAGTTCTTCACCACCTCCGGCCGGCCGGTGCTGTATCAGCACCTCTTCTGGTTCTTCGGCCATCCCGAGGTCTACGTGATGATCCTGCCGGCGTTCGGCCTGATCTCCGAGATCGTCCCTGTCTTTGCCCGCAAGCCGATCTTCGGCTACATGACGATGGTCGCCGCCCTCTTCGGCATCGTGTTCCTCTCCATGACCGTGTGGGCGCACCACATGTTCACCGTCGGCATGAACACCTACGTCGAGGGCTTCTTCATGTTGATGACAATGCTCATCGCGGTGCCGACCGGCATCAAGTTCTTCAACTGGATCGCGACCATGTGGTGGGGTTCGATTGACTTCACGGTTCCCATCAAGTTCGTCTTCGGATTCTTGGCCACGTTCCTGATCGGCGGCATCACCGGCATCTACCTCGCTTCGGTGCCCGTGGACACCCAGCTGCACCAGTCGTACTTCGTGGTCGCCCACCTCCACTACGTGCTGTTCGGTGGGAGCGTGTTCGCGATCCTGGCCGGCGTCTACTACTGGTTCCCGAAGATCACGGGCCGCCTGCTGGACAGGAGGCTGGGCGAGTGGAACTTCTGGACTGTTTTCGTCGGCTTCAACGGGACCTTCCTGATCATGCACACCCTCGGCCTCGAGGGCATGCCGCGGCGCATCTGGACTTACTCCAACGAAGCCTGGGCGGCCACCAACATGATCATCACGATCTCCTCGTTCCTGATCGCGATTTCCATAGCTCTATTCCTGGTCAACGTGATCCGCAGCTGGAACCACGGCGAGATTGCAGGCAACGACCCCTGGCTCGGCAACACGCTCGAGTGGGCGACGACCTCTCCGCCGCCGCCTTACAACTTCGAGCGGGTGCCGCCGGTCCGCAGCTTCATGCCTGTGCGTGACCTGCGCGAGGCCGGCGAGCTGGTGGAAGACCCTCCGGTGGTGGCAGTCCCGATCTAGGAAAGCGTCAGTGGTGTTCTACCGCCTGCTTTTCGGCTTCGGCATCTAGGAGAGCTTCCTCCGCCGCGCGATTCCGCGCGTCGCCCCGCAGCACCCACCAACCGAGCCCGGCCACGCCAAGCGTCGCCACGAGGAAGGCCATGCTCATCCAGAGCCAGGCGGGCACCCACTCCCCGGCGAGGTAGATCACGTCGTCATTATCTCCGAGAGGTGATTCTTCGAGCGGTTGAGCCCGGTAGGGTGTTACCAAGTAGAGCCCGGTGATCAATTTCATCGACGTCCTGATCCTCGTCGCCGCCCTGGTCGGGCTCGCGAACGGATACCGTCGCGGCTTCTGGCTCTCCCTGACTCAGTACGTCGGCCTGCTGGTCGGCGTCCTCCTCGGCGCAGCGTCGGCCAGGTTCGTGCTCGACTACCTGCAGATCAACAACTCCAGCGCGCGACCTCTCGGCGCGGTGCTCGTGCTGGTGATCGGCGGCAGTCTCGGCTCGAGCATCGGTTTCGCCGTGGGCGAGCCGATCCGCCGCAAGATCCTGCGCACCGGCGTCCACACCTCGACCGACTCAGTCGCCGGCGCGGCGCTCTCCGCCTTTGCCGTCTTGATCATGTGCTGGTTCCTCGGCCTCAGCTTCTCGCGAGGCCCGAGCCCCGAGATCGCGCAGCAGATCCAGCGCTCGATCGTGCTGCGCGGCCTGGACACGATCGCCCCCCGACCGCCCCCCTTCCTCGCGAGCGTCGCCCAGGTCCTCGCCGGCGTGCAGTTTCCACCGGTCTTCGCCGGCCTCGAACCAAGCGGCCTGCCCGGCGCCCTGCCGATCCCGGCATCGGTTGACAGGCCCGGCGTCAAGCAGACGGCGTCTGTCGTGGTCAAGGTTTCGAGCGTTGGCTGCGGCGGCATCGTCACCGGAAGCGGATTTCCAGTCGGCAGTGGCTACGTCGTCACCAACGCGCACGTGGTCTCAGGGACGGCGTCGCACGCGATCACGAAGCCCGACGGCACCACCATGCGAGCCGACGTCATCTTCTTCGACCCCGAGCGCGACGTCGCGGTGCTCTACGTCCCGGGTTTCAAGGCCGCGGGCGTGACCTTCGGACCCGCCGGGCGTGGGACGCAGGGTGCGGTCATCGGCTATCCAGGCGGGCAGAGCGAGAAGACGGTGCCCGCGGTCGTGGACGGTTCGATCGCCGCGCAGGGCCGCGACATCTACAACTCGAACTTCGTCACCCGGCAGATCTTCGTCCTCCAGGCGAGCGTGCACCCCGGCAACTCGGGCGGTCCGCTGATCGACCTCGAGGGCCGCGTGCTGGGGATGGTGTTTGCGACGTCCGCGAGCGATCCGAACCAGGCCTACGCGCTCACCGACGACGAGATCGCCCCCGACATCCGCGACGCCGAAGCCAACCCGTCGGTCAAGGACACGGCCAGATACGACTGCGCCGCGTGATCTAGCGCGTTCTAGCGCGATCTACCGTGAGCTAGCGCGACTCTGACGACTCAGGCTTGCCCTCTTCGATGAGCATCACCGGGATCCCGTCGACGATCGGGTAGAGCACCTTGCAGTGCGGACAGCGCAGCTGGTCGGGCTCCTTGAGCTCCACCTTCGTGTGACACTTCGGACAGGCCAGGATTTCGAGGAGTTCTTGAGAGATCACCCGCGCATGGTAGTACCGTTGCGCCGATGATTCTGAGGCGGCTCTACCTCTACCTCGTCAGCGCCGCGGCGCTCGTGGTTTTGGCGGCCGGTCTCGTGCTGCTGGGCGGCACCGCGCTGCTGTTCGCCTTCAACGATCCGAGCGCCGAGACGAGTCGCGCCCAGCTCGCCATCTTCACCGCGATGACCGTCGTCGCGCTCCCCGTCTGGGGCGTCCATTTCTGGTTCGCTCAACATTTCGCCAAGCGCGATCCCTTCGAGCGCGCCTCGGCGCTGCGCCGCCTCTACCTTTACTGGGCCTGTCTCGCGGGCTCGATCGCCGCGATGATCGCGGTGACGGCGCTGGTCGTGCAGCTCCTGCAGCCGTACCTCGACAACCTCCCCCTCAACGCACTTTCCGCGTCCCAGATCGGATGGGCCGCGGTCGTCTTCGCGGCCATCTGGGGATTCCATTTCTGGATCGCGTGGCGCGACCGCGCCGTGGCCGGTGAGGAGGGCAGGTCCTCGACGCTGCGCCGCTGGTACATGTACGTCGCGCTCCTGGTCGGCCTTCTCACCCTGCTCGCGGGCACCGCGTCTCTGCTGCAGATCGCCTGGACCAAGCTGGCGCTCGACTCGCCGGACCGAGTCTTCTCGCTCGCCGGCCCGGCGGGCCTGGCCGTCGGCGGCGGGCTGCTCTGGGCAGTTCACGCGCGCGTCATCGCGCTCCAGCACCTCAGCGAGGACCGCCACTCCACCCTGCGCGCGCTCGAGGGATTCATCGCAGTCGCCGTCAGCATCGCGACCGCGCTGTTCGGCGCGAGCCAGATCCTCTACTACATCCTGGCCCGCGTTCTCGGCGTCAGCGACCCCGGTGGAGTGGGGACCAACGTGATGGCCGCCGTCGCCGCCCCCGGCTCGCAGCTGCTCGTGTACGGAATCGCCTGGATCCTCATCAGCCGGCGACTCGCGCGCGACGCGGGCACGCAGGAGGCGGACCGCCAGGCGGGGATCCGCCGCCTCTACACCAACCTCGCGTCGCTCATCTCGCTCGCCGCATGGGGCGTGGGCGCCGCGTGGTTGCTGGCGACGCTTGCCCAGCAGGCCGAAGCGCCGATCATCGGGGTCAAAGCCGCCGACTGGAAGGACCCGCTCAGCATCTCGGTCACCCTCCTCATCGTCGGCACAGCCGTGTGGGTCGCGCACTGGCGCCAGTCGCCGTGGGCGGCCGACCGCCAATCGCTGAGCCGCAAGCTCTATGTCTGGGCAGCGCTGCTCGGCAGCGTGCTCGCGGTGCTCGGCGGCGGAGTGGGGATCGTCAACGCCGTGCTGCAGCAGGTGTTCAGCGCCCACCCGCGCCTCGACGATCCGGCGAACCTCGACTTCGGACGCTACCTCGCGGTGATCGTGGTCGCCGCGGGCATCGCCGTCTATCACTGGATCGTGCTCCGAGGCGATGCCGCCGCACGCCCACCCAAGCCGGCGACCGCCCCGGCAAAGGAATCGCCCGTGAAGGTCGTCGCGACACCGATCGCAGCAGAACCCAGCCAACACCCCACCACCGAGGCGATGGCACCACATGCTCGGCGTTACAACCTCGTCGTCACCGACGCGACCGACGACGATATCCACCAGGCCCTGTCCTCGCTGCCGCCGCACGCGAGCTACCACCTGACCCCGACCGAACAGACAGTTGACGGGCACTGACCCCCAGCCCTACCTCGACCTCGCCGACTGGCGCAGGCGTGTCGGCGACCTCTATCGCATCACCGGCCCCGACGCGCTGACCCGATTTCGGCAAGGTCGCGACGATCTGTTTCGCACTCATCCCCAGTCGCCCATCGAGCCTGAAGACCTCGCGTCGTTCAGCGGGCTGCATTACTTCGAGCACGACCCCGCGTACCGCGTGCAGGCTCACGTCGAGCCCGGCGACGGCAGCGAGCTGGTCATCGACACCGGCGGCGAGGACGGCGCCGTCAAGTACCGCCGTGTCGGACGCCTCCTCTTCACCGTCGCCGGTGAGCAGTGCCGCCTGACGATCCTCAGCCTCGTCCAGTACGCGGGCGGCCTGTTCGTGCCTTTCCGGGACCGCACGTCCGGCCGCGAGACGTACGGCGGCGGCCGCTACCTGTTCGACACGGCGAAAGACACGGACGGGCTCGTGCTCGAGATCAAACCCGGCTCACCGGACGTGACCCTCGATTTCAACTACGCCTACAACGCCTCGTGCGCGTACAGCCCGCGCTGGGCATGCCCACTCGCGCCTCCCGAAAATCACCTCAACGTCGAGGTCCCCGCGGGCGAGAAGGTCTACAAGACGTACTAAGCCGCGACCGAGCTCCCACGCACCGCTTTGATCAGCTCGCCGGCCCGGCCAATCGCCTCGACTGTAGGCAGCGTGGGGTTGTTCAAGGTGAATCCGCCGAAGCCCGCATCGATGTAGGGCCGCAGAAACTCCGCCGCCTGTTCGACGTTCAACGCCCGGATCATCGGACGGCGCTCCGGCGGAATCTTCTCGAGGAGCGGCTTCGCCTCGGCCTCGTCCTTCACGAGGATGATGCCGACGCCGATTGTCAGCATCACGTCGGCGGGATTGCGGCCGACGGCCGCGCAGTGCTCCTCGAATACGCCCTTCTTGCGCTTCAGCTCCTCGAGCGGCCCGCCGAACCAGTGGCCGATGTCTCCGTGCTGGGCGAGGATGCGCAGGGTGCGCTTCTCGCCACCACCGCCGATCAGGATCTTGGGACCCCCGGGCTGGATCGGCCGGGGCACGTTGACCGCACGGTCGATGCGGTAGAACTTGCCCTCGAACGATGGCCGCTCCTCGGTAAACATCAGCTTGGCGATCGTCACCGCCTCCTCGAGGCGGTCCATGCGCCGAGCGATGGGCGGATATTCGAAGCCGTAACCGACGTGCTCGTCCTCATTCCACGCGGCCCCGATGCCGAGGATCGCGCGACCCTTGGAGATGACGTCCAGGGTGGTGACCTCCTTCGCGAGCAGCGCGGGGTTGCGATAGGTGACGCCGGTGACGAGGGTGCCGAGCTTCACCTTCTTGGTCTGGGTGGCGAGCGCGGCAAGCGTCGTGTAGGCCTCGAGCATCGGGTCGGTCTCGGGACCGATTCCTCGGATCTGGTAGAGGTGATCCATCACCGTCACGAGGTCGAACCCCGCGGCCTCGGCCGCGCGCGCCTGCTCGACGACGTGATCGAACAGCCTGTCGTCGGGGATTCCGGGAAACGTGTAGTTGGGCATGTGAAAACCAAAGAAAGGAGCCATGTCTAGGACAATACGAGCCCGCGGTCTACCATTCCGTTCGAGATGAGCTGGAAATCGCTGACCGGTGTCGGCGTTGCATTCCTCTTCCTCATCTACGGCACCGTCGCGGTCTTCGAGGCATTCGACCGGGTGTCGCACTCGAACAGCGACACGATCAGGCCATTTCTCATCACGATGGTTCCGGTCTGGATCATCGCCATCCTGGCCGCCCGCATCCTGTTGCGAGGGAACCGAAGCTAACTCCTCCCCATTCATGGGGAGGTGGCGGCGAAGCCGCCGGATGGGCTCCCCATAGATAGAATTTGTGGCTACCCATCGTGGCCATAGAAGAATCCCGTAACGGGAAGCCAAGTGGCATCCAGCTCGTCCAGGTCGAGGGCTTCCTCGAGGTGGCCCGCAGGGGCAGCGTCAGCCGGGCCGCGGAGGCTCTTTTCATCACCCAGCCCACCCTGACCGCCCGCCTCCAGGGCCTCGAACGCGAGCTGGGCACCCCCCTCTTCCTCCGCACCCCCCACGGCATGCGCTTGACCGACGCGGGCCGCGCCTGGATCCCCTTCGCGGAGCGCGCCCTGCGCGCCCTGGTCGACGGCCGCGACGCGCTGGAGCAGGTGATGACGGCCTCGGCCGGCCACCTCATGATCGCCGCGGCTCCGGCGGTCAGCACCTACGTCCTCCCCGAGCTCCTGGAGCGCTTCGTCGACGCCCATCCGCGCGTCGAGGTCTCGGTGCGCACCGGCCACTCCGAGGATGTCGTCGAGCTCGTGCTGCGCGACGAGGTGCAGATCGGCCTCGGCCGCGCCATCCGCCACCCCGACCTCGAGCTGCGTCCCTTCCACACCGAGGACCTCGTCCTCGTGTGCGCCCCGGACCATCCCTTCACTGAGCGGCCGTCCGTCGCGATGGCCGAGGTCGCCGGCCAGAAGCTGATCATGTTCGACCGCACCTCGAGCTACTACGAGATCACCCAGGGAGCCTTCCTCACCGCGGGCGTCAGCCTGCGAGGGCTCATGGAGCTGGACTCGATCGAGGCCGCGAAGAAGATGGTCGAGCGCGGACTTGGCGTCGCCCTCCTGCCCGGCACCGCCGTGGCCCGCGAGGTGGCCAACGGCACGTTGCGCGCGGTGAAGATGAAGGACGCGCCGCCGATGCAGAACTCCATCACCGCCTACCGCCGGCGCGACGCGGGCAAGCCGACCGGCATCGTGGCGGCGTTCCTGGAGCTCCTCGAGACCAAGTAAAACGCGCGAGCCGGCGGTTTCGCGCATCGCTTCTTCCGATGGCGGGCATCAATTCAATTGATTGGACGTATATCGGATCGGTTGATAGTTTCTTGGTTATGGATCAGGAAAACCTATC
>WNGO01001288.1_pt1 | contig 16576 bp, 27 predicted proteins | sample 5400511 | NCBI WGS metagenome assembly WNGO01 (sample SAMN13153380, study PRJNA577476) | soil metagenome | isolation source: 20 cm soil or saprolite under Garry oak tree replicate 2 | place: USA:California | collected 2016-06-15 | reverse complement strand
CGATGGTGCGAATCACGGCACCGAGGATGTCGCGACGCACGATGGGGTCGAGGCCGGACGACGGCTCATCGAGCACCAGCAATTCGGGGCGGTGCGCCAGCGCGATCAACAGTCCGGCCCGCGCCTTCTGTCCCTTGGAGAGGGTCTTGATCTTCGCCGCGGGGTCCAGCGCGAACGTCTGCCGCAACTCCTCGGCGTACGCGTCGTCCCACGCGGGATAGAAAGCCCGCGAGTAGCGGATCAGCTCGTCCACGCGCATCCAGCCGGGGAGGTCGTTCTCTTCGGACAGATAACCGATGCGCGACAGGACGCCGACCGGATCGGCGACGGGGTCGAGACCGAACACGCGCACCGTACCGCTTTGCGCCTGGAGCAGGCCGAGGATGTGCCGGATGAGTGTGGTCTTGCCGGCGCCGTTGGCGCCGACCAGGCCGTAGACCGCGCCGCGCGGCAACGCCAAGGTCACCGCATCCAGGGCCGTCGTGGCCCCGAAGCGGCGCGTCAGATCCGCAACGGCGATCACCTCTTCGGTCATTACGGTGGGCCTCGGCCGCTTCCGCCCTAGTGCCGCACGCTAAGTCCGTTCCGCACGTCCGCCAGCGCTCCTGAATCCGCGCTCCCGGTCTGCACGCACAGCACGAACGCGGCGTCGGAGCGCACGGCCGGAATGCACCGCGTCAAGAGAAACGTGCCGCTGGGATAGCGCTCGACGTAGCGGAACTCGCCGGCGCCGGGCCGCCACGACGTCGTGTCGACGAGGATCGTGACCCCCGGGGCATTGGACGAATTGCGCATGCCGCGGATGAACGCGCGGAAGTGCGTTTCGTCCATCGCCGGGAACTTGACCAGCTGGATCACGAGCGTCGTGGCTTCCTCCGCGCTGCGCAGGACCCACCCCACCATGTCGGGGTGGTCGGCGAGACTGGAGTCGGCGCGGGCTTGCAGCTCGGGCGCCGGCACATAACTCGGACCGGGACTGGGCATCGAGAAACCGAAGCCCGCATGCCAGATCGAATCGGCTGCGATCTGCAGGCCCTGGCGCTCCGCCGCGGTCACGGTCGTACTGAAGCGCGTCGCCCCGGCCCCCGTCGCCCGGGCGACGTTCAGGATCATCATCGTCAGGAGCGTCCAGAACGCGACGGCCGCGACGCGCGGCGGCGCGCTGCGCCGCCGGATCAGCCGCGCCACGCCATAGACCAGCCCCACGAGGAGCAACAACACCACCACGCCGCCGAGGAGATAGCCCGTCAGATAGGCCGCGCCTCCCTTCCCGCCTTCCGGCGGCGCCATCCAGAAGACGTTCAAGGGCAGCAACAGCAGGGTGCCCAGCGCAAACGGCCAGCTAAGTTTGCGGGGCGGCGCGGATACGGGGCCAGGTCTAGTCACGAGCGTGCCTCACGTGCGAGTCGGCCTGAACGATGCGCAAGGACCAGCTCGCTCCGCCAGCTAGGACACGAGCCGGCTGCCGAGCGTCCAGGCCAAGAACAGGCACAGCAGCACCGTGGAGACGAGCTGCAGCGCGCGCTGGCCGGTGGACTCGGGGAACCAGGCATACGCCACGGTGGTCGCCACGACCTGAGCCCAGATCGTCGTGGAGTCGTAGCCGGCGCTGCCGAGCATGGTCAGCAGGTGAAACTGGGCATCGGTGTCCATGATGATGCCCGTGATCACCATGACCACCACCAGCGCCCGCACGCCGCGGCGCCGGCGGACGGCGAGCGCGACGAGCGGCAGCAGCAGAAAGGCGATCAGCGAGAGCATCAGGGCTCGCGCGGACCCGGGGCCGGCGCGCAGGCATAGGCCACGAAGCTCCCGATGGCCAGCGCCACGAGGGCGGTGAGACGCAGCAATCCGGACCCCTGTTGCGAGACCCAATCCGCGATCGCCTGCACCCGAGCGACCCCCAGGAACGGCGTGACGATCCCGGCGACGACGGTGATGGCGCCGAGCACCCGGAGTGTCCTGGGTGCCCGGGAGGTTGGGGCAACGGCCAGGAGGAGCAACCCGATGGCGACTCGCACCACGGCAATGGCGTAGAGCTCGAGCGTGGTAACCACGTGCTGGGCGATCCACAGCAGCGCCGACGGCGCAAGGATGCCGACAGCGCCGACCGCGACGATCAGCAGGCCAATGACGAAGGCGAGGGTCTTCATGGTCAGAAGTATAACTGCCCTGTGAGCGCCACCTGCGCGAGCACCACCGTCACGATATCCGAGGTGAACGAGCCGGAAGCGCTGCGATGGTTGTAGGTCACACCCACCTGCCACTGCGCTCCGAGGCCGAGATGCGGTGTGACGAGCCACCCCGCCCCGATGTTCGCGAACACGCCGGCACCGAGCCCTTGGGCGGTCGTCGTCAAGGAGTTCTGGCTACTGCTCTGCCGATCGTAGAGGACCGACAAGCCCATGGTTGTCCAGCGGTACACGTGCGGGTCCACCGTGCGGTAGGCGCGTCTGCCGACACTCAGTGCAGCATCGACGTTACTGGTACGGGCGGTCGGAACAGGGCCGCTAATCGAGCCGTGGCTGTATCCGCTGCTGAGCTCGAGAAGGGTGGCACGGGTTGGGCTGGTGAAGTGGAGCGCGCCGGCAGCCGCGAAACCGCTCCCGATGCGGAAGTCGACGCCCCACTGGCCCGGGTGGAAGTGAGCGGAGTCGGGCTCTTGTCCCTCCACGAGTGCGGGCGTCACCAAGAAGGTGGTGAGACTGCACAGCGCAACGGCCAGGTCGAAAAGGCGGAATGCTCGCATGGGACACCCCCGATTAAGGAAATGATTGGAGCGGAGTCGCGCTCCTCGGAGGCAAGGAATACGCCGGTATCGCGGGTCGTCGTTGCGACGAAACCCGGAGTGCACGTGTCCTCACGGTCAGACAAGAAGGACAACGTTCGTGGACGTTGCGGGAGTGCTACGGCTCTGATCGGCAGGGGGTTATTGCAGTCCATTGTAGAAGCTCGGCTGCCGGCGCAGGTGCGGCAGCACGTGAATCAAGAGCTCGATGCAAACGAGCCCTGGCCCGCCCATCCACCACGGTGGCAGGCGCAGTGCATGCGCGCTCAGGGAAAGTGTGGTGAAGCGCGCCCCGATCATCAACAGCGTCCCGCCGCCGAGCCACGTGAGCAGGCGCGCGGTGACTTGCACCCCGCGCGCCGCGGCGAGGCGCGGCCCGAGCCAATTGAGGAAGAAGATCTCCACCCAATGGCCGCCGAAGGTGAACCACAATGCGAACGCGGTCCATTGCCACCAGGACGCGGGCTGACGTTGCAGCAGTGCGGCGGCGAATCCCACCACCAGCGCCAGCAGGCCCGTCCGCAGCAGCGTGACGCGCAGCGGTTCGTGGTAGCTCACGTCAGCCGCCGCAGCGCCGCCGCATCCCACTCCGCGATCAGCGGCGGGTTGCGGGTGTAGTCCGAATACCGCAGCCACTGCGGCGTCGCGCGCATGTAGGTCAGCCCCGGCCACTGCTGCCGGGCGCGGCCATCGGGAAAAACGGCGAGGTACAAGTCGATGAGCCGCGCCCGCTCGGCGCCTTGCGGCTCGTCCGCCCTGCCCTCGACCTGCACCGTGCGCTCGTCCTCCCCCTCGAGGCTGCCGATGACAAAGGCGATCTCGGCCCGCTGGCGCAGATTCGCCGCTTTGCGCGACGTGCCGAGCGTGTCGAAGACAATTTCGAAATCGTCGGACACGGCGATGCCCACGACCGCACTCTGCGGCGCGCCGCCGGGGTGGCTGGAGCTCTGCACGGCGTAGCGACGGCTGCGCAGGAATTCGAGCAGGGTGGCGCGCGTGATCTCAGTCGCCAATCTGCCGTTGTTCCCGTGCCTTGCTCAGCAAACGCTCCGCGAAATCGAGCCGCTCCTGCGTCTCGGCCAGCTCCTGTTGCACGTCCTGCAGGCCGCCTTCCAACGCCTCGAGCCGCGCCGTCACGTCCGCCGGCAGCGACTCGGGACGCTTGGCCCGCAGCCGAGCGACGGTGATCACCGTGAGCGCGGGAATCCCGAAGAAGATCAACAGCGCGGCAAGAAAGACCGGGGGCTCCATATCAAGTACGTTGGCGCGGCACGGCCATTCTGCCAAGGGCGAGAGCCGGGAGCAAGACCACGATCGCCTCCTGAACCAATTGGCCCACCAGGCTGCCGCTCGCCACCCCCAGCGGCGTCCAGAGAAACCGGAAGCGCTGCTGCGAGAACGGCGCGAAGAATTCCACGCCCAGGGAGTACGTCGACAGCGCGTCGAGGCAGGCATGGGATAGGAGGGCGAGGCCCAGAATGACGGCAATCCGCGCGCGACTCCGCGTCCATTGGTTGCCGCGGAAGCAAACCGTGGTCGCGACGAGCGTCGCCGCGAGCGCGAAGGCGAGGGAATGCGTGATGGCGCGATGCGCGAAGAGTGACGTACTGGAAATGTGCAGCGGCCATCCCAGCGCATCGATGTCCGGCAGCGCCGCGCACGCCGCGGCGACGACGCAGACGCGTCGCGTGGGCACGCCGCGCTGGGTCCAGGCCGCGAGCGCATAGCCAACAGCGGCATGTGAGATCGGAGTCGGCAGAGTGCTCCCGCGGGGCGCGTGTTAGGCGGCCGGGCGGCCCAGCGCCGACCTGATTTGAGTCAAGTGATGCTCATTATGCGCCGCAGTGTTGTCGAATTCATCCCGCAACGTGCGCACGCCGTCGACACTATGAACGAACTCCAGGTGGCCACTGCGCTCATAGTGCACGCCGGCATAATAGATGATGGCGTTGCGCACCGATTCGTACACCCGCCGGGAGATGTCGAGCGGCACCCGCGCATAATCGAGCCCCTTCGCCCAGGCATCCTGGTCCATCACCCACACGACCGGACGCGGCTCGCTGAGCACGCGGCGGATGCGATCGAAGAAGACGCTCTCGCTGTCTGAAAGGTGGTGGAGAATGTGGCCGACCGGCCACTTGCCCGGCGCGTAGGTGCGCGCCAGGTCGCGCTGGTCGAGCGAGAAGCATTGCAGCGTCTCGTCGCGGGTCCGTTCGAGCTCGCGAATGAGATTCATGCGGCCGGGCGGCTGCGTCACCGGCCCAACGCGGCGCGGATGCGCGCGAGGTGGTGCCAGCTATGGCGCACGGCGTGGTCCTCCACGACGAACTGCGCCGTGACCGGCGCCGCGAAGCTCAGCGAGAAGGGGGCCGCCCGGTCCAACTCGTCATCCGAGAACGCCCGCACGGCCGCGGCCGCCTGGCGACTGTTGCGGCGCAAGAGCTCGACCGCGACGGCCTGCGTCACTCCGGCGTGGTCGCGGGCGTGTTTGGCGTTCATGTCGGCGACCGCCTCCCACGTGACATCGGTGACCGCCTTGCCGCCGGCGATCGCTCGCGCGAGATCGACCTCAATCGGGTAGACACTCGCCACGTGGTGCACGATCACGCCGACCGAGCGGCGATCTTGCCCGCTCGACATCGGGGTCCGCCACTCCGCTTCGGAGAGCCCTGCAGCAAGGGCAGCCAAGCCGGCAGCCCCTTCCTCGATACGATCAGCGAGTGATTCAGCGCGACGACCCATGGGAGTCCTCGTTCGTGAAGGATGATTCACCTGGTTTGCAGGTCGGATCGGTCAAGCCGCCCCAATCGTAGTATTCATGCCAACGACGTTTCGAGACGCCGTCGCGCCCCATACTCCACAGGGTCAGGTGCTCGCCCTCGTCCGCGGTACAGCGCCGCACCGTTTCGAGCCGGCCGTCGCCATCGAGATCCGCCCGGGGTACGCTGTCGGCGCCGCGCGTCCACGCGGCATCGCCGGCCACAATCAAGGCGACCGTGGGAAGGTCCGTCCCGGGCGAGATTGAGTCGAGCAACGCGACCCGATACGCCACGTAATCAATCCAGCGCGGCTGCGGAAATGCGGCGGGGCATTCACTCTCCTGCCGGTTGCCAACGCGGACGGCCAGCGCGGTGACGGGCCCCGGTCCCGCGAAGACAATGGTGGCGCGCTGGCCTGGTTCCACAGCGGGCACCGCTGAGTCGGCAACGAATTCGGCACACCACTGCCGCGCGCTGTCCGACACCGCGAGTCCAATGCGCGGGAGCGAGCCGCTCCGCGGCGCTGCCGCGTGTGGCCGGCAGCTCTCGCTTAGGACCACGGCAACGAGCAGCACGGCCCATCGCATTAGATCCACGGCCTGCCACGGTAGGAATCTGCCACCACCCAGGCGACGGTCGTCAACACGATGGAAGCGATGAACTCCTGCCAGTCGGACGGCTGGGGCGTCGCCATGACGATCGGCACCCACACCAGCAGAGTGAACAAGCCGATCTGCAGCGCCACGAGCGTGGCGGCCAGCCGAGCAGCGACGCCCGTGAGCACCGCCACGCCCGCCGCGATGAAGGCAGCGCCGGTGAAATACGACAGGCCCACGTGCCACGGCAGCCAGCCGGGCACGAGCGACGCAGTGCGTTCGAGATAGATGAAGTGGGCGATGCCGAAGGGGATCAGGCCGAGACCGTAGAGGGCCCGCGCGATCCTGAGGCCCCGCTCGCCCGTGGCGAAGCCGACGCGCGCCGCGTCCTGCTCGCCGGCAAACCAGACGTACAGCACCCACGCGGCCGCCGCCATTACCGCGGCCTGAGCGGCCGCCCACCAGGTGTCTACGGCGAACGCGATGAACAGCAGCGGCAGTCGGAGCAGGAGCAGCCAGGCCAAGAAATAGACGAGCAACACGCGGGACGCGACCGCGGCCGAGCGCCGCCAGAGGAGGCCGCTGCCGGTGGTCAGCAGGACGAGAGCGCAGAGATAGGCGAGACCCGCGCGCCCGGGCATCCCCCGGGGCACGCCGCCCCAAATCGGCGCGAAGCTGCCCTTCACGAGTCCCAGGATTCCGAGGCCGACCATGGTCGCCGCGAACAACGCGTGTCCCCAGCTCTTGATGCGCATCGTCCTCCAGTTAGGCAGCACTCGGCAGTGACCGGAGCGCGTGCTGCAGGTCGTAGCCTTCCTTACGAATGCGAATCTCGAGATACACCAGCGTGGAAAGTGCCGCACGAAATGGCACAACCAACGCCGCCCATACAATGGAAGCGGCCGTCCGTATGGCCGGTGCGGCGCCCAGGAAGATGAGGCCGCGCGCCAGCGCCAAGGACGCAAGCACCGCAACAATCCACAACGCCCCCACCGAGAGAAGAATGCCCGGAATTGACCCCAGGGCGAGAGCGCGACTCCTCACCAAGCTGGCGTGAATGCCGAGGTCTTCAATGGCGTTTGCCCCAGGCACGGCAAAGTAGATACCGAGGAAGTACAAGCCTGGCACCACCAGGGCAATTCCTCCGAGCACGATGAGGAATGCCTTGATGGCGAACGAGATCGCGACGCTCAAGGCGCGCCGCCGAACCCGCGACCACGCCGTCGCGACATCGAGGGCCTCGCCATGCAGGAGGTCCCAGGCGCCCACCATCGTGACCGCCTCCATCACGGCGTAGAGGGCGTAGGCGGCGATCGTGGCCGCACTGCGACCGGCAACCGTTGTGGCAGGCCGGACGAAGACGTAGACGATTCCGGTGGCGGCAAGGAACGGAATGAGCGCGAGCCGCATGAGCGACCAAAAGTGGCGCTTACCCAACACGAGAGCCTTGTCCACGAGCTCGAGTGCGACCTTTGGTGAGAGCACAGTCATTGGCCGGCAAGCGGCTCCCAGAGTTCCACCTTGTTTCCTTCGGGATCGATGACCCAGCCAAACTTCCCGTACTCGGAATCGTCGATCTTCTCGAGCACGTTGCAGCCTTCGGCGCGCAGGACTTTGACCAGGGCGTGGAGATCCGCCACCCGGTAGTTGACCATGAACGTGGCCGTACTGGGCGCAAACTGGTCACTCTGCGCCGCGGCAATATTCCAGGCGGTCGATCCGGCCACCGGTTTACCGTCGCCGTCGGTCCAGGTGAACACGGCGCCACCCCATGGTTGGACCTCGACTCCGAGGTGCTGCTGGTACCACGCCTGGAGTGCCTTCGGGTCTTTCCCTTTAAAGAAGATGCCGCCGATGCCGGTGACGCGCTTCATTGAACGTCCTTTCCTCTATTAGTGTGGCCACAGCCAGCCGAACGTCGCGCCGGTGATCAGGGCGTAAATGAGGCCGTCGAGCGAGTTCGTCAGCGTGAATCGCGTGCCCTGGCCCCACCAGATCCAGTTGTGCCACAGCGCCACGACGTAGCAGCAGAAGGCGACGGCACCACTCACGCGGAACACGTCGAAGTACGGCGCGCCCAGTCCGTGCGTGCGGCCCGTGACGTAGGCGGCGAGCACGGCGATGCCCAGCGTATACACGAACCATCGGCCGAACATCTTGCCCATGTCCATGGGGGCACTCGGCGAGATCGACATGATGCCCACGGGACCCCGCTTCATCTTCTCGTCCCACTGCGGCGTTTTCATCTCGTCCACGCTATTGGAGAAGGGGAAGCGATAGTCCCCCGGCGGCACGTTGAGGCCGCGCAGCGTCTCCATGACCTTCGCCTCGCCGGGGACGGCGGCCATGTCGCGCTTGTGCCAGCCCAGCATCGCATGAATGATCACCAGGGCGATGAACACGAACACCGCCGAGACGACGATCGGCAGCCACAATGCGATAATCCCAACCATGACGACCTCCAGCATTCGGGAGGAGCGCGCTTAGACGTCCAGAACCTGATAGCAAACATCCGTGCGGATCAGCGACGGATCACTGTTCCAGGCGTCCTGCCAATGCCCGTAGATTTCCCAATTCGGGCCCGCCAGGCGATGACCCGTTGCCTGGGACCATTCGCGCACAGCGGCATGCGCGTCGCCCAGACTGCCGTAGGGACCCAAGTGCGTGACGACCGCGACGCGGCCCCCCGGCGTGGCGGACCGCACGACGCCATCCTGTTCGGTGAAGGGCCCCTGCACTTCCGCGCCGGCTTCAAGACGGATCGCCCCATCCCAATAGATCGCGACGTGCCGGCCACCCTGCGCGCCTTGCGCCCGCAGCGTTTTCCAGACGCGACCGCAACACTCCGGCACCACCCGCGCGAGGTCGGACGCCGCGACCTGCCGGCGCAAGACCGCCAACGGCACCGGAGGGAGATCACGGAGCTCGACCATGAGTGCCGGCAACGGTCTAGCGCGCGATGCGGGAGACGAGCAATCCGATGATCACGCCGCCGACCGCGCCGAAGCCGATGATGGGCCGCCATGCCTTGGTAATGAGGGCAGACGGCGCGCTCAGCAGGACGCCGAAGAACACGCCAACCAACCACCGCGGCCAGGGCAGATCGGCGACGCAGATCACGAGACCAATCGCGAAGCGGTCGAGAAAGGCGGCGGTGAGCGCCGCGCGCTTGTCCGGAAAGGGGAGCCGCAGCATCCCCACGACGGCGAGTGTGCCGAAGGCGGTACCACAGATCATGCCGAGTGCGACGTGCGACATGGCCTAAACATGGCGCGCGTCGGCGCAGCTCACCAGCGCCACGAGCAGCTCGGCAACATTGGTCACGGTCGGTTGGGCCGTACAAGGTTCGGCTTCCCGCGTACGCCGATATAGACGACCAACATTTTCGCGGGCACCAAGCCCTTGTTCCGGGCGTTGGTCCAGGTGTTGACGACCATGAGAAACGAATCCCCCGCCTTGTAGCTGCGCACCATACCGCTGTCCATCTCAACCTCGATCGCTCCCTCGAGGACGTAGACGAACGTCGGGTAGGGGTGCATGTGGCGACCGGTTTCGCCGCCTGGGCCGATCTCGAGCCGCACGGCGGTGACTTGGGCGCTGTCGGTGTTGGGATAGGCGATGGCTGCGCCCCCCACGGTGGCGCCTGTCTGAAGGATGGGCGTCGAGGAGAACTTGACCTGGGCCGCGGCGGTCGTCGCCATGAGACCGGCGCTCGCAAGCAAAATGGCAATCGGTTTCATGACGCATACTCCGACAGGAAGGAAGGGTGCCGCGCTAACAGGGGGATGCCAGCGTCTAGTCAGGGGGAATTGCCGTACGCTGCGCGGCGACCATTTGCCACTTGCCCTGCCGCAACAGCCAGACGTGCGTAAAGCGAGTGCTGCCGGTGAATCGCGGTCCGGTCGTGTTTTCGCGACCCGTGACCACCGCGGTCGCGCCGTAGATCCGGACGTGGAGTTCTGTCACGGTGAATGTCGTGCCCTGCGGGATCCAGCTTCCGGACCGACTCGCGGCATACCCGGCGCGATCGCGCATGCTGCCGGAGGTGCCGATGAAGGTAAAATCGGGCGCCAGCAGGCGCGCAAAGGCCGATGTGTCGGTGTTGCGCTGGGCCACTTTCCACTCCTCTTCGAGGCGGAGAATGGCCTGCCGAGCGTCGACCGAGTCCTGAGGGAAGACGCTCAACGCGAGCGTGACGAGCAGGAGTGACAGGGGCCGCCTCCCTCTATCCGGTCTTCAACGGTCCGGCGACCGTGTACGCATTGAGGACGATGCCGGACGGAAAGGCTTTCGTGCTGACGAGCGTGAGCTCGCGCGGGTCGACGCTGTCCGAAAAGAAGCGTTTCCCCCGGCCCAGCAAGACCGGGTAGACGGCCAGCACCACCTCGTCCACCAGGCCGTGCTCGAGCAGCACGGACGTCAGCGTCGAACTTCCCCAGACGATCAGGTCGGGGCCGTCCGTTGACTTGACGCGGCGAACACCCGCCATCGCGTCTGTGCCAAGGTCCCCGACCGGACCCCACCCGAGGCTCTCCGGCCGGTGCGTCGCGACGTATTTCTTCGCGGCGTTCAAACCGTCCGCAAACGGACCGCCCTTCACTTTTGGCCAGAAGCCGGCCCAGAGATCGTAGGTGCGGCGGCCCAGCAGCAGGTCGAAACCCGTGCCCTGCGCCTCGGCGATGGCCGCAGCCCCAGCCGGACCGCGATACGGTGCCGTCCAGCCGCCATTCGCGTAGTCGTCGCCGTATTCGCCGGGTCCGCCGGGTGAGATCACGCCGTCCAGCGAGATGTGTTCGATGATCTTGAGCTTTCTCATTTGCGCTCCGCCGGCAGCGGGAAACGTTTCTGGAACCACGCTTGCCACAGCGGCGTCTCGCGGGCGACGATCGCCGCCGCCTGATCGCCGTAGAAATATAAGTTCATCGCCACCATGCCCTGGCCACCCGGATAGGTGACGGCGCCCAGGGCGGCGATGCCCGGCCCCGGCTTGTCGAGCCGCAGCAGGGCGTCGTAGGGATTCTCGGTAAAAAGCTCCACCACGCCGCTGAGCGGTGAGACGCCCGCGGGCGTCTGCCAACGCTGGCCGACGCGCACGCCTTTCACTCCCAACGCCGCCGTCAGCGTTTCCCATGTCTCCGCCTCCGTGCCCGCGACGGGAGCCGTCACCTGCATGATCGCGGAGCGCTGGCCACTGAAGTGCTTGAGATAGATCCGCAGGATGTTCAAGAAACCCGCCCATCCGCCTGCAGCACTCTCCAGTTGGTTGTCCCAGTCGTCTGTGCTGGCGAAATGGCTATGGACAAAGCGCACGATGCAGATCCCGCCTGCGCGCGCTTCAATTTTCCACTCGGTCGCGATCGCCGGCGCGCCCGGTGTCATGCCGTCTCCCTCCTGCGCAAAGAGACGGGGCCGATCGCATGCCGTCACCTTGGAGTGTATGTCCATGCCCGGACCGAAGTGGTAGTTCACTGCGACGGGCTTCCCGTCGCGCTCGTCGACCTCAGTGGGCACGAACCAGGCCGAAATACCTGGACCGGTGGCGAGGGCCTGCCACACTTCCTCCGGCGTGCCGGTGACTTCGAATTCGACCTGAACGGAACGGCGACCGTTGGCTTCTTTCTTCACGCTCATGATGGCTCCTTGGGGTGCGCCACGATTACCAGGCGATGCGCGCGGCCGCCGGGGGCAGATGCATCGTGGTACTTGGCAACGAGTTTGGTGGTGGCCGCGGCGAGCTCGGCGGTGAACGCCGCCCGGTCCGCCGGCGACCGAAAGCGCACCTCGGTGTCCACCGCCAGGGTCGCCAGGCGCTTGCCCGCCTTTTTCGCGCGACGAACGAGGTCGCCCACCTCGCGGACGATCCGTGCGCCGAGCGCGATGAGATAGCTCGCGGACAGCCGGTCGACTTCGCGATTCGGATCGGCTGCGACCGGGCCCAAGGCGCTGGACGAAACGACGTAGGACGCAGCCGTCGCCACCAGCAGGCGTTCGGTCAACCCGCCCCACTTGCGTCGCTGGGCGAGACGCACCAACCCGTGCGCTTCCAGCGCGCGCAGATGGTAGTTGACCTTTTGCCGCGCCACGCCGACCCGCGTGGCCAAGGTCGCCGCCGAAGCGGGCTCGGCCAGCTCGGCGAGGAGGCGACTGCGCATCGGCTCCAAGGCCACCGTCGCCGCGGCCGGATCATCGATGACTTGGATATCGAGCATGCGGAATATGGTAGCCTTGACAACTATTGTTGTCAAGCAGGACTAATGCGGCAGGATCACCGGCGGCTCGAAGCTGACACTGGTAATGCGCCCGCGTGGCCCCACCGCCCAGCAGGCATGGCGGGATAGGCAGTCGACGGACCAATAGGCCGAGGCGCTGAGGTTGGTCCAGGAGCGACCGTCGTTCCCTGTCCAGTCCAGTCCTTTCGGCCCCGCCACCACGACGGCGCCCGGCATGCCGGGCACGACCGCGGCACCGTAGATCGCGCCGCTGAACGTCGGACGGTTCACCAACGTCCACGTTTTGCCGCCGTCGCTGGTCACCGCCGCCACGCTGTCGCTGCGGTCGTCAGCCTTGAGGAGGCGGCCACCTAACGCCATGCCGTGTCGCTCGTCGCGGAAGGCCAGTGTGGCGACGCCCGCGGCTTCGCCGGTGACGATCGGCGTGGTCACCACGGCCCAGCGACGGCCCTGATCGTCGGAGCGATAGACGCGGGCCTGGGGCTCGGTTCCGAACCAAGCTCGCGCGCGGCTCCCCGCGGTGAGGCAGGTGCCGCCGGCCGCCGGCGAGCCTTCTCCCGGCAACGCCGGTGGCATCCCCTCCGCGGCGACGGCGCTCCAGTGTTCGCCGTCGGCGGTGCGGATCACGATCATCTTGCCGCGCACCGCGTCGCTCACCGCGATGCCGTGCGTCGCGTCCCAGAAAGCGAAGCAGTCGTAGAAGGCGGCCGAGTCGCGGTTCATGAACTGCAAGCGCCAACTCTGCCCCGCGTCGCTGGTCTTGTAGATGCGCGACTGCTCGCCGGGGCCCGCCGCCAGCAAGTACGCGGTGGTGGCGCTCACCCCCGCGACGTCACGGAACTCGAGCGTGGAATCGGGACCCGTCAGCGCGCCCGGCACCCAGGTGCGGCCGCCGTCAACGGTCCGGACCCAGGTTGCCTGGTGCCCCGCGACCCACACCACGCTGTCGTCAATGGCGCTCACTGCCTGCAGCAGCGCCGTCGTGTGGCTCTGCTGCTCCGTAATGGTGCCGGCCACGACGGGCCGGTCACCAGTCTGCGTCCGGTGCCGGAGGGCGCATCCCGGGAGCAGCACCAGCAGCACGAACGACAGGCGTTGCATGGCAGGCACCTTCGAGCTACCGGACGCGCGCATAGACCAGCCGACGCGAATCAGATTCCCCCAGGGGTCCTTCAGGGTGAACTCGCGCATCCCCGCTCGGGCCCGCCTAACGGACCGCGCTCAAGCTGCTTGAATATTCGTAGACCATTGGCACCGTCATTTCACGACCTTCGCCCTTCAGCAGCTGCTCACCGTCGAGATGTCCGTGCCGAACGCGCGACACCAAGCGCGCTGTCGTAAGCGCGAACACGGCTGTCCCTTCCTCGTGCCCATCAAGGTGTGTGTAAATAGTCACTGCCGCATTCTCCATCGGGCTACTCGAGCGAACGGTGATTTCCTGGTCGAACGCGATCACGATCGCCGCCACACCTCCCGCGAGGACAGTGTCCCGGAGGGCGCGGTAGCGGCGAATATGCCGGGCCTGATAGGTGTCCCGAGGACTCCCGGTTGTTGAGCTCTCTACCGTATCCGCCCACGTGGCGCGTGGGCGAAGCGGAGACGACGGAAGGGAGACGAAGAAATCCTCGAACTCATGTGTCAGGTCGGTCTGTGCAGCGATTTCTGGTGGAAACGAAGGCGCCCTCAGATCGGTGACCTGGCCTGCGCGTGTGAGCACGAAGCGGAACGGGAGGTGCAGCGCCGAGCCCGTCGAAGGCCGCCGTTCCCCCTGGGGGCTGGTACTCGACAACGTCAGGTCCTCATACCACGCCCTCACGGTGTCACCCCCGTCTGTCGCGAGCGCGATCTGGGCATCGTGACGTGACGTGAGCGTTACGGCACCTCGGGGTGGATGCAGTTCAATACGACTCTCGGTGATCTCATGGTACGTCAACGTGTCTCGCGGCGGCAATCGGTAGCTCGCCTGCTGAGCGGCCAGCTGCATGGTCAACGCGGGCAGAATGGCTAGTGGTTTCAGCATGTCGCTTCGAGTGGCGGCTTGCCCAAGTCGCCGAAGTCATCGTGCGGCATCCAAAAGAACAGCTCGTTGGCGTCCGGGTCTCTGATGACTAGAGTCGGTCGTCCCCATTTCACACGGATGGTCTGAATGCCTTTGGCTGCGATATGCTTGCGCAACGGCTCACCCTGATCGTCCTCGAGGCCGATAAAGACTCGTCCCTGGCCGGCCCGCGTTCGGGTCCGGTCTTCCACTTGATTCAGGATGAGTTCGAAACCGAGCAGGCTCACCTGCAGTACGCCGTCGTTGGAGTCCCAATCCACCGAGAATCCAAGTTGCTCCGTATAGTAGCGCCGCGCACGGTCCGCATCGGCGACAAAGAAGACACTTCTCGCATAGAGGTTTAACATTCGCTCTTCGCGCCAACGGCATAGCACACCAAGGCTTCCACGACCAAGCTGGCGGCGAGGATGCCTGCGAACGTCAGTGACGTTGCGGCGACGTCCTTCGCAGTCGTCTTGTGGCGGAACTTCATGGAGTCCACCAGCGCCACGGGGATGCTGCGGCGGCAGCTGTCGCACGTGAGGGATGTGCCGTAGGGAACGCCAGACACCGAATCTCCGGTGACGACCACCCCATGCCATTTCTGGACGGTCCCGCTGCTCCAAATCAGTACGGCGTCGGCAGGCTTCATGGGAGTCGGCCGTAGACGCGCATCCCAGTGTTGGCCGCAGCCTGCGGCCACGAGCACGAAGGCGAGGTGTGAATATCGCATCATCAACCTCCTTAGTGAGGCACCGCGGAGCTGCGGGTTCACCGATGCCGGACTTGGTACTCGGCGAACAAACGCCACCCCTTAGTGGAGTCGGCCGCCTCAAGGCGAAAGTACCATCTGTCCTGGTGCCGGTCATAGACGAATGTGTCGCGAAAGGCGCCGTCAGCATACGGAAACGTCAGCAGCACAGTGTCGCCACGGGCCTCGCCGGTGGCGTGCGGAATCGAGTACGCCGCCCCGAACCGATCGAGCCAGTGCGCGATGTAGCGACCGCCGGCGCTATCCACGCCGATGAAGACGCGCGCCTCGTAGGTTGGTGGGCGGGTCACATCTTCCATGTGCAGCTCGACAAACCGGCCCTGCAGCACGCGCGCGGCATCGAGCGTGTACTGCGCCGGCTTACCGCGGACGGACCCGGTCATGATCCAGCGCCCCACCAAGCGCTCGAGCAGCGCGTCCATGCTGGTCGGGGATGTCGTTTGCGCACCGAGACCAGTGGCCAGCGTCACGCACATGAGGCCGGCGACGCGCACGGGGGTGGTCAGGCGCCGCCCGCGCCGGCGGGCGAAGAAGAATGAACTGTGCAGCACACTATGTAGATTGGCGCACAAATGGAATTCTGCCAAGGCCGGGCGATGGGAGTCCTCACGACACCGTAATCCTCCCGCAATCTGCTGGTCACGGCGCGCCCACCCGGGACTCCTAGCCTAGAGGCAACACCCCAGCTAGGAGGCGACGATGCAAGTCTGCAGCCCGACCATAAATTTGCCATCAACGGACGCGTCGTGTCGAAAGCGGAGCTGGGATCTCGCCTGGCGGCGCTCTACGCCAATCAGCGGCGTCCCTTGCTGTTCATCAGAGCTGCTGGAACGTGGCGGTATGGCGAGATGATCGAGGCGACCGACATTGCGCGCGGCGCCGGCGTGCAAGTAATCGGTTACATGCCCAGTAAACAATGAAAGGGGGCGGCGCAGCTGCAAGCGCTAGTTAGGCGCCCGCACTCTGGCACCACACAATGGGCCGCGACCCAGCACCACATCGCTGGCAGCGTAGACGGCGCCCCCCACGACCAGGAGGGTCCCAAAATGACGGGTCTTGGCGTCCGGATGGGAGGTCCAAGGGTCGACGAAGAGATGATACGCCAACCATCCAGCCGCGGCGCCCGTGAGAGCCCCTTCCACGATCTTGAGGCCGCGGTGTCGTCGACAGGAGGAAGTCCCACCAAGGACCGTGACGCGCGAGCTCGCCGCGGGACCCTCGGCGCGCCACTGCGGTGCGGCCACGGTGGCGAAGTCCGCCGACAGACGCTGCGCCGAGAGGACGCCCGGGAGTCCGAGCGACGCCAGTGTCACGAGCCCGACCCAGATCGGCCTCACCTGCGGGCGCCCCGTCGCAGACCCCACAGTCCGCGCGCCGCGAGAACCAGCGTAAA
>WNGO01001324.1_pt1 | contig 16577 bp, 13 predicted proteins | sample 5400511 | NCBI WGS metagenome assembly WNGO01 (sample SAMN13153380, study PRJNA577476) | soil metagenome | isolation source: 20 cm soil or saprolite under Garry oak tree replicate 2 | place: USA:California | collected 2016-06-15 | reverse complement strand
TCCGCCACCCGGAACTGATCGCCGGCGAGGGTCGGCCCTGCACCGAGATGATGCGGGCGCACCCCGGGCGCGTGATCACGAAGGTCGGCGCCGAGGGCGTGTATTGTGCCCTGCTCACCCAGCAACGGCTCGGCGTCGCACTCAAGGTCACCGACGGACACGCGATCGCTTCGGCCCTCGCCATGGCGGCCGTGCTCGAGGAGCTGGGCCTCCGGCCGCGTCCGGCGTCGCTTACCGCCCGGCCGAGCGTGAATACGCGTGGTGAAACGGTGGGCGAGCTGCGTGTAAATGGAGGATTAGAGCAATGAAAGGATGGGGGACGACGGACGCGGGACGCGTAGTATGAGCGAACCGAGCGCTCCGGCGCTCGATGCCCGCACCGCGGCGCTGGTGCGCGTGGCGGCGGCGGTGGCGCGAGGCAAGGCCCCCGAGCTCGAGGTGCGCTTCGCGGCGGCGCGCGACGCGCGAGTCCCAGGGCTGTGGATCGAGGAGCTCCTGCTGCAGAGCATGCTCGTCGTGGGCTACCCGCTGGCCTTGATGGCGTTCGGGACGTGGCGTGGGCTGGGGGCGCCGGTCGAGGGCGACGGGGCGGAAGATCTGGCGCACGCCGATTGGGAGGCGTGGGCGGCGCGCGGGGCGGTCGTGTGCCGCGAGGTGTACGGACGTGCGTATCACAAACTGCTCGTGAACCTGCGCGCGCTGCACCCGGCGCTCGAGGATCTGGTTGCTGGTGGATGCGTATGGCAAGGTGATCGGGCGGCCGGGCCTCGATCTCAAGCGGCGCGAGCTCTGCACGATCGCGACGACTGCGGTGCTCGGCACCGCCGACCAACTGCACTCGCACCTGCGAGGGGCGCTGAACACGGGGGCGGCGAGCGAGGAGGTGGAGGCGGTGCTTCGGTTGATCGAGGAAGATCTCGACGCCGAGCGGCGACGGCTGGCCGATGAGCAATGGCTCGATGTAAAGCGGAGGAAGCTGTGATTGCGGATTGCGGATTTCGGATTGCGGATTTGATATGACCGCCCGCGTGACGCGTGACGTGCTCCAACGGCGGATGCGGACGCTCGCGGTAGAGACGATCGGGTTGACGAATGAATTGCCAAGGACCATGGCAGCGGACGTTATTGGCCGACAGCTCGTGCGGTCTGTGACCTCGGTGGCCGCAAACTATCGATCGGCGTGCCGCGCGCGCTCCCGGAAGGAATTCATAGCGAAGATGGGAATAGTCGAGGAAGAAGCAGACGAGACCGCATTGTGGCTGGAGCTCCTAGAGCAGTGCTCCCTCGCATCCACCGCTCGGGTCGTTCCGTTGTGCCGCGAGGCTGGAGAGCTGCTTGCGATCACGGTCGCTTCCATCCGGACGGCCCGAATGGGACAAAGAGCCGGCCGATCCAATCCGCAATCCGCAATCCGCAATCCGCAATGTTCATAGATCGGGCCGTCGTCCACGTCGTCGGCGGCGCCGGCGGTGCGGGGGCGTCTTCGTTTCGGCGCGAAAAGTTCGTCCCCAAAGGCGGGCCCGACGGCGGAGACGGCGGAACCGGCGGCAGTGTATTCGTGCGCGCCGACGCCAACCTCGCGACGCTGCTCGATTACCGCTACCGCACCGAGTGGAAGGCGGAGCGCGGGCAGCATGGCAAGGGCAAGAACATGACCGGCAAGTCGGGGGCCGACCTCTACCTGCCGGTCCCTCCGGGCACCGAGGTGCGCGACGTCGCCACGGGTGAGCTCATCGGCGACGTGATCACGAGCGGGGACACCCTGCTCGTCGGCAAGGGCGGGCGCGGAGGCCGCGGCAACGCGCGCTTCGCCACCCCGACGCACCGCAGCCCGCGTGAGTGGGAGCCGGGGGAATACGGCGAGGAGCGACGGCTCGAACTGGTGCTCAAGCTGATCGCCGACGTGGGGCTCCTGGGCGAGCCGAACGCGGGGAAGAGCACGCTGCTCTCGGTGATTTCCGCGGCCCGCCCGAAGATCGCCGATTACCCCTTCACGACGCTCGAGCCGCACCTTGGCGTCGTGGCGTTGTCGGACCACCGGACGTTCGTGGCCGCGGATATTCCCGGCATCATCGAAGGCGCGCACCTCGGGAAGGGGCTGGGCCTCAAGTTCCTGCAGCACGTGGAGCGCACCCGGCTCGTCGCGGTGCTCGTACCCGTGAACAGTCCCGACCCGCAAGCGACCTACGAGCTGTTGCTGCGGGAGGCGGCGTCGTATTCTCCCGAGCTGGCGGCGAAGCCGCATGTCGTGGTGCTGACCAAGCTCGACCTGCTCCCGGCTCCCCGCTCTCCGCTCCCCGCCATCCGCACGCCCGGTGGCGCACCCGTCGTCGCCGTCTCATCGGTGACTCGCGAAGGGCTGCCGGCGCTCATGGAAACTCTATGGCAGACGCTCCGGGCCGGAGTCGTGACGAGTCCCGTTCCAACCCCCTCGACGGGCTCTCCGCGGATGCGTGGGTAGGGCGAACGAGTTGGAACGGGACGAGCTAGCGGCCTACCTGGCGCTCGCGCAGGTCCCCGGGATCGGGGCCGCGCGGCTGCGCACGCTCGTCGCCGCGTTCCAGAGCGCGGGGGCGGCGCTGCGCGCCCCGCACGGCGCGATCGCGGCGCTTCCCGGATTCAGCCGCGCCGCAGCCACCGCGATCCGGGCCGGGTCCCCCCAGGCCGGCCACGATATCCTCGACCAGCTGGATCGGCTCGGGGCTTGTGTCCTGCTTCCCGACGACCCCGCGTTTCCACCCCTGTTGAGCGAGGTCCCCGATCCGCCCGCACTGTTGTTCGCCTGGGGTGACACGGCCCTGCTCGCCCGCCCGGCGGCGGGGATCGTCGGCAGCCGCGACCACACGTCCTACGGCGCGGACGCGGCCCGCCTCCTCGCCGCGGGCGTGGCCGGCGCGGGCGTGGTGGTGGTGAGCGGCATGGCCCGCGGCATCGACGCCATCGCGCATGCGGCCGCCCTGGACTCGGGCGGCGGCTCGGTGGGGATCCTCGGGAACGGATTCGGCGTGATCTATCCCGCCGTGAACCGCGTGCTGTACGAGCGGATGGTCGCCCGCGGCTGCCTCGTTACCGAGCTCCCACCGGGCGAGCGGCCCCACGCCGGTGCGTTCCCCCGGCGCAATCGCCTCATCTCCGGACTCGCGGGGGTGACGGTGGTGATCGAAGCCGCTCCCGGGTCGGGTGCGCTGATCACTGCGGACTGCGCGCTCGATCAGGGACGCACCGTCCTCGCCGTGCCCGGGCCGATCACAAGCCCCACCTCGCTCGGCTGCAACAAGCTCATCCAGCAGGGCGCCAAGCCGGCGCTCACGGCGGGAGACATCCTCGAGGAGCTGGGGCTGCCGGGGGCAGCTCAAACGACAGCCGAAAGGAATCCACCGGGACGGACTCCGCCACCGGATCTGAGCACGTTGCAGCGCTCGTTGTGGGACACACTCCGCACGGAGCCCCGGCATGTGGACGTGCTGGTGGCCACCGCGGGCGCGGACACGGGCGCGGTGCTGACGGCGCTGACCGATCTCGAGATGCGGGGAGTGGTGAAGCAGGAGCCGGGGATGCGGTTTGCGCTCACCTGAAGTGCGGAATGCGGAGTGGGGAATGCGGAATTGCAGGGGAAGGTCGTTCGCGGCACGACGCCTATGCTGACATTCCGCATTCCGCATTCCGCACTAGGTTCTCTTCATGCACCACCTCTACCTGCACGTCCCCTTCTGCCAGCGCCGCTGCTCCTACTGCGACTTCTCCATTGCGGTCCGCAAGCGCATCCCGGCGCGGGAGTATGTGGATGCCGTGCTGCGCGAGCTGCGCCTTCTCGGGGTGACTGACCCCGGGCGCAAGCCCGGGGATGTGGGCGGTGAGACCCTCGAGACCCTCTACCTCGGTGGCGGCACGCCCTCCCTTCTACCTCCCGACGCGCTCGCGACACTGCTCACGTCTTTGCTTGACGTCTTTCGTGCTACGTCTTCGCGTGACGCCGTTGAAGTGACGCTGGAAGCGAATCCTGAAGATGTGAAGCCCGACAATGCAGCGGCCTGGCGCCGCGCGGGAATCAATCGTGTGTCGCTGGGCGCCCAGTCCTTCAACGATGGGGTCTTGAAGTGGATGCATCGCTCGCACGACGCGGCGCGCATCGGCGACGCCGTACGGGCGCTTCGTGCCGCGGGGTTCGACAACATCTCGCTCGATCTCATTTTCGCGCTTCCCGCGGAGCTCGAGCGCGACTGGGGGCGCGACCTCGATCTCGCCTGCTCCCTGTTGCCCGCTCACCTCTCTCTGTATGGGCTCACGGTGGAGGAACGAACCCCCCTTGCTCGCTGGGTCTCGCGCGGCGCGGCCGCCGCGCCGGACGACGAGCGCTACGCCGACGAGTATCTGCTCGCACACATACGCCTTGCGGCTTACGGCTATCAGTTCTACGAAGTGTCCAACGCCGCCCGCGACGGACGCCGCTCACGCCATAACGCGGCTTACTGGTCGGGTGGAGCCTACCTGGGGCTCGGTCCCGCCGCCCATTCGTTCGACGGCCGGGTGCGTCGTTGGAATCTGGCCGCGTGGGAGACCTATCGCCGTGCGGTGGCCGCCGGACTGCCCGCGGTCGAGGCCGAGGAGGTCCTGACCGAGGAGCAGCGGGACCTGGAGCGCCTGTATCTCGCGTTGCGCACCGATGCAGGGGCTCCGCTTGCCGCCCTCGGCCGCCCATTGCCGCCCGCCGCCGCCCACTGGGTGGAGCGGGGGTGGGCGGAGATCAGGGAGCAGCGGCTGGTGTGCACCCCCGAGGGCTGGCTGCGGCTCGACGCCCTCGTCCGCGACTTGACCGGCGCCGCGGGAGCGGTGTAAATTGTTAGCAGATAATAGCTTGGGGCACATGGTAGCATCCCTGAACGACCGCGAGCGCCAGGTCCTCGAAGCCGTCATCGAGACCTACGTGGAAACCGCCGAGCCGGCGGGGAGCCGGACTATTTCCAAGAAGTTCGGTCACACGCTCTCCGCCGCCACGATTCGCAACACCATGAGCGACCTCGAGGAAAAGGGGTATCTCTACCATCCCCACACCTCCGCCGGACGCATCCCCACCGATCTTGCCTACCGCGTGTACGTGAACTCGCTCATGCGCCTGTCGCAGGTGTCGGCGTCCGACTCGCACCAGATCCGCGAAGAGCTGGCGGAGCGGAATGCCGTGGACCAGATCCTCGAGCGGGCGGCGCAGGTGCTCGGCGTGCTCACGAAAGAGCTCGGCGTCGCGGCGGGCCCGACGCTCGACGAGGCGGTGCTCGAGCGGCTGGAGCTGTTGCAGGCGGGGTCTGACCGGCTCCTGCTGGTGTTGACACTCAAGAGCGGGGTGGTGCGCACCATCTTTGTGGAAGTGCCCTCGCGCATGGCGCCCGCGATCGTCGTGCAGGTGGCGCTGGTCCTGAACGAGCGCCTGGCGGGGCTGACGCTGCGCGAGATCCGCACCACGCTGTCCGATCGGCTGCGCGATGCCGCGCCCGATGTGGGCTCGAGCGAGCTCTTGAACATCTTCATCCAGGAAGCGGACGATCTGTTTGACGTGCCCGCTACGGGGAGCGTCGGCGGAGGCGTAGTGCTGGGGAGCGCGCAGCTGCTCGCCGGCCAGCCGGAGTTCGCCACCAAGGAGCGACTGCAGGGACTGCTGGAGGTCACCGAGCGTCGGGACGTACTGCGCGAGGCACTGGCCAGGCGACTCGGTCAGGGGCTCACCATCACGATCGGCAGCGAGCACCAGGACGCGACGCTCGCTCCCTTCACGCTGGTGACCGCGTCCTACCGGCTCGGCCCGCTCGCCGGAGTCATTGGGGTCATGGGCCCCACGCGTATGCCGTACGACAAGATCATGGCGCTCGTGGACCACACGAGTCGCCTCGTGGGTGAGCTGCTCGAGTGAAGCACGACTACTACACCATTCTCGGGGTCAAGCGCGACGCGGACGAAGGCGAGATCAAGAAGGCCTACCGTCGGCTCGCGATGAAGCATCATCCCGACCGCGTTGCGGCGGGCGAGAAGGAAGCCGCCGAAGCGAAGTTCAAGGAGATCACCGAAGCCTATGAGGTCCTCCGCGACCCCGAGCGTCGCGCCACCTACGACCGCTTCGGCGAAGCGGGGCTGAAGCGGGGCGCGGGCTCGGGCGGCGGGGGCTTCACGCCGTTCGACCTGTCGGAAGCGCTCAGCATCTTCATGCGGGATTTCGGCGGGCTGGGTGGATTCGACGCGTTCTTCGGCGGGGCCGATCGCGCGCGACGGGAGCGCCACCGCGGCGAGGACCTGAAAGTCACGCTGAAGCTCAGTCTCGCCGAGGTCGCGAGCGGCACCACCAAGAAGGTGAAAGTCCGCACCCTGGAGCGCTGCACCGCGTGTGGCGGGACCGGCGCGGCGCCGGGCACCAAGGCCACGAGCTGCGCCACGTGCGCCGGCACGGGCGACGTGCGGCGCGCCGCGCGCTCCATGTTCGGACAGTTCGTGTCCGTGTCGCCCTGCCCGAGCTGTGCGGGGGAGGGCACGGTGCTTCAGGAGCCGTGCCTCAAGTGCCAGGGCGACGGGCGCGTGCGCGCCGAAAAGGAGATCGAGATCAACGTCCCCGCGGGCGTGGCCGACCATCACTACCTCACGATGCGGGGACACGGAGTTCCAGGGCCGCGCAATGGTCCGGCCGGCGACCTGATCGCTGTGCTCGACATCGCCGAGGACCCGCGGTTCGAGCGCCACGGCGACGACCTCGTGTTCGATTTGCCCGTCTCATTCACCCAGGCCGCGCTCGGCGCCGAGGTCGAGATCCCGACGCCCTACGGCGACGCGACCCTCGAGATCCAGCCGGGGACGCAGACCGGTGCGGTGTACCGCCTCCGCGGCAAGGGACTGCCGCGCGTCGGCGAAGCAGGTCGCGGCGACCTGCACGTGCGGGTGCACGTCTGGACGCCCGTCAAGCTGACCGCGGAGCAGCGCGTCCTGCTCGAGCAGCTCGCCAAGGTCGAAAGCAAGCCGCCCTCGGAAGGGCACGCCGGAAAGAAATTCTGGGAGCAGCTGCGGCAGGCGCTCGGAGGCTAACTGATCCCGGGCGCGAGACCGTAGTCCCGCCCGTCAGAGCGAGCTCATCGGAGGTGGAGGTGTATGGCGGGTGCGTGTGTGTTTTGCCGCATCGCCGCCGGCGAGATCCCGGCGACGATCGTGAAGCGCGGCGAAGGCATGCTGGCGTTCCGGGATCAGAACCCGCAAGCGCCCACCCACCTCCTCGTGATCCCCACCCATCATGTGGCCACGCTCAACGACGCGAAGGATGCGGGCCTCCTCGGGAAGCTGCTCGGCTTCGCGCGCGACCTGGCGCGAGAGGTCGGGATCGCGGAGCGCGGGTATCGCGTCGTGGTGAATACCAACGTCGACGGCGGACAGACGGTGTTCCATCTGCACCTCCACCTGCTCGGCGGCCGGCCCATGACGTGGCCGCCAGGGTGAGGGTGCGACGGGTTGCCCTGCGGAATCGAGAGAGCTAAGTTTTTGTGTCCTTCACAGTTACCCAGAGCGGGGATCCTGTCCGACTTGCGACAGCACCATCAAGGCGAGAACCCGGGGGAGCGGCGCAAGCCCAAGCTGGACGCGGCGCGCCGCAAGACCCGGCGCACGCACCCGGCCTGACGTGGCGAGCTTGCCCGAGCGGCTCCGCGCCGCGATGAACCAGGCCCGCAAACTCCGCGATCAAGGGCGCACACTCCTCCTCTCCACCATCCTCGCAGACCTCAAGAACCGCGAATTCGAGCTCCAGCACCCGGTCTCCGATGACGAGGCGGCCGAGGTCGTACGCCGCGGCATCAAACGCCGCCGCGAGGCGGCTGAGCAGTACACCGCCGCGGGCCGCGCCGACCGGGCCGATGCGGAGCTGGGCGAGGCGAAGGCGCTCGAGGAGTTCCTGCCTGCCGCGGTCGACGCCGAAGAGATCCGGCGCGCCGTGCGCGAGGCGATCGCCGCCGGGGCGAAGGATCTCGGAAAGGTTATGGGACAGGTCATGCCCAGGTTCAAAGGACGGGCGGACGGCAAGCTGGTGAATCAGATCGTCCGCGAGGAGCTGGCGGCCGCCGTATGACCGTCGGGGAACCCCGGGCTGAACCCCGGGCTGGCGCCCGGGGTCAGTCACTAACCCCTGGCGCAAGCCAGGGGTTGATCGACCGGGCGGTGTTCGAGACACTCGAGTTCTCAGCCGCGCTGGAGCGGGTGGCGGCGCACGCCGCCGGGCCGCTCGGCGCCGCCCGCGTCACCGGCCGTTCTCCCGCCACCGATGCCGACGCTATCCGCGCCGCGCTCGCACAAGTGGCAGAGCTCGCCGCCCTCCTCCTCTCCGACGACGCGATTCGGGCCGAGCCGGTCCCCGATGTTGCCGCCGCCCTGGAGCTGTTGGGCGTGCCGGGGAGCGCGCTCGAAGGGGCCGGGCTGGCGCAGCTGGGGCGCGCGCTGGCCGCCGCCCGAGTCGTGGCGGGCCACCTGGGCCGACTCGCGGCCGCTGCGCCGCGCACGGCAGCGCTGAGGGTCGATCCTCCACCGAAAGAGCTCGACCAGCGGCTCGCAGTCTCGCTCGACGCGGACGGCCAGGTACAGGACGCTGCGTCCCGCGGCCTGGCGCGCGCCCGCCGCGCGGTGCGGGAGGCGCGCGCCCGTCTGGTAAAGCGGCTCGACGCCATGCTCGCCGCCCTCGATCCGACGGACCGCGCCCCCGATGCGGCCGTCACCGTGCGGGAGGGCCGCTACGTGATCCCCGTCCGCTCGACCGCCCGCGCCCGCATCGGGGGCATCGTGCACGACGAGTCGGCCACCCGCGCCACCGTCTTCCTGGAGCCGCCCGAGGTCATCGAGCTCGGTAACGCGCTGCGCGCCGCCGAGGTCGATGAGCAGCGCGAAATCCTGCAGGTGCTGCGGGACTTGACGGAGCTGCTCCGCCCCCATCGCGACGCGATCGCCGCGGCATGGGAGATGTGCATCGCGTTCGACGACCTGTGCGCCCGCGCGCGCTACGCCGTCGAGGTGAACGGATTCCCCCCGGCGATCGGCGCGGGACCGCTCGAGATCCGGAACGGGCGCCATCCGCTGCTCGCCTCACCCCCTAACCCCCTCTCCGCGGGGCGGAGAGGGGGAACCATGGAACGAGGTCACCTTCCCCCTCTCCACGACGTGGAGAGGGGGACGGGGGGTGAGGCAGTCGTGCCGTTCGAACTCGTGCTCGCCCCCGACGAGTGCACGGTCCTCGTCTCGGGTCCGAACACAGGCGGCAAGACAGTCCTCATCAAAGCGGTGGGCCTGCTCGCCCTGATGACACAGAGCGGCATCATCCCGCCGATCGGCCCGCAGTCGACGCTCCCGGTGTTCACGGGGGTGTTTGCGGACATCGGAGACCGCCAGTCCATCGCCGCGAGCCTCTCCACCTTCTCCGCCCACGTCGCCGTGCTGCGCGACATTCTGGAGCGCGCCGGAGCGGGATCGCTGGTGCTGCTCGACGAGATCGGCAGCGGTACCGACCCCGCCGAGGGAGGCGCGCTCGCCACCGCGGTGCTGCAGACCCTCACCCGACGCCGGGCGGTAACCCTGGCGACGACGCACCTGGGCGCCCTGAAGCAGCTGGCGGCGGAGACGGTGGGAATTGTCAACGCGTCGCTGCAGTTCGACGCCGACACCCTGACGCCGACCTACCGCCTGTTGAAGGGCGTGCCCGGGCGATCGTACGGGCTCGCCATCGCGCGCCGTCTCGGGATTGCGCCCGACGTACTCGAGATCGCGGAGCGGGCCGTGCCCGGGGCCGAGCGGGCGTTGGATGCCTTGCTTGCCACCGTGGAGGCACGGGCGCGCGAGCTCGACGCGATGCAGCAGGAGCTCACCGCTCGTGATGCGGCGCTGCGCAGCGACGCGGAGAAGCTCGACGCGCGCGCCGCAGACCTGGCCGCGCGCGAGCGGGAGGTGCAGGCCCGGGCGCAGCGCCTCGAACGCGAGGCGCGCGAGCAGGCCCGCACCTACTTGCTCGAGGCGCGTAAGAAGGTCGAGCAAGCGCTGGAGCGGGCACGCGCGGCCGTGGACGAGGCGACGGCGAGGGAAGCGCGCCGACTGGTCGAAAGAGCCCTTGAGGAAACAGCCGGTGAAACGGCCGGGGAGAAGGCCGGGGAAGGGTGGATGTCCCTGGAGGAGCTGAAGCGCGCTCGCAAGACGCCTTCACCTTCCGCCAGACCGCCAGACCGCCCGACCGCCGCCGTGGCCGCCACGGAGATCTCTCTCATCGGGCTCCGTGTCGCTGAAGCCGAGCCGCTGCTCGTCAAGGCTCTCGACGACGCCATCCTCGCCGATCTCCCCTCTCTCCGCGTGGTCCACGGCAAGGGGACCGGCGCCCTGCGTCAGTTCGTCCACGAGATCCTCTCGGACGACCCCCGGGTGAAGCGGTTCGGCTTCGCCGCTCCGAACCAGGGCGGCGCCGGCGTCACCGTCGTGGAGTTCCGCGCGTGAGCCTCATTCCCGATGACGTGATCGAGCAGGTCCGCGAGGCGGCGGACATCGTGGGGATTATCGGCGAGCACGTCGAGCTCAGGCGCACCGGATCCGATTTCCGCGCCCCGTGTCCGTTTCATGGAGGCACGCACCGCAACTTCGCCGTCATCCCCCGCAAGGGGATGTACTACTGCTTCGTGTGCCACGCCGGGGGCGACGTCTTCACCTTTTTCATGAAGAAGCTCGGGATGGATTATCCCACCGCCGTGCGCGAGGTGGCGCGGCGGGTGGGCATCACCATCCCGGAGCGCGGGCCCACCGGGCCCGATCCCCGTGAGCCGCTCTACAGCGCCGTGGCGGCGGCCGCCGACTGGTTCGCACGCCAGCTGCTGGAGAATCCCGAGGCGCAGCTAGCCCGCGATTACCTGACGACCCGGCACTTCGACCTCGAGACCGTCCAGCCGCTTGGTCTCGGGTACGCGCCCAGGAGCAAGGCGTTCCTCGACGCAATGAAAGGCTTAGGCGTGCGTGACGAGGTGTTGCTGGAGGCCGGTCTGTTGGCTAAACGAGAGGATGGCACGCTCGCGCCGCGCTTCCGCGGCCGCCTGCTCTTCCCGATCCACGACCTGCGCGCCCGGGTGGTCGCCTTCGGGGGGCGCATCCTCGGCGAAGGAGAACCCAAGTACCTCAATTCGTCCGACACGCCGATCTTTCACAAGGGCAAGCTGCTGTACAACCTGCACGTCGCGAAGCACGCGATGCGCAAGGCGGAGCGCGCGATCCTGGTCGAAGGGTACTTCGACGTGCTCCGCCTTTCCCTCGCCGGGATCGAAGAAGTCATCGCGCCGCTCGGCACGGGGCTCACCCCGGAGCAGGCGCAGCTCGTGAAGCGCCACGCTCCGCAGGTGATCCTGTTGTATGACTCGGACGAGCCCGGTCTGCGCGCCACGTTCCGCGCCGGCGACGAGCTCTTGCGCGAGGGGCTGCGGGTGAGCGTGGCTACGCTCCCGCCGGGCGAGGACCCCGACACCCTGGTTCAAAAGAACGGTGCCGCGGGATTGGAAGAGGTCCTCAAGGACGCAGTCGATGTGCTGGAGCGGAAAATCCAGATCCTCGACCGTAAGGGATTCTTCGGCACCTTGCCGGGCCGACGCCGCGCGCTCGATCGGCTGCTCCCGACAATCCGGGCCGCGAAAGACCCGATCACGCGGGAGTTGTACATCTCGCGCGCAGCGGAGGCGGCGGGCGTACGAAAAGATGTGCTGGAGCGAGAAGCCGGGATGCGGGATGCGGGAAGCGGGATGCGGCCCAGTGCCCCCACCCATCCCGCATCCCGCATCTCGCATCCCGTCCTGCCCGCCAGCGCCGAGAAAGCTCTCCTGCTGCTCATGCTCGAGGGCGAGCCGTGGAAGTCCCGCGTCGTCGAGGCCGTCGACCCCGAAGAGCTGGAGTTCCCACCCTATCGCGCCGTCTTCGAGAGTGTTGCGGACGACGCAGTACTCGCGCTCGACGACACGTCGGCCCGCGCGTACGAGCAGCTCAAGGCCGAGGGCCTTGGCGGGCGGGACCCCAACGAGATGTACGAGTGGGCCGTCAACTGGATGGAAGCCCGGCGGCTCGAGCGGCAGCTGGAGCAGTTGGACGATCAGCTCCCGTTTGAGAGCCCCGATCGGCAGGCGTCCCTGATTGCGGAGAAGCGTCGCGTGTTCGACGAGCTCCGCAAGCGTTATCCGCGATACAAGATCGCTAAGAGGAGGAGAGGTGCACCCGGAACTTGAAGCGTTGTTGGCGCTACAGGAGAAGGATCAGGCGGTAACGGCGACCGATGCGGCCCTCGCGGCGCTCGCCCCCGAGCTGGCGACGCTCGATGAGGCGCACATGGCGGCCGAGCGCACGCTGGCGGTGGCGCGGGCGGGAATCCAGGCCGCGATCGACCGGCGCGACGAGCTGGAGGGCAAGATCGCCAACTATCGCTCCATGCAGGAGCAGCGGCGCCAACGCCTCGAGTGGGTGCGGGGCGCCAAGGAAGCCTCCACTCTCATGGCGGAGTTGGACCTGGCGCGCTCGGTGCTCGCGAAAGAAGAGGCCGAGTTCATGCGCTCCGGCGACGCCGTCACCGAAGCGGAGCGCAAGGCCGCGGAGGCCGAGCGGGCGCTCGACGAGGTGCGGGCGCGGCAGGCCCCGTTGCGCGAGGCGCTCGCCGGCAAACGCGAGCAGATCGCCGCCGAGCGCGAGCGGGCGCTCGGCGAGCGCGAGCGCGCCACCGCGGCCGTGAGCGCCGGCCTGTTGGCGCGCTACGAGCGCATCCGGCGCGGTAAAGCGCCGCTCGCGCTGTACCCCCTGCACGGCGACGCCTGCGGCCGCTGTTTCACGGCGGTCCCGACGCAGCGCCGGGTCCTGATCCAGCGTGGCGCGTCGATCGAGGGCTGCGAGGCCTGCGGCGTGCTGCTGTACGCCCCGGAATGATCCCGGCCCGCTGGGCGGTCGCGGCGCCGCCCGACCCGCAGCTCACTGCGGCCCTCGCGTCCGACCTCCACATCCCCGAGACGCTCGCCGCCATCCTCGTGCAGCGCGGGCTCGCCGCGCCCGAGCACGCCAAGGCGTTTCTCCGCCCCGACCTCGAGCGGCTCTCGGATCCGCACGGCTGGGCCGATATGCCGCGAGCGGTCGAGCTGATCGTCGCCGCGGTCAGGGGCGGCGCCCCGATCCTGGTCCACGGCGACTATGACGTCGACGGCCAGTGCGCCGCCGCCTTGCTCACGCGCGTGCTCTCGAGCGTCGGGGGCCGGGCCCACGCGTTCGTCCCGCACCGCTTGCGCGACGGATACGATTTCGGGCCGGCTGGGCTCGCCGAAGCGCGCCGCCTCGGCGCCGGGCTCATCATCACCTGCGACTGCGGCATCACCGCGCTGGAAGCGGTGCGCGCCGCGCGTGCGGCCGGCATCGACGTCATCGTTACCGATCACCATCTCCCGGGCGACGCGCTGCCCCCGGCCTCGGCGGTGCTCGACCCGCGGCGCGCCGATTGTCCATCGGACGAGAAAGACCTGTGCGGCACCGGCGTCGCGTTCAAGCTGGCGCAGGCGCTGGTGCCGGCGTTGGGGCTGTCTCCCCATCTTCCGCTCCATTTCCTCGATCTGGTGGCGCTCGCGACCGTGGCCGACGTCGTGCCGCTCACGGGCGAGAACCGCATCCTCGTGCGCCACGGGCTCAAGCTGCTCGCGGAGTCGCATTGGACGGGTGTGCGAGCGCTCGTCGAAACGGCGGGCCTCGCCGGGAAGCCGATCAAGTCGGGCCACGTCGGGTTCATCCTGGCGCCGCGCTTGAACGCGGCCGGCCGGATCGGGGACGCCAACGACGGGCTGCGGCTGCTCCTCTCCGACGATCCGCAGGAATCGGCGGCGATCGCCCGCGAGCTCGAGACGCTGAACGCCCGGCGCCAGGCGCTGGATCAGCGCATCCTCGACGAGGCGGTGGAGCTGGCGGAGCGGGTGCTGCGACCGGAGGACCGCGCCCTGGTGCTCGCGGCCGACGCCTGGCACCCGGGGGTGATCGGGATCGTCGCCTCCCGCCTGGTGGAGCGGTATGGGCGACCCACGTTCCTCATCGGCTGGGAAGAGGGGAGCGAGGTGGGGCGCGGCTCGGGGCGGAGCGTCGCGGGCTTCGACCTGCACGCCGCGCTGCATCGCGTCGGGCACCACCTCGAGAAGTACGGCGGCCACACCATGGCGGCGGGGCTCACCATCCGCCGGGAGCGCTACGAGGCGTTCCGTGTTGCGTTTCTCGCCGTCGCGGGCGAGCTTCTGGGCCCCGACGACCTGGTGCCCGCCCAGCGCGTGGACCTGGAGCTGCCCTTGGGCCTCGTGAGCGACGAGCTGGAGAAGCTGATCCGCTATCTCGAGCCGTGCGGCCCGGGCAATCCCGCGCCGGTCTTCGGCGTGCGGCAGGCCCGCGCGGTCGGTGCGCGGCGCGTCGGGACGAACCACCTGCGCTTCACCTTGGACGATGCGTCGGGCGTGCTCCCCGCGATCGCGTTCCAGTGGGCCGATGCCATCCCCGACCACTGGCTCGCCGAGCGGTTGGACGTCGCGTTCCGGCTGGAGCGCGACGAGTGGCAGGGGCGGACGACGCTGCAGGCGCGGGTGGCGGCGATGGCGCCCAGTGTTTGACAGTGCGGAATGCGGAGTGCGGAGTGCGGAATGTCAGTGCGGGGACCGCACGACCATCGACCTTCCACTGCAATTCCGCACTCCGCATTCCCCACTCCGCACTCGCGGTGGAGCGGGGAGCGGCATGATTCGCATCATCGCCGGCGAGTTCAAGGGCCGCCGCTTGAAGACTCCGTCCGGCGACAAGGTCCGGCCGACCGGGGACCGCGTGCGCGAGGCGTGGTTCTCCATCCTCCAGCGCCCGCTGCGCGGGGCGCGCGTGCTCGATCTGTTCGCGGGCTCGGGCGCGCTGGGCCTCGAGGCGCTCTCGCGCGGGGCCGTGAGCGCGGACTTCGTGGAGATCCACCGGCTCGCGTTGTCCTCGCTCAAGGCCAACATCACGCTCCTCAAGGTGGACGACCGGGCGGCGGTGCATCGCGTGGACGCCCTCAAGTTCGCGGAGCTGCTCCACCCCGGGCAGTACGACGTGGCGTTCGCCGACCCGCCGTACGCGAGCGAACACGCGGCGCGGCTCGTCGCCCTGTTCCGCGTGAATCCGTTCGCGCGCATCGTCTCGATCGAGCATCCGGCGGATCAGCCGATTCCCGGCGACGACACGCGGCGCTATGGCGATACCGCCGTGACGTTCATCTACGCCCCATGACGGCTCCCGCCCCACGCGTCGCCGTGTACCCGGGATCGTTCGACCCGGTTACCCGCGGGCACGAGGACCTGATCCGCCGCGCCAAGAGCTTCGCCGACCGCGTGATCGTCGCCGTGGCGGTCAATGTGGCGAAGCAGCCGCTCTTCACCCTGGACGAGCGGGTGGCGTTGATCCGACAGGCCGTCGCGGATCCCAGCGTGGAGGTCCGGTCGTTCGACGGGCTGCTCGCCGAGTTCGCGCGCGCGGCGAGGGCGACCGTGATCGTGCGGGGCTTGCGGGCGGTGAGTGACTTCGAGTACGAGTTCCAGATGGCGCTCATGAACCGCAACCTGGCGCCGGGCATCGAGACGGTCTTCCTCGTCCCCGCGTTCGACCTCACGTACCTGAGCTCGAGCCTCGTGCGCGAAGTGGCGCGGTTCGGCGGCGACGTGTCGCAGCTCGTCCACCCTGCGGTCCAGAAGGCGCTCCGGCAAAAGTTCGGCAAGTGACGTTCCGCGACTCGGTGTACGAGCGGGCGCGCCGTGCCGGTCGCCGCATCGTGCTCCCCGAGGGGACGGACGAGCGCGTGCGCGCCGCCGCCACGCGGATCGAGCGAGAGCGCCTTGGAACCGTCCAGCTCTTGGAGGGTCCCGCTCCCCGCTCCCTCCTCCCCGAGATGACCCGACTGCTTCGCACGCGGCATCCGGACAGGTTTCCCACCGACGTCGCCGCGGCGGCCGCCCTCGAGCATCCCCTCACATTCGGCGCCGCGCTCGTCGGGCTGGGCCGGGCCGACGTCATGGTCGGCGGGGCCACGTTCCCGAGCGGCGACACGATCCGCGCCGCGCTCTGGGGGGTGGGCGCGGCGCCCGGGATTACGACGGTGAGCGGGGCGTTCTACATGGTGCGGGACGACGCCGTGCTCACGTTCACCGATTGTGCGGTCGTGCCCGAGCCGAGCCCGGAGCAGCTTGCCGACTCGGCGGTGGCGGCGGCGCGCGACCGCCGGCGGATCGTGGGCGACGAGCCGATCGTGGCGCTGTTGTCCTACAGCACGAAGGGCAGCGCGGCGGGACCGCGCGTGGAGCGTGTGCGGCAAGCGCTCGAACACCTGGCGCGCCGCCGCCCCGATTTCGCGTTCGACGGCGAGCTGCAGACCGACGCTGCGCTGGTCGCCCGCGTGGCGGCGCGCAAGGCCCCGGGCTCGCGCGCGGCCGGACGCGCCAACGTGCTCGTGTTTCCCGATCTTGACAGCGGCAACATCGGATACAAACTGGTGCAGCGCCTGGGCGGGTGGGAGGCGATCGGGCCGATCCTCC
>WNGO01001292.1_pt1 | contig 16596 bp, 10 predicted proteins | sample 5400511 | NCBI WGS metagenome assembly WNGO01 (sample SAMN13153380, study PRJNA577476) | soil metagenome | isolation source: 20 cm soil or saprolite under Garry oak tree replicate 2 | place: USA:California | collected 2016-06-15 | reverse complement strand
CTCTGCCGCGTCCTCGCTCGGCTCGCCGCGGATCGCGAACGCCGCGGGAGGCGGGAGCGGGACCGGCGCTTATTGGCGGTTCGAAAGCGATGGCCCCACGCCGACGCTCCGCCCGGGAGCAGAGTCGCCGCCCAAGCAGCTCGTCATCAGGCTCACCGACGTGCGACCACCCCGCCCTGGGGCAACCGACTACACCGTCGCACGGCTCCGGACGCGCGTGTTCGCTCGAGCGGCGCCCCAAGCGCACCAGTAGAACAGCCACGAAAGTTGTGAACCCTCAAGCCTCGACCCTCTGCACTCGGTCCAGATGGTCGCCGTGTTGCGAGTTTAGTTGTGAGTTTCGTGCTACTTGCCGTCGTTTACGCTCTCTCGAGTCACGACACCGATGCCCAGAACACCGCGTGAATGCTACATTGTGTCGTAACTCAGTGTGTCCTCGATTCGCTTTGGGACCAGAAGGTCCCGGGTTCGAATCCCGGCGCCCCGACTTCCCAACTCGTTGTCCTTCCACCACGTGACGAGCGAGCGCCCGCTCGTCTAAATCGTCCTCCGCCATTGACGAGCGAGCGCCCGCTCGTCTAAATCGTCCTCCGCCATTTTCTCCGCCATATCTGCACGGCGGAGATCACTACCGATGAGACTAACGGCCACAGGAGTACAGCGAGATCAGACTGCCGCCTGCCGCTGGCCACCCGCCGCGAGTGCGGCGGGGCTTCACGGGGCTCAGAGTCGAATGGGGAAACCCAACGCCACATTGTGCTGAATCCCAGCCAATTCGCCGCCCGCAAGGATGGCAAGGAATCCGACGCGCCACGCGCCCCGCGGGATCACTGCGGCTGTTCCGAGGGCGACAATTGTGAAACTGATGGCGTACATGTTCACCTGGCCAGCCGACGGGCGTGGCCCAATAAACCAGTTGGTCTCCTTGTAGCCCGCAGCGCGCAGTGCGAGAGTTTGCTTGCGATCGATCCAGAGGGCGGTAGTGAACGCGCTGCCGATCACGATCTCCCCAGGCGACCAGCTCCAACGCGGGTGATGTGGCTGGGCGCACGCTTGCGTTGGCGCCTTGATTGGTGCAGCGAGAGACGACAACACGATGGCGGCTTGCGCGAGCACTGTAGCCCCCTGGCAGGTGAAGGCGGCGTTTGCGTGGAGAGACTGCGCCACATGGGAGAACGTACAGCACGAGCGGGACCCGTGACAGCCGCCGCACCGGCCTGCGTGCGTGTCGCGACGCCGTGCGGCGTCTGGCTCCGAACCAGACGGGCCGCGCGCCTAACCTGTTGTCGCGTCACGCCGATGCTCGGCGCCTCCGCCGATTCCTCCGCCAGATCGTGCGCGCGAGTTCGGCGCGCGTGGCGATTGTGGGCCGCGCCCCCGGCGCGCTAACTTGTTGGCGGACGTGCCGGAGTCGCGAACGGGTGGATGATGACGCGGGTTTGGGACCAGAAGGTCCCGGGTTCGAATCCCGGCGCCCCGACTTTTCGAGGCTTGCTCTGGAGGAGAGATGAAGCCGCTGCCGATGGCACTGTGTCTCTCGGTGCTCGCGCGCGCCCTGCTCGCCCAGGGTGCGCCCCCCCAGGTCGCCGCCGACCAGCCGTATACGATGGAGTACTACTACAAGGTGCAGTGGGGACACCAGCAGGAGTTCCTGCAGCTGTTCCTCAAGAACCACTACCCCCTGCTCAAGCGGGGCGTGGAGAGTGGTCGCATGCTGTCCGTGAAGATTGAAACACCGGCGAACCACATGACCGAAGACGCGCGCTGGGACTATCGCGTGACCATCCGATTCAAAAACTCGACCCTCGCGACCACCGCCAACCCGCAGGAGGAGTCCTGGATCAATCAGCTCTGGCCCGACCAGGCCGGCTTCAAACGTGAGGAGCAGCGGCGCTTCGAGATACTGCTCGCCCACTGGGATTTGCCGGTCACGGACATCACGCCTGCAAAACAATAGTCGGGTGAGCGCACGAAACCGGTGTCATCCCGCCCGTTGGGGAAACCACCGATCGGCGAGCCGCGCACCGTAACGGATGAGCGGCGCTTCCAGCGTGTGGTACAGCAAGACCGGCAGGCTGACGAGCAGCACCAGGAACACCGCCCATCGTGCAGCCGGCGGGAGCGCGGCGAGCCGGACCAACCCGAACCACAGCGCGAACAGATGCGTCAGATAGGTTCCATAGGAATACTTCGCGAGTTCGTGCGCCGCACCGCGCACCCAGCTGTGGCGCAGCTCCTGGAAGTGAGGCAGGGCTAGGCCCGCCAGCAGGCACAGCACCCAGCCGTGCTCGTAGGGCTGTGAGAACGCGTACGCCGCCCACAGCGCCCCCAAAAACACTGGCCACGCCCAGGACGGCCAGCTCCGCCGCGTGGTGCCCGTGAGGTAAAACGCGATGATCCCGGGCAGGAACGACGGCACGAACTGTCCGAGGTCGAGCCGATCGCTGATGCGCGGTTGTACGAGCGCGAGCCCCACTGCGACCACCCATAGCCCGAGCAACGGTCGCACCGATGTCGCGCGCCGGGCGAACAGAAACAGCGACGGGAGCAGCACGTACATCTGCATTTCGAGCGGCAAGCTCCACAGCTGTCCGACGATGGACGGCGTGAACGTCAGATTCTGCAGCAGCAAGAGATTGGAAAGCAGCCCCCCCAGCCCCAGGTCGACGTAGTGGATGCTCCAGACGCCAACGTTGGCAGCCGGAATCTTGAAGGCGAAGACCACGAGGACGAGCAGGATGCTGAGGGGGAAGATTCGGAAGCAGCGCCGCACGAGGAAGTGGCCGAACACGTCTCGCCATCGCTCACCTCGGTATCGCCGCGCCAGCGATTGCATCAGCACGAGACTGGTGTGGACGAAGAAGAGCAGCACGGCGAACCGCCCCATGCGCAGCAGCGGGCTGCCCGGGGGAATCACGCCGAGGAATCCCAGGATATGCACGGAGAGGACGGCGAGCAGCGCGATCGCCCGCAACAGGTCGAGATTCGCCGAATCGCGGGCGCGTCGCATTTGAGCGCCCGACGTGCGAACGGCGGGCGCTGCGATACGCCGCGGCGCTTCTCTAACTTGTTCAGTTCGTGCAGTCACCGCTCCCCCTCCACTGACGTGCCGCTGTGGTTTAGCGAGTTCCGTGCCAAGGGGTTAGCGGCGGGCACCGGTTCGTCACCTGAGGCGTCTCCACCGAAGCGACGGCGCCACACCGACCGGCGCGCCGCGGTGCGCGGAACCGGTTTGCTCGCACGGTGGTTTCATATGGTTGCAACACAACGAGACGGTACATATGGCTACGAGGACTGATCGCCGCGCGCCGAGGCGAGCTGGGCGCGCCTGCAAACATCCGGTGCGGTACGAAACGGACTGGTTGGGTCGAACCTACGCGGGATGTCCGGTCTGCGGACGCTGGCAGCTCCAAAAAACCGAGGTAGCGCGGCCCGACGGCAAGCGACTCGCCGCCTGATGCGAGAGAGCACCCCCGCCGATTGCTTTCATGGGGTTATCGACTAGCATAAGGGACACACTGCTGGGGAGGCCCGATGAAGAGGGCGGCGGCAGTAGGGACGTTGTGCTTCGTAGTGGCGCTGGCGGCATGCGGTGCAGCGCGCATCGTCGTCACCGTTGACGTGCTGAGCTTCCTTCGGTCGCAGGGGCTCGACGCGTTCTCCTTCGGCATCCGCGGCGGCGTGCCCCAGACGGACCTCACGGCGGCACGGCTGTTCTCAATCCCAGCGCGGTTCGGGCCGGGCCGGGTGGACTCCGTTCAGGTGACGGCCGGCGCGATCCTCGAGAACACCCAGGGCGGCGGGACCGTCACCCTCGATGTCTTCTTCGCAAAGGACGAGGCCGGCCTCTTCATCGGCCAGCCGTACGTCAGTGCCCACGCCACCGTGTCGGGCGTGCAGACAGATACCTTGCTGCCACCGACGACGCGGTCGGTAAACGACACCGTCTTCAGTACACCCGACGTGTGGGTGGGGGTGCGCGCCCGCTTCGCGACCGATCCCGGCCCGGATCTGGTCGGCCGGCTAGCGGTGACCGTGCTGCAGCTGCGGGTCGTAATGCACGACCAAGGCTTCTGAGCTATTCTCCATACGGTATCCAGATGTTCTTGACCTGAGTCGCCTGTCTCAGGAATTCCCGCCCTTCGCCTTGCTCGCTGTCGCGCCAGTCTCTCGCTTCCCACTCGGCCCACGTGCGCTTCATGTTGCCGGCCGAGGCGCCTTCGACTAGGGCGGCCCCGGCCTGACTTCCGAAGTACCACACCGCGTCCACATCAGCGTGGTCGGCGAGCACCTTGGCGAGCGCGTCCTTCGAGCCCGTCACGATGTTGACCACGCCGTTCGGCACGTCGGAGGCTTCGAGCACGGTGTAGAGCTCGGCCGCGGCGAGCGGGTGGGCTTCCGACGGGATCGCGATCACCGTGTTGCCCGTCGCGATGGCCGGCGCCACGAGCGAGACGCAGCCGAGCAGCGGGTACTCCTCCGGGCAGGCGAGCCCCATCACCCCGATCGGCTCGTGCATGGCGAGCGTCACGCCGCGGATCGGCACCTGGTGGACCGCGCCGTCGTACTTGTCCGCCCAGGCCGCGTAGGTGAATAACCGCGACAGCGTGGCGTCCAGCTCGCGCCGGGCGTCGGCGGCGTTGCCACCCGTCAGGGCTTCGATGTGGCCCGCGAACTCGTCCGCGCGAACCGCGAGGTTCTCGGCGATGTAGTACAGGATCTGGCCGCGCGTGTGACCGCTTGTCTGCGCCCATCCGGCGGCCGCGTGCGCCGCTTCGACCGCGTCGCGGATGTCCTTGCGATTCCCGTCGCCCACTTGGCCGAGGCGGCGACCATCCCCGCCGATGATCTGACGGGCGTAGGGCGCGTCGGGCCGAACCTGCTTGCCGCCGATGAAAAACTTGTAGGTCCGATCAATGGCCGGGAGCGTCGCCGAACGCGGAACGCGGAAGTCGGAACGCGGAACAGGTGCGCGCCCTTTGTTCCGCGTTCCGCGTTCCGCCTTCCGCGTTTCCCGTTCGGGCTTCAAGTACTCCCACATCCCCTCCCGTCCGCCCTCGCGCCCGAATCCGGACTCGCGGTACCCGCCGAACCCGGAGGCGGCGTCGAACAGGTTCGTGCAGTTGATCCACACGACGCCCGCTTTGATCTTCGGCGCGACGTCGAGCGCGAGGTTGATGTTCTCCGTCCAGAGGCTGGCCGCCAGGCCGTAGGGAGTGTTGTTGGCGAGCTCGACCGCCTCGGCGGGGGTACGGAACGTCATCGCGACGAGCACCGGGCCGAAGATCTCGACCTGGGCGATCGTGGCGGCGGGCGCGACATTCGTGAACAAGGTGGGCGGGTAGAAGTACCCCTCCGTGGGACACGCCCACGACGGTTGCCACATGGTGGCGCCTTCGGCGACGCCGGTGCTCACGAGCTTGCGGATGCGCTCGAGCTGCACCGGCGCCACGATCGCCCCCATGTCGATCGCCTTGTCGAGCGGCGGGCCGACCCGCAGCTTCTCCATCCGCGCGCGCAGCTTCGTGACCAGCCGCTCGGCGATGCCTTCGTGCGCCAGCAGCCGCGACCCCGCGCAACACACCTGCCCCTGGTTGAACCAGATCGCGTCCACCACGCCCTCGACGACGCTGTCCAGATCGGCGTCGTCGAATACGAGAAACGGACTCTTGCCGCCGAGCTCGAGCGACAGCTTCTTGCCTGACCCGGCGGTCGCCTGGCGGATGATGCGTCCGACCTCGGTCGAGCCGGTGAAAGCGATTTTGTCGACGTCGCCGTGCGCGACCAGCAGCCCGCCGGTACGGCCGTCGCCCGTGACGACGTTCAGCACGCCGGGCGGGAGTCCCGCCTGGTGCGCGATCTCGGCCAGACACAGCGCCGTGAGCGGCGTGAACTCTGCTGGCTTGAGCACCACGGTGTTCCCGGCCGCGAGCGCCGGCGCGATCTTCCAGGCGAGCATCAGCAGCGGGAAGTTCCAGGGGATGATCTGCCCCACGACGCCCACGGGGACGTGGCCCGCGAACTCCGACTCGAGGAGCTGCGCCCACCCCGCATGATGGTAGAAATGCCGGGCGACGAGCGGGATGTCGAGATCACGGGTCTCGCGGATCGACTTGCCGTTGTCGAGGCTTTCGAGCACGGCGAGCAGCCGCGCGTGCTGTTGCACGGCCCGCGCCACGGCGTAAAGATGCCGCGCCCGGGCATGCCCGGAGAGCGACGACCACGAGCCCAGTGCCTGGCGCGCCGCGGCTACCGCGGCATCCACGTCCGCCGGGCCGGCTTGGGTGACCCGTGCGAGCCGGGCCGCGGTCGCGGGGTTGGTCACGTCGAACAGCTCGCCGCCCTTGCCGTTCGTCCAGCCCCCCCCGATGAACAGACCGAATTCGCCGCCGTGCCGCGCGACCCATTCGAGCGCCTGCTTGTCGCTCTCGGGTGCGGGCCCGTAGGCCATCGTCTCGAAAACCTCGGAGACGGTCGTCATACCATGGGATGGCGATGCGCCGCCGAATACCGTCCGGTCACGAAATGCTCGAGCTGCCGCTCGATGTCGGTGAGCAGGCTCGACGCGCCGAGTCGAAAACGATCCGCCTTGAGCCAGCGGTCGCCCAGCTCCTCCTTCATCAGGATGAGCCACTGCAGGGCGGTCTTGGCGCTCCGAATGCCGCCGGCCGGCTTGAAGCCGACGGCGTGACCGGTGCGCTCGTGGTAGTCGCGGATCATCCGGGTCATGACGACGCCGACCGGCAGGGTCGCGTTCACCGCCTCCTTGCCGGTGGACGTCTTGATGAAATCGGCGCCGGCCATCATCGCCACCTGGCTCGCGCGGGCCACGTTCGCGAGCGTCGCCAGGTCTCCAGTGCCGAGGATCACCTTCATGTGTGTGGTGCCGCACGCCGCGCGAAAGGCGCGCACTTCGTCGTACAGTGCGTCCCAGTCGCCTGCCAGCGCGTGGGCGCGCGTGATCACCACGTCGATCTCGCTCGCCCCCGCCGCGATCGAGGCCTCGATCTCCGCGATCCGCTGGGGCAGGGGGTTGAGCCCGGCCGGAAAGCCGGTCGACACGGCCGCGACCGGGATCCCCGAGTCCTGCAGGGCTTGGACGGCGACCGGCACGAAGGCGTGGTACACGCACACCGCACCGACCCTGATTCCCAGGTCGGCGGCGCCGAGCGCCTCGAGCAGGTCCCGGCGCACCGGCTGCTTCGCCTTGGCGCACAGGCGCAGCACGTTGGTCGGGGTGTCGTCACCCTGCAGCGTGGTCAAATCGATGCACGTGATCGCCCGCAGCAGCCAGGCGGCTTGCCACTCGCGCTTGACGGTGCGGCGGGTGGGGATGGTGGCGGCGCGGCGCTCGACCGCGCTGCGGTTGACGCGCAACGCGCGCACCAGGTCGAGGTCGAGGGGCGTGCCGGGGTTGCGGTCCTCGCGCGGGTGGACCCGCAGCGTCCGCTCGACCGGGCGCGCCGGGAGGCTGGGCGTCCGGGGCTCGGCCGCTACTTCGTATCTCCGTTTGGTTTCCATGCGCCAACCAATCTAAGACGTTGGCGTGAGAGCGACATGCGGCGAGGGGACCCCGATTCTGCTAGATTCTCTATCCGTCTACGCGTCTACGCGTCTACGCGTCTACGCGTCTACCCGTCTACCCGTCTAGTCTTTGGGCGCCCGTAGCTCAGGTGGATAGAGCAGCAGCCTTCTAAGCTGTTGGTCGGAGGTTCGAATCCTCCCGGGCGCATCCCGCGGCGCGACCTAGCGGCCCGCCGCACCTCCCCACGCCCCTCCGGTGGGCGCCTCCAGCCGGTCGAGCGCGAACCGCAACCGGAACAGGGCCGCGTCCAAGTCCCGCCGGTGCTCGTCGTCGAGCTCGCGCGCGTCCGCGACCTCCGCGATCAGCTGCAACGCGTTGCGGATGTGCTCCGCCGCCGATTCTTGCCCCCGCCGCTCCTGTCCCCCCCGCCGCCCCGTGGCGCGGCGCTCGGCGTGCTGGCGTCGCTCCCCAACCCCCGAGCGCCGCTCGACGGTGACCAGCTTGAGCGTGCGGCGCCGGTCGCCGTTGCGCCGCTCCGCGCCGCTGCGGCGATCCGCGGGGGCGCGCCGGTCGGCGGGCGGGGACTCGTTGCCGTGGGAGAAGCGCACCCTGGAATCTGCCTCCGCGTTGCGTTCTCGGCCAGCGGGTGGCGCGACAACTCTTGACAACCCTCCCGGCCAGCAGTAGCTCCGTCCTGAAGCCAACAGTACGGCGGCTCGCCGAGCGGCCGTCATATGTGCCTCAGCAAAAGCCTGATGCGCGTATCGCTCATTGCCATCCGGACCCACGGTCGGACGCGTTTCGTCCACCGTGCGGTCGTGCTGTGTCCGCCTTCCCCCTGCCGTTCCAATGCCTCCCCATGTTGGTCGGCCTCCACCGGACGATGCTCATGAGCCATGTCACTCTCGCGATCGCCTTGGGCCTGGCCCTCTCGACCGAGCTCGCCGCCGCCCAGGGTGGGCGCGTCGAGGGCCGCGTTACCGCGGCCGCGACCGGCGCCCCCATTCCGAGTGCCGAAGTATCGGTCGTCGGGACCAACCTCGGCACGCGTACTGACCCGGATGGGCGGTTCGCACTGCTCAACGTTCCGGCTGGCCCGCACGACCTCCGCATCCTCGCGATCGGCTACAAGCTGGGGACGCTACGCCTCGTCGTGCGATCCGACACCGTGAACAGCGCGGATGCGCAGCTCACGCCGAGCGTGCTGGAGCTCGATGCCGTCGTCGTCACGGGCACGGCCGGGGTGGCGCGGGTGCGCGAAGTCGGCAACAGCATCGCGAAGGTCAACCTGGCCGAGGTCAAGGATCCGCCGGCCAACATGGATCAGCTGCTCCAAGCGCGTGCTCCGGGCCTGAGCGTGATGCAGACCAGCGGAATGGCGGGTGAGGGTGCGCAGATCCGGCTGCGCGGCGCGGTCAGCGTGACCCAGAGCAACCAGCCGATCGTCTACGTGGACGGCATCCGCGTGCGGAGCGAGGGGTATCGCCGCAACCGACCACCGTTCGATGACTCGAACGGGTTCCGCGGCGCCAACTATCAGGCGAGCCCGCTGAACGACATCAGCCCCGCGGACGTGGACCACATCGAGATCATCAAGGGCTCCGCGGCGAGCACGCTGTACGGCACCGAGGCCGCGGCGGGCGTCATTCAGATTTTCACCAAACACGGCACCAGCGGTGCGCCCCGCTGGTCGTTCGAGACCGGGCAGGGATTCGCCCAGCTGCGCCCGTTCGGCACGGACTCGGTTCCCTATCTCAATCTCCGGCCCGCGGGGGCCGTGAACGGGCAGTGTCACGAGACCCCCGTCGCGGGGTGCTCCTGGATCCGCAACGCCTACCGCTCGCACTACGCCGGCTCCGTGTCGGGGGGACTGAGCGGGGGAGCGGGATTCAAGTACTACCTCTCCGGCACGTGGGAGGACAACGACGGCGTGTTGCCGCTCGACAACGAGCAGAAGCTCGTCACCCGGGCAAACTTTGGTTTCAACCTGTTCGACAACGTCCGGGTGGACTGGAATACGATGTACGGAAAGACCGACCTGTCGAACACGCCGGCGGGCAACAACGCCCACGGGCTGGTGCTCAACGTGTATCGGGCCGAGCGCAACTACCGCAACTCGAGCGACCCGAGGGTGATCGACTCGCTGCTCAACCAGACGATCACCACCGGCATCGAGCGGCTCGTCACCGGCGGCACGGTGACCTACACCCCATGGTCGTGGTTCTCGCACCGGGTCACCATCGGCTATGACCTGGCGCAGCAGGAGAACCGCAACCTCCGACCCTTCGGCTTCGTCGCCGCGCCCCAGGGCATCTTGAACGACGAGCAGGTGCGCTACTCGATCCTGACGGCGGACTACGCCGGGAACCTGGACTTCCGGCTGTCGCCGCAGTTGGCCTCGACCTTCTCGTTCGGCGGCCAGAGCATCACGTCGCAGGAAGTGCGCACCACCGCCTATGGCGAGGGGTTCCCGGGTCCGGGGCTGCCGGTCGTGTCCAACGCGGCGCTGTTCGTGGCCAGCGAAGCGCGCCTGCGCGTCCTGAACGCCGGGTTCTTCTTTCAGGATGTCCTCAAGTTCCGGGATCGCTATTTCCTCACCGGTGGCGTGCGCTTCGACGGCAACACGGCGTTCGGAAGGTCGCTCGGCCTCCAGGCGTATCCCAAAGTCAGCGGGTCCTATGTCCTCTCGGAGGAGCCGTTCTGGCCGGCGCACCTGGGCGAGGTGAAGCTGCGAGGCGCGCTCGGGTGGTCGGGCCGGGCCCCCGGCGCGTTCGACGCCGTCCGCAGCTGGAGGGCTGTCACGTCGAGCGGGCAATCCGGCTTCGAGCCGGGGAGCGTCGGCGACACCCTCATCGGCCCCGAGCGCACCCGCGAAGCGGAGTTAGGCCTGGACGCGGCGTTGCTCAACAACCGTCTGACCATTGAGGCTACCTGGTATCACCGGCTCACGACCGACGCCCTGTACTCGGTTCGGCAGATCCCCTCGCTCGGCTTCCCCCAAAGCCAGACGGCGAACGTCGGCAGCATGTCGAACACCGGCATCGAGCTTTCCGTGAACGGCACCCTGCTCAACAAGCCCGCCTGGGGACTCGAGCTGGGCGGGAGCGTCTATACCAATCACGGCCTCGTGCGTGACCTCGGCCGTACGGCCCTGGGTCCCACGGTCCCGTTCGCGGCGGGTGGCGGCTGGGTGGAGGTGGGCTTCCCGCCCATGGTGGCGCGCGGCATCATCATCAACAACCCTGACGAGATCGCCGCGCCGGACACCGTGTGCCGCTCCTCGTGCACCGCCGACGGCTTCCACATCTTCGGCCCCCAGCAGCCCACGCTCATCCTGGGCCAATCCCTGACGCTGCGGTTGCCGAAGGGGATCACGGTCTCGGCGCGGGGCGAATACCAGGGTGGGGCGTGGATTCAGGACGGCGCGTCCTTCAACGCGCTGTCGCGTTCCGTTCGCTGGCCGACCTGCACCCGGGCGTACGCGGTGGCGTACACGCGGGCCAACGGAGCGCTCGATCCGACCAAGGTCTCGCTCCTCACCGCCCGGGAGCGCAAGGAATGCCTGCCCCTCAACACCAACCTGGATACGTTCTGGTTCCCCCAGGACTTCTGGAAGCTGCGCGACGTGACGGTGACGATTCCCGTGGGCTGGGCGATCCGCCGGGCGAGCTCGGCTACACTGAGCATCACGGCGCAGAACTACTTGAAATGGATCAACCAGAACCTGCGGCTGTTCGATCCGGAGATGGTGGGCCGCGACGCCCTCGACTCGCAAAACCGGGACATCGCCGAGCACATCCCGCCGCCCGCAGTGATCACCCTCAACCTCCATGTGACGTTTTGAGGAAGGAGCGAGCCATGCGTACCTGTGCGGCAGCGGTGGCGGCGCTTCTCCTCGCGGGGTGCGACACCGCCGTCACGAACCCGGGGCTCACCCCCGACCAGGAGCTCGACCAGCCCGCGGCCTGGCCCGCCGTCGTGGTCGGTGCGCGCCGCTCCCTGTCCGACGCCATCGGCTCGAGCGCCGGACCGGTCAGTCAACTGCTCTACTGGGGTGCGGCCATGACCTTCGAGATCAACCCGGCCGGTTCCACGGGCAGTTACGGCATCCCGACCGACGTGCAGGCGGGGCTCCCCACCGACGCGACCATGAACGGCGATTGGACGCAATCGAACGTGGCCCGGTACACCGCTGAGGCCGCGGTGGCCCGCTTCCGCCGCGTCATGCCCGATACCATGTTCCCGAAGTCGCCGCTCGTGGCGCAGGCGTACCTCTATGCCGGTTTTGCGAACCGGCTGCTCGGTGAGAACTTCTGCCAGTCGGTCATTCCCGTTGAGGTGCCCGACCCCACGCACTACGTGCTGGCGCCGGGGAGCCTGGGCTCCCACACGCTCTATTTCTTGCGCGCCGATACGGCGTTCACGAACGCGATTGCCGTCTTCACGGCGACGGGGAAGACGGACACCCTGACGGTCAACTTCATCCTCGCTGCGCGGGCTGGACGGGCCTCGGTGCGCGCTGACCTCGCCTCCTATGGCCTTGGGCCCTGGTCCGACGCGACCGCGGACGCCGCGCTGGTCCCGAGCGCGTTCGTCTTCCAGGCGCCGTACTCTGCGGCATCACCGGATCAGTACAACTACCTGTACTGGGCGCGGGCCAACCAGTCCTTCCGTGCGCACACCGAGTGGGGGACCTTCTACGAGGATTACTATCGCCGGACGAGGGATCTTCGGGTCAAGTGGGACACGACGACCAAGTCGGACACCCTCGGGGACGCGGCCGTCGCGAAGTTCGGCGGGCGGGTGCCGTTCTGGCCCGAGGCGAAATACACGGCCACCTCGGCGCCGGTACGGCTCTCGAGCGGCTGGGAGATGCGCCTGATCGCGGCGGAGGCGGCGCTCGTGAGCGGTGACGCCGCGACGGCCGTCGACAGCTTGAACCGGCGCCGGGCGAACCTGACCCTCCCGCTGTATGACCGGACCGTCTCCGTGGACTCGGCGTGGTCGCTCCTGAAGCTGGAGCGCGCCCTCGAGCTCTGGCTCGAGGCCCGGCGCCTCGGGGACCTGCGCCGCTGGGTCGCCAGCAACACTCCCGGCGCCTACGTGGATGGCACGTATCGCGCGGCGCACCCGGGTACCTTGTCGCCGACCCCGATCGAGACCATGACGGCACCGGTGGCGCGCGCGCTGTGCTTCCCCGTCGGCCGCAACGAGCGCGAGACGAACCCCAACGTGCCGTGAGAGTCGCGCTTGGGTCCTGCTCCATCGCGCTCGCCGTGGCGTGCTACCGTTATGTGCCTGCGAGCCTCGATGTCGTGCCGTCAGGGAGCGCGGTACGGGCGACGCTGTCCACGGAGGCGCAGTTCGCCCTGCGCGACAGCCTGGGGCTCGGGCGGCAGACCGTGCAGGGCACCCTCGTCGAGCGGGACGGCGACCGCCTGCTGCTCGCCGTGCGCACCGACGCCGCCGACTGGCGTGCCGGCGCGCCGGCGTTGTACCAGCGGATTGCCGTCACTCCGCGTGACGTCCTCCAGGTGGAAGTGAAGCGCCTGCAACGGGGCCGGACCGCGGGCCTCTTCGCCGTGCTGGCCGCCGCGGCGACCCTCAGCGTGATCGAGCTGATCCGGCGAGGCAACCCCGGCACACCGTCGGGCGGCGGCGGCCCGCCGGAGTAAGCGCGTCAGCGCCCGCCTCCAGGAGGTGGCCCGTGAGATCAGATCGCGTCCTTCCGCTGCTCGCCGCGTGCTGGGTCACGCTGCCGCTCGCCGCCCAGCAGACCGGGACCGTCGCGGGGAGCGTCGCGGCCGCGTCGGGGACGCCGCTCGCCGGCGCCAGCGTCGTGATCGTCGGAACCGCCCGCAGCGTCCTCACCAACGACAAGGGGCAGTACCGTCTGAGCGTCCCCGCCGGGGCGCACACCGTGCGCGCGCGGCTCATCGGGTACGAGGCCGCCGAGCAGCGGGTCAGCGTGGCCGCGGGACAGACCGTCACGGCCGACTTCAAGCTCGCCGCGACGCCCCTGGCCTTGAACGAGGTGGTCGTGGTCGGCGCGCGCACGTCGCGGACCACCACGGAGACGCCGGTCCCCGTGGACGTGATCTCGGCGCAGGAGATCGCCGACAACGGCCAGACCGAGGTCAACCAGATCCTCGGTACCCTGGCGCCGTCGTTCAACGCGTCGCACCAGACCATCGCCGATGGGTCGGACCACATCAACCCGGCGAGCCTGCGTGGCCTCGGCCCCGATCAGGTGCTGGTGCTCGTGAACGGCAAGCGACGGCACCCGGCCGCGCTGGTGCACGTCAACGGTACGTTCGGCCGGGGCACCGTGGGGGTGGACCTCAACGCGATCCCCGCGGCCGCGATCGAGCGGATCGAGGTGCTGCGGGACGGTGCCGCGGCCCAGTACGGCTCCGATGCCATCGCGGGCGTAATCAACATCGTGCTCAAGCGGCAAACCGTGCGCCTCGAGGCCAGTTCCACGGTCGGCACCACGCCGGGCGGCGGCGGCTTCTGGGACATGGCCGATCACCATGACGGCGACCAGGTCAAGGCCGATGCCAATTACGGCTTCGCGGTCGGGGACCGCGGCTTCTTCAACGTCACGGCCGAGTATCTCGACCGTGGTGCCACCAACCGCGCCGCGCCCTGGTCGGGGGACATCTTTCCCGGCGTGACCGGCACTGCCGCGACCGATGCCGAGCTCGCGGCCCGCGGCCTCACCCGTCGAGACTTCACCATGCAGGTTGGTCAGGCCGCGGCGACTTTCGGCACCGCGTTTTTCAATACCATGGTGCCGCTCGGCGAGAACGGGGACTTTTACAGCTTCGGCGGCTTCTCGTCGCGCGACGGCCGGGCGGGTGCCGTCTTTCGATTGCCGAACCAGGCGACCCAGGTCGCGCCGCAGATCTTCCCCAACGGCTTCCTCCCGTTCATCAACACGGGGATCGTGGACGGCTCGCTCACCGCGGGCGTGCGCGGCACCTCGCATGGCTGGGACATCGACTTCAGCCTCACCCACGGTCGCAACGACTTCCACTTCATCATAGACAACACAGTCAACGCGTCGCTGCTGGGGAGCCCGACGACATTCGACGCCGGTCGCCTGGCCTTCGCCCAGTCGATCGGGAACCTCGACCTCGTGCGCCCGCTCGAGATCCGCGGCCTCAAGACGGTCTCGTTCGTGGCCGGCGGCGAGTTCCGGCTCGAGACTTATAGGATCGAGGCCGGCGACGCCGCCTCGTGGCAGCTCGGCAACGGCGGAACGCGGAAGGGGATCGACTACGACACCACCGCGTCGGGGGCACCCAAGGCGGCCGGCTCGCAGGGTTTCCCCGGCTTCCAGCCAGCCAACCAGGTGGACCGCTCCCGCACCAGCCTCAGTGTGTACGGCGGGCTCGAAAGCCAGCTCACCGAGCGGCTGCTGCTGGATGTGGGGGGCCGCTACGAGAACTACAGCGACTTCGGCAGCACCGTCATCGGCAAGCTCGCCGGCCGCTACGAGATCGCGCCCCGCGTCGCGCTCCGGGCCGCCGTGAGCTCGGGCTTCCGGGCCCCCTCGCTCCAGCAGGTGTGGTTCAACAACGTCAGCACGCAGTTCGTCCCGGTCGGCGCCACCCTCGAGCCGCGCAACGTCCTCACCAGCACGAACCAGAGTCGGGTGACGAAGGCGTTCGGGATTCCCGACCTCACCGAGGAGACGTCCGTCAACGTGAGCGCGGGTGTCACTGCCCGGCCCATGAGCAACCTATCGCTCACCGTCGACGCGTATCGGATCACGATTGACGGGCGCATCGTGATCACGAGTCAGTTCGCGAGCAACGATCCGACAATCGGCGCGCGCGTGGCGGAGATCCTCCTCCCGTTCCAGAGCGCAGGTGTGACCGGCGCGCAGTTCTTCGCCAATGCCGTGGACACGAAGACGACCGGGCTCGACGTCGTGGCGGCGTACGCGCGCGGCATGGGGAGCGGCACGCTGACCGTGACGGGTTCCGCGAGCCTCACGAAGACCGAGGTGGAGCGCGTCAACATCCCCCAGGCGATGGCAAACATCTTCGCGGGCGGTAACCTCGACTCGGTGCGCGCCAAACTGCTCAACCGGGAAGACCAGAACCGACTGGAGGACGCGCTGCCGCACCAGAAGGCCTCACTCGGCGCCCGCTACGTGCTGGGACGCTTCGGCGGGCTCGCCCGGGCGACGTACTACGGGGCGATCCGGTACCTGAACCCCCTCTCCTCCACCAACGACGAGCGGTTCGGGGCGAAGACGCTGCTCGATCTCGACCTATCGTATGCGCTCCGCGACGGTGTCCGCCTGGCGGTCGGCGGCAACAACGTGTTCAACACGTACCCAGACCCCCAGGTGAAGGCGGCGAACATCAGTTCCGGCCGCTTCATCTACAGCCGTCGCGTCACGCAGTTCGGGATGAACGGCGGGTTCTACTATGCGCGACTCCAACTGACGTTGTGACCCCCGGGGTGGGGAGGAGGGGGCGGGCCGTATGTGTATGCGGCAGACCCCCTTGACTCATGTCCGCCGCACGGGTTAGGATTCCTGTCTGCGTACGAAGTTTTTTCGTTCGCGGGCTCTTTGAGAACTGATGGTCGAGCGTGTGGAGTGCGGCCCCGATACGAGCGCACACGCGGTCAGACGCGTGGCGCCATGGGGTTTCAACTCTGACGTGATTCGGACGACAGGATTACAGTCGTTCGGTTCGAGCTGTTCGAATTCTTCAATCATTGGAGAGTTTGATCCTGGCTCAGGACGAACGCTGGCGGCGTGCCTAACACATGCAAGTCGTACGGGACGGAGGGGCAACTCTTCGTTCAGTGGCAGACGGGTGCGTAACACGTGAGCAACCTGACCGACGGTGGGGGACAGCCAGCCCAACGGCTGGTTAATACCGCATACGTTCACTCGGGGGCATCCCTGGGTGAGGAAAGCAGCCGCAAGGTTGCGCCGACGGGGGGGCTCGCGGCCTATCAGCTAGTTGGCGGGGTAATGGCCCACCAAGGCGACGACGGGTAGCTGGTCTGAGAGGATGGCCAGCCACATTGGGACTGAGACACGG
>WNGO01001204.1_pt1 | contig 16596 bp, 13 predicted proteins | sample 5400511 | NCBI WGS metagenome assembly WNGO01 (sample SAMN13153380, study PRJNA577476) | soil metagenome | isolation source: 20 cm soil or saprolite under Garry oak tree replicate 2 | place: USA:California | collected 2016-06-15 | reverse complement strand
CTGAGAAGAACGTCAGATCAGGAGAATTCCAGTAGCCCGTCATGAACGCGTCGAGGTCGTGACGATTCCAGGCGTCCTGCTGGGTAAGAAGGACATGCTCGACAGCGGCTCTGGGATTTTCGTCTGCGGCTTGAGCCGCAGAGGGAATCGAGAGAATTGAGCACACCATCGCGAAAAATGTGAGGATCGTCTTCAAGTGTCCTCCAGGTGGTGAATGCGTGCTACGTTAATGCGATTCCTCTGTCGCTGGAGCGGTATCCGGCGTATCGACTTTTTGTGCTGCGCGCGACGCGATCGGCGAGGGCTGGAAATCGCCGACGTCCTTGCCGTTCATCGCAACCGTCATGAAGTTTGCCCAGATGGGCAGGGCGGCATGCGCGCCGGTCTCTTTTGCCCCGAGCGATTTCTTTTCGTCGAAGCCGACCCATACTCCGCACGTCATAGTTGGCGTGAATCCCACGAACCAGGCATCGGTGAAATCGTTCGTCGTGCCGGTCTTGCCGGCGACAGGAAACGGCAGCTTCGCCGCGGCAATACCGGTGCCGTGCAGCACGACTTCGCGCAACATCGAGGTCATGATGCGGGCCGTGCGTTCGCTGATCACGTCTTTGACCTCAGGGAAATCCTCTTCCAGCACGCGCCCTTCGTAGTCGGTAACACGCGTGATGTAGCGCGGGCTGACCCGCACTCCATCATTCGGAAAAACACTGTAGGCGGAAGCCTGCTCCAGCAGCGTGATCTCCGCGGATCCCAGCGCGACCGGCAAGTATGGAGGCAACTTTGAGGTGACACCGAAGCGTTCGGCGTAATCGATCACGCTCTTGATGCCAACCTTGTTGGCAAGCTTCAGCGCCGGAATGTTGCGCGATTGGGCCAGCGCACGCCGCAGCGTGATGATGCCCTCGAACTTTTCGTCATAGTTGTGCGGAGTGTAAGGGCCGGAAGGCGTATCGAAGCTTATCGGCTCGTCGAGGATGGTATCGTCCGGGCTGGCCCCGCCGTCGATCACGGTCGTGTAAACGTAAGGTTTGAACGAAGAGCCGACCTGGCGGAGAGCCTGCGTAGCGCGATCGAACTTCGACGTGTTGAAGTCACGTCCACCGACCATGGCTTTGATTCCGCCGGTGGCATTGTCGATCGCAATCAGGGCGGATTGCGCACCGGAATCTTGCTCGAGGCCGACTTTCGCAGCGCCGTTTGCACCGAGAGAAACAATTTTCACGTAGCAGACGTCATTGGTCTTCAGGATGTCGGCGAGCTTGTGCTTGGTCCAGGCGACATCAGCCTGCCCAAGAGCCGCGGTATAGCGGCCGAACTTCAACGTGGCGATTCCCGGACCGGCAGAGGTCACCAGCGCATGAACGTATCCGCCAACCTCGGGCTCGTCGTCCCAGTCGGGATGGGAATATTTCTTGATAACCTCGCCGTCGCCCACCACATTTTCCAGATGACCCTTCCAGCCGTGACGGCGCTCGTAGGCGGCGAGACCATCGAGGATGGCTTGGTTGGCGGCTTTCTGCAATTCGACATCGAGGGACGTGTAGACCTTCAACCCGCCTTCGTGGACCTGATCGGTGCCGAACTTGCCCTCCAGGTAACGGCGAATCTCTTCGACGAAGTACGGGGCCAGTGAGTTCGGGTCGTGCGCGAGCCGCAGCGTAAGCGGAGCGGAACGAGCGTCGTTAGCCTGCGCTGCCGTGATCTTGCCATCTTCGACCATGGCGTTGATCACGAGATTGCGCCGCCTCTGTGCGCGATCAGGATGGTTGATCGGCGAGTAGTAGCTTGGTCCTTTGGGAAGGCCCGCCAGCAGCGTGGCCTCGGGCAGCGTCAACTGCTTCGCAGGCTTGCTGAAGTAGAACTCCGACGCAGCTTCGAACCCGAACACTCCATGCCCGAGGGCAATCTGGTTCGCATACAGAGTGAAAATCTGCGGCTTGGTGAAGCGCCGTTCGATCTGGATCGCGAGCATCGCCTCCTGCACCTTGCGCTGCCAGTGGCGATCGGGGGAAAGGAAGAGGTTGCGCGCGAGCTGCATGGTCAGTGTGGACGCGCCCTGGACTTTGCCCCCGGACTCGATATCGCGGGAGGCGGCGCCGACGATGCGCCAGAAGTTGATGCCGGAGTGCTTGTAGAAATCCTTATCTTCAATCGAAACCAGCGCGTCTCGGAGCACCGGAGGGAAATCGTCGTACCCCACGACGACGCGCCGCTGCAGTGCGAATGAGCCGATGACTTTTTCGTGATCGTCGTAGAGCTCGGTAATCGAGCTGGGGCGATACGCTTCGAGCGCATCCACCTGGGGCAGGTCAGTGGTATAGACGAGCAGCAGGCCACCGGTTGCGCCGACCAGAATCGCGATCAGGATCAGCAGGCCGAACAGGACGCGGCCCACGAGCTTGCGCCCGCCGATTTCGACCTCGGGGAGGCTTTCGTAGAGAACCTTCATGGCGCGCTGAGGTCAGGATAGCACTTGGGGGAATCATGCACCGTGGACTTGGACGGGTGGGGCGGCGAGATGCCACCCCGACAGCCGGCAGGCTGCCGGCGCTACGGAGTTGGAACTGCTTCTTGTTCGACTGACGTATTATTCTGTGTAGCAGTTTCGCGCCTCAGGTAGATTGCGGAGCCCAGGTAGAGGATCGCGGCGAGGATCGCGAGCGACTTTAAGCCGAACCAGAGCGACGCCGACTCCAGAAGGCCACCGATCAGGGAACCGAAGAGGTTCGAACCCAACGCGCTGCCACGGAAGCCTGCGCGCGCGAAGCTTGAGACAAAGATGATCCCCGCGAAGAACACTGGGGTGCACAGAGCTAATGTGGCCACTACCGCGCGTAGAGACCACGATTCGAAGAACAGCTTCTGCATGGGAACGATGTACATCACCGCGAGAGCCAGGAAAAGCCCTGCATAGGCCGCCGTGAGCGGGATTCGCGGGAATGCGCCATACACCAGATTGGCTCCAACAATCAGGCAGAGTAATCCCGAGACGACAACGGCATTCACCACCCACGTTGTTCCAAAGAGAAGCGCCATCTTGCTGACGATCTGGGCTTCGAGCAGCATGAACCCCGCGCCCAACAACATGAAGTGAAAATCGAGGCGGGTGCCTTCCCCGCTGGTTTGGCGGAGGAACAATCCGAAGACCACCAGCACGGCGATCGACACCAGAATTACGATGATGGGGAGCCCGGGCTCGTGCTGATAGAAGTAGGGCCAATCATCCGTGGTGACACGAGCTGATTCCATGGGCATATTGCTGTGGGATGCGAGATAGGCGGCGAGCGCAGGATCGGCGGTGGCTTTGGCGAGGCGATCCGAGGATCCGGAGACGAAAAATCTGCCGGAACTGTCGTAGCCCCCGATGTCGGTCTGAAACTGGATTGGATCTTGACCGAATGTATCGCGCAGAAGCTTGAAGAGCCGGCCGGCAATCCAGGGGGTTTCGACCTGAAACTTCACAATGAACAAGCCGTCAGGCTTCAGTAGCCGTTTGGCGCGCTGTAGTGCCTCGAGCGTGTAGACATAATTGTCGATGCGGATGTTGGTGAAATGCGACGAGGTGGTGTGCGAATCGAGCAGAGAAAACACGATGAGATCAAACTGATCGTGGCTGTTTTCGATGTAGCTGCGAGCGTCGTCAAGGGTAACGTGGACGCGAGGCGACTGGTAGGGGTGTTCGAAGTGCAGTTCGCGTCCGAGTTTCAAGATCAGCGGATCGATTTCAATTGCCTCAACGCGTCCCGCACCGTTGCGAAGGGCGGCGGCGACATCATTGCCCATTCCTGATCCCAGTACCAGCACTGAAGCTGGAGCAGGATAGAAGCGGTAGGGCATGTTGTAGGCATTTCGGTCGAGGGGATGCGCGCGAAAAAACTGTGAATGGGAGTTGCTGAACTCAGGCGAGAGGTTGAGGATCTGCTGATACCACGAGCCGTTTGTATTGAGCATATAAGCCACGACCTCTCCCTTGCCATAGAGCGGCTGGAGCGAGAGCTTCTGGTAGGGCGACCAGTACGTTCTTGTGGTCAAGTCTTCGGGAATCGCCAGGAGACAGGCGCAAGTGAGGAAGACCGCAGAGAGTGCACCTCTGGCGCGCGCGCTGCGCCAGAAGGTCACAATGCACAAAACACCGACCACCCCGAACCATAGCCAAGGTGGCTCGTTCAGGAAGCAGAGCAGCGTGAATCCGGCAATTCCGGCGAGGCTCGCGAGGACATTTATGCTGTAAGCTGCGACGCCGTTGGGAGAGTTTTCGAGATACCAGCCGACCAGTTGTCCGAAGGGAATGAACGCCGTCGCAATCATGGCGAACAAGGGCACCACGAAACCCAGCGCCAGAAGCATTGTCGCCCAACTGGTGGGGATGGCAGGCACTCCCCATACATGGACTTCGACCGTCGCTCCGAGCAAAGCAGGGAGTGCTGCGATGGCGCGTCGCAACGGAGAAATCGGCGCTTTCAAAATGAGTGTAAGCAGCAGGAACGGCGTGATCATCGCCATAAGCCGCACGCGCCGGCGGCTGAGATAGCAGCCAAGGCCGAATCCGAGAAAGCACGCTACCAGCACGAAATTCTTGAAGTACGCAAAGATGCGGATCTCCGAAGAGACCCAGCGGATCATTAACATCTCCACGAATAGGCTGAGCAAACTGATCAGGATCAATTGACGGTAGCTGAATCCGCCAAGCTCCTGAATATCAACTTCCAGCCGACCGGGCGTGGCTGCGGCAGTTCGAAGGCGACGAAAGAGGCGATATACAACGAACACCGCTAGAGCAGAAATGAGTGGAAGGAAGGTGAGCGAGCTGAACGATTGTCCGATTGTCTCCATGGGATAGTCCGCCTCGATGACGATTCCGGTCGTCGGGCTGGCTGTAACGATATCAGAGTTGAATCGTGGAAAAGAACGCGCTGCAAATGCAACGATGAATCAGGCTGGGATCTTATTTCGATGGTCGGAATCTTCCGACAACCCGGAAGAATGGGCGAGTGGAAGGACCACCGTCAGCAGCGTGCCCCGCGGATCGGACTGGATCGTCATATAGCCGTCCAACTCGCGGACTCGTTCTCGCATTCCGGCGACGCCGACGCCAGTCTTGCCAGCGCCTTCGTGCAACTGGCGCAGGGTCTCGGGCGCCATGCCGTTTCCGTAATCCTGCACTTCAAGCCGAACCTGATTTCGCTCAAGAATCATGCGGATATCTGCTTTTGGGCTGGCCGAGTGGCGGTGGACGTTCGTCAGAGCCTCCTGCAGCGCGCGAAACAAAGCGATTTCAACATCACTGCTCAGCCGGCCGAGGTCAGGGGGCAGGCTAAGGTCGACGGCGACGCCGCTGCGCTGGGCGAATCCTTCGACGAACCAGCGGGCGGCGGAGCCGAAGCCGGCTTCATCGAGCAACGGCGGATGAAGTAGGTGAGACACGGTTCGAGTTTCGGTGATGCACCGGTCCACGATCCCGGAGGCCTCTGATATCAGGCTGGATTGATCGCCGTCGGACATCGAAATGAGGCCGAGCTGCATCTTGAGCGCCGCCAGGTATTGACCGAGGCTGTCATGTAAGCCGCGCGCGATGCGGCGGCGCTCGTCGTCCTGCAGGCTCAAGATGCGTCCGCTGAGACTTCTCGCGGCATTCTCGGCGCGCTTGCGGTCGGTGATATCAGTGTTGATCTCCATCCATCCGACGGGCGCGCCGGATTCGTTGCGCAACGTGGTCCAGCGGCTGGCGACAGTAATGCGCCTCCCGTCGCGTGTGGTGTGCAGGAGTTCGCCCTCCCAGACTTCGTGTTGTTCGATTTCCGCGAGCGGAATGGGATACGAAGTGAGCAGCAGTTCCGCTGGATCCCGGCCGAGCGCCTCGCTGGCAGTCCAGCCGTAAAGCCTTTCGGCCCCCTTGTTCCAGTAGGAGATCGCGTCTCCCGCGGTCTTGGTCTTTATAAAAATCGCATCGTTCGCCAGATCGAGCAGCGTGGCTTTCTCGATGACTTCAGCGGTCCGTTTCTGCAGGTCGGCGGTTCGCTCGCGCACCCGCTGCTCGAGTTCCTCCTGGGCCCGCAGCAGATCTTGCTCGGCCTGCTCTCGCTTGGCGATGCTTCGGCGTGTCGACTCGCCGAGAGAAATAATCACTGCCGAGAAGACTAAGAAACCGATGAGTCCGGAAATCTCCGGTACGGCCTTTCCATTGAGTTGATGAATCGGGGGAAGAAACCAGTACCAGACTCCGGCAGCCCCAATGATGGCCGTTACGATGGAAGGCCCCAGGCCGCAATACCAGGCTGAGAAAACTACAGCCAACCATGCGGTGTGATACGGATTGCGCTCACCCAGGAATGGGCTGAGGAAATCCCTCAGCAGCAGTGAACCCACACCGGCAATGATTCCAAGAATGTAGCGGACCACGAGGGACGCAGTCGGGGAAAGAGTGGATAGTAGCGCGGATTTGGCAGGTTTTGCTTTCACCGTAAAATCCTTTGCGCAATCTACACCGGCGTCTACTTCAAAAACGTGTTCCGCGGAATGGCTGGAGGAAGTACCCCGTATCCCCTATCACTAGGATATACGCTCGTGGAACGAAAGTGAATCCGCTTGGTATTAAAACCGTCAGTCGCTCTGCCTTGTTCAGCGGGCGCGAAGGAGCAGGACGGGGACGCTGATGCGGTGCTGGACGCGGGTTGCCGTGGTGCCCAGGAAGAGGTCGCCCAGAAAGCGATGCCCGTGGGTGCTCATCGCGACCAGGTCGCAACCTTTGTTCTCGACCCATTTGATGATCTGGTCAGCTGGTTCCCCGTAGGCGAGTTCGGCCTCAGTGGGAATGTCAGCGGCCTGCAACTCGGATTGCACTTTGCGGAGATAGGCGGTGTCGTCGACAATTTCCTGACTGACCGCGTCAGGACCATAGGTTCTGGCGGCCCATCCGTCGGCGACATGGAGCAGCACCAGGCGGCTGCGGGCGAGCTTAGCCAGATTTTTTACGTGTTCAATGATGGCCCGGTCGGTCGGAGTGCCATCGAGAGTGACGAGGATTTTGTCGTACATGGTTTCCTATTCGGCAGTAATCCAGAGGGTGCCCAGTCCTTGTCGCGCATTTTGCGACAGGGCGGGGATTTTGACTTTCCTGAGTCTTAGCGGAAGAACGGTGTACAACGGCACGTTCCCCCTCTTCATCGACCACCACTGATCAGCTGCCAGGCGGTTTTCAGCGAGTCGGGCAGCCCATAGATGTCCATGAAACTGATCAGGATAGCACTGGCCCATCCGGCCGCCAGCAGGAAGAATCCGTTCTTCCATTTACCCATCCGCTTTTGGGAACTGGTGAAGTGAAGCAGCGGGAACATGGCGAAGGGAAGTTGGAGAGCGAGTACGACCTGGCTCAAAGTGAGCAAATCGGTGACGCTGTTGTCGCCACGCAGACCAATGATCAGGACCGCAGGGAGAATCGCCAAGGTCCGCGTGATGAGCCGGCGCACCCAGGGTTTGATCCGCCAGTGCATGAAACCTTCCATGACGACCTGGCCCGCAAGCGTTCCGGTGATGGTGCTGCTCTGCCCGGCGGCCAACAGGGCAACGGCGAAGAGTGTGCTGGCGGCGGTTGCGCCGAGCAGAGGGGCGAGCGTCAGGTAGGCAACCCGGATCCAGTCGCTTTCGGGGTTGAAGGCGATAAACCTGCCTCCCGGGACAGTGATTCCAGACTTGCCGAAGAAGACCGTCGCAGCGAGAACCATGATGGCCGCATTGACGAAGAAGGCCACCGTCAACGCAACGGTGGAGTCGAGGGTATTAAACTGCAGGGCGCGCCGGATAGACGAGTCGTCTTTCTGCAGGCGGCGGCTTTGGACGAGCGCGGAGTGAAGATAGAGGTTGTGGGGCATCACGGTCGCGCCAATGATCCCGATTGCGACGTAGAGCATGCCGGCCTGGCGGAGACGGGGATTCAGAAAGGCATGGCCGAGTTCGAGGAAGCGGGGTTGTGTTTGCGGCAGAACGAAGATCTCGATGAAGTAGCAGGCGCCAATCGTCGCAACCAGTAACAACACCACTGCCTCGATGGTGCGCATGCCGAAACGCTGCAGGGCCAGAAGAAGAAGTACGTCGAGGCCGGTAATGATGACTGCCCAGAGCAGAGGGATGTGGAACAGGAGATTAAGCGCGACGGCGCTGCCGAGGACTTCGGCCAGATCACAGGCGCCGATGGCGATTTCGCTCATCAGCCAGTTGGGCCAGCGCGTCCAGCGCGGGGCCCAATCGCGGCAGCATTGTGCGAGATCTTTTCCGGTAACGACGCCGAGGCGCGCAGAGATCACCTGCATGAAGATGGCCATGAGGCTGGCGAGACCAACTACCCAGAGCAATCCGTACTTGAATTGCGCGCCGCCTTGCAGATCGGTTCCCCAGTTACCCGGGTCCATGTATCCGACGCTGACCAGGATGGCTGGGCCGACGAAGGCTTTCCACTGCTGCCAGAAGCCGGCCTGATGATGGGGAACCTCGATGGAACCGTGGACATTTTCCAGAGAACGATGTCCGGCCGCGTCAGCGTCGGCTGCCGCGGTGCCTAACGGCGAAGACTCGGCGGCTCCAGTGAATCGGTCGTCGCTGCTCATGAATTTACGGGCATTGTCCCAGATAGCAGATGTTAACGAGTATACACCAAGAATAGTTAACTACAGTTAACTATAGTAATTCGCAACCAGCACGAAACGTGTAGCCCGGGACGCCTCGTCCGGGGTTGCGCGCAAAGCGCGCAATGCAGGGTGCTGATAGCGTGGCGGGTCACGAGGTGATCGACGACGCCTGCACGCCTCGCTTCGCTCGGCGGGGCGGACGAAGGCGTCCGCCCCTACACAAGCGTGTTCAACGGTGCGCTGGACTTCTCTTCCTAGATGTGAATCCAGTTCAGGAGAATCAGCGCGAGCGTGGTGCTGCCGACGATGATCCAGAGCGTCAGGCCTTGGAGCAGCGGGCGGATGCCTACTTTTTTCAACGTTTGTTGGTTGAGGCCAGTGCCGATCAGGAAGAGGGTGACGGTCAGTCCGATGCGGCCTATGTGGCTAAGCGCGGAGAATGCCGGATTCATCACCGGGAGCATCGTGTTCAACAGGGCCGCGATGCAGAACAGCAGAATGAACCACGGCCACTGGACTTTGGCTTTGCTCTTGAGGGCAACAGCGGTTGCGATCGAGAGAGGGACGATCCACAGAGCGCGCGCGAGTTTGACCGTTGTACCAATGGCGAGCGCGGCAGCACCGTAGCGCGCGGTAGCGCCCACAACGGAACTGGTGTCATGAATCGCGAGCGCGGACCAGAGGCCGAATTGCGTTTGGCTCATGTGCAGCGCGAAGCCGATCGCGGGGAAGAGGAAGAGCGCAATTGAGTTGAGGATGAAGACTGCTCCCAACGAGACGGCCATCTCTTCCTCGTTGGCATCGGCAATGGGGCCGACGGCGGCGATGGCGCTGCCTCCGCAGATCGCAGTGCCAACGGCGATCAGGAACGACGATTTCTTGCCCACGCGGATCAGATAGCCGAGCGCGAGGCCGAGCAGCATGACTGCCGTGATGCTGACTGCCGTGTAGAGAAATCCGGAGCGGCCGGCGTGGACCACCTCATGCAGGTTCATGCCGAAGCCGAGTCCCACGACGGATGCCTGCAGAATGAATTTTGCAAGGCTTTTGCTCTGCACGTTGAACGGGTGCGTCAGGACCAGCCCGTACAACAAGCCTCCCAACAGGGCGAACGGTGGGGAGATCAGGCCGCTGGCGGCGAGAATCAGTCCGACGAAGAACAGTCCCTTATTCACTTGCTGAGTGTGACTCGGGAAGCGGCAGCCAGTCCAAGCAGTAGTTTCAATTGGCGATAAGTTTGGCTTATCGGGTGGAAGGGCGCAGCCGACGCGGCTTTCCTGAGTTTGATTGAAGTTTGCCGCGGGTGAGCGCGAACAGGCGAAAAGCTTCCGTCAGGCCTTGCTGTGTGGGGCCCGTGCGCGTGACGAGCGAGAAGTGGCGGGCCATGGTCAGTCCGCGGACTTGCGCAACTCTGAGCGCGCCTAGTTCCAACTCCTTCGAGATCGCCCAGCGCGAGACGAAACCGACGCCGAGCCCCGCTTCGACTGCGGACTTGATGGCTTCGGTGGAGTCGAGATCCATCACACTCTTGAACGACTTCAGCTTCAGTCTGGACTTCTCGAGCGCTGCTTCGACGACGTGGCGTGAGCCAGAGCCCTGTTCGCGCATCAATAGGCTCGAGGCCAGAAGCTGCTGTGCCGAGAAGTGGGCCGGATCGGAATTCGGCGGCACGATCAGCACGAGTTCGTCGCGCATGAAAGGCTCAGTGTGAACTCCGCGCTCGCGGGCTGGGCCTTCGATCAGTCCGATAGCCACGTTGCCGTCGAGGACCAATTGAACTACTTGTTCGGTGTTTCCGCTACGCAGCCCGAGTTGCACGCGCGGATGTTCGTCGAGGAAAGCACCGATCAGCCGCGGCAAGACATATTGCGCGATGGTCGTGGAGACGCCCAGGGAGAGTTCTCCGGAGAAGTGTCCGCCTTCCGCGCCGAGTTCATGTTCCGCTTGCGCCGCGAGCGCTGAAATCTTTCTGGCATACCGCAGGAGGACCGATCCCTGGGCAGTGAGCGCGACTCGATTGGCCGAGCGATCGAACAGGCGCACTCCAAGATCGTTTTCGAGCGCTTTGATCTGGAGCGTAACGGCAGGCTGGGTGAGGAACAGATGTTCGGAGGCTTTGCGGAAATTCAGGTGTTCAGCGACCGAGCGGAAGACTTTGAGGCGAAAATTCTCCAGTTGCGCCACGGGGAAAGATTATCGATCAGGATCGAGTCTGTCACGCAGCATCGGCAGTTAGCTTAAGGAAAGATTCTGATCTCGGAAAATATGTTCGCAAATAAATCCGTTTTGTCATTCCGACCGAAGGGGAAATATGCGCTATGCCGACAGCGTTGGTGGCGCATGCGACAGCAGATTCCTCGCGGTGAAACGCCGTTCGAAATGACAAGCATTACAGATGGCTGCGCTGCAGGTTTGGGTACAGTCTGGGTATAGCTCTGTGTTTCAGTGTGTCGGGTCGGCGATATGCGAACTCAGTTTTTGGTCCGGGCGGTCGTCGAGAGCCAGACTCGGTTGGACGCCGCGGGGCCCAGAGAAACGGTGCCGGCGGGGGTGGAGAGTGTAAGCGTCTGATCGTAGTTGCGCGCCAGGACCCGCAGCTTGGCGCCGGGCCGGATGCCGCGGTGCTCAAGGAATTCGAGCAAGCCGCGATCGCGTTCATAGATTCCGCTGACCGTGTAATTCGTATCGACCTCCGCCTCGGATAGCAGGACTAATCCGCGGCGACGGCGGCTGGCGGAGCTTTCCACCTCGCTGAGATTCCCGTGCGGGCAAGCGCCGGAAGAGCCTAATTTCGCCAGGAGCTTGGCTTCGAAATCGGGCGAGACGGCGTGCTCGAGGCGCTCGGCCTCGTCGTGAACCTTCCACCATTCCATGCCGAACATTTCTGAGAGCATCCGCTCGATGAGGTGATGGCGGAGCGTGAGCTTGCGGGCGATTTTGCGTCCGGCGGCGGTGAGGCTGACCTCACCTTTCGCGCCGACGCGGACTAGGCCGTCTTTCTTGAGGCGGCGGAGGGCCATGGTCACCGCGGGCGGCGAGACTTTGAGGAGATGAGCGAGGCGTGCGGAGATGACAGTTTCGCCTTCGGTCTCGGCTTCGAGGATGGACTTGAGATAGTCCTCCTTGGAGACGGTGATCATTCACCGGATTATACGATGGGGAGTTAATTGTGGTTAATATGCGGATCAAAACCTGCGTCCCTGGCGCGCCGCGGACGGGCGAAGGCGCCCGCCTCCACACGATCCAAACCATAAAAGCAAAAAGGACAGTCCGGAGCCCCCGAGACTGTCCCCCAAACCCTCCCGGTTAGAAGGGCATCTTGATGACTTAACTGTACTGGCGAGATGTTGCAAACGGATTGCGAAATGATGAATATCTGGTGAATTCGGTGCTGGGGGCGCTGCTATATTAGTCGTTTGCGTCCGAGACTTTGACATCTGTTTTCTCCGTGTCGAGAGGAATTGATGCCGTCCACAACCTTGCGCAAAACTGAACAATCACGGCGCCTGCAACAGCGGGCAGAAAGCATGATCCCGGGGGGAGTGAATTCGCCGGTGCGGGCGTTTCGATCGGTGGGCGGAGATCCGCCGTTTATCGTCCGAGGCAAGGGCTCGCACATCTGGGACGCGGACGAAAACGAGTACATCGACTACATCGGGTCATGGGGGCCGCTGATCCTCGGGCACGCGGAGGCAAACGTTCTCGATGCAATTGTGGGAGCGGCGTGCAACGGGACCAGCTTCGGAGCCTCGACGCCATCGGAGGCGGACCTGGCGGAGTTGGTGCTGGGCGCGTTTCCGAACATGCAGAAGCTGCGCTTCGTGAGTTCGGGGACCGAAGCGACGATGTCGGCGATCCGGCTGGCGCGCGCGTACACAAAACGCAAGTACATTGTGAAGTTTGAAGGCTGCTATCACGGGCATGCGGATGCACTGCTGGTAAAGGCGGGGTCGGGCGTAGCGACGCTCGGGATCCCGGGATCGGCGGGCGTTCCAGAAGAATTCACGATGTTCACGCTGGCGCTGCCGTTCAACAATCTGCCTTCGGTCGAGTACGCTTTTCAAAAATTCAAACATCAGATTGCGTGCGTGATTGTCGAGCCGGTCGTCGGCAACATGGGATGCGTTCCTGCGGCGGATGATTACCTCGTGGGGCTGCGGTTGATCACGCAGCGAGAACACTCTGTGCTCATCTTTGACGAGGTGATGACCGGGTTTCGCGTGGCGTTCGGCGGCGCGCAGGAGTTGTACAACATCAAGCCGGATCTGACGACGATGGGAAAGATCATCGGCGGCGGATTGCCGGTGGGGGCCTACGGCGGCTCGAAGGAGATCATGGATCTCGTGGCGCCGCTGGGGCCGATGTATCAGGCGGGGACTCTGTCGGGGAATCCGCTGGCGATGGCTGCGGGATGCTCGATGCTCAAGCAGTTGCGCGATCGCAAGGACGACATTTATCCGAAGATCGACAAGCTCAGCGGAGAGTTAGTCGATGGCGTGATGGCGGCCGCGAGAGACGCCGGAGTGTCGCTGTGCGCGAACCGTGTGGGATCGATGTTCACCTGGTTCTTCCAGAAAGGGCCGGTGACGGATTGGGATTCGGCTTCGAAGTCGAACACGGAAGCGTTTGGGAAATTCTTCCACGCGATATTGGATGCGGGAGTGTATTTGCCTCCGTCGCAGTATGAAGCTGCGTTTCTGGGAGCCACGCATTCAGAGGAAGATGTGCAGCGCACGATTGCGGCAGCGAAACAGGCGTTTGCGGGGACGCGAGGCTAAAACAGCGGCCTAAAGTTCGGGCTGTAGGTAGCGGGATATAATCTCGCGAATACAGTCAACGGTGGCCACAAACGTGGAGGTCCCATGCTGCGCACCCTCTCCGCTCTCTGCTTCATCCTGATAACCACAACTGCATTTCGCGCCTCCGCGCAAGTGTATCCGTATCGGGACGGAACTCCCGGGATCACCGGATACCGATCGGAAGTCATGGCCGAAGTCATGATTCAGGAAAGCGAATTCGTTCGCCTTGCCGAGGCCATCCCGGCTGATAAATACACATGGCGTCCCTCCGCAGATGTTCGCACCATTGCCGAAGTTTTCTTGCACGCCAGCGCTGCCAACTACAATCTTTACAGGCTCGTCGGCACTCCGATGCCGGCGGGGGTCGATACGAAAACCCTGGAGCAGTCCACCACCGACAAAGCAAAAATTATCGCCACGCTCAAGGCTTCCTACGCGCATGCCAAAGGGGCTATCCGCGCTATGCCTGAGTCGGACCTGGAGAAGACTCTGGACTGGAACGGAGGAAAGATTACCGAACGCGGAGTCCTGCTCTACATCGTTCAGCACATTGCGCAGCATCTGGGTCAGCAAATCGCCTACGCTCGCTCCATCGGCGTCGCGCCGCCATGGACAACCGATCCGCCGCGGAAGAATTAAGCAGGCCGCTGGATGTTAGCTCGCAATGCTGAGGCTTTCTCAGCGGGTAAAACCGCAACCGCATCCGCGACCACTTCTCTCCAGTCTCATTTGTGAGAGGGCAGGACTGACCAGATCTGAGGATCCTCTGCGCCGAGTACCCACGAACAGAATCCCTGCAAGCCGCGTTCGTGCACCAGATTGAGACGATCCTGGAATCCGCGCTTGTCGGTGTAGAAGGCCCAGTCGCGCACGTCGTCACGATAGAAGTAAAACCACGACACGCGATCGGCCGCGTCCCATTCGACCTGCGGATGATAGGCGGCGATATATCCATCGATCTCTTGTTGCCCGATGTATTCCGCGGTTGGATTCGGCTTCTCATCTTTACCGGGATCTCCGGCAAACCAGTGATATCCGTAGACAGGAATTCCCATCGAAAGTTTTTCTTTGGGGACGAACTGCAATGCGTACTCGACGTTCTGAACAGTCCACGGATAGCCCGCGACCGGCCCGGGCATGGTCCAGCGCGTGTTCTGGTCGTAGGTCATGAGGCAGATCAGATCCACACTCTGCGCCAGGGCTTTCAAATCGAAGGAGCCTCGCCAGTTCGCGTACAGCCAGTGGGAATAGGGACTCTTACCGGGATATCCGGGTGCGTTGGGGACGGTCGCAATCGTAAGTTGCAGGTTTTGCTTGTGGAGGGCGGCGGCGGTTTCGGCGACCAGGGCGGAGAGCAGGTCGCGATCGGTCCAATTCACGTTTTCGAAATCAATCTGGAAGCCGCTATATCCGCTCTTCTTGCACTCGCTGAGAAGCGCGTTGATGAACGCTGTCTTGGCCGCTTCAGACGTGAACAAGTTGTGGAGTTCAAGTTGCTTCATGAGAGCCACGATGGGCATGACGGGCACGTGGTGACTGGCAGCAGTCTTGAGCACGTCGGGATTCGGACCTCCCCAGACGAGGCCGTTGCCATCGACTGAGTACCACGCGGGCACGAGGATGTCGATTTTGTCGGCGTGCTCGGTGAAGGACTTCACCGAGTTAGGAGTTTCAATCATGTAAAAGAGCGCTTTGGGCTGGGCAGCGGCGATGGCAACGGTCGAGAAGAGCACTAGCAAGAGGCGCATTATGGAAACTCCTGGAATTTAAGATCCGAATCAATCCTGAATTGTTGAAAGGGCCTGCGGTCCTTCGAGCATTTGCTGGATGGTCGCGAAATCGTAGCCTTCCGACTTGTAGCGCGTGATCAGATGGTCTGTCGCTAGTACGGTCTGTGACCGGTCTGCGCCCATTTGCTTGTGGCCGCCGTCATGAAGCAGGATCACGTCGCCGCCGCGGATTTGACTTGAGACTTTCTTCTCAATCACTGTCGCCGCAGGAGCGTTCCAGTCGTAGCCGGTGACATTCCACATGATGGGCTCGAGGCCCAGCTCGCGGGCGATGCGCAGCACCGCGGGGCGTCGTCCGCCAAAGGGCGGGCGGAAAAGATTGGAATGCTCGCCAACGGCGTCTTGAATCGCGGAGCGGCAGTCAGACAGTTCTTTACGGACTTCGGCTGCGGTCTTGAAAGTTAACAACGGATGCGTGAAGGTGTGGTTTCCGATGACGTGTCCCGCCTTCACGACTTCGCGAACAATTTCGGGACGTTGCTGCACATAGCGACCGATCAGGAAGAAAGTCGCACGGACGTTGTGCCTCGCGAGAACCTCGAGCACGCGCATCGTATGCGGATCGTTCGGGCCGTCGTCGTAGGTGAGGGCGAGTTGCTTTGTGCCGCGCGCGAGACTGGTGAACGTGCGTCCGTACCACTGGCCGGTCGGGGCCATGGACTGGTAGCCGGCGGAGATTGCAGCGGCAGAGGCTGCAACTCCGGCGAGCCCGATTGCTAGCATGCAGAGATTCTAAAACGATTGCAGATTTTAGATTGCAGATTTCAGATTTTACCGGCGGCCGGCAGCAAACGTAATCAATCTGAAATCTCAAATCTGCAATCTGCAATCTAGAACCGTTTTCCTCAGTGTTAACTCATCGCACAATTGCCAGTGAGACGCATCCGGGATATCCTGCCACTTCCGAGACATCGCACGAGCCCATGGCCAACCTTTTCGAGCTTCCCCGTTACATTGCTGTGGAGGGTCCCATACGAGTCGGCAAGAGCACGCTGGCGGGCTTCTTAGCCGAGCGCTTGAACGCACAGCGGGTGATTGAGCCGGACGCGAATCCGTTTCTGCGTGCGTTTTACGAAGGTGAGCGCGGGGCGGCATTTCAGGCGCAGTTTGCATTTCTGGTGCGGCGGTTTGAGCAGTTGCACGCGCTCGATCTGGGTGCGCGATCAAACAAGACCGTGGTGACAGATTTTATTTTTGAAAAGGACAAGTTGTTTGCCTGTCTGAATCTGACCGATCAGGAACTCGACACCTATAACCGGTACTACAACCACTTCCGCGAACAGTTGCCGACGCCGGACCTGGTGATCTATCTGCAGGCAACGCCCGAGGTCCTGAGGAAGCGGCTCAGGAAGAAGAACGCTCCCGGCGAAAAGGCGGTGAGTGATG
>WNGO01001779.1_pt1 | contig 16598 bp, 15 predicted proteins | sample 5400511 | NCBI WGS metagenome assembly WNGO01 (sample SAMN13153380, study PRJNA577476) | soil metagenome | isolation source: 20 cm soil or saprolite under Garry oak tree replicate 2 | place: USA:California | collected 2016-06-15 | reverse complement strand
GCACCATCGCGCGCGCAGAGGTGCGCTCCATCACGGCATAGTCGATGGAATCCGACGGACAGGCGGTGAATGCGGCCGAATCCAGCCGCAAAAAATCGAGGTCGCTCTTGCCCGCCTCCAAGGCCGCCTTGGCTGCGGTCAGAATCTCCGGGCGGAAGCGCTGCAGTTCCTCGAGAAAGCGCCTGGGCCTGAGCGCGAACATGCCGCTGTTCCAGAAAAACCGGTCGCTCGAAAAATAGCGCCTCGCCGTCTCGAGATCGGGTTTCTCGACGAAGCGCCGCACGCGAAAGCTGCGCTCGCTTCCCCGAACCGGGTCGCCGCGTTCGATGTAGCCGTATCCCGTGGCCGGCCCCCGCGGCGTGATCCCGAAAGTGACGAGCGAACCGCCCGCGGCGAGGGGAAGCGCCGTGGCGATCGCCGCGTGAAACGCCGGCACGTTCCGGATGAGGTGATCGGAGGGCAGCACGAGCATTGAGGCGTCGGGATAGCGGCTCTGAAGGTGGAGCGCCACGACCGCGATCGCGGGTGCGGTGTTGCGACCCACAGGCTCCAGTATCTGGATCTCGGGCTTCACGCCGATTTCGCGCATCTGCTCGGCGACGAGAAACCGGTGCTCGTCGTTCGAAACGACGATCGGGGCGCGGGCACCGCCGAAACCTTGCACCCGCAGCACCGTGTCCTGAAGCAGGGTTCGATTGGAAACGAGGGGCAGGAATTGCTTGGGGAGAAGCCGCCGCGACATCGGCCACAGGCGGGTGCCCGATCCGCCGGAGAGAATCACGGGGTAGAAGGGAATTGTCACTCGCGCGGTCTTGCGTTTCGATGGAGCGCGTATTGTAGTGGCACCCGCTCCCCGCAGATAGGGGCTTGCTAGAATCCGGTGTTGATCCAAATGGGGAGGGGTGCTTCTTTCCGCAGTTCGGACATGCGCATTCTCGTCACCGGTGCGTCGGGCTTCGTCGGCACCGTTCTTTGCCGCGAGCTGCTCGCGCGCGGACACGCAGTTCGCGCCGCGCTAAGGCGGCGCTTCCCGCCGAGCGTCGTTCCGCCCCAGTTGCAGCAGATCCTCGTCCCGGATATCGGCGCCGAGTTCGATCGCCGCGCGCTCGTCGACGGCGTTGACACGGTCGTCCACCTCGCCGCGATCGCGCATCGATCAAAGCCTGACGACGGGGAACTGCGGCGCGTCAATTGCGAGGCGGCAGTCAGGCTCGCCGAGGCCGCTGCCGGATCCGTCCGCCGCTTTGTTTTCCTGAGCTCGGCGAAGGTGCACGGCGAGGATTCGGGCAGCGGGACGTACACCGAGGACGACGCGCTCGACCCGCAGGACTCTTACGGCCGCTCCAAGCTGGAAGCCGAACGGGCCTTGACCGATACCGCCGCCCGATGCGGCATCGAGCTCGTGATCGTCCGGCCGCCTCTCGTATACGGCCCCGAGGTCAGGGCCAACTTTCTGCGTTTGCTCGGCTGGATCGATTCGGGACTGCCCCTGCCCTTCGCGAGCGTGCGCAACCGCCGCAGCCTGATCTACATCGGCAATCTCGCGGACGCGATCGCGCGCCTTGCGGAGCACCCCGCCGCACGCGGACCCTTTCTGGTCGGCGACGATGAGAGCGTTTCGACCCCCGAGCTGGTGTCGCGCATCGCCCGCATGCTCGGGAGACCTGCAAGACTTCTTCCCGTGCCGCCGGCGCTTCTCCGCATGGCAGGAATGATCGCAGGCCGTCGCGACGATATCCGGCGCTTGACGGGCAATCTCGCGATCGACTCGCTCAGGGCGCGCCGGCTGCTCGATTGGCGACCCCCGTACACACTCGACGCGGGACTCGCACAAACGGCGCGCTGGTTCAGGTCCGCGCGCGCCTGAGAGTCTGCGGAACACGCTAGAATGCGCCCCGTGCTTCCTCGCGCGGACTAGGTGAGTGGCGATCCCGGAAATCGCCCCCGTTTCGCCGATCGTCTCGGCGCTCGCGACGCTGCTGCTCATCGCATGGATGCTGAGGGTCCAGGACCGGTGGCCGCTGGATGTGCCCAACCAACGCTCGCTGCACGTGCGCCCCGTGCCGCGCTCGGGCGGCGTCGCCATGATGGCGGGCGTTTTTTCCGGCTTCGCGATCCTGCAAACTCCGCTCGTGGTCGTGCTGCCGGCCGCGGCGCTCGTGGCGGTTTCGCATCTCGATGACGTTCACGGCCTGCCGATTCCGGTCCGTTTGGGCGCCCAGTTCGCCGCCGCTGCAGGGTTCGCCTTCGGCGCCTTCCCTGCGGTAGCGCTCCCTGCGCTCGTCCTGATCGTGATCGGCATTCTATGGATGACAAATCTCTACAACTTCATGGACGGCTCCGACGGACTCGCGGGCGGCATGACGGTCGCGGGCTTTGCGTTCCTGGGGGCGGGCGCCTGGATGAGCGGCGACGACGCCCTGCTGATCGAGTGCGCCATCGTGGCCGCCGCCGGCGCGGCGTTCCTGCCGTTCAACTTTCCTCCCGCGCGGGTTTTCATGGGTGACGCCGGGTCCATCCCGATCGGTTTCCTCGCCGCTGTCCTGTCTCTTTCGGGCTGGCGCGATGGAGACTGGCCCCTGTGGTTTCCGGCAGCGGTGTTTGCGCCTTTCCTCGCCGACTCCACTGTGACCTTGTTGAAGCGGATCGGCGCCGGTGAGCGTTTCTGGGAAGCGCACAACAAGCACTACTATCAGCGCCTCGTGCGAATGGGCTGGGGCCATCGGAGGACGGCGCTCGCGCGAGCCGCTCCCCCTGCAGCTGTGCGCCCTCGTCGGGCTGGCCGCGCTGCATGCAACGCTGGCGCTGTGGGTGGACCATGCGTGCCGGCACCGCGAGAGCAAATCCATTGAATCAGCTTAAGCCCGGTTACCGAGCCGCGCTTGCTTTTGCGCACGACGTGCTCGCTTCCGCCGCTTGCTGGGTGCTCGCTTTCTGGCTGCGCTTCAACCTGGAACTCCCCCCCGAGGAGTTTCTCCCGGCGCTTACCGCGGCGGTCACGGCGGCCGTTCCTCTGCATGCCTTGATATTCTGGTCGCTCGGCCTGTACCGGGGCAGCTGGCGCTATGCGAGCTTGCCCGACCTGAAACGCATAGGGGTCGCCTGCCTGATCGGAGCGCTCGCGGTGCCCGCCCTGCTTGCGTTCTTTCGCGCCGATGTCAACGTGCCGCGCTCGACGTTTATCCTCGCGCCTCTGCTGCTCGCAGCGATCATGTCGGGCAGCCGCATCGCCTATCGCGCTTGGAGAGAGCGCTCCCTGTACGGTCACGTCCACCTCACCGGCGAACCGGTGCTCGTGATCGGCGCGGGCGACGTCACCGTCAATCTGCTGCGGGAGATGCAACGCTCCAGTCAGTGGCGCGCGGTCGGCATACTCGACGACGAGACGGCCTGGCACGGACAGGTCCTTCTGGGCGTGAAGGTGCTCGGGGGGCTCGGAGAAGTCGGCCGCTGGGCGCGGCAGCTGGAGTCCCGCCACGCGATCATCTCGCTGCCGGGTTCGTCCGCGGGGGTGCGCAGGCGCGCGGCGGAAGTCGCCGCCGCCGCGGGGCTGACGGTCCTCACCGTGCCTTCCTACGACGACCTGCTCTCGGGCAAGGTCACGGTATCCCAGATCCGTCGCATCGAGCTGGAGGATCTGCTCGGCCGCGACCAGGTGGTCCTGGACGACGGCGGCCTGCATCGGCTGCTCACGGGCAGGGTCGTGATGGTCACGGGGGCCGGCGGCTCGATAGGCTCCGAGCTCGCCCGCCAGGTCGCCAAATTCGAGCCGGAGCGTCTCGTACTGTTCGAGCTGAACGAGTACGCCTTGTACTGCATCGAGCAGGAATTCCTGTCGTCAAAAAAAAGGCCGGACATTGCGCCCATCATCGGCGACGTGCGCAATCCCGCGCGCGTGCAGGCGGTTTTCTCCAGGTTCAAACCGGCGGTCGTGTTCCACGCCGCTGCTTACAAGCACGTGCCGCTCATGGAGAACGACAATGCCTGGGAAGCGGCGCAGAACAACGTTCTCGGGACGCTGCGCCTGGCGCGCGCCGCGCGCGATCACGGCGTGGAGAAATTCGTTCTCATCTCGACCGACAAGGCGGTGAACCCGACCAACGTCATGGGAGCCACCAAGCGCCTATCGGAGGAAGTGTGCCAGGCTCTGCAACTCCCCGGCCGCACACGCTTCGTAGTGGTCCGTTTCGGCAACGTGCTCGGCAGCACGGGCAGCGTCATCCCCAAGTTCCGCGAGCAGATCGCACGCGGCGGACCCCTGACCGTGACACACCCGGAAGTCACTCGCTACTTCATGTCGATTCCCGAAGCCGCACAGCTGGTGCTGCAGGCGGGCCTCATGGGAAACGGCGGTGAGATCTTCGTTCTGGAAATGGGCGAGCCGATCAAGATCGTCGACCTCGCGCGCGACATGATCCGCCTTTCCGGGTTGAGCGAGGAGGACATCAGGATCGAGTTCACCGGCCTGCGGCCCGGCGAAAAACTCTACGAAGAACTGCTCTCGGACCGCGAGCGCACGGTGCCCACGCCGCACCCCAAGCTGCGCATCGCCAGAGCGGGCGATGCGCCCGGTGAAACCTGGCTTGCCGAGATCGAAACCTGGCTCGCGCAGCCGCGCTCGCCCGCCGATGAAGAGGTCAAGCGGGAACTTGCGAGGAGAGTGCCCGGGTACGCGTCCGCCGCCGCAGGGGGGGCTGTGCGCGACATTCAGGAAATGGGGTGAGCGAGGGGCCGAGCGCGCCACAGGCGCTCGAATCCCGCAAGCGCTTCCTCGACCGTCAGGTCGGCAAGGTCGCGGCTCGCAGGCTGCAGAAGCTCGTGCGGCGCTTTCCAAGGCCGCCACCGTTCGGGCGGCGAGTCACCGAAAAAGCACAGGATCGGCTTGCCGAGCGCCGCGGCGAGGTGCATCGCCCCGCCGTCGGTACACACCACGCAGTCGCACAGCGACAGGGCTGCAATCAGCGTGGAAAGATCGTCGGTTGGACACGGGAGCAGGGGAAGCCGGCCGCACCTTTCGCTCACTGCCCGCGCCTTGTCGTCGTCTCCCGGATGCCTCGGGTTGTTCGGTTCGCCGGGCGCCCATAGGAGCAGGATCCGCGCGGAGTAGCGCCTCGCGACGGCTTCGATGAGAGCCGCGAAATTTTCCGCCGACCACTGTTGGTTTTTTCTGCGCGCGCTGATGTGCACGCACACCACCGGTGTGCCCTGTCCCAGACGGGAGAGCGCCTCCTCTATGCTGCGACGCGCCTCTACATCGGGAAACACCCGAGCGGAAGGCGGCGGACCGTTGACGCCGAAAGCCTTGAGCAAGCCGAACACGCGCTCCACCTCGTGCCCGGTGGCGCCGCGGTCGTAAGGCAGCGCGATGTCCGGCCTGGATTGAGTCCTGCCGGTCTCGACGTAACCGAGCACGTACCGCGCCCCGATGAGCCGGGCGAATCGCATGGAACGGGGCTCGAATCCCGGGGTCGCGAGGATCGCGTAGTTGAAGCGCTCCTTTCGCAGTTTCATGATCAGGCGCAGCCGATCGAGGTGGACCGAAAGGACGGAGCGCCCCTTCCCGCGGTGCTTTCCCTTTTCGTAGGCGTAGATGGCGTCGACAGCGGGATTCCGCTCGAGAACCGCCTCGTTGTAAGTGTTGACCAGCGCCGCGATATGGGCGCGCGGAAAGCGCCCGCGCAGCGCGAATATGAGCGGGGTCGTGCAAACGAGATCGCCGATGTTATCGCGGCGAATCACCAGAATGCGCGGACGCTCCGCCTCGTTTCCCGTCGCGGAGGATAGGTTACGATTCATGAGCGTTCGACGAGTGCCGTCCGCGTCGCGGCTCGACCAGCAGCTCAGACGCTACGGTTTCTCGCAAGGAAATTGAACAGTCGCTTGCCCAGCGTCTTCCTCGTTTCTATATCGAACCACCGCGAGAGGAACTCCAGCAATTCGAAAGACCGGTTGCCGTGAAGCTCACCCGTGATCCAGCGCACGCGCTCGAGCACCCGCGGCTCGAAGGCTGCGAGGATATCGTACTCGGCCCCCTCGACGTCGATCTTGATGAGCTCCGGTGGCGGCGCCGTGCCGTCCTCGATAATCGCCCGCGGTGTGCGCACGTTCACCTGTTGCCCCCGTTTCTTGGCCGTCCCGGCGTCGTGGAACGAAAATCCGCCGAGATTGAGGGCCGAATCCGAGGGTCGAATCTCGAATGTTCCTCCCTTCGCTCCCAGGGCGAAGCTGTGCGGCCGAATTCGGTCGAGCCCCTCGATGTTGCGTACGACCATCGCGTAGTTTTCCGGAATCGGCTCGAAGCAATGAATCTCGGCCTGAGGAAAGCGGTCGGAGAAATAAAGCGATGCCGCGCCGATGTTGGCACCGATATCCCACACACAGCTGGGGTTAAGCTCTTCCGGGATGTGGTACTCCGCCTTGGTTCCCCGCCTCAACAGGATCTTGTAAATCACCTCTGGATCGCTGCTGCCGGGCCGGTAATGCAACGGGCGGCCGCGCCAGCGGAAGCTGGATACGGCGCCCGGGACGTAACGTGACGGATCGCGGTCGCGTGTAAGCTGCAGCGATCGCGAGCGCAGCAACCATTTTAGAGTGTGCCTACTGAGCACGACATGCTCCTTCTGCCGGATGTTACCGCGGATCTGCACGCTTACGGTAACATTCGGGCCTACGCTCCGCGGCCTCAATGAGCATCGATCCCGCCCGCATCAATATTGCCGCCACGGAGGCGTTGTCGGCGTTCCAAAGTCGCGTCGCCGGCATTCCGTACGAGCGGAAAGGCATACTCTATTCGGAGATGTTCTTTCTCTATTTGTGTGCGCAAGCGGCCAAACCCAGCCGCATTTTCGAGTCCGGACGCGCACGCGGCCAGAGCACCTTAGTGTTCTCCGTTATTTTTCCAGATCTGGACGTTGTGAGCATCGAGTCCGATCCGAATTCTCCCGACGTTCAAGTTGCGCAGGAGCGCTTGCGCGGGCGCGATAACGTATCGCTGCGGTTCGGCGACGCAACCCGGATTCTTCCCGCCGAAGTGCGAAAAGGGGACATTGTTCTCATCGACGGGCCGAAAGGTTTTCGCGGTCTGCGCCTGGCCCTGCGCCTCCTCGCGACCGGAAGGGTGACGCAGGTTTTCATTCACGACTGCGGATTGGGAACCGAGGAGCGCGCTTTTCTTGACGCCCATCTTCGCGGCGCGTTGTACAGCGATTCGATCGAATTCGCGCGCGTCGCGCGCGTGCTCGATGCCGCCTGCTGGGCGGACATGCCACCGGATCGCCGCTTCGACGGCGAGCGGCCGCCACACGCATACGGTTACGGCCTGGCATGCATTCCATTCGACCCGGCGGTCTCCTATCGAATGCTGTTCGCGCGGGCTGTGGTCACCGGATTCAAGTCCCGTATCAAGCGCGGAGCCGGGGATCATGGGTGAGGCCGTGCATTGCGAAGCCGGCGATTGAATGTCTGCCGGCAGCCCCTCGTTTCTTTTCATCAACGTGGCGCGCATCGGCGACACGCTGCTCGCGACGCCAGCCATGCGGGCGATCGCCACGGCCCACCCCGGCTGCCGGATCACCGCGCTCGCCCATCCCAAGCGGGCGGAGGTGCTGCGCGGGCTGCCGTTCGTAGCGCGCGTGGGAGGCATCACCAAGAACACCGCGCCCTGGCGCGGACTGCTCGGGGGCCGGCGCTACGATTACGCCCTCGTGTACGGCTTCGACGAGGCGCTCGTCGCCTACGCCCTGCGCGTGGCCGGGTCCGTCGTCGCCTTCCGGCAGCGCAACGAAGCACTCAACCGGCGGCTTTATCGCTGCGTGGACGAGGCGCCCGCGGGGACCGAGAACGCGGTTGCGCGCTGCCTGCGGCTGACGACGGCCCTCGGGATCCCGGCTGCCGGGCGACGGCTCGCCTATCGAGTGACACAGCATGAGGCCGCCGCCGCTCACGCGCGCCTCGCAGCCGAGGTTTCTGCGGAAGCGTCGCCCCTGATCGGCATGAACGTCGCGACGTTCCCGACGAAAGTTTTCCGCCGCTGGCCGGTGGCGCAGTTCGGCGAATTGGCCGAGGGCATCATCGCGGAACGGCCGCGCGCGCATGTACTGATTTTCGGCGGACGCGAAGAGGTCGAAGATGCGCGCCGCCTGAAGGATCAGCTCCGCGATCGGGCCGTGCTCTACGCCGGGCGCCTGAGCCTGCGCGAGAGCGCTGCGATGATGAGCCTGACCGATCTCTATGTAGGCTTGGATACCGGTCCGACTCATCTCATGAGCGCCTTCGACATTCCGCTGGTGGCGCTCTACCATTGCCGGATCCCGAGCCGCCAGATTGCGCCCCTGGACCATCCCTGCCTGTACGCGCTCGACCATCCCCGGCAGGGCCGGGATTGCGCGGAATCGACGCCGATGTCCGAAATCACCGTCGATGCAGTGCTGGCGCAGGTGCGGCGCGCGCTCGCCGAGCATCCGCCCAGGCGCCCGAGCTCTCAGGCCGGCGCTCGCTTCGCGTAGATGTAGCCGAACGTTTTCCCGCAGGGCACGATCTCGAGCGTGTAGGCGCGGCGCTTCAGGATCTCGACCAGACGCGTCTCGCCTTGGTGATACTCCACGACAATCTCGGCAGGCGTCAGGTGATCGAGGAAGCGTTCGTCCTTGAACATCGGATACTCGCAGCCTTCGCAGTGCATCTTGAGCAGATCGACCGAAGTCGGAAGGTTGGCGATCACGAAGGGCACTCCGTCGACGAAATTCAGTGTTTCGTTGCCAATAGTTTCCCTGTGCGTATGCGTGGAAAGTCCCGTATTGAAAAAGTGCACCGAATCGCTGACGCCATTGGCCGCAAGATTGCGGCGCAGCAACTCGCCGGCCGCGACCGAGGGCTCGAAGGCGTACACGGTCGCGCCCAGCTTCGCCATCGGAATCGAGCTGTCGCCGAAAAAAGCACCGACGTCGACCACCACCTGGCGCTCCAGCGAGCGGCCTTTCATCCGATACACGTCTTCGCGAAAGATTTCGCGCAGAAATATGCCTTCTACTCTGACCTCGAGCGGCGAAAAGAAGGTGTAGCCATCCAGCTCGATGCGCTTGCAGTCGGCCTCGAAAGAGCAGCGGGCGCCGATCTGGGCCAGCCGGCACATGTTGGGAAGCTGATGCCACGCCGACGGCGGAACATCGAGATCCAAACCGGTCTTCGAACGGAAGCGTACCCTTGCGTGCACGAACGGAAGCAGCAGCGCCAGGAGCGGCAGGTCCAGCGCGCTGAAAATGAGCGCGAGCGACTTGTAGTAAAGCCGTATGCGCCTGATTTGGTCTCTCAACGACGTCATGAAGCGCTGCGGAACACGAGATACTTGCTCGCGAGGTACGCAATCAGCGTATAGGGAACGACGCCGGTGGCCTGCGCCACGTAGCCATTCAAGTCGAAATAATGGATGGCGATCAGAACCGTAAGCAAATTCGCCGCATACGCGACTAATGCGACGAACAGGAATTTGGCCAACGCCGATAGATGAGGTCCCCGGTAGGCAAACGTCCAGCGGCTATTCAGGGTGAAACTGAGCAGGAATCCGGTCAAGTAGCCAAGCACATTGGCCGCGATGTCGCCCAATTGGAAGAACCATTTTGCGGCGTAGATGACGGCGAGGCCTGCCAAAGTGTTCGCGACTCCGACGCTTAGGAATCGCCCTGCTTCGAGAAGCTGCGCGGAGCTCACTTGCGCGCCAGCGCATAATACTGGCCACCCAGAGGTAGCCGCGCGAGGATGCGCTCTAGCGGCCGGAACAACCGCAGTGCGTGCGGGAAGAAGACTCGATAGCGTATGCTCGTGGTGGAGAACCCGGCCGTCGTTACGCGCTGTTTCATCACACCGCCTCGGATCAATCGCGCATGCTCATCGAACGGACAACTGTTGACAATCCGTACCGTCAGCGGGTTGTACGGGTTGTGCTCAAACACGAATAGGAGGCCCCCAGGCCGGAGTACTCTGTTCAATTCCTTCAGGAGTGCAACGTGCTCGGCTTGGTCGATATGGTGGAAGACACACGCCGTGTAGGCGATGTCGAAGTGTTCCGCAGGAAACGGGATGCGCGTGCCGTCGAAATGAACGTACTGTGCCAGGGACGGGAATCGCTTCTCGGCGATCCCCAAACTGCGCCGCGATACGTCCAGGCAGACGAGTCGAGCAGTCGGGAAGTATTTCCGGACATACGGCACGGAGCCCCCGTTGCCCGACCCGAAATCGAGAATTCTCGGCGCAGCGCTCGCTGTCCCGCGGTAGCGCTCGTATTCGCGCGCAATGTCCCCTATCTTATATTCTGCAAAGTACTCCGTACCTTCGCCATACGCCGCGATACTGGCCGAATGCATGGCATCGTATTCGTGGGCAAATTTGTCGAACTCCGCTTCATCCATACTTCTACTCCGAAAACGTGAAAGTCATGCCTCCGGACCGTGCGCGAATGCAGCACGTTCCGCTGCCATGACTTGAGCAATACCGACCAGGAGACTTGTCTTCGGGACCCAAGCGCTCCGGGGAGCCACTACGGACCTGAACTGGACGCGCCGAGGGTAGACGCCCGTCAGCTTGCTTGCGCTCGTGATCAGACGGGGCGCGCGCCGCGCGATTCTCTTGAAAACGGAGACGATCTCGGCGATCGTCGTGGGTTGCTCGGACGCGATTATCTTGGTAAGAACACCAGTTTCTTCTCTTGTGGCGCGCAACGCCCCGATCATCGCGGCTGCCGCATCATCGGCGGCGATATAATCCCGAATTGTGTCGAGCGGCACGTAGATTTGTATGGGACGGTTCCTCAAAATGCAACGCGCAATGTGCGCGATCAGGCCCTGCTGCTTTCCGAAGGATTGCCCGAGCCCGTAGAGCGTGGAAAGTCGGGCGAGCAAGACGGTTCTTCCTTCTTTCGCGTCCGCAAACGAGCGCACCAAGTCTTCCTGCGTGAGCTTTTCCCGGGCATATGCGGTAGTCGGAACAGGGGCAGTGCGCTCGCTGATTAAATATTCGGGCGACCCCGCGTAAATTGCGCCCGCCGAACTGGCGAAGGCCACGCCGCCGGGTCTAGCCATTAAGCGGGAATCGGATTCGACAAGACGGAGCAATAGCGACAGGAATCGTGTTTCAGGCGCAAGATCATCATCCAAACTGCCCATGGTCCCCACGCCCGCGGCCCAGTAGATCTCCCAACGTTCACTGCTGCCGGCCCTGGCAGCAAACGCTTGAACAGCCGCTGCAATCTGGGAAGAACACTCAGATACGCTTCCCCAGCGAAATCGCTCGGCGGGAGAAATCAACTCGGTTCCTTCGCGGCGCAGCGTGCGGCACAGTGCAGCCCCCAAGAGACCCCCGCTCCCAAGAACCCAAGCGATCGTCATTGGCGAGCCGCGGGCCGGGTCGGCTTGGACCCAACCACGTACAATGGCTTGCCCATGACAATGCTCATGGTAACCGCCAGGTACTCGGCGATAACGCCGAGCGCAGTCAGAATGCACCCGGAGAAAAAGGCGACGACGATCAAGAGCGATGCCCAGCCCTGGACGGGCACGTTGCCGGATAATTTCCCGTACAGGGCATAGCCCGCAATCGCGACGGCCATGACCATCGACACGAATCCCATCACGGTGATCAATCGCAGCGGGCGAGTGCCGGTGGTCAGGATCAGATTCCAGAAATGGGCGACCAACCTGGTGTACGAGTAGCCCGAGGTCCGTCCCCTTTCGTTTCTCAACCGCACCGGAGCATGTCCGACGCGCGCGGTGATCCAAAACAGCGCGACGTCCAGATAGACGCCATTGCCGCAGTAAGCCGCCAAAGTCCTTGCAATCTCGCCATCCACGAGTCGAAAGCTGTTGAAGCGGCCGATGTCGCGGTCGCTGAGCAACCTCGCGGTGATCGCCTTGGCCGTTCGGCTCAGAGTGTTCCGCAGCCAACTGTGGGGCGGTGGATTCGTCGGCTGCGCATACACCAACTGGAGCGACCCCGCCAGCGCAGCATCGAGCATACGGCCAATGTCTGCCGGGTCTTGCTGTCCGTCCTCATCAATCGTCGCAACCCAGTCCCCTGTCGCGCTCGCCATGCCCGCCAGCGTCGCTGCATGCTGCCCGTAGTTCCTGGAAAGCCACACAGGCCGGACAAAGGAGTGTTGGGTGCTTAGAGCTTCCAAGGTCAGGTCCGACCTGTCCGGGCCGCAGTCATGCACAAGGAGAACTTCAGAAATGACGAAGGGACTCCCCTCTGGCGTCGTCTGCCCACTCGTCAACGGCGCAATCTCGTCGATCAGTTCTGGAAGCGATTTCTCTCCGCAGAATACGGGGATTACAAGAGAAACGCGGATCGCGGCGATGTCATTCATAGCAGCCAAGAGTGTCTGAATTGAACCGGGGATAAGATAGCACCGGCCCTTGACCTGCGGGACACGTCGATGATCCCAACCTATCTGTCATCGCGGGGCTTTCGAATATAGACGACAGTATCCGCAATCCTCGTGCCGACGGCGTAATCGCGTTGCAGGCGTGCCCTGATCTCGTTCACCCGGGTGTTTCCCTCATTGTCGTCGCTGATCAGCACGGCACGCGGCGCCTTGTCGAGTATGCGCTCCACTTCGCCGGGGTAGTCCACGTTGGCCACCCGGCTAATGGGCTCGGAGATGATGAGCGCCGGGAATACATAGCGGGTCGGAAGCTGCGCCCCGGTCAGGAAGTAAATGATCGGCTGTCCGTTCACCACGTAGATATGATCCTGCGGAGAGATCTGCCCCTTTAGGTAGCGCGCAATATTCACGTTGACGTCGCCTTTTTCCAGGTACGCGGAGATCCAGGGGACATAGCTCTTTTCTATTGTGCGCGCGACGGGAAACCCCAGGGCGGCCGCAAGCGCGAAAATCAGGGTACCCCGATGGCCGACCGCTGCGTGGAAGCGGGCCGACGCATGCGCCAGAAGCAGACACAGCGGCGGCAGAGTGACGAGATAGTAGTGCTTGTAGAACTTGAGCGTGAGCCCCGCCTCGGCAAACCCGACGATGAGCCACACGAGGAGGAATCCGAGGATCGGTTCTGTGTTTCGCGCATGCCGCGCTCTGAATCTCAGAAAAACGATCGTCGCGACAGTCACCCACGACCACTTGAACCAGTCCTCCAGTGAATGGACGAATCCTGTCCAGGCATCCTGAGCGCTGCCCGTAGCGAGGTACCGCTTGTTGGCGTGAAAATTCGATTCGAGGAACAGGCCGAGCACATCCTGCGCCCAAAGGTATCCGATGGCGAGAATACTCGGGAGAGCGCCACCGATCGCAAGCATTGCGAGAACTGCCGGTGCGTCGCGCACCGAGCGATAGCGAGCCAGCGCAAAATACGCGATGAACAGGGCAATTTCCACGGCGACGATGTACTTGATCTGTACCGCCACGCCGAAACTCAAGCCGGCGGCGAGCGCGTAGAGCAACGTTTTTCTGCGGCCCAGTTCGGGATTCGAAGTCGAAACGACAAGGAACAGAAGCCCGAGCGCGTTGAAAAAAATGAAGAAGAGTTCGGTGTTCGACGACAGGCCCTGGAGTCCCAGGGTAAGGACCGGGAAGCTGATCGCCGCCACGACCCCGGCAACCTCGCTGCGAAACAGCCGCTTCGCCAATAACAGCAACACTACCGACGTCAAAAAGACAACGGCAACCGTAATGATCCGAATTGACACGATCGAATCGCCGAGCACCCCCAGCGCCGCGGCGAAGATCGCAAAGATTCCGATCGGCTTGATCTCGAAGACCGTCGTGTAAGGCGGGTGCCCGCCGAGCCATTGGGAGGCGATGAGGACATACAGACCTTCGTCCCAGTCGATCGCTGAAACGAGAAACGTGGGCGCGCGTAAGACCAGCACCCAACAAAGCAGACCTATAAGGAAACCAATAAACTTGGCGTCCACGACCAGTCGCTCTCCGGCTCCATCTCGCGTCCGCACTGCGATATCCGCATCGATGGCCGTCCCTGAGTTCGTCATGTTACTTCAAAGCCTGCCCGTATACAGCCTCCACGCGCCGCACCATCGCTTCGTCGCTGTAGTTATCGCGGACATGTTGCGCGGCTTTCATTCCCTTCACCATCGCTGCGGGTAGGTTCGCCAGACATTCCGAAATCTTATCCGCCAATGCAGCGGCATTTCCCGCCGGGACGGTAAAACCATACTCGTCATTGCAAAGCACTTGCGACACTCCGCCCACGGAAGTCGCCACAACCGGCAGGCCTGCGGCCATCGCGGATAGCATCACCAAGGAGAGACCCTCCCAAAGGGAGGGCATGACAAACACGTCCATCGCCCGAAACAAATCACCCAAATCGTGTCGTGTGCCCAACAACACCACTTGCTGCTCCAAACCGAGGCTCGCCACTAAGGCTTCCAGGGCGAGCCTTTCGCGACCTTCCCCGGCGAGCAGCAACCGCGCGACTATCCCGCGACGACGTAGCAGGGCCATCGCCTCGATCAAATACTGGTGCCCCTTTTGCTTCTCCAGTCGCCCTATGGATCCCAAGACCAGATCGTGCTCTGTCAACCCGAGCCGCGCCCTTGCTTCCAATTTGGACAGCGTTGAAGCAGAACGAGCAAGGTCCACCGAGTTGGGGATAACTACGATTCGTGATGCAGACACATGGTCATAGCGTTCCACGTCGCGCCTGATATCTTCCGAGCCGACAATAATCGCTGCCGTATGACGGCTCAGATACCAGTTGATGATCCGCCGATGAACCTTGGGTTTGCCGTAAGTGTTGTGAATCGAAACCACCGCCGGGATTCCAACCTTCCTTGCGGCGAGACGCCCGTAAAGATTGGCATGGTAGAGATGACTATGCACCAGATCTATACGCTGACGCCGAATGAGCTCAACCAGAGCCGGTACCACTCGTCGGTCGAACCCTCCCTTGTTCATGAGGCGCAATTCCATCAGCGGAACATTCATGGCGGCCAACTGGTCGCCGATCACTCCACGCTTGCCTATGCAGCATACGACCGACGCAAAGCGACCGTGATCGAGCCTGCGCACGATGCTCAACAAAAGATTTTCGGCCCCACCAACCGGGAGCGTGACAAAGAGATGAAGGATCCGCGCTTGGCGATGCAATGCGGCTTTCCTAGCTATTCAGTACGCCCATCGTCAGCGCTCTGTACCGATGCGACGCCTCGGGGATGCCGCAGCGTCGCGAAACACCTTTTCCATTCGATCGAGCATCGTTTCCACGCTTAGATTCGCGGCACAGTATAGGCGCGCGGCGGTTCCTAGTCGCCGGCGCAGCTCAGCGTCGCCGAGCGCCTTTTCCAGGCCGCGCCTGAGGTCGTCCGGGTCCTCGTTCCTCACCAGGATGGCCGTCGTCCCGTCGTAGGCGATTTCGCCGATACCACCGCAGGCCGTCGTGACGCACGGCAGGCCGCACAGCATTGCCTGAACGAGCGCCTGCGGCACGCCCTCGTTGGCGTAGGAAGGCAGCGCGAACACATCGAGCGACTGCAACCAAGGCAGCACGTCGTCCCGATTGCCGGCGAGCCGGACGCGGTCGCCGAGGCCGAATTCACGGATCTTCGATTCGATGTTCTGGCGCTGCGGCCCGTCGCCGACGATGACCAACCCGGTGTCCGCCGGCAGGCGCGCAAAGGCCTCGATCAGATAGCGATGCCCTTTCCAGCTCCGCAGCGTAGCGACGATGCCGATCAGCCTGCGCTCTGGCGGAAGGCCGGTCGCCCGCCGCGCCGCACCACGATCGCCGGGCACAAAACGCGATGCATCGATCCCGGTCGGAGCCGAAGTGATGCGCTCCGGCGGAAATCCGTTGTCGCGGACCAGCTGCATGCGCAAAGTGTCTCCGGTCGTGACGATATGGCGGGTCGCGACAAGATAGAGCCAGCGCGTCGGAAGGTTGCTGGGGATCAACGCCGAAATATGCCGCGTGCGCACCAGGGCCGGGGCGCGGCGCAACGTCGCGCAGGCAACCGCCGCGAGCCAGCTGTCGGTCGAGCTGTGCGTGTTGACGACATCCACCGGATGAGCCTTGAAGCGATGACGCAAAGCGAAAACGCCGGCGAGATTTTTCCTTGCGATAGGCTGCACGATAGCGTTCAAGCCGCGCTTCAGCGCGGCATCGTAGATCCTGGCCTCGCGCGGCGCAGCGATGGCCACGTCGTGGCCGCGGGCCGCCATTCCCTGTGCCTCGTCGAGGATCCGGATCTCCTGCCCGCCCCAGCCACACGAGGCCTCCGTGTGAAGGATTCTCATGCGGATTTTCTATCGCAAATACCGCGTCGACAGATTCCCTCGCCGCTCATCTACTCTAGCGATGCATGGGAGTACTGCAGGCGATGAAGCCTCGCGTAGATCCCCGAGGCGACAATGAGATCGGTATGCCTTCCGGTTTCGGCGATGCGGCCCGCATCCAGAACGACGATGCGGTCGGCCCGCTCGATGGTGGACAGGCGGTGCGCGATCACCAGCGTCGCGCGGCCGCGCATGAGCGTTTCCAGCGCCGCCTGAATGTGGCGCTCCGATTCGCTGTCGAGTGCGGAGGTCGCCTCGTCGAGGATGAGCACCGGCGCGTCCTTGAGGAACGCGCGCGCGATGG
>WNGO01001719.1_pt1 | contig 16621 bp, 7 predicted proteins | sample 5400511 | NCBI WGS metagenome assembly WNGO01 (sample SAMN13153380, study PRJNA577476) | soil metagenome | isolation source: 20 cm soil or saprolite under Garry oak tree replicate 2 | place: USA:California | collected 2016-06-15 | reverse complement strand
ACGGTGCGACGGAGCCTGCGCGGTGGCCAAGCGCCTGTTTGACGTCGTCGTGGCCGCGCTGGGCCTCGTGATCGCGGCGCCGGTGCTGGTGGTGGCAGCCCTGGGTATCCGGCTGTCGAGTCGGGGGCCGATCCTGCACCGCGCGCGTCTGGTCGGGCGGGACGGGCGACTGTTCACGATGTACAAGCTCCGCACGATGCACCTGGGCGCCGGCTCCGGCAGCGTCATCACCGCCGAGCGCGACCCGCGGGTGATCGCGTTCGGCCGCCCGCTGCGCCGCCTGAAGATCGACGAGCTGCCGCAGCTGGTGAACGTGCTGCGCGGCGAGATGTCGCTCGTGGGCCCGCGTCCCCAGCACCCCGCGATCGTCACGCGTCACTACGCGCCCGAGCACTGGGAGACGCTGCGCGTCAGGCCCGGGCTCGCGAGCCCCGGGAGCCTGTACGATTCGACGCACGGCGAGCCGCTGCTGGGAAGCGTGGACCCCGAGCGGACGTACGTGGAGCGATTGCTCCCGATCGTCCTGGCGCTCGACCTCGTGTACGTGCACCGCGCATCGCTGCGATATGACGCGACGGTGGTCGCCCGCACGCTGCGCCTGATCGCGTCGGCGGCGGTTGGGCGACGGACGTTCCCCGATCCTCCGGAGCTTTCCGAGGCGCGGCGCTACCTCTACGCCTGCCGGCGCGACGACGTGGCGGCTGCCCCGGCGCCACGCGACGCATCACCGCTGGCCTAGCTCACGCCCGCCGCGCGGCGACACGGCGGTCGGCCCCGCGCCGCTCGCCCATGCGCCGTTCCCGGACGCGCCGACGATCGCGCAGCACGCGGTGCTCGGCGTACGCCCAAAGCCGGACCGCCGCAAGGTGGCGGCCGAGCCGCTCGATGCGCGGAACGCCGCGACCGAACCGCTCCCACGTACGCGCGTCCTGCAGCAGCTCGCGCACCGACGGGATGTGGAAGTCCTGCGAGAAGATCACGCCGTCGCGCGCCAGGCTCGGGATCACCCCGAGGAGCACCTCTCGCGTTCCCTTCGCCCCGTCGCAGTCGATGAACACGGCGCGCACGACATCCGGCACCGGCGCGCGGGCGAGTGTGGTCTCGAACCACCCAGGATGAATGGAGCACACCTCGGCAGCGCCGAAGCGCTCCAAGTTGCGGCGCAGCGTCGCATCCGACGCGGCGTACTCGCCGGAGAAGTCGTACTCGTACTCCTCCGATGCCACCGCGGCGTCCCTCGGCTCGACGCCCTGGAACGAATCGTAGATGCGCAGGCGATACCCGAGCAGCCGGCACATCAGGCTGAACTTCGCGGAGCTGCCCCCGTTCCAGCACCCTGCTTCGACCATCACCTCGCCGGGGCGCGCGGGCCGCGCCGCCAACGCCGCGCACACCTGCGCGATCTCGCGGGGGCGATGCGAATGCAGCACGTACCAGTCGATCCGGAGAAACCGCGCCACCAGCTCGAGGCGATCGCGCAGCCCGATGGTTCGGACGCGCAGCAACGGCCAGTAGTCCAACGCGAAGTAGCACAGCTTGACGCGTTGGAGATCGAGCTCCCGTGACAGGCGGGGCCGAACCCACCGCGTATACCAGCGGCGGAGCCGGCGCTCGAAGCGCGGAACGCCGCCCGGGGTGACTCGTTTCAAAGTGAAGTCATTCCCTCCTGCTCCAGCATAGACTCTGGCGGCGAGAAAGGCTAGCCGGACGCGCCCACGACCGGCCCGCCGACCGACTCCGGCTCGTCCTTCGCCTCATAGCCCTCGAGATAATACGCGTCCTGGGAGGACCCGCGCCGCGGTCGGACGCCGTTCACTACGGCTCCCAGCACCCGGATCGGGAGACGCCGGATGTCGTACAGCTTCACCCGCGCGAGCGCGCCATCACTCACGCCCGTGCGCAGCACCAGCAGCAAGCTCCCTGCGGCGGTGCCGAGCGCCAAGGCGTCGGCGCCGGCCGCAAGGGGCGAGCTGTCGATGATGATCGCGTCGTAATTCGGCCGCAATCGCGCGAGCGCCCGCGGCAGCGCTCCGGAACCCACGAGCGTGGGTGCGGCCTGGGTTCGCGTGCCGCAGCCGATGAACCAGAGCCCGCCCTGCCTCGTCCGCTGCACCACCTGAGCCTCGATTGCTTCGCCCCCGAGCAAGTCCGTGAGCCCGGGTCGCCGGAGCAACTTGACCGCCCGGTGCAGCACGCCGCAGCGGACGTCCCCGTCGATCAGCAGTGTGCGGTATCCGGCGTCGGCGAACGCCGTCGCCAGATACGCGGCCACGAACGACTTGCCGTCCGCGCGACCGGGGCTCGTCACCGTCAGGATCGCAGGACCGACACCGTGTGAGTGCAGCACGTTGACGTGGATCCCGCGCATCGCTTCGATCAGCTTGACCCCGCCCTCGGATCGGGCGGCCCAGAGCGGGGGGGGGGGACTGTCGAAGTGCGGCAAGACCCCGAGCACCTTGAGGCCCATCTTGTGGGCGACATCATCGGGATCATGCACCCGGCGGTCGGGAGCTCCCGCGCGAGCCCCGCCGCCAGCTCGGGGATCGTCGCCTGCTCCAGCGTGGCGACCTCACCGGTCAGCCGTCGGACGAGAGGGGACTCGGCCGTATAGCGCACCTGGAGTGTCCGCAGCATCGCCTGCTTTTGCGTGAGCTCTCCCAGCGCCCGGCTCAGCTCCGTGGACCCGGCCACCGCGCCGATCGTCGCGAGTGCGTCGATCACCGGTCCCGAGCCGGACGAGCGGGCGAGGATGCGGTTGATCGCCTCGCGATCCCGCAACAGCTGGGTGCGGCGGCTCTTGACGTCGAGCAGCCGCGCGAACCGCGGATCCGTCGGAGCCGAGAAGTTCGCGGTGACCGAACCGGAGCCGTCCGCCAGCTGCGTGGCGGCCTGCATGCGAAAGCGCTGCAGCGCGCCTTCGGCGCTCCGCAGGTCCGCCTCCGCCCGTCGCATTTGCCCGCCAAGCACCGCGTTCAGCTGGGTCAGGTTGGCGCGCTTCAAATCGGCGGCGACGGCGACAACACGGGCCGCGACGGCGTTCACGATCGCCGTCGTCCTGGATGCGTCCGGCCCGTAGAGCTCGAGTTGGATGAAATTGCCGTCAGGGTCCGGGCTCACCTTGAGCTCCCTGGTGAGCCACGCGGCGGCCGCGGATGGCGTGATCAGCGTAAAGGCGACCGTCTCACCGGCGTGGAGCGTCCCGGGCGGTGGCACCCACACGAACCCGAGCCGCGCGCCCACCGAATCGCCGACGGCGCCACGATCGAGCACGTGTCCCGCTGCATTGTGGAGCGTGAAGGCCGTACCCCCGTTGTCCACGACGAGCCGATATCGGCCCGGGCGCACCTGCTGGTTGATCGCGAACGTCGCGAGCACCGTGTCGCTCGCGGGGTTGTTCGTCAGGTACAGTCGTTCCCCCCGCACCACGTCATCCAGGACGATGTTGGTCCGCACCAGGTCGCTCCAGCCTGAGGAGATCGGCAGCCGGCCGGACCAGAGCGGGCCGGGCTCGCCCTCCTGTCCCGCGGGTCCGTGGATCCACAGGGAGGCGCGTGCCGCGTAGCCGGGGGCGAGCACCACGCCGGCGAACGCGAACCCGACCAGCAGGCCGAGGGCGGAGAGACCGAAGACCATCCAGCGATACCGCTGGATCGCGATCAGGTAACGCCGCGCGTCGGCCAGCCAGTCGCCCTCTGCGGAGGGAGGCGGCGCTCCGCCTGGGCGCTGGGCCCCGACCACGGAGAGTGGCGCTCGTTGAGCGGGGATGAGGCTGCGTCCTGTCATCAGAGCGATTTGACGGGGCAATCTCGGTACCGCGGCGCCCCCGGTCGCCCAATGCGCAACCTGCCATGGGACAGCGAGATAGCGGCGCCCGGCGCGACCGTATAGCGGATCGTTGCACCGGTTGTAAGGAACCCGCCACAAAAGGTTGAGCCCCGCGCCACGCCGCACGGCGGTCGTCCTGCGGCTAGGGTTCGCGGCCCGCAAGCGTATCAGCCCTCCGGCGAAGGTGTGGGAAGGTTGCAGCAGGTACCCCGGCTTAGGCCCCGACAAATTTGCCAACTCGCTACGCCTCTGGCTGTTAGATGGTTGCGCAGCGCGCACGACTCCTGCGTTCGCATCCCGCCTGGATCACCGTCCCTAAATCGTGCGTGAGGTTCGGTATGCCCAGTCGCCAGCGTCGTCCCCATCGCCCTTCGCGTGGACATAGCGTCCGCGCGTTGGGGCGCTTGCTGGTCGCCGTAGCGCTGCTGACAACGTGCTCACAGGACCAGCCTGTCGGCCCCGCTGGCGCGGGCCCCGCCGGCCCGGGTTCTCCGGGCATCAGCGCCGCCGTGGTGGTATCGGGCCAGGTCCTGGTGGGCGCCGGGGACATCGCGCGGTGCGACCGCACCAATGACGAAGCCACGGCCGCGATTCTCGACACGATCCCCGGCACCGTGTTCGCGCTCGGCGATAACGTATTGGGCTCGAGCAGCAGCCCCCCAAATTTTGTCAACTGTTATGACCCCTCGTGGGGCCGGCACAAGGCGCGCACCCGGCCGTCGGCCGGTCACATGGAGGGGTTCAGTCCGGGTTCGTCGAGCTATTGGCAGTATTTCGGGACGGCGGCGGGCGACTCGGGAAAGTTCTACTACAGCTACGACCTGGGCGCCTGGCACATCGTCGTGCTGAACAGCAACATCTCCACGTCGGCCGGCTCTCCGCAAGAACTGTGGCTCAAGTCGGACCTGGCCGCCCACCCCGCCCAATGCACGCTCGCCATGTGGCACATCCCACGCTTCAGCTCGACCTCGAGCAACGGACTCCCGACGGTCTATGCCGCGGTGAAGCCGTTGTGGGACGATTTGTACGCCGCCGGGACGGAGATCGTGCTCAACGCGCACTACGAAGTGTACGAGCGGTTCGCGCCGCAGAAACCGGACGGCACAGCGGATCCTCAGCTGGGCATCCGGCAGTTCACGATTGGCACCGGTGGGATCGGGGTCAACAGCTTCAACGGCGTCACGCAGGCCAACAGCGAGGTGCACAACAGCGGCACGCCTGGCGTGCTGAAGCTCACCCTCGGCGACAACGGCTACGCGTGGAAGTTCATCCCGATTGCCGCCTTCACGTTTACGGACTCCGGGACGGGCTCGTGTCACGGCACCACACCCGGTGCACCGGTCGCGTCGGTGACCGTGAGCCCGAATCCCGCGAGCGTCGAAGTGGGGCTCGATGTCCAGCTGACGGCGACGACGCAGGACGCCTCGGGCAACACGCTCACCAACCGGCTCGTCACCTGGTCGAGCAGCAACACGGCGGTGGCGAAGGTCACCGGCATGGGCGACGTGTTCGGCTGGGCGCCCGGCACCGCGACGATCACGGCGACGAGCGAGAGCGTGACCGGCACCACGACGGTGAACGTGCTATCGACGACGGCCGCGGTGCTCGTGGGCGCCGGCGACATCGGTGTCTGCAACGTGCCGGAGGACGAAGCGACGGCCGCGCTGCTCGACAACATCCAGGGCACGGTGTTCACCGCCGGAGACAACGTCTACCCCGACGGCACGGCCGACCAGTTCACGAACTGCTACGACCCGTCGTGGGGACGTCATAAGGCGCGCACCAAGCCGGTCCCGGGGAATCACGACTACACGATTGCCGGCGCCCCGGCGTACTACGCCTATTTCGGCGCCGCCGCGGGCGTCCCGTCCAAGGGCTACTACAGCTTCGACCTCGGCGCCTGGCACGTCATCGTCATCAACAACTATGTCGATGCCGGCGCCGGCTCGACCCAGGAGCAGTGGCTCAAGGCCGACCTCGCCGCGAGCTCGGCGCAGTGCACCGCGGCGATCTGGCACGAGCCCAAGTACAGCTCCGGGATCCTGCACGGGGATAACAACTCCTGGAACGCGATGTGGACCGACCTGTACCAGGCCGGCGCGGATGTGGTCATCAACGGTCACGAGCACACCTACGAGCGCTTCGCGCCGCAGACGCCTAACGGCACGGCCGACCCCGTGTTCGGCATTCGGGAGTTCGTGGTCGGCACCGGCGGCGCCGGGTTGGAATCGCTCGGCGCGATTCAGCCGAACAGCGAGGTGGTGCAGAACAGCGCGCATGGCGTCTTGCGCCTGGTGCTGCGTCCCACTGGATACGAGTGGAAATTCTTCGCCGAAGATGGGCAGACGTTCTCCGACGCGGGGAGTGCCCCCTGCCACGGCCCGCTGGGGAACCGGCCGCCCACGGCGGCGTTCACGTCGAACTGCACCGGGCTCAGCTGCACTTTCACGAGCACGAGCACCGATCCCGACGGCAGCGTGGTCGCCTGGAGCTGGAGCTTCGGCGACGGGACCACGTCGACCAGCCAGAATGTGGTGCATGCGTACGCCGCGGGCGGCACGTACAGCGTCAACCTCACCGTCACCGACAACGGCGGCGCCACGAGCTCCACATCGCAGAGCATCACCGCGTTGCCCCCCAACACGCCCCCGACGGCCTCCTTCACGCCGAGCTGCACCGGGCTCACGTGCAACTTCACGAGCACGAGCACCGATCCCGATGGCAGCGTGGTCGGCTGGAGCTGGACGTTCGGCGACGGGGGCACGTCGACGGCCCAGAACCCGTCGCATACCTATACGGCGGGCGGCACCTACACCGTGGGCCTCACCGCCACCGACGACCGGGGCGGCACCGGCTCGACATCACAGACCATCACGGTAGCGCCGCCGAACCAGCCGCCGACGGCCGCGTTCACGTCGAGCTGCACGGGGCTGGCGTGCTCGTTCACGAGCACCAGTACGGATCCCGACGGCAGCGTCGCGTCCTGGAGCTGGACGTTCGGGGACGGCGGCACGTCGACGGCGCAGAACCCGTCGCATAGCTACACGGCCGGAGGCGCGTACACCGTCAGCCTCACCGTCACCGACAACCTTGGCGCCACGGGCTCTACGTCACAGACCGTCACGGTGGCGCCGCCCAACCAGCCGCCCACGGCCGCATTCACGTCGGACTGCACGGGGCTGGACTGCGCGTTCACGAGTACCAGCACGGATCCCGACGGCAGCGTGGCCGCCTGGAGCTGGACGGTCGGAGACGGGGCCACGTCAACGGCCCAGAACCCGTCGCACACTTACGCGGCGGGCGGCACGTACACCGTGAACCTCACCGTCACGGACAACGGCGGCGCCACCGGTACGGCCTCTCACACGGTCATCGTGGCCGCCGCCAACTCGCCGCCCACGGCCTCCTTCACGAGGACTTGCACCGGGCTCACGTGCAGCTTCACAAGCACGAGCACCGATCCCGACGGCAGCGTGGTCGGCTGGAGCTGGACGTTCGGCGACGGGGCCACCGCGACCGCGCAGAACCCGTCGCACACGTACGCCGCGGGCGGCACCTACACGGTAGGCCTCACCGTCACCGACAACAGCGGCGGCACGGGCTCCACGTCACAGAGCGTCACGGTGACGCCGTCCAACCAGCCGCCGACGGCCGCGTTCACGCGGAGCTGCACCGGGCTGGCGTGCTCGTTCACGAGCACCAGCAGCGACCCCGACGGCAGCGTGGCGTCCTGGAGCTGGACGTTCGGGGACGGGGCCACGTCGACCGCGCAGAACCCGTCGCACACGTACGGCACGGGTGGCACGTACACCGTGGGCCTCACCGTGACCGACAACCTTGGCGCCACGGGCTCGACGTCGCAGTCGTTCACCGTGACGGCGCCCAACGTTCCCCCGACGGCGTCGTTTACCAGCGCGTGCACCAACCTGAACTGCGCGTTCACCAGCACGAGCACCGACCCCGACGGCACCGTGGTCGTCTGGAACTGGAACTTCGGCGACGGCGCCACCGCGACCGCCCAAAACCCGCTGCACAACTACGTCGCGGGCGGCACCTACAGCGTTGGCCTCGCGGTCACCGACAACCAGGGCGCCACGAATTCGACCTCGCAGCTGCTCACCGTCGTCGCGCCGAACGCGCCGCAGATTCTGACGGGGGCGGGAGACATCGCGCGCTGCGATCGCACGACCGACGAGGCCACGGCCTCCATCCTCGACACGATCTCCGGCAGCGTGTTCACCCTGGGCGACAACGTGTTGGGCACGAGTACGGCGCCCCCCGACTTCAGCAACTGCTACGACCCCTCGTGGGGCCGGCACAAGGCGCGGACGCGCCCCGCCACCGGCCATATGGAAGGCTGGAGCCCGGGCTCCGCGACCTACTCGCAATACTTCGGAGCGGCGGCCGGAGATCCCGGGAAATTCTACTACAGCTACGATCTGGGGAGCTGGCACGTCGTGGTGCTGAACAGCAACATCGCGGTCAACGTCGGCTCGGCGCAGGAGGCGTGGCTCCGGTCGGATCTCGCGGCGAGCACCAAGCGCTGCACCATCGCCATCTGGCACCTCCCGCGCTTCAGCTCGACGTCGAACAGCGGGCTGCCCGTGGTCAACGACGCCGTCAAGCCGCTGTGGGACGATCTGTACGCGGCTGGCGCGGAGATCGTGATCAACGCGCATTACGAAGTCTATGAGCGGTTCGCGCCGCAGTCGCCGGGCGGCGCCGCCGATCCGCAGCTGGGAATCCGGCAGTTCACGGTGGGTACCGGCGGCATCGGGCAGAACAACTTCGGGGGTGGCGGGCAGGTCAACAGCGAGGTGCGGAACAGCGGAACGCCGGGCGTCCTGAAGCTCACGTTGTCGGACGCCGGATACAGCTGGGCGTTCATCCCGATCGCCGGCCGCGCCTTCACCGACAGCGGCAACGGAGCGTGTCATTGACCGAAGGCTCGGGGATGGAACCAGGGTCGCGTAGCACGACCCCGCTGAGGCAGCCGCGGGACCTCACCGGGCGCACGCTCAGCGGGTTGCTGTGGATCGGCGGGGGCAAGGTGGTGTACGCGGGCCTGCGGCTGCTCGTGCTCGTCATCCTGGCGCGCCTGCTCTCCCCCGCGGAGTTCGGCGTGGTCGGTGCGGCGCTCGTGGTGGTCGGCTTCTCCGCGATCTTCTCGCAGCTCGGTCTCGCTCCCGCCATCGTCCAGCGACCGGTGCTCGAGCGCCGCCATCTCGAGGCGGCCTTCACCGCCTCGGTCCTGTTGGGCCTGCTGCTGGGCGTGACGCTGTGGGTGACGGCCCCGCTCGCGGCGGAGTTCTTCCGCATTCCGGGCGTGGCGCCGGTCCTGCGGGTGCTGGCGTGGATCTTCCCACTGGAAGGCCTGTCCGCGATCGCCGAGTCGCAGGTGCAGCGCGAGCTGCGGTTCCGGTGGCTGGCCACGATGGAGGTGCTCACGTTCGGGGTAGGCTACGGCGTGGTGGGCGTCGTGTTGGGCCTGCTCGGCGCCGGGGTGTGGGCGTTGGTCGTCGCGCAGATGGCCCAGACGACGCTCTACACGACCATACTCCTCGTCACCTATCCCCCGGCGTTGCGGCTGGTACCCGATCGCGCCGCCCTCGCGGAGCTGATGTACTACGGGGGCGGGTTCACCGCCTCGAAGATCGCGAACTACTTCGCGCTGCAGGCCGATAACCTGGTCGTCGGCCGGTGGCTCGGGGCGACGGCGCTCGGGTTCTACGGCCGGGCCTACGAGTTGATGGCCGCCCCGCCCCACCTGCTCGGCGACGCGGTCGACCGGGTGCTGTTTCCGGCGATGGCGAGCATCCAGACCGATATCCGGAAGCTGGCGGACGCCTACCAGCGCGGCGTCGGCTTGATGGCGCTCATCATGCTCCCCGCGAGCGTCACCCTGTTCATCGTGGCCCCGGAGTTGATCGACGTGACGCTCGGACCGCAGTGGACCGTCGTCGTGACCCCGTTTCAGATCCTGGCGCTCGGCATGTTCCTCCGCACCAGCTATCGGATCAGCGACGTGACTGCCCGCGCAACCGCCGCCGTGTATCGCCGCGCGTGGCGGCAGCTCGTGTACGCGCTCTGCGTGCTGGTCGGTGCGTGGTTCGGCAAGGCCTGGGGGATCAACGGGGTCGCGGTGGGTGTCCTGATCGCGCTCGCCGTGAACTTCTTCCTCATGGCGCACCTGGGCCTCCGGCTGACCTCGCTGTCCTGGCGCAGCTTCGGCCGAGCCCACGCGCCGGCGCTCGCCCTCGCGGCGGTTGCGGGGGGGCTGGCGTGGGCCACGGCGGCCGGAACGCGCGCGCTCGGGACGCCGGACCTGGTGGCGCTCGTGGCGACACTCGGAGTCACCGTATGCGGCGTGGTGCTGGCCGCGCGCACGGCGCCGCAGCTGGTGTTCGGACCACATGGACGCTGGTTCGTCGACGCGCTGCGGGCGCTGGTGCGCGAACCGCCCCGGGCACGCCCGGCGGCCACGAGCGTCGCCGTTCTGCCGCTCCTCGACGAGCTGGCCGCCACGCTGCGCACCCACGGCATCCCGTACTGCCAGTGGAAAGGACATGGCAAACGGGACCGCTGGGGGCAGGGAGACGGTGACATCGACCTGCTCGTGGATCGCGCCCACGCAGATGGCTTCGCTGCCGTGCTCGCCGAACTGGGGTTCAAGCAGGCGGATTCACGAGTGAGCCCGCATCGACCCGACGAACGACACTACTTCGGGCTCGATGAGGCCGGCGACAAGCTCGTCCACCTCCACGTCATGTACCGGCTCGTCGTCGGCCGCCCCTGGGAGACGACGTACACTCTCCCCCTCGAGCACGCCGTCCTCGCGTCGCGGGTCGAAAACGGCGGATTCACGAGGCCCGGAGCCGAGCTGGAGCTCGTGATCCTGGTGATCCACAACGTCGCACGCGTCTCGCTGCGCGACGCCGTCGTGCCACAGCTGCCCCAGTGGCTCGCCGCGATCCAGCCGGAGTTGGACCGCCTCGAGGGACAGGTCAATCGGGACAGGCTCAGCGTCATCCTCCAGCGACACCTGCCGTCGGTCGATCTGCCCTTCTTCGAGCGGTGCCTGGCCGCGCTGCGCCCCAACACCGCACCGTGGCGGCGCCTCCTGGTCAAGCGCGCGCTGCACCGCCGCCTGCGGGCATACGCCGCGCGCCCGCCCCTGAGGATGTGGCTCGTAACCTGGCGGCGACGCCTCGCGACCTTGGGTGGGCTGCGTGGGGACACAGCGTCGCGCAAGCATTTCCACAGCGGCACGATCCTCGCGCTCGTCGGGGGCGATGGAGCGGGCAAGACGACGTGCGCCACGGCGCTGCACGCGTGGTTGGCGCGGCACTTCGAGACGTACCGGGCGCACCTCGGGCGGCCGCCCAAGGGGCTGATGACCGCCTCCGTCGGGGTGGCATTGCGCGTGGCGGGGGTGTTCGACCGCCGCGGTACCGGAGCGCTCATGGCGTACCTGGAGCTGTTGTATCACCTCGCGACGGCGCGCGACCGCTATCGCCTCTACCTCAAGGTCCGCCGGTTTACGGCCAACAAGGGACTCGCGATCTGCGAGCGCTACCCGGTGTCCGGGAACCACTCCCTCGTGGGACCGCGCATCAAAGAGCTCGTCGACACGGTCCCGTACGCCGGCCTCGCCCGCTGGCTCGCGCGGGCGGAGCAGCGCTACTACGAGCGGTTCGGCCGTGAGGACATCCTCATCGTGTTGCAGGTCGATCCCGAAACCGCCGTCCGGAGGAAGACCAGCGAGCCGGCGGAATACGTCAGGAATCGGGTCCGGATCGTCATGGAGCGAGACTGGAGCAGCAGCGGCGCGCGCGTCGTCGACGCCGCCCGTCCGCTCCCGGAGGTCCTGCACGACCTGAAGGCACTCGTCTGGTCCGAGCTCTAGGCGTGATGCTCCGTTCCCCTGCCCCCCTCTCCCTTCGCCCCCACCGCCCCCTGGTCGTCGAGCTGGTCGGTCCTCCGGGTGCAGGGAAGAGCACGCTGGCGCGCTTGCTCGCCGAGCGCGACTCCAGGATACGCGCCGGGCTGGGCGTGGACGCCGTGTCGACACCACGGCTCGCGGCGAGCGCCATGCACACGCTGCCCACAATCGTCCAGCTGTGTCGCAGCACCGCTGGACTCCCCTGGGCCGAGAGCCGCCAGCTCATTCGGCTGCATGCGCTCGGTGACTCCCTCGACCATACCGCCGTAAACGGCAAGCGGGTTCTCCTCGTGGAGGAAGGTCCCGTGCTGGTGCTCAGCTGGCTCCAGGTCTTCTGTCCGGCCACGCGCGACGATCCGGTCCTGACGCGCTGGCGGGAGCAGGCGCTCGCGCGTTGGGGCGCGACGGTCCGACTGGTGCTGGCACTCGACGCCGCAGATGACGTCTTGCGAGCGCGGATCCGCACGCGCACCAAGCCACATCCGGTAAAGCACGGCAGCGACCGGGAAATCGACGAGTTCATCGCGTCGTTCCGCACGGCGTTCACCGATGTGCTCGCGGCGCTCCGCAGCCGAGGTACCGACGTCGCGGTCTTGCGAACCGACGACGAGCCGCTGCCGCGCCTCGCAGAGCAGGTACTGGAGATCCTCGCACGGGCAGGGGTAGCGGGAGTGCGGGGGGGTGCCCAATGCTGAACGGAGCGTTTCCCGCCGCCCCCGTCCGCCCGCTCGGGCGTGCCCGCGGCGCGGCGATCGCGCTGCCGCAGGCGCACGGCGTCCATGTCGCCGTGCGCTGGGCGTTCTACCTGTTCGTGTTGTCTCTCCCGTTCGAGTACCCCAGGCGCACCATCCCCTGGGAGGTCACGACGATATCGTGCGCGCTCTTCCTCCTCACCGCGCTGTTCCAGCCGCGCATCACGTTCGCGCGCATCCCCTGGGCCGTGCGGTGGTTCGCCCTGTACCTGTATGTGCTGCTGGGCGCGTTCGTCGTCGACGGCGGGCATTACGGCGATCAGGTGCAAAAGCTGTTCGTGCTGCTGCTCGAGGCGGTGCTGCTGCTCTGGGCCGCGTCCAACGTCCTGCGCTACGAAGACGTCACTCGCGGCGCGCTGCTCGCATTGGGGGTCGCCTGTGTGGTGCGGGCGGGGATCCAGCTCGCCGGCATCTCGACCGAACGGGTGACCGAGTGGACCGGGGGCGTGCGCGTCCTGGCGATGGGCCAGAACGAGAACCACAGCTCGATGATCATGAGCGCAGGCCTCGTCGCGCTGCTCGGGCTCGCGTACGGGCAGTCGCGCACCCCGGCGTGGGCCCGGCTGCTGACGTGGCCGGCGGTCGGCGCGATCGCCATCGCGGTCGTGCAAAACGGGTCGCGCGGGGGGTTTCTCGCGCTCGCGGCCGGCATCGCCGCACTCACCCTCGGAGGGCGCAGCCTCGGGGTCCGCATCCGCAACGGCGTGGTGCTGCTGGTGGCGTTCGGCTTCCTCGGCTGGACCACGTTCCAATCGGAGGGCATGCGGAATCGCCTCCTGCAGTCGGCCGAGACCGGGTTCATGGCGGGGCGGGAGCGCATTTATCCCACCGCGGTGCGGATGATTCTCGAGCGCCCGCTCACCGGCTGGGGGCCCGTGAACAACATGTACCAGCTCGGCAATCGGTTGCCGGAACAACACGTTCCCCGGCGCGACACGCACAACCTCGTGCTCGAAGTCGGGACGTCCACGGGTTTCCTCGGGCTGCTGCCGTTTTTCGTGGGGACGTGTCTCTGTCTCCTGGACGCGTGGCGAGCCCGCCGCACCATCGAGGGCACGCTTCCCTTTGCGATCCTCATGGTGATGTTGGTCTCGAACATGAGCGGCAACTGGATCGCGACACCCCTCTTGTGGCTGGCGTTTGCGTACGCGCTCGCCGGCGGCCGCAGACCGGCACTGGCTACCTGACATGTGCGGCCTAGCGGGGCGGTTCCATCCCTTCGCGCTGCCCGGCGCACCCGGTTGGGCGGAGCGCGCGTCACGCCTGCTCGCGCACCGCGGTCCCGATGGCGAGGGCCTGCTCCGCAACGACCAGTGCGAGCTGGTGCACCGCCGGCTGGCGCTGATCGATCTCTCACCCACGGGGCACCAGCCCATGGGCAACGAGGATGGCGCGGTCTCCATCATCTACAACGGCGAGATCTACAACCATCGCGACCTGCGGGCCGAGCTGGAGGCCCGCGGGCATCAGTTCCGCGGTACCTCGGACACAGAAGTGCTGGTGCACCTCTACGAGGACCACGGCGCTCGCATGGCCGAACGGCTCCGCGGCATTTTCGCCTTCGCCATCTACGACAGCCGCCGGCGCGCGCTGTGCCTCGCGCGGGACCGGTTCGGCGTGAAGCCCCTCTTCTACGCGCTGCACGAGGGCCAGTGGGTGTTCGCCAGCGAGATGAAGGCGATCCTCGCCCTGCCGGGGTTCCGCCCGGAGATCGACCGTCAGGCGTGCTACGACTTTCTCGGTCTGGGCTACGTGCCCGAGCCCGCCACCGGGTTCGCCAACGTGCACGCGCTGCCCAAGGGTTCGGTCCTGACGGTCGACGCCACGGGGCCGCGCTGGCTCCATTACTACGATGTGGCAGCCGTTCCCAACCGCGCCCGCCGGCTCGACGAAGCGGCCGCGCAGGCGGAGAGCGCCCTGCTCCGGGCCGTCAGCGGGCAAGCCGTCGCCGACGTGCCGGTCGCGGCCCTGCTGAGCGGGGGCATCGACAGCTCGCTCGTGGTCGCCGCGCACGGCCGAGCCACCGCCGGGTCCACGGCGACGTTCAACGTGCGGTTCCCCACCGCGAGCCACGACGAGACCGCGGTCGCCCTCGCCGTCGCCGAGCACTGTCACACCGCGCACCGCACCATCGATCTCCGGGACGAGAACATGAGCAGCGAGGCGATCCTCGATCTGCTCCGGCATTTCGATCAGCCGTTCGCCGACATGAGTCTGCTCCCGATGTACTGGATCTCGCGGGCGATCCGCGATCAAGGCATCATCTGCGCGCTGTCGGGCGACGGCGGCGACGAGGCGTTCGGGGGGTACCCGCGCTTCTGGCGGGCCGACCGGCTGTTCCAACTGATGCAGCTCCCGTCCTGGATGGGGGGCGCCCTGCGCGTCGGGGGCGGCGCGCTCGCGGCCTGGACCCGGGACTGGGGCCGTCAGCTGGCGAAGGCCGTGCAGCTCGCCCAGGTCGGAGCACACGACGCGTCGCTCCTCATCTCCGGCCTCTCGAACTACCTGAACGAGGTCGAGAAGCAGGACCTGCTGCGCCCCGAAGCCCGCGACGGGTTCCTGCCCGCATGCCGGTACTTCGACGGCTACCCGTCCCCGGCGGTGACCGACCTGGAGGAGCTGTCGCTCCGCCTCACGGAGTCGCTGTTCCGTGTCAGCCTACCGTCCGACATGCTGCGCAAGGTGGACATGATGAGCATGCGAGCGAGCATCGAAGTGCGGGTGCCGATGCTCGACGAGGAGGTCGTGGCGCTGGGGCTGACGCTGCCACATCGCCTCAAGACCGACGGCCTCAGCGGCAAGCAGGTGCTGCGCGCCCTGGCCGCACGATGGCTCCCGCCGGCGGTCGCGAGTCACCCCAAGCACGGGTTCGCCGTCCCGATGGACGTCATGGTGCCCGACACGTTTTACGAGGTGCTCGACGCGCTGTTGCTCTCGCCCGGGTCGAGAACGGGTGCCTTCGTCGCCCCGGAGGTGGTGCAGCGCTGGCTGCACGCCTTCCGCCGCGCGCGTGACGGTCACTACCTCGGCACCATCAGTCGGGGCGGTCTGTACCAGCGGGTGTTCATCCTCCTGGCGCTGGAGCTGTGGCTGCAGGAGCACGGCCTCTCATGGTGAGCGCTCCGGCGAAGCTGCGGCTCGCGGTGTTCACGAGCACGTATCCGGCGCGGGTCGCCACCTTCTTCGAGCGTGACATGCGGGCGCTGCTCGATGCCGGCGTGGAGATCGACGTGTTCGCGGTAGCACCGCTCGATGCCAGTCTGTGGCGCTATCGCCTCGACATCCTGGACGACGAGATCCTGCCGCGCCACCGCGTGCATCATCTGAGCCTCCTCGAGTCCGTGCGGCAGGCGCGCCCGTGGCCGGTACGCAAGCTCGCCACCTTCGTGCGCGATGCGGCCGCGGTGAGTGCGTCCGCGGCGCGGTTCGGCCTTGGGCCGCTGGCCAAGAGCGTCTACGTGTTCCCCAAGGCATGGACCTGGGCGGCCCGCTCTGCCGATCGCTACGATCATGTCCTGGCCTACTGGGGGAACTACGCCGGCACGTGCGCCTACGTGTTTCACCGGCTGATCGAGCGACCGGTCCCGTTCTCCATCTGGCTCCACGCCGGGACCGACCTGTACCGCTCGCCCGTCTTTCTGCAGGAGAAGCTGAGCTACGCGGACGCGATCATCACGTGCTGCGAGTTCAATCGCCGCTACCTCGAGCAACGCTACTCCGACAACGGGTCTGCCATCGGCCCCAAGGTGTACGTCAGCTATCACGGCCTCGACCTGGCGGCCTTCCCCTACCGGCCCGACGGGCGTCCGGCGCGAACCGTGCTCGCCGTCGGACGCTTCGCGCGCGCCAAGGGCTTCGACCATCTCCTCAGGGCCGCGGCTGCGCTGAACGCACGCGGCACGCCGGTGGACGTGGAGCTGGTAGGTGACGGACCGGAGCGCGCCGCCCTCGGCGCGCTGGCCCGGGAGCTCGGCGTCGAGCAGCGCGTGCATTTCCGCGGCTGGCTGCCGTTTGCCGAAGTGCGCCGGGCCATGAGCCAGGCCACGGTGCTGGTCCATCCGTCGCCGGGCTTGGGAGACGGCCTGCCCAATGTGCTGCGCGA
>WNGO01002516.1_pt1 | contig 16623 bp, 23 predicted proteins | sample 5400511 | NCBI WGS metagenome assembly WNGO01 (sample SAMN13153380, study PRJNA577476) | soil metagenome | isolation source: 20 cm soil or saprolite under Garry oak tree replicate 2 | place: USA:California | collected 2016-06-15 | reverse complement strand
TCGGGCGGGCGTGGGCAAACGAGATCCTGCATCACGCGCAACTCTCGCCGTACGACCTCACGCGCGACATCACGCCCGAGCACGTCGAGCGCCTGGCCGGCGCGATCGACACCGAGCTCCTACGTGGGCTCGAGCTGCGGGAGCGCGGCGTCAACGACAAGCGGACGTACCGCGTGCACAATCATCTCGGCGAACCGTGCTACGTCTGCGGGACGCCGATCGCGCGCGTCGACTTCGAGGAGCACACGATCTACTACTGCCCGGAATGCCAGACGGGCGGACGCGTGCTCAAGGACCGCCGGCTGTCACGCCTGCTCCGCTAGCGCGCGCTCGACCAGCAGCCGCTTGACCCCGCATCTGCTGCTACCGATGAAAGGGGACATGACCAGGTGTTCCTTCGGGTCGGCTCAGGCGCGGCTCGCGAGCGCGTTCTTGTCGCTCGGTGCGGGAGGCTGCGGCACCGCCTATGTCGTATTCCAGCTGACTGGCGCGCCGGGGACGTCCACTCGGACGTTCGTGATCGCCTTCGTCATCGGCTCGGCGCTTGCGGTGCCGCGCTCCCTGATCGTCGGCGCTGCCGTCGATGCGTCGGGGCTGACGATCCGCAACTACTTCCGGACGTATGCGATCCGGTGGAGTGACGTCGCCGTCGTCGGATGGGACAGGGTCGCGCTCGGCGGCAGGTACGCAGGCGCGTATGCACCTGCGCTCGCCGTGCGGCTGCGGTCCGGCCGGACGGTGAAGGCGCGGGCGACGTACGGCCTCCTTGCGGCAAGCCGCGAACGACTCGTCGCGGCGGTGGAGCGCTACGCAGCGAACAGCGGCGTCCGCGTCGAGCTCGCCGAGGACGATCTCTACTTCGGCTTCAAGCGGGTCAAGCGACCGCACCGGCCGTTGACCGACTTCGCCTAGTGTCAGGGCTGCTCCGCTAGCGCTCGTTCGACCAGCTCCGCAGCTTCGCGTACGCGTGCAACCTCCTCTCCGGAGAGGCGCGCGAGCAGCGCCGCGAGCGTCGCGACGCGGCGTTCGCGGCCGTGCTGCATCACCCGCCGCCCCTTTGCCGTCGCGTGGAGGCGGTGCACCCGGGCGTCGGCGGCGTCGCGCTCGCGGCGGACGAGACCGCCGGCCTCGAGGGCCTGGACGATGCGCGTCATCGTCGGCGGCCGTACCTGTTCCGCCGCAGCCAGCTCGCCGAGCGTCCGCGGGCCGCCGAAGACGAGGACGGAGAGCGCCGAGAGCTGCGCCGGCGGGACACCCGTCGCCGGATCCTCGCGGCGGACATGCCGGAGGGCATGGATTGCAGCCGAGTGGAAGCGGTCCGCGGCTTCGATTGACAGCTCTCCCGCGATTAGTTAGCTTAGCTAACGATGTCGGATGTCCTCGAAGCCGTGTACCGCGGCGACCGCGAGGAGGCCGAGCGCCTTGCAGCCGGCCGCGACCTCGACGTGTTCGAGGCCTCCGCCCTGGGCCGCACCGAACGCGTGCGCGAGCTGCTCGACACGGATCCGTCGCTCGTCGACGCCTACGGCGACGACGGCTTCCATCCCGTCGGCCTTGCGTCCTTCTTCGGGCACGTCGACACCGCGCGGCTCCTCTTCGAGCGAGGCGCGGACGCAAACCAGCTCGCGCGCAACGAGCACATCCAGACCGCCGCCATTCACGCGGCCTCAGCCGCCGCGGCTTCCGTGCGATCGACGCGGCTCGGCAGAACGGCGACACGCGCGTCGAGCAGCTGCTACGCGAGCACGGCGCGTCGACTTAGCCGTCGTACCCTGAAGCTGAGGTAGATCGTCGTCGCCAGGGACCCGATCAGCATGGCAACCAGGAGCGTCGGCAGGCCGAAACGGTCGAAGTTCGAAGGCCCGCCGGGGACTATCAATGTCCCGAGCAGCTTGTCTCGCGTGCTCCAAACGTCCGAGACCCAAAGCAACAGCACGCCGGCGGGCCAACCCACGACCGGGATCACGATGCTGCCGACCGACAAGAGCACGACCGCGCTGACCTCGACCCAGTTTCGCCGCTTGGGCCGACCCACGCCGAACCGCTCGCGCGCCTCAGCGGCGATGTCGGCCGGATCTCCCACGCGGTCGAGGACGTCCCGAATCCCGACCTCGTCGCCCGAGCCGAGCTCCGCTCGCAACTCCCCGATGTGCGCGGCGATCTCGTCGACCACCTCGCGCCGCGCAGCGGTCGGAAGCGCGGCAAGCTCACGCTCGAGGTCTTGCAGGTAGCCCCCGATCAGATCGTCCGTCGTTCGGCTCATCGCCCGGCCTCCCCTCCGACGAAGTGGTCGACCGCGTCCCGAAACCTGCTCCATTCCTGAATGAATGCATCGAGCGCCGCGTGCCCCGCGCGCGTCAAGCGGTAATAGCGGCGCGGCGGGCCCGTGCGAGATTCCCGCCAAGTCGACTCGACCAGACCGTCGCGTCGCAGACGAGTCAGCAAGGGATAGATCGTCCCTTCGCTCGTGACCATCCCGTCGACGTCGCCGAGGGCGCGGACGAGATCGAATCCGTAGCGCTCCTCGCGATGCAGAAGAGCAAGCACGCAGTACTGCAGGGTGCCCCGGCGCATCTGCGCTAGGAGCCCGTCCTGCGGCGGTACCATGCTCTGCATGGTACCTGCTTCGGCCGAATACTCCTAGCGGTTCTCCTCCCAGGCATCGAGCAGCCCCTGGACGTGGCGGCGCTGTTCGTCGGTGAACGGGACGTCGGCGAGCAGCCGGCGAACCTCCGACGGATCGTCGTTCTCGATCGCGGCCTCGAGGTGCTCGCGCGCCGGCGTCGGCTGCTGCAGTTGGCGCCGGAGCCAGCGCAGGAGGCTCACCTGCGCGGCGCGGGTCATTCCGGGAGCTTGACCGTGAGCGTGTCGCCCTCGAGCTCGACCGAGCCACCTTGCGCGCGGACGACGCGCACGGCGACGCCGGCGCCGAGGTCGCGCAGGTCCTCGCCGAGCACCACCGGTGCCGCCGAGGCTGTCACGGGTGAGAGCGTGAGCGTCGAGCCGTCGACGCGCAGCGCGACCTCGTCGAGGCCGCCGTGCCGTAGCGCCGCCTGCGCGAGCGCGGAGACGCCTCGCTCGGTCCCCTCGGGGTCGACGTGGACCTCCTTGCCCTCGCCGTCGACCCTGACCCGGTCCTCGCCGAGGTTCGCCGCCGCGGCGCGAGCGAGCGCGAGGGTGTCGACCGCTTGCAGGCTCGGCTCGTAGCGCCCGCCCTCGATGCGCGCCGCCGTGCCGAGCTCGTCGAGGAGCTCGGAGAGCTGGCGCGACGCGGCGTCGATCATCTCCATGTAGCGCTGCTTCGGCTCGCCGAGGTCGCCCATGCGGATCAGCGTCTGCGCGAAGCCGTGGATCGTCGCGAGCGGGGTGCGCAGATCGTGCGCGGCGAGCGCGACGAGGCGGGTGAAACTGGAATCGGCGGCAGCCACGGGGCTGCGTGACACTAACCTGTCTCCATGGCCGAGTCGCGACCTCTGCTCGACGATCTGCAGGCCTCGACGCCCGAGGTGCGCCTCGGGCTGTCGCGTGCCGGCGTGCAAGGGGTCGAGAAGGCGATCCGGCTGCGTTGGGGCGGCGCGGAAAAGCTGATCTCCGCCACGATCGACTGCAGCGTCGACCTCGATCCCCGGCAGAAGGGCGTCCACATGTCGCGCTTCCCGGAGGTGTTCGAGGAGGCGATCGACGAGGTCGTGCTGGAGGAGGCGTTCCTCGTCGAGGAGCTCGCCGAGCACATCGCCCGGCGCATCGTCGCGCGCCAGTCTGCAGGCCGGGCGGAGGTCCGCATCACGGCCCGCTATCCGCTGGCACGGCGCACGCCGGTAACGGGGCTCGCCACCCAGGAGATGATCGCGCTCATCGGGATCGCCGCCGCGTCGGAACGCGGCGTCCGGCGGATCGTGGGCGTCGAGGCGACCGGCATCAACGCGTGCCCGTGTGCGCAGGGGCTGGTGCGCGGCGAGGCCTCGGAGCGGCTGTCGGAGGCCGGCTTCGGCGAGGGCGACGTCGAGCGGATCCTCGAGCTCGTCCCGCTCGCGACGCACAACCAGCGAGGGCGCGGGACGTTGTACGTCGGCAGCGACCATCCGGTGAATGCCGAGCAGCTGGCGCGGATCGTCGAGGGCTCGATGAGCTCGCCGGTCTACGAGCTGCTCAAGCGCCCGGACGAGCTGTTCGTCGTCGAGCACGCGCACCTGCAGCCGCGCTTCGTCGAAGATTCGGTGCGGATCGCGCTGCAGTCGGCGCTCGAGCGCTACGCGGAGCTCGACGACGACGACTTCTTGCTGGCGCGCCAGCTCAACTTCGAGACGATCCACTCGCACGACGTCGTCGCAGAGCGGCACGGCACCGTCGGGGAGTTGCGCCGAGAGCTCCAGTCGGGGGCGGCCGCCGCCCGCCACACCGAGCTACGCGAGTGGCTCGCGGCCTGAACGCCTCCCGCCCTAAGACATGTCTTGTGCTGTGCGCCGGAACCTGAAGCGGTTCTCGGTTCCCGAACGCAGACGTGCGATGTTCGCGCGATGCAGGGCGATCACTGCGACTGCGGCGATCGCGGCGAACGCGATCACCGGCCACGGCTCCTCGAGCAGCACGGCGACGATCGGCAGCGACACCGCCGCGAGCATCGACGCAAGCGACGCATAGCGGAAGAGCAGGAAGACGAGGATCCACACGGCAGCGCCGATGCCACCGACCACCGGCGCGACGCCGAGGAAGGCGCCGCCACACGTCGCGACCACCTTTCCGCCACGTTGCCACCTCAGGAACAGGGGCCGCCAGTGCCCGAGCATCGCCGCCCCACCCGCGAGCACGCCCGCGAGGTGCGAGACCGCCAGCGTCGCGACGAACGCCGGCGCGAATCCCTTCGCCGTGTCGAGCACGACGACCGGCAGCCCGAGCCGCCAGCCGTACGCGCGCCACACGTTCGTGCCGCCGATGTTGCCGCTGCCGTGCTGCCTGATGTCCTCGTGCTCGACGAGCCGCACGAGCCAGTAGCCCCACGGCATCGAGCCGAGCACGTAGCCGGCGGCGACGAGGAGGACCGTCGTCATCCGAGCTCCTTCGACATGAACACGGCGCGCTCGTAGTACCCCGCGGCACTGTAGAGGCCACGAGCAACGTCGTTGGCGCCCCAGACGTTGAGGTCGATGCCGCGTAGGCGCTCGGCGCGAGCCTCTTCCTCGATCAGCTCGAGCGCCCTGCGGCCGAGACCCTTCCCGCGAAAGCGCTCCTCGATGAACAGGTCGTAGATGTAAGCGCGATCCTCGCCGCGCGGCGCCCAGAACACACGGCCGACCGGCTCGCCTGTCGCGGCGTCCTCGACCACCGAGATCCGCTGGTGCTCCTGCCGCACGCCGTCCGGAAACAGCGAGGCGTGATCCGCGCGGGACTTCTCGGCGGCAGCCTGCGGGGTCATCCGCGCCTCGTCGACGAGGCTGCGCGCGTACTCGACCTGCTGCGCGGCGAGGTACCCGTCGAACTCTTCGTCGCGCAGCGGCCGAAGCCGAATGTCCACCGCTAAGTCTGGATCTGGTACTTCGAGACCCAGTCGTTGACCGTCGACCAGTCGAGGTTGTCGAAGAACGCGTCGATGTACGACGCACGGTCGGTCTGGTAGTCGAGGAAGTACGCGTGCTCGTAGACGTCGAGGGCGATCAGCGGTGTGGCGTTCCAGATCGGGAACGTGTTCTGTGCGTCACCGACGTAAGTGAACAGGCGCCCCTCGTCCCAGTCGTACGCCGTCCAGGCCCAGCCGCGACCGGCCATCCCCGTCGCCTTGAGGTCGGTGCGCCACGCCTGGAAGGAGCCGAAGTCGCGCTCGATCAGGTCGCCGATCATCCCGTCGGGATCCCCCCCGCCGCCACCGAGATGCTCGAAGTAGATCTCGTGATTCTTGATCCCCCCGATCGCGAAGCTGAAGTCGACCTTGAGCGCGCGAACCTCGGAGTAGACCTGGTTGGCACTCCCGGTGTCGACGCCGTCCAGCTTCTGGAGGATTTCGTTCCGCTTGTTGACGTAGCCCTCGTACAGCTTGTAATGGGCCTCGATCGTCGCCCGGGAGATGCCGTCGAGCTCGTAGAGCTCGGGCTTCAGCTCCCGCGGCGTGATCTCCTCGAACTTGAACGCAAGCGTGGCCATGGCCGGGGAGCATATCCTCGCATCCCAAGCGAGAAAGGAGCGACCGATGGCACTTGAGGTCCCGCCTCTGCCGTACGACTACAGCGCGCTCGAGCCGCACATCGACGAGCAGACGATGCGCATCCACCACGACAAGCACCACCAGGCCTACGTCGACAACGCGAACAAGGCACTCGAGGGAACGGAGTGGGCCGACCGTTCGGTCGAGTCGATCCTCGCCGACCTCGACATCATTCCCGAGGACAAGCGGGCTGCCGTCCGCAACAACGTCGGCGGCCATGCGAATCACAGCCTCTTCTGGGAGATCATGGGGCCGAACGGCGGCGGCGAGCCGTCGGGCTCGCTCGCCGACGCGATCAACACGACGTTCGGCAGCTTCGCCGACCTGAAGGCGGCGATCATCGACGGGGGCATCAAGCGCTTCGGGTCCGGCTGGACGTGGCTCGTCCACGACGGCACCGCCCTCTCGGTGTACTCCACCGCCAACCAGGACTCGCCGATCAGCAGCTCCGACACGCCGCTGCTCGGCATCGACGTGTGGGAGCACGCCTACTACCTCAAGTACCAGAACCGCCGCCCGGACTATCTCGAGGCGTGGTGGAACGTCGTCAACTGGGACGCCGTCCAGCAAAAGTTCGAGAGCGCGCGCTGAGCGGCGCGCGCTCTCGCGCTACTTCTTGACGACCGGCTGCGTCCCGCTCCAGCTGTCGAGATAGCCGCCGCCCATCTCGGTGGCCGGCATGAAGACGCGGATCGACCAGCGGCCCCGCGGGATCAGCGAGCGCACGAACCGCACCGAGATCAGCCGGCCCGACTTCGGGCCGAGCGTCAGCGTCCGGATGTTCACCCACGTTCTCGCAAGCGTGTAGCGCTGGAGGAAGACCGTCTTGCCGGCGAACGACGTTCCGGCCGTGACGTAGAAGTGGAAAAAGCCGCTCTTGGAGACGAAGGGCAGCTTGATCGCCGGCTGCACCTGCACCGTCACGGAGCTCTCCGACTTGCCCGGCCACTGTGCCTGGTACGTGGTGTTCACCTGCGGCGTCACCGAGTAGGAGTACGCGCCGCCCGCCGTCGTCTGCAGCGTTGCGATCACCTGCTTCGTGGTCTGGCCGAACGGCAACTGGACGAGCGTTACCGTCTCGCCCGACTTCTTGTTCGAGACCACCCCGCTGAGCATGACCGGAGCGCCGTACTTCACGACCGGGGCCGAGGCCACCAGCGAGATCTGCGGCGGAGCGCCTTTCACGACGACGGTGCCCGTCAGCGACGGATGCAGGCTGTCGTGGTAGTGGGACGTGCCGCCGCTGGCGAATTTGCGTGTCCATGACTTCCCCGGACCGAGGATCGGCGACGCGTACGAGCCGTTGTTCGCGACGACCTGGTGGTTGATCGTGTCGTGGTTCGTCCAGGTCACCGAGTCGTCCTGGTTGATGTTGACGGTCTTCGGCGCGAAGCCGGCGCGTTTGATCGACACCGTCACCGTCGCCGACGTCGCCGGAGCGGCCAGCACGAGCGCCAGCGCCGAGACGATGAAAAGAATCACCCTGCGCATCTGCGGAACCCCCTTGATCAGGCCTGTTGTGGGGATCTTCCCTGGTGGTGCTGATTCCGACGCGCGAAGCCGGTTAAAGGTTCGTAAGCGTTTTGTGCTCCAATCCGACGGACGTGGAAATGCGTAGAGATCCTAAGGAAATGGGCGTTTATGCGTTGCCTGCGTCCCTGCCCCTCGAGGCAAGGGAAAAGGCGGCTCGGCAGGAGCCGTTCGTCGACGACCCCTCCGTCAGCGACGCCGATCTGATCCGCAGGGTGGCGCGCCGCGACGCGAATGCCTTCGAGGCGCTCTACCGCCGCTACGCCCGCTCGGTTTTCGGCCTCGCGCTGCGCCGGCTCGGCGACCGGATGACCGCCGAGGACGCCGTCCAGGAGACCTTCGCCGCGATCTGGCGGTCGGCGCGCACGTACAAGCCCGACCGCGGCGCCGGCGCGCCGTGGCTCTACGCCGTCGCGCGCAACGCGATCGTCGATCGCAGCCGCGGCCGGCCCGAGCCGCCGGGCGAGGGGCCCGAGCTCCCGTCCGACGAGCCGTCGCCCGCCGAGCGAGCCGAGACGTCGTACACCGCGTGGCGTGTGCACCGCGCGCTCGAAGGCCTTGCGTCGAACGAGCGCGAGGTGATCGAGCTCGCGTACTACGGCGGCCTGTCGCAGAGCGAGGTGGCCGACTATCTGAACATCCCGCTCGGCACGGTCAAGACGCGCACGCGCGCCGGCCTGGCCCATCTGGCCGATCTGCTCGAGGGGGATCTGCGATGACGCGCCGTCCCGAGTTCGACGACCTCGTCGGCGACAACGTGCCGGCAGGAGAGCGCGACCGGCTGCGCCGCGCCCACGACCTCCTGGTCGAGGCGGGACCGCCGCCGGAGCTGTCGCCGGAGCTGGAGGCTGTCCCGTGGCCCGAGGATGCGCTCCAGCCGCTCTTCGGCCGCCGCCGCGAGCACAAGGCTCGCCGGCCGGTGCTGCTCGCCGCCGCGCTGGCGACGGCAATCTTCGTCGGCTTCCTGCTCGGCCAGGCGACGACCTCGGACAATTCGTCGGTGAGCGCGACCAAGACCGTCGAGCTGCACGGCACCGCGCTCGCGCACAACGCGCTCGCGACGCTGAAGCTCGGCAAGGCGGATGCCGCGGGCAACTGGCCCATGGTGCTGCACGTCAGCGGCCTGCCGAAGCTCGCGAACGGCGGTTACTACGCCCTGTTCCTCACGAAGGGCGGTGACCCGCTCGTTTCGTGCGGGACGATCAACGTCTCGGGTGCGACGTCCGTTCGGCTGTCGGCCGCCTACGCGCTCGAGCGCTTCGACCATGACGGCTGGGTGATCGTCCGGCAGACGCCGGCCAACCACTTCGAGCCGAACCAGATCGTCCTGAAGGCCTAGGGCGCGACGCGATTCGCCGCGACGAAGGCGGCGTGCGTGACCGGCATCTTCTGCGCGAAGAACTGCTCGACCGCCTCGGCGTAACGGCGGATCTCGCGCTGCGCCGTTTCGGCCGCGCGAAGGGAGACGAAGTTCATCAGCGCCCGCGCGTTCACCGTCCAGAAGAACTCGGTGTAGGCACCGACCGGCATGACCGCACGCGCGAGCTCGCGAGCGACACCGGCCTCGACCAGACGCGTGTACGTCTCGTAAGCATGCTCGTAGACCTCGCGGAGCTCCTCGCGCGTGCGCTCGGCGAGGTCCTCGTCGACAGGCTCGAACGAGTAGGCACCGGGCTTGCCGACCTGGCTGCGCACATCCTCTGCCTCCGGCACGTAGAAGTCGTCGGTTGCCTTCGCATACCGCATCGAGAACTCGTTGAACGACCCGACGCGGTGCCGGAACCACTCGCGCGCGACGAAGATCGGCGCACGGACGTGGAAGCGAAACGAGTTGTGCTCGAACGGCGTCCCGTGCCTGTCGCGCATGAGGAAGCGGATCAGCCCCTCGTCGCCCTCGTCCATCTCGTCCTTGCGCCGGGCAAAGCTGACCCGCGCGGCGTTCACCACGGAGAGGTCGGTCGCCATCGAGCCGTCGAGCCGGACGAAGCCGTGGTCGAGGACGCGAATCGCGTCCTCCGCTATGACTCTCTCCGTCGTGGCCACTGGGGAGTCGAGTCTAGCCGGGGTGCATGTCGGCACCTCGGGCTGGTCCTACCCCTCGTGGAAGCCGGGCTTCTACCCGGCCGGGACCGACCCGAAGGACTTCCTCGGCTACTACGCGCAGCGCTTCTCGACGGTCGAGCTGAACACGACCGGCTACCGCCTCCCGGCGGAGGAGCAGTTCGAGCGCTGGGCCGAGCAGGCACCGGCCGGGTTCACGTTCGCGCCGAAGCTCGCGGGCAACCGGCCGCGGATCGTCGCGGAGTTCGGCGCGCGGGTCCGGGTCCTCGGCGACCGGCTCGGCCCGACCCGCGTCTCGCTGAAGAGCGCGCGGGACGAGGGGATGCTCGAGCTGATCCTCGGATCGCTCGACCCGGGAGCCCTCGTCGCCTTCGATCTCGAGCACGAGAGCTGGAACGGGATCGAGCCGCGCCTCTCCTCTGCCGGCGCGGTGCGCGTGAACGACCTCGACCACGAGGCGCCGTTCCGCTACATCCGCTTCCGGGAGCCTCCGTACTCGGACGAGCAGCTCCAGGATTGGGCCGTGCGCCTACGCGACGTGAAAGAGCCCGTGTACGCGTACTTCCGGCACGAGGACGAGCCGACCGCGCCGCGCTACGCGGAACGCCTACTCGCCCTGCTCGCTCAGTGAACCTTGCACTTCTTGTCACCCGCGGCGACCGAGTCCTGACGCGCGTTCTGCTGGCTCTCGTACGCGACGTCCCCCGGGCTGTTGCGATTGAAGTCGTGCAGCCCTGGGATGACGACGCTGACGTCAGGGGTCACGCCCGGCCCGACGACCGTGAGCCGGTACTTGCTGCCGTTCCCCGGCCCGCGTGACGTGAACGGGTAGAAGCCGTAACAGAAGACACCCGTCGGACGGTGCGCGAGGAACGCGTTCTCGCGACGCCAGCCTTTCCCATAGCGGGAGTCGAGCGTGTCGACGTAGATGTTGCGCCCGTAGTCGTCGAGCGGCGAGCCCACCTTGGTTGTGGAGAAGCCATACACCGGCTGGCCGGCGTACGTCAGCCGGCCGAACAGGTGGTGGTAGCGGCCGGCGTAGACCCAGTCCGTCCACGCCTCGAGCTTCGCGGTCTCGCCGGTCCAGTGCGAGAGGTGCAGCTCCCACGCGCCGAGGCGCGACGTCGGCGCGCCGCCGAAGTTGGGGAGGGTGCGACGCCACGACTGCGCGGCCCAATACGAGCCGTCCGGAGCCGCGCATGCCGTGACGAGCAAGGCGAGCCGAGGGCCGTCGTACCTGCGGCAACTGCCGCCGCTCGCCCAGGTGCGGCCGGAGTAGTCCTTCCGGAACTGCACCTGCGGGACGCTCGAGCTCGGTGCGCGCGCGTTGACCGCACCCGATGCGACAACGCTGTGGAAGCCGCCCCGCGCCCGATACGTGAGGAGAGCCTGTCCGCGCGCGTTCGCCTGGAGGCGCACGTTGGTGGCATCACGGTCGATCAGCTGCGACGCCGAGGCCAACGGTGCGGCGCCCAGGACCAGTGCACCTGCGAGGAGGAGAAGAGCGGCGCGGAGGCTCACGTCCACCGAGGATCGGTTTTGAAACCGATAAAACAGATCACCCAACGCAGTGAAGGTGGTGCGCCGTCTCATCATCGTCGCGCTGACGGCAGCCGTCGCGGGAGGCGGCGCTGCGGCCCGCGCCTCTGAGCGAGTCGACGTCAACGCTACCGCTCCGAAGCTCGCCGTCAATAGCCGTGGCACCGCGCTCGTCACCTACCGCGCGCGCGGCCGCACGTTCCACCTGCTCGTCTGGGGAGCGGTCAACGCTCTGCCGCCGAGCCAAAGCGTTCCCCAGGTGCACTTCCGCTTCGACTGGAGTGGGGGCTGGAAGTCGCAGCACCGGCTCGTCTGGAAGCACTTCCACAACGGCTGCACGCGCTACGACGGCTCCGCCCTCGTCTATCTGGTCGCCGCGTGCAAGGCGCCCGACGGCACGTACTGGTCACTCCAGGCGTGGCAGCCGTACCTGCCGCATCGGGGCTACCCGCCGTGGCTCCCTCGCCAGACGCAATGGGAGCTGCACGTCTCGCACTGGAGCGGGCCGACGGCGAAGCTCGAGGCGTACACGGACTGGGCGTTCAACGGGCAGGCACACGATCTCTTCGGCCGCCTCACCTACCTCGGCAACCCGGTGTACGGGTTCGGCATCGGCAAGGACGGCGCGCCGAACGACCGCTACGGACGCAGCCTTTACATCGACACACTCGACTCTGCGTACGGCCCGGGCTGGAAGCGCGAGACGTCGATCTCCTTTCGCAGAGGCAGCGGCGCGTTCTGTTACAGCTTCTGGCCGACGCACGACAACACGCTGCCCGGCTACCCGAACAACCTCCGGCCCGCCGGAAACGGCAAGCGCTACCGCATCACCGTCGAGGGCCCCGGCGTGACGCCGGACCTCCAGTGGGAGGGCGGGGGGCTCCACGACTACAACCCGAACGACAGCGCCGACCGCGACTACGAAGCGCAGATGGACAAGCTCTTCATGCAATTCCTCGGGCAGGACAAGTTCTGCCCGACGCAGCGCTAGAAGCGCGCCGCAGCGCCGAGGTGGCGCTCGTACGCCCCCGTCTCGACGATGTGCGTGATCTGCTCGACGGCGAAACGCAGCTCGTCGTCGGTGTTGTAGTAGTGCGGGCCGAGGCGCAGGCCGGCATCGGGGCGAAAGTCGCAGAGGATCTGGCGCTCGGCGAGCTCCTTGTGGACGGCCTCGAACTCCGGGGTGCGGACGGTCACCGTTCCACCGCGGCGCGACGGGTCGCGCGGGCTGCCGACCTGGAAGCCGGCCGCGTCGAGCAGGTCGATCAGCAGCTCCGTCTGCCGTACGCTGCCCGCGCGGATGCGGTCGACCCCGATCTCCTCGATCAGGTCGTAGCCCGCGGTCGCCGCGTACAGCGCCGGCACGTTCGGCGTGCCGGTGAGAAAGCGCGCCGCGCCGTCCGCATACTCGAGCTCCGGCTCGAAGCCGAAGGGACGGGCATGGGCCTGCCAGCCCATGAACGTCGGCTCGAGCACGGCGGCGAGGTCGGGACGCACGTAGAGCCAGCCGTTGCCCGGCCCGCCGCAGAGCCATTTGACGCTGCCCCCGACCGCGAAGTCCACGTTCAGCGCGGCCACGTCGAGCGGGACGATCCCGGCCGACTGGTACGCGTCGAGCACGACGTGCGCGCCCACCTCGTGCGCACGCCGCACGATCGCCTCGACGTCCTGGATCTCCGCCGTCTTGAACAGGACGTGCGTGATCGGCACGAGCAGCGTGCGCTCGTCGATCGCGTCCACGATCGCCTCGTCGTCCGGCACGACGACGACGTCGAGCTCCGGCTGGGCCTGGTACAGGTAGCGAACGCTCGGGAAGTTCCCCTCCTCGTAGACGACGCGCGCGGATGCCCCGCTCTTTCCATGTGCGCGCGTACTCGGCGACGCGCTCCTCGGCGGCCGCGGGCATCGCGCCGAGCGAGTGGTTGATCAGGTACGTCGTGTGCTCCAGGATCGGAAACCGATCCCGGTACGACGTCAGGTCAGTTGAGGCTGCGCTCGGCCGGTCCGACATAGCGGGCCGACGGACGGAAGAGTCTCCCCGTGCGCTTCTGCTCGAGGATGTGCGCCGACCAGCCGGCGACGCGGGAGCACGCGAACATCGCCGGCGCGAGCGGCGGTGGAATGTCCGCCACGTCGAGGACGAGCGCCGAGTAGTACTCCACGTTCGTTCTCAGGGGGCGCTCGGGGTATCGGCGCTCGAGCTCCGCGAGAGCGGCCTCTTCGAGCCGCTCGGCGACCTCGATCTGTGGAGAGCCGAGCTCGCGCGCCGTCCGCTTGAGAATCCGCGACCGCGGATCCTCCGCGCGATAGACGCGGTGCCCGAAGCCCATGATGCGCTTCTTCGCATCCAGGGCGTCACGCACCCACATCTCCGGATCGCCCATCGCCTCGACCTCGTCGAGCATCGGCTTGACGTAGGCCGGCGCGCCGCCGTGCAGCGGCCCGGACAGGGCGCCGACGGCGGACGAGAGCGACGCCCCGCAATCGGCGCCGGTCGACGCCGTGACGCGCGCCGTGAACGTCGACGCGTTCAGTCCATGCTCCGCCGTGCAGATCCAGTACGTGTCGATCGCCTTGACGTGACGCGGATCGGCCTCGCCGCGCCACCGCAGCAGGAACTTCTCCGCCGCGGTCTTTCCCCGCGCGACGACCTCGTCGGGAATCGGATCCGTGTGGCCGTCTGCAATTCGTGCCGACCGCGCGACGATGCCCATCATCTGCGACGACAGGCGTCCGAGATCCTCGCGTGCCTGGCTGTCCGAGATCTCGTTGAGCTTCCCGAGCTTCCATTCGCCTCCGAGGCGCGCGGTCTCCGCCTGCAAGTCGGCGGGAGCGTCGCCTGTCAGCCGCGCCGGCTCGTACGGCTCGGGCTCGGGCATCTTCGAGTTGATGTCGTCGTCGACGAGCAGGCCCCAGACGTTCTCGTACGGGTAGTGGCCGACGAGGTTCTCGATGTCGATGCCGCGGTAGCGGAGGACACCGCCCTCGCGGTCGGGCTCGGCGATCTCGGTCTCGACGGCGACGACGCCTTCGAGGCCCGGCGTGAAGTCGTTGTTGCTGCTCATCTCGATTCCTCCAACTCGATCTCCCGGCCGACCGACCGTTCGCGGGCCGCCGCGAGCACGAGCGCCGCAGCAGCTGCGTCCTGGACGGCGACGCCGACTGACTTATACAGGCTGATTTGCTCCAGCGAGGTTCGCCCCGGCTTCGATCCGGCCACCAGCTCGCCGAGCTCGACGACCCCGGACGGGGCGCCGTCCCGGAACTCCGAGGCGCCGGCCGGAGGGGGAGCGAGCGTCGACTCGCGGTACTCGACGGCGACCACGGCGGCGTCGCGGACGATTGCCGGATCGACCTCGCCGGCACCCGCCGGATTCGCGCCGACGGAGTTGACGTGCACGCCAGGCTCGAGCCACTCGCGCAGGACGACCGGCTCGGTCGCATGCGTCGTCGCGGCGACGACGTCGGCGCCGCGCACGGCCTCCTCGAACGACGACGCCGCGGATGCTCCGATGTCGCCGGCGAGCGCCGCGGCGCGGTTGGGGTCGCGGGAGGCGACGCGGACCTCGTCGAAGCGCCGCACCCGCCGCAGCGCATCCGCATGCGTTCGCGCCTGCACGCCGGCCCCGAGGATCGCGAGCACGCGCGAGTCCTCCCGCGCAAGCAACCGCGTCGCGAGCGCCGAGCCGGCCGCCGTTCGCGTCGCGGTGATGTACGTCCCGTCCATCAGCGCGACCGGCGTCCCGTTCGTCTGGTCGAAGACGGCGATCAGCGCCTGGTGCGTGTGGCGGTCGCGGTTTTCCGGGAACAGAGAGACGAGCTTGCAGGTGAGCCCCGCGGAGGGCAGGTACGCCGGCATGGCGCCGAGCAGCCCGTTTCGCTCGGCGAACGCGGCGATGCGCGGCGGCATCGACGCCTTGCCCTCGCTCAGCTCGCGGTGCGCGTCCGCCAGCGCGTCGACGAGCGCGTCGAGCTCGAGGAGCTGTTCCACCTCCTGTTGCGAGAGCAGGATCACGACAGCCTCTTCAGCAGCCCCAGCGCCTGCTGGTTCCACGGGACGCGATGAGTGACGCCGGCGCTGCCGACGCGTTCCCGGTTGGCGAGGTACCAGTCGTACGTCTCGATCAGCGCGTGCCTGTTCGAGAGGCGCGGCTGCCAGCCGAGGAGGCGTTGCGCTCGCGAGGTGTCGACGAACGAGTCCCTGTGCGCCGTCTTGTAGTGCCACTCGGCGAGCGGCGAGATGCGGAGCAGCTCGAGCGCCCGCAGCGAGAGCTCCGCGGGCCTGACCGGGACCGGCTGGAGGCGGGAGTCCGAACCGGCGTGGTCGATCAGCGCCTGCAGGTCGCTCCGAACCGTGCCGAACTCCGTCGCGCCGACGTTGAATGTCTCGCGGGCCGCCTCGGGCGCCGTCGCGGCGCGCACGATCGCGTCGACGAGGTCCTCCACCGCCAGCAACTGGTACCGGTTGTGCCCCTTGCCGAGGATGTAGATGCGGCGGCCCTCGCGGATCCAGTCGAACAGGATCTCGAACACGCCGAGCCGCTCCGGCCCGATGAACGTCTTCGGCCGGATGATCGTCGTCTCGACCGCGGCGACGCGGCAGAGCGCTTCCGCATCGATCTTCGACTCGCCGTACCAGCCGACGCCGACGAGCGGATCGTCCTCCTCGATCGGGTGCTTCTCGGGCACGCCGTACACGGCGGTGGACGAGACGAACACGACGCGCCGCACGTCGGCGGCGCGCGCCTCGCGCAGCACGTGCTCCGTTCCCAGGACGTTGACGGAACGGATCGACTCGCGCGACGCCTGGATCGGCAGCGCGGCGGCGGCGTGCACGACGACGTGCGCGCCTGCGACGAGCTCGCGGACACGCTCGCGGTCGCGGATGTCGCCCCGGAGCTCCTCCACGGACCGCTCGAGGTCGGCGTCGTCGAGCGGCACGACGTCGAGCGTGCGCACCTGATGGCCGTCCGCGAGCAGGCGTCGCGCGAGGTGCAGGCCGAGAAAGCCCGCGCCGCCGGAAATGGCGTACAGCATCAGGTCGGGGGCTTCGCGTTGACGAGGAAGGCGGCCACGAGCAGCACGATCATGCCGACCATGCTCTCACCGGCGAGACTGGCTCGGAGCCGCCGGACGGTCCCGTCGCGCGCCACGACGGGCACGGCGCGGAGCTTGTGCACGCCGCCCCAGGCGAACGCGAGGGCGACCAGGCCGACCTTGACGAGCAGGATCCGGCCGTATCCGGTCGTCCAGAGGTCGCTCACCTGCGGCAGGCGCAGGATCGCCAGGTAGACGCC
>WNGO01001762.1_pt1 | contig 16624 bp, 22 predicted proteins | sample 5400511 | NCBI WGS metagenome assembly WNGO01 (sample SAMN13153380, study PRJNA577476) | soil metagenome | isolation source: 20 cm soil or saprolite under Garry oak tree replicate 2 | place: USA:California | collected 2016-06-15 | reverse complement strand
CAGATTGACATCGACTACGGCAAACTCGCATTGACCAAGTCGAAGAACAAGGAAGTTCGGGGTTTTGCGCAACAGATGGTAACCGATCACGGGGCGGTCCAGAAGTCCGTCATTGAACTGGCGGGCAAGCTTCACCTAAACCCAGTCGAAAACGACACGAGCAACAGTCTCAAAGCGAAGTCCGTGGAAGTTACGGCAAAGCTGAAGAGCCTGCGCGGCAAGGCCTTTGACAAATTCTACATCGACAACGAGGTGGCCTATCACAAGCAGGTTACGGATGCGATCGCTGGTGTCTTGATTCCGAACGCACAGAACGCGGAACTCAAAGCCGCTCTACAGGGCGCTCAGACTCTCTTTTTAGGCCATCTGGAGCATGCACGAAACGTGCAAGCCACCGTTGATCCCGCCGCCGCACATGATGCAAAGAACCCCAAGTAAGAGCTGGCGTTACAACCAAGGAGATATAACAATGAACGCGACCCACTCGAGCATGCGATCCGTAGCTTCAACATTAGTAGCGACAGCCGCGTTGTTACTGGTTTCGTGCTCGCTGGGCACGCAAGGACCTGCGGGCGGATTCGTGCTGGCCGCTGTTCCTAAAGGCCCGCAAACGCACACGGTCGTCATCCGTGAACTTAAGTTTCAACCCGCCGTGCTCACTGTAAAGGTTGGCGATACGGTTGAATGGAAGAACGACGACATCGTCCCTCACACCGCAACGTCGACAAAACCGAAGAAATTCGACTCCGGCATCCTTCCTGTTAGCAGTTCCTGGGAATATGTGGTCACTAAAAGGGGAACCTACTTCTATGACTGTACTTTGCACCCGAATATGAAAGCTGAGTTAATCGTGCGGTGAGTTCTTCATCACCAGCACTTGTAACCCAGTTGAACGGAAATCGTTACATGTGATTTCTTGTTGTGGGGACAAAAGCGATGCCCAAAATATTTAAGCGCGGCGACCACGTTGAATGGAATTCAGAAGCTGGGAGGGTTCGCGGCGTCATCATCAAGAAAGTCGTTTCTAATATACGGATCAAAGGCTATGTGCACCACGCTTCGAGAGAGGAACCTCAATACCTGATCGAAAGTGACAAGACCGATCATGTGGCGATCCACAAAGGGAAAGCATTGAGACACATTCGGGCTAAAGCGAAGAAGAAATCCAAAAAACAAAAATGAAGCGATCGCGAAGGTCCTGGCGGTCTTTCGCAATCCTCACGAGAGCCGTGGCTAAGTGATCCGCGCTCGTAGTATAAAAGAAAGGCCCTGATCGGTGTCCATGCCTCAAGATGCAAGACACTCACCCCGCACCGTCCAAGTTGCGCGCACTGTCGCGCTACGGTTTCGCAATCGCCGTTGTATCGCTGGCTTTATTCTTATCGCTCGTTCTGCAAGTTCCGTTCGGAGACCCGTTCTGGTTCTTCTTTCCCGTTGCGGTGATTGCCAGTACATGGTATGGCGGAAAGGGCCCCGGCTGGGTCGCAGTTGGCTTCAGCACTCTCACGGTTTTATATTTCTTCATTCCGCCTGTCCGTACGTGGATTTTGAAGCCAAGCGAGGTCCCGTTTTTTCTCACCTTCGTTAGTTGTCAAGTGGCTGCAAGTCTGTTGAGCTCCTGGCGAAGGCAAACAGAAGATTCCCTTAGGCACGCCCGCGACGAACTTGAAGTAAAGGTCGGAGAGCGTACCGCTGAACTCAAGAACGCAAACGAGACACTTCTCAACCAGATTGCGGAACAGAGGCGTACCGAAGAGTCGCTCGAAATAACACGGACGGAACTGGCTCGTGTGGCTCGCATAACTACAATAGGCGAGCTCACGGCATCCATTGCCCATGAGGTTAATCAACCGCTCGCCGCAGTCGTGTCCAACGCGGACGCCTGTGTGGCTTGGCTCTCTCATCAAAATCCAAATCTTGGCGAAGCGCGCGCGGCGGCCGAGCGCACCGTTCACGGAGCGACACGCGCATCCGACGTCATCGTCCAAATCCGTTCGCTTATCAACAAGACGACTCCGGAGAGAAAGCGAGTTCACATCAATGAAATCATTGAGGACACTGTCGCGCTAGTCAACCTTCAAGGGATGAGGAATAACGTCTCCGTCGCAATCGAACTCACGTCAGATCTGCCTGTGGTTTTCGGCGATAGAATTCAGTTACAACAGGTAGTCTTGAATCTAATGATGAATGGAATCGAAGCCATGACGGCCGTTACCGACCGGCCGCGGAAGCTGCTAATCCGGTCCCAAATGCAAGATGCCGGCCAGGTCCATGTCTCCGTCCAGGACTCCGGGATCGGAGTGAGTGCGGAGGTCATGGCCCGGCTCTTCGAGCCATTCTTTACAACTCGATCTAAGGGCATAGGGATGGGATTGCCCATTAGCCGTTCGATCATTGAAGCGCATGGCGGCAGACTATGGGCTGAATCGACTGTTTCTCAAGGCTCCATCTTTCAGTTCATGCTGCCGAGCGCTGACGGGCCTGCTGCATGAAGGAACCGGACCCGATTGTATTCGTTATCGATGATGACCGCATGATTCGCGAAGGACTGCAGAGCCTCATCAGGTCCGTGGGCCTTCGCGTCGAGACTTTTGCGTCAGCACAAGACTTCCTGATTGCGAAGCGCCAGGATGCGCCGGCCTGTCTTGTCCTCGACGTGAGGATGCCGGGCTTGAGCGGCCTTGATCTTCAACTCAAATTGAACGATGCGAACGTCCACATTCCGATCATTTTCATTACAGGCCATGGCGACATTCCCATGTCTGTGCGCGCCATGAAAGAAGGGGCGCACGAGTTCTTGACCAAGCCAGTTCGTGGTCAGGACTTGCTGGATGCGGTTCAGAAAGCAATTGCCCGCGACCGCGTACTCCGGAAAGAACGTGCGGAAGTGAGCGAAATTCGCACGCGGTTCGATTCGCTCACCCCCCGCGAAAAAGAAGTCTTGGACTTTGTCGTTGCCGGACTTCTGAACAAGCAGATCGCAGATGAAATGGGAACCAGCGAACTGACCGTCAAGACCCACCGTGCGCACGTCATGGAAAAAACACACGCTGATTCCCTTGCCCACCTGGTCCGCATGGCTGAGAAGCTAAAAGCCACCTTTCGAAAGTAAGTACCCGTCTCCTCCTAAAGCAGGATAGCTTTCGATGCTCCCAGATTGTTAGTCTCCGTGTTGTCGGGAGTTTTTATCGAGCGGCAGATCGGACGAATACAAGGGGACGACATTCAACGTAAGACCGGTATTATCGCCATTGTTGATGATGATGAACCCCTTCGCGAGGCGCTGGGGAGCGTCATGAGGGCCGCAGGCTTTTTGACAGATACGTTTGCCTCCGCGGAAGACTACCTCTACTCCGCCAAGCGGCAAGACACGATGTGTTTGATCGTCGACGTGCGTTTGCCAGGGATGAGCGGCATCGAGTTGCAGAAACGGCTGCGAGATGCCAACAGCCAAGTCCCAATCATTTTCATCACCGCCCATGGTGATGCATCCCTTCGCGATTTGGCGATGAAAGCCGGGGCAGCCTGTTTCTTGAACAAGCCCGTACGGAGCGACACCTTGCTAAAGGAAATTCACGCAGCGCTGGAAAATACGGCAAGAGATAGACACCCCAGATGAATGTTGCAAGGAGGCGAGACATGAGCGCCATAGGCGTGTTTAGCCCGAACGGGTTGAACGAGAACACAGTCATCGCGGCGGCAAAGCGCGGGCAAACTGCGGCATTCGATGAACTCTGGCAATCTCATACGAAGAGAATTCTTCGGACCACATACCGCATCACCAGAAACCGCGAAGACGCGGAAGACGCTCTGCAAGATTCGTTTTTGAGGGCCTTCCTTCACATCAAGGATTTTGACGGCAGGTCAAGTTTCTCAACCTGGCTAACACGCATTGCGATCAATTCGGCGCTGATGATTCTTCGGAAAAAGCGCTCCGCACTCGAACTTTCCACAGACGATCCTGGCAATCATGAAGGGAATCCGGCGTTTCCAGATGTTCCGGACCGCGCTCCGGATCCCGAAGCTCATTGTGTACAGCGCGAGCGAGAAGGAATTCTCCGAAGCGCGATCCGCGCGCTGCGCCCGACCATTCGGCAGGCTATCGAGCTGCACAAGCTACAAGAACATTCCCTCGAGGAAACGGCAAAGATGATGGGGCTCTCCGTGGGCGCCGCAAAAACAAGACTCCATCACGGCAAAGCGGCACTCCGCAAATCATTGAAACCGGAAACCGTTCATCGTACTCGCGCGATCCGCCAGTTTCGGTTTTTGCCGGCTGCATGATGGTCGACGCGAATTCATCGACGACCAATTGACTTCGCGCTGTTAACGGCGCGACACAGCGATGCCTCACTACGCGGGTCGCAGAGAGTAAAAGTTCATGTGGAATGTTCGAAAATCGGGTGACGGCGAATTCGGATCCACAGGCGGCGCTGGCCAGGGTCCGAAGCGCAGGACGACTGTCTGGATATGGACCGAACGTCTGTTGCTGGCATCCGGCCTTGCGCTTCTCGCCGTTTACGGCGCGGCTCGAATCGAAAGCATCCTCGGCTCGCGGGCTGCTCGCGAGAAGTTCGCTGCCCTCAACTCATATGCCGCTACCGCCAGTCGAAACAATGGTGGTTGGGTACACCCATCGCAGGAGTTCGATCATGCTGGAACTTGAGCTCTTTAGTCTACTGGAGGGAACGTCGGACGCCGCTTTTACGGTCACCGAAATGGGTGAGATTCGTTCCTGGAACAAAGCCGCACAGAAATTGTTTGAATACAGCGCGGCGGAAGCTCTCAACAGCACGTGCCATCAGATTTTGCAGGGACGTGGAGCCTTGGGCACCGAGGTCTGTGGCGAGAATTGCAGCATCAGGGATTGCGCCGCCAAGCACCTTGAGATCCCCAACTTTGATCTGGAAGCGAAGGCACGATCCGGGCGTCGCCTGTGGGTGAGTGTGTCTACCTTAGTGTTCGAAAACCCCCGGAACCATCAGCGTCTGATTGTGCACCTCGCCCACGACATCACCGAGCGGAAAAAGAACGAGGAACTCTTACGCACAATGATCAACGTTTCGCGTCAACTCGTCGCCATACCAGACGTTGTAGCGAGCCCATCACCGATCCTCCCTCTTTCTGAACAGGAGATAGAAATCCTGCGGTCGTTCTCCGTTGGCAACAACTCGGGGGTCATTGCGCGTAAGCTGAAGATAACCTTGCAAACCCTGCGCAACCATTTGCACCACATTAATCAGAAACTCCACACCCATAACCGCCTGGAAGCGGTCACCCATGCCATGCAGCGTAAACTTCTCTAGTCCTTATGAATTGCGACCTCTTGCAGAGGATGCTTGCCCGTTCGAAAGGCCCATGTTCATCGATCGAATTGCCGAACCACCGCATCCGAATTCGCGTTCGATTGTGATAATGCGAATCATGCCTCCTACCTCGTTCTCTAACGAACCGCAAATATCTCTGCCACCATATGGACCACCCGTTCCACGGCCACAGAGTTGGAGGCTCCTTTCCCAGTTAGCTGTCTTCGCGTGAATTTCCTCTGTTCCTTGGCGCTTACAGCTGTTTCTGCAGAGAGTATAAACGACCCATTGCCACAAATTGAGCAGGGTTCGAGAATGAAACCGTCATGCAAGCGATTTCATCACCAAGACAAAGGGTACCACCCGACACCGCTGCCACCAGCGTCGAACCGTCCGCTGTCTGGCAGATGCTCTTTTCAGCAGTTCGGGATGTGAACAAAAGGGGCCTTGTCTTCCTAAGGGATCGCCGGAAACTGAAATGGATTTTGGTTATGCTGGCGACCTTCATATCCTTCCAAAGCTATTTTGTGCGTGAGCTGCTTGCGGCGCTTTTCTTCTTCTCAATTCTCTATGCGATTGTTGCAGCCCTAGTAGCCCTGTACCTTCTGATCTGCGATGCCCTGTACTCTGGAATTCTTTGGGTTGCCTCCCTCGGACACTCGTTCCATCTGTTTCTGCATGACCACGTTGCGTTCCCTAGCCCAGTGCTGAGCTTGCCAAACAGTCGAGCATCAGATGGTGATAAGAGCTTCGGCCGCGCGCTTACATCTGCGGTGACGATATTGCTCCCTAAGAACTCGCCTGGAATTGCGCCAGTACTTGAATCGGTACTGCAGGCTGGGAGGTCACCTTGTTTCGAGTTGCACTGCCTCGGCGGAAGAAAAGCAAAAGGAGACGGAAAATGAAAGAACAATCAACACCACGACCACGCGAAGCCAGTGCACCAGTGAAGCTTGTTGCCGCTGACGTTTTGCTTAGCCGGAAAAACGAAATACAACACGTGATTGCTCGCCGTGCCTATGAGCTGTTCAAGGGCCATGGCAGTGTCAATGGTCACGACATCGATGATTGGATCGAAGCCGAAGTCGAAGTCGTGCGTAAGTATCGGCACGATTTGAAGGAATCGGCCGGGGCGATCGTCTTTAAGGCCGAATTGCCGTGCTCTTTTACAGCTGATCAACTCAACGTCAGTGTTGAGTCCCGTCGCTTGATGGTCAACGGTGTAAGAGAGCTGGATGTGATTTGCGGGGGTAACACGCCAGCGCACATGGAGAAGAGAGCACAACGGATCTTCGGAGTGGAGGAGTTGCCCGTGGATGTCGATCCTTCTCGATCCACGGCGAAACTCAAGGGTGACACGCTTGAAATTGTGATGCCCAGGGTGGCCGTTGACAGCAAGTCCAGTAGAAAATCGAAAGCGGCGTCCACAGGACGATAGCCTCGGCGGCGCAGGCGAGACCCGATTCCTTGATTGCAGTACTCAAGCCAGTAGAGGAACGATGCGCGATAACAGAACGAGGCCACGCATTGCGCCCGGGAACTGAAGGCAGCCCTCGGCGAATCCTACAGGGCTGGTGGGAATAATTTCCAATGGCGGCTATTTACCGGCGTGTCGCACACCGAGCAAAACTTCTGCGGAGAAAATCTCGACGCTTAGCGAGGTCATAACATGACGCGCGCAACTCGATTGGCTGAAACGAATGTGATGGCTGCTCACTTGGCAGCGAGTCGTTGCTCGCGCTGGACGGCTGGGCTGGCCGATTATTGGACGCTGACCAAGCCCGAGGTGAACTTCCTGATTCTTATCACAACCTTCGCCGGCTTCTACCTGGCCTCACCTGCTTCTCACTGGCGGATTCTGCTACTCTTCAACACCCTTGTGGGCACGATGCTCGTGGCAAGTGGAACGGGAACACTGAATCAGTATATCGAAAGGCGTTTCGATGCCCAGATGCGGCGAACGGCGGAGCGTCCGCTGCCCGCCGGGAGGATTCATCCCTCTCGCGCGCTGTGGTTTGGCGTGGTGCTCTCGGTGGCTGGCAGTTTTTACTTGGCTGTTCTCGTGAATCTCCTGGCGAGCGTGCTGGCCTTACTGACGTTGAGCACCTACTTGCTCTTGTACACGCCGCTGAAGCGGAAGACTCCGTTATGCACCCTGGTCGGAGCATTTCCGGGCGCCGTGCCGCCCTTGATCGGGTGGGCTGGAGCCCGCGGAAGCCTGAGCGCGGACGCGTGGCTTCTCTACGCCATTCTCTTTCTCTGGCAGTTTCCGCATTTCATGGCCATTGCATGGATGTATCGCGAGGACTATGCACGCGCGGGGTATCGGACATTACCTGTTGGTGTGAGGCAGGGGCGCTTCATGGCGTGGCAAACCATCGTATTTTCGCTCGCCCTCATCCCCGTGAGCCTCGTTCCTGCGCTGCTGCATAGGGCCGGGTTGGTTTACTTCGTCGCGGTTCTTGTGCTGAGCTCGGGCTTTTTCTACTACGCTGTCCGTTTGGCCTTTTGCAGAACGAACATGATGGCGCGCCGCCTGCTCTTCGCTTCTATCGTTTATCTTCCACTGGTTTTTGCTCTGATAATGTTTGGTAAGACTTAGTTGTGATGGCAAGCGTCGATCATCCCGCGGTCTTGCAAAGCCATCGGCGCGGGACGCGAGTTCTCTGACGCTTTGACTGCCAAAGCTGGACAAGACGTGCGCGTTGTCTATGACTGGATGGGCGCCTTCGACAAAAGCGTACGAGCGGCACGTCGACCACATGCTCCGAGAGGAACCACACATCCAATTCGTTCGTGCGGATTACGTCGCTCACGAGTAGATCGTTTGTCCCATCATCTCCGGCTTGGTCGGCTTGCCGAGACTCGTGCTGCTGTATTTGGACACGGGTCTCGCGTACGGGAAGGTATTGTCCGTTGCTCAAGACTGAGCGATTGCCCCCTTACCTCTTTCCGTCAGCATGTAAAAGTCACTACCGCACGCGTCCAGCATACCTGCGCCGGTCAATTCATCAATGGCGTCGAGCACGTCTTGCCGTTCTGCCGGTTCGTTGCCCGCCGCCTCAAATAGCACATGGAGGTCCAGCCGATCCTTCCCCAGTTCTCCGAATAACCGCAGAACACGCAAAGAAAGTGGCTTCATTGTGGGCCTCACTGGATTACATTGACCAAGCGTCGCCCGACTTCCGTGGCCTCTAGTTCCACCGCTCGCGGGAAGAGGATGTTGTTTTCCAGATGCAGGTGCTGATGAAGATCCGCCTCGAACTGGCGCAAATCCTGGTACAGGGCCTGATAACTCGTGCACCCGTCTGCGGGTGTATTGTACCCGTCACTCGCTTTGTGAATCTGCTTTATCAGATCGCCCACGGCGTCATGCTCTTTCATCATGGCGTGAACCGGATTCCTCACGGTCTGAAAAAACGGAGGCTCCACCGAGCCGTTGCCATCGGCCGAACGCTCCAGCGCCTCGATGTAGGGGAACAGGATTTGCTCCTCCTTCTGCATGTGCGCGATCATCTCGCGGCCAACATCTCCGAATAGCTTTTCGATCTCTTCGATCTCGCGGTGCCTTACTCCGTGTTTTCCTCGCACCTTCGCCAATAGTGCGCGGAGACGCGGGATTGCCTCGCGAACGTACCGGTGATGCCGCTCACGAATGTGGCCGGTCAGATCTCGGAGTGGTGACGAAATCCACACTCTTTCATCGGGTCCCGCCTGTACCTTATTCTCGCGCAGCCTCTTCAGAATCTCTTCCGCGGGCACCTCCGCATGCAGGCACGCCTCGTGCAGAGACTCGCCACCGCCGCAACAATAGTCAACTCCGGCATCTTCGAGAATTTGCCTTGCACCTGGATATGACAGGGCAATCTCTTTCACTTTGGTTTCGTTGCTGAGTTCCATGGCTACCTACCTCAAAATCCAGATTTGAACGGTCACTCGCAACGACGCAGTGATCAAAGTCACTACCTCTGCCCACAGCTGCAAGCCATCGGTCGCTCCTAACTCTGCGTTTGATTCAAGACATAAATCCACGCGGCCCACGCAACTGCCTCAGGGTTCGTGCCGTTGCTGCTCCTCGTTGATGGTGGTGAGCGATATTGCCGAATGCGCGTAGGCACCGCCGGCTCGCATCTCGGCGGCGACCCAGATCGCCTCCATGATTTCCTTTGGGTTGGCTCCGTGCTTTAGCGCCGCTTTGGTATGGCCCTGGATGCAATAGGGACACTGCGTGATGTGGGCAGCCGCGACTGCGATAAGCTGCTTTGTCTTGGCTGGCAGCGCAGCCTCGGTGAACACGAGGTCGCTGAACGCGTGGAACGCGGCCTGGATGGCGGGTGTGAGTTCCCGACGCTTGCGAGCGAGATCCTGCGATGCGGGCGGATATATTGACTCTGACATGACGTTCTCTCCTTCGGCTCTCCTAAATCTTCAACGAAGCCCAGATTTCTCAATGCTCGGGACCACAGCCGCAAGTCGCGGATCGCGGAAGCCTGTAAATTCTAGGACGCGCGGGCCAGGCTTTCGTCGCCGTAGCTGCTCGGGCAAGTCCTGGGTCATTCAACGGCCCAAACACAGAACCCTTTGCCACGGTGAAGGAGTTCTTCTGACAAATCGTGGCTGAATAACTCGTGAAACCAGGAAGCCGACTGCCGGCCGACAACCACCGTACGACAACGTCGTCCCCGGGCCATGTGGAGAATCGCGTCAGCCGCGCCTCTCCCTTCTCCCGGTTCACAGAACGCGGCTTTCACCGTTCTTGCTGAAATTCCAGCTTTCCGCAGGACTACACGATCTTCGTGCAACCCCTTCTGGGAGGCTTTTTTGGCGGCCGAAATCCAGCGATGCTGTTCAACCTTGAGGTCAGCCTCCAACTGTGCCTCCTTCGCAGGGTCCTCAGAGCCGCCGTGTTCCAGGAGTTCCGGCGGCAATGGCGGCAGAACATGAACCAGACAAATGCGAAACGCCCTTCGCTTTCCCACAAATTTGGCTACGTACTTGACTGCCCGTCTCGACGCAACCGAATCATCAAGCACGACAAGGAGTCTCGTATTCACCATTGGATTGCCTCACGTCGCGCCAACTCGGAAAGCTCGGATTCGAACCGCTCGAGATTCCTTGAGGCTTTCTAGAGTTCGAGACCATATTCCGCCGCTCGCCATCCGTACTCAATGGGTCGTATGTCGCGGCCAGCAGTACGCATGTCACTGGAGGACTGAAGTCGTCTTCTCCGGCCGACACCGACCCTGGAAACGCTCAAGCAGGAGTTTGTCCAACACAGAGTCTGCCGGTCGCCGTCAACGATTCCATCAACATGTGGAAGTAGATGAATCCCGCATACGGCTGCCAACGCTCCACGGTGCGTCGCACGCTTGCGTAGTTCATCGGTTCGGAACGGTGTAGCCACTTGGCCAGACGATTCCGTGCGCCGACGTCATCCCCTGGAAAGACATCGAGCCGTCCCAACCCTCGCAACAATACGCACTCCGCCGTCCACCGCCCAACACCTCGCAATTCAAGCAGAAAATTGATCGCATCTTCATTCTTGCGATTGATCAGGGTATCCAAGGCCAGAGGCTCGGCCACAAGTTTCCTGCTCAACTCGCGGAAAGCCTTCGTCTTCTGGCCGCTGAAACCAAGACTCCGGAACGCGCGCGGTGAAACGCGCAATAGGTCTGACGGTTCCGGAAACCCGAACACCATCCCTGCTTGCGTCTTGATGCCAACACTTCCTCTTCTTACGAGCTGATTTAACAACTGAAGCCCGGCGGCGATTGTGAATTGCTGGCACGCGAACGCGTTTGCCAAAGTCTCAAAGACAGTCGGGAATCTACCTGGCTTCAGGCCTCGATATCTCTCCGCCAGTTCTCGAAGTTTCGGTTCGCGCGACGCCATCCGATAAAAAGGCTTCAAGTCCACTTCCAGACCAAGCAAGGGAGTCAACAAGGCCCTGACCTCGGCCTCGGCTCCCGCATGGACCCGCTCTCCAATCACATTCACTTCCAACCGCGGAGCTTCGCGGGATCCACGCTCGCTGACACGGACTTCCGCAGGTCGCCCATGGATGCAAATCACACGTCGATAGGTCGTGCCATCCCAGCGATCCACTTGATTCTGCGGACGGCGCCGCAATCCCCAGACGGTGAAGTCCAAACAGAAAGGAGCGATCGGTGACAGCTCAAACGTCAGCCGACGTTCCACGAAAGATCCTTCGAGTGTTTGAATCATCCGAACGGTTACCAACCGCATTCGGCGGCATTCCTTCGTACTTCGTGTCTGCGCACGCCATAAGACACCATCAGGCTACTCACTGCCAGAAACGCGACTAAAATGAAGTAAACCCTCAACGGCAAGGATTTCGACCTCACTCCTCGTGAAATGCCCGAGTTGTGACCTAATACTCGGTAAAATGCCTCTCTCCCTCTTCCGGCCAGGCGATGGTCAACAGAAAAGCGCTGTCCTCCAGAGCCTTCACGTCATGAGGGACCGCGCGATCGAGCGCCAGGAGATGTCCCGCGGGCAAGTCAAAAACCTTGTCCTGGACGTGCATCTGAATGTGGCCCGAAAGCACCTGTACGGAGATTCTGCCGGTCGCTTTGTGCTCGTGAAGAAGCGCATTCGCTTTCAGTGCTGTCAGGACGATTCGGAAATCCTCATTCTTCACAAGCGTCTTGGAGTCTCGCCCACCCTGCCAGGAGTTTTCTTCGCGTAGCCGCTTTATCTCACCGTTCAGATCAAATGTGAGCATCGGGTTTCCGAGCGGGCCCGGTGTGCGAACCGCGCCGGAACGGGACGGGCGCTCTGCTGTGTTTGTCATGTCTCCCTCCTTACAATTACAAAGGCGCTCCAAATTCAATGATCACGATTCGCATACCTGCTCATCCTCGTGTGCGCGACACGCCAGCCCTGATAAATTGAAGGACCCGGGAATACAACTCATCACGCCGCCGCTTTACGGTGGCGCAGTCGTTCTACTGTCTCGCTCCCTTTCCATTTGGTTTCCAGGAATTCCTTTAACGCCACAGCGTTGTTGTGTTCCTCGTCATGCGAACTGTAGACAAGCGTGACCCTCCCTTGTGCGGCGGCTCTCTCGATCGGTTTGCAGGCCCCGATGTTTTTCTCGAGCTCCTGAAAGTACCGACGACGGAATTCGTCCCATCTCTTCGGGTCATGCCCGAACCATTGCCGCAGAGAAGTGCTTGGCCCAATCTCTTTCAGCCAGGCTTCTACGCGCAAGTCGGATTTTTTGATTCCACGAGGCCAAAGCCGCTCGACGAGGAAACGCTTGCCATCTTCCGGGGCTGCCTTGTCGTAAACACGCTTGAGCTGAATCATTTTCGTTCTCCTCTCTGAATCTCCGGCAAGTCCATGCCGTTTGGTCGCGGCAGGGGCCGGCGGATAGGTAATCCGTGTTCCCTCGACGTGGATCCACGGAGTCGATGAATGAGGACGTCGTCGCGTCGCGCTTTGAACTTCCTCGACGGGAAAACCCCGAATCAGGAGCGCGTCGGCAATCAGCGAACGATGACAGCGCCAAGGCACAGCCTCAGCGCACATCAATGCAACTCGCTTCTGCGTCGCGAGCGCCATCAACTTCTGCAGAGCAATTTGAAACTTCGACGTCTGCATGTAGTCTGCGTACCCTCGAAAGCTCTTGTTCCGCCAGCCCGTGTTGATCGAGTCCCGCCGGGAATGTCGCAGACCCCCGAGCCCGGCCATATGGCGATAACCGATGCCCCTACGTCTTAAGGCGCGCGACAATACCGGGCGGTTGAACTGCGGATTGTGGCGAGAGCGCGGAATCGTTCGCACGTCGATCAGCTGTTTCACGTCATGTGCTCGGAGTAAATCGATGAATTCCTGCCGCGCTCGCGTGGAATGGCCCACCGTCAAAATCAGCGGCCTCCCTCTCCCGCGCCGCGTGGACAACGCCGCTTCATGATTGACACTCCGGTCCGTCATTACTGACTCCTGCTGTCGTTTCGTCCATGCTTTGATCCCGATTCGGAAGTCGCGGCCGTAAGGGCTCTTCGATGCGCCGGTTGCTGGTAGCTGCCCGGTACGGAACGGAAGCCGATCGCCAGCCGATTCCAACCGTCAATCGCGATGATAGCCAGCGTCAGGTCCACTAGTTCTTTCTCACTGAAATGTTGATGAGCACACCCGTAGACTTCTTCGGGGACATGCTCCTGGCTCACCTGAGTTACCGCTTCCGTCCAAGCCAGCGCCTCGCGTTCTCGTTCCGTAAAGAATGGTGTTTCGCGCCAGGCAACGACGGCGTAGAGGCGCTGCTCTGACTCACCTTCCGCTCGCGCGTCCTTCGTGTGCATATCGATACAGCAGGAACATCCGTTGATTTGCGAGGCTCGCAGCTTCACCAACTCCAGAAGCGCAGGTTCCAGACGGCTCCGTTGCACGTAGTTCTCTAGGCCGGACAGTGCGGAGACGGCGACGCAATCATGCTTGCCGATTGCCTTCACGATGCAGCCGGAGGGCTTCACTACGGACATGAACGCATCGGCGATGCTCGACACCAACTCCTCCTGAATTATCGGTCGCGCAGCCAAGGCATGAACCAGCCGCGGGATTTTTGATACACCCACGATTTGACCGTCGGGTATGTAGCCGAAATGAATCTTTCCTCCGTACACGAGGAGGTGGTGGGGGCAGAGAGAAAAGAAATCGATAGCCGAAACCACCACGAGCTCGCGGGCCTCGGAACGAAACGTTTTCAGGATTCTTTCGGGTCTTACGCAGAACCCGGTCGTAAACTCTCGATAGAATCGCGCCACTCTTTCCGGTGTCTCCCGAAAGTGTTGATTGGCAGCGTCCACTCCCAATTCCGCCAGCAACAGCTTCACGATCTCCACCAATCGATCGCTGTGCGCAGCCGCCGTCTCACGGCGGACAACGGGAAGGATTTCTTCTGGCACCATCTCGAGTCCACCCGCCAATGTCGCGACGGCGTTCAAATCCTGTTTTCCATTTCCGTTTCTCACGCTGACTTCCTTCCGTTTCTGCGTTACCCCTTGTAGGTTACGACCCGCCCCCAGAGACTTGCCGTTCCCCATATTCCGGAACGCAGGCATTCCAGCTGCACGATCTGACTGTGGTCCACGAATAGATTTACCTCCGGGCCGTAGTTCTTGATATACCAGGCAAACACTTCCGGATCGGCCGCCTCGAACATCACTTTATCCAGGCCCAGAGCGTTGATAATCTTCGCGGGCACATCTGTTCGCCAGGTTTTGACGCTTTCCGTGATTCCTTCCGACTCGATCATGACCATGTACGCCCCGGCCGCGAGAAACCGTTTGGCAAGCAGGATCGGCCATTCAGGATCACGCGTCCCTTCGGCCTCAAGCTCCTCCGGTCTTGTTGCGCCACCGGCCCCAAATTGAATGCCTACTTCCGGTTTGGCTTTCAGTCCGGTATTTTGAACTCTCTCCACCACGCGCAGCCAATCATCAGCCGGCAGCGTGATAAATCCGCTCGATACTTCGACGATGTCGAAGCCGACTTCTTTACACTCCGTGATATAGCGGTTTACGGCGTCCGGACCTTGCGTGAGGACATGTTCGATAAACCCACCCGTGGATACCAACACATGGTGTTTGTGGCACTGAGAAATCAGTTCTTTCAATACATCTCGGGGCATCAAGCTGAACGATCCACCTGCGAACTTCAGAGCGTCCACATAGGTCCCCATCGTCTCGAAAAGGTCTTCCAGGTACCGTTTGCCTAGGGCTGAGTAGTAGGGACCTCGTATCTCGGTTATCCCGTGTTTCCGAGGTTTGGAACCTCGGTCATTGGTTCTGAGGAAACCAAACGCTCTTTCGTCGATCACCTGTTGAGTGCGCCCGGCCATCACTGCTCCTTCACGCGGTGCACGCCCTTCGGCCCGCTCTTTCCGTGCCGTCCTTCGACGTTATGGAGAAGCTGCGCGAGGTCTCTCACTGGAATTAATTCCAGGTTCTTCACAGCATCCGCGATCGACCGTTGCGAAGAGCCAGTCGTAAACGGCCCGGTGAGCCGCTCGAATTTGTCGAACGCCATTTCCCAGGACATGGGGTTGCTGACAAAACCCGGATAATCATGAATTTCCTTGCTCAGCACACGGCCGTCCCGGAGGGTAATCGCCAGTCGGCAAGGCATCTCCGCTGGAAAACGACCGGAAAATTCATCCGTCGGATGGATCGACACGTTATTCAGCAATTCCTGGACATCGCGGCGGTTGATTCTTTCCGTCGTATACTGCTCAGGCATCACCTGCCCGTCCAGCAACGCAACGCTAATCAAGTACGGGAGGCTGTGGTCTGCTTGCTCCTTCGTGGCCACCAGAGTCTTGTCTCCCTCATCCCCTCCTCCGATAATGTTGTAAGCGACGTCGAAGGTTTCTAGGTCGATCTGCTCTATCTCCGCGACAGTGAATTTCTCTTGCCTTCTCAATTGCAAAGCGCACTCAATTGCCGATTGGGAGTGAACCTCCGCGTTGTATTTCTTGAGAACGGTGGCCGTTACGCGTTCAAGATTCTCCTCAGACCAATCGATCAGGAAGCATCCCGCGATGGCGTCCATGAAGCCTTTGTCGCCTTCAAAGACTTCCAGTGGTCCCGTAACACCTCGCATTGCCAGAAACGTCGCAAACGTGCAAGCGGCGGCGGTGTTCGCGTACGCCAACCCCTTCCAGTGAGAGAGTTTGCCCGTGCGAGTGACCCGCAAGGCATTGAAAGCCGTGCCGCAGATGCCGATGGCGTTGGCGGTCTTCACGTCATTGAGCGCGAGCGCTTTCGAAACTCCCGCTGCCACGGCGTAGGACCCTTGCGTCGTGTGGTCGAAACCTGCGGCCCGCACCGGAGCCACATCGCTGAGGCGGCACTGCACTTGGTAGCAGACCGCGAGAGCGGTCAGGAGGTCACGACCGGAACCGTTCGAGTATTCGACCGCGGCAAGCACCGGAGCCAGATTGTCGCTCGGATGACAGGTCTCTCCCTTACTGAGATAGCTGTCATTGAAGTCCAGGTAGCGGACTAGAGCTCCGTTGTAGAATGCAACTCGATCCGGTGCCGCTCGCCCACCCCCAATGAGTGTGCAGTTCCCCTCACCGTCGAACTCTTCAACCTGATCTCGTAACAGCGCGACAGGATCACCTCCCATAGCACCGATGGCACAGCCGAGGGCATCCAGGATGCGAATCTTGAGCTGTAGACGAGCGGCGTTTGAGATGTCATCGAAGGATGCCCGGCTCACAAATCCAGCGAGTTGTTCGGCACATGTCATGTTTACCTCCTGTTCTCCACAGGACAGACAACGAGGATCTT
>WNGO01004515.1_pt1 | contig 16629 bp, 12 predicted proteins | sample 5400511 | NCBI WGS metagenome assembly WNGO01 (sample SAMN13153380, study PRJNA577476) | soil metagenome | isolation source: 20 cm soil or saprolite under Garry oak tree replicate 2 | place: USA:California | collected 2016-06-15 | reverse complement strand
AATCCGGCCGCGGCCTTTGGAAAGAGTTCCTGCACGCTGCCAATTCCTGAGCACGCGGCTGGCGGTGAACGGGCTGATATCCGCCAACGCGCTGAGTTCATCGTTGGTAACGCGGATTTCGATCCCTTCAGGATGAAACTGACCGGATTGGTCACTCACCTTAAGCAGAGTCTCGGCCAATCGTTCCTCCGCAGTCTTGGTAGCCAATCCAATATGGCGCTGGATATAGATTCGCAGGTTGCGAAGGGCGATGCGTAATGCGTTTTCTGCGAGTAAGGGATGGTAGGAGACGAGCTGGCGGATGACTGAGTGCTCCCAGGCCAAGACGTCACAGTTGCTAATTGCCTCCGTGGTCACCATATACGGAGGTGGGCTTTTCAGTATGGCCACCAAACCAGTGACGTCTCCCGGCATCAACCACGCCAGCACAACTAACTCGGCCTGTTTGGTGAGGTGGTAAAAACGTGCCTGGCCCTTTTGAAGAAGGAAAAAATGAGTGGCCCGATAGCCCTCGGTGCTGATTTTTTGCCCGGCGGAAATTCTCCGGATCCGGGCTGCGGAAAGAATCGCGTGCGTAGCAGGTGGCTCAAGACCCGCCAAAAAACTGGAGGACAAAGCGGCAGTCGATGCTGACCCAGAATTGATCATGTCTTTGGCCATGGGCGTTGGACACACTCAACGGTGTGCGCAATCGAGCACTGAGCAGAAGAGTGCGAACGTCCAAGCTTGATTTCCCGTCGTGAGGTTAGGTCCCCTGCCCGGGAACGATAACTGTCAATACGTACAGCTCGCAAGACCCAGTGCATCGAACAACATGTCTGACATTCGAACTACCCAACGTACAAAAAGCCCACGTGCCTAGACGTTCGTGAGAATGTCTCGCTTCGATGAATCTCGTAGAGGCTGGGCCATCTGTTCACTGGACCGCAAGCCGGGTTGTTGCTGATGTGATCAGTGTTCCCAACAGATATCTGCAGCTTCGCTGATGCGTCTGTCTGATTTGAGGAGCACTGTCACTATTGCCAGTGGCATGCCCAGCCCCCCTGTATTGAAGTGCCAACAGAGCGAAGATTCGCTCGAAGCCGGGGCAACCCCTTCAACTGATCAAGGAACAAACAAGGAGAGGCACCTTATGCAGTACAAAACGATTGGAGTGAGTTTAATGACATTGGCGTTTGTAGCATCGGTAGCGGCTTTTGGCGCAGCTGGCGAGAAAGCCAAGGTCAAAGGCATGATCATTACTCGCACCGGAGAAACGTTGATTGTTAGCGGCCCAGATGGAAAGAGCACCGTCGTCCTTACCGATGACACGAAAACGAAAGATGACAAGGGCCTCTTTGGCTTAGACAAGCAGGGAATGTCCAACGCTGTGCTGATACCGGGACTCAAGCTGGTGGTCGACGGAACATCCGATGACCAGGGACGGGTTGTAGCCAAAACAATCACTGTCGATGGTGATGACCTGGAGGCGGCCGAAATGATCCAGTCTGGCTTGCATCCCACGGCAGAACAAGTCGAGGCCAACGTGTTGAGGCTCGAGACCCACGGCCAAGATATTACGGCAAATAAAGTGCAACTTGCGGCCCACAAAGAAAATATCGAAACGAACCAGCAGAATATCGCGGGCAACAAACAACGGATTGAACAGAACATCAAGGACATCGGGGAGAACACGCAGCGCTTTACCGCGTTGAGCGAATATGACGTGAAGGGCCAGACAACTGTGAAGTTCAATGTCGGCAGCACGAAGATCTCGTCCGAGGATGAGGAACAACTGAAACAGATAGCGCAAACGGCAACCAGCCTCACTGGATACATCGTCGAGGTGATGGGCTATGCCGACTCGACTGGTGACGCTGCGATGAACACGAAACTGAGCGAGGACCGCGCTAAAGCAGTAGTTACTTATTTGATGCAACAGGGGAGCATCCCGATCAGGCATATCGTGGCCCCGGGCGCGATGGGTGAATACGGAGCAGCGGCACCGAACGAGACCAAAGCCGGTCGGGCTGAGAATCGTCGAGTTGAGGTCAAAGTCCTGGTCAACAAGGGCATCGCCGGTAACTAAGCAACATTCTTGCAGTGGGCGAGTGGACCACTAGAGAACTGCAAGTATGTCTTACAAATCTTACGCTCTGGGCCTGAGGGGGAGTCCTCGTTGCCTCCTTTCCTCTCAGGCCGCTTTTTGGATCGGGAAAACGAGCTTCAGTGCATGACATCGATACAAGAAGCTCTCTGCAGAGCAAGGGCTTACCAACGCTTATGGAGCCCAATATCCTCAAGGAATCGGTCGATTTCTCTTTGGTATTGGGTGGTCCGATCTTTCAGCTTCTTCGAAGGTCTCATCTCGCGGGGGATGGCTTAGAACTCGTACATCGCCGGCTGCTCATTATTACACTGGTCGCATGGTTGCCGCTATTGCTCCTCGCCACCCTCGGCCCCCCGGGTGCGAACGTCGGTGGGCTTTCCTTTTTTCACGATGTTGTAGTTCAGGTCCGATTCCTCATTGCACTTCCGGTCCTCATCGCCGCCGAACTGATCGTTCATTCGCGGATACGTCCGGTTGTGCGCCGGTTCGTCGAGCGGCGTATTGTCTTACCCCAGGATCTGCCCCGGTATCACCGTGCGATCGAGTCAGCCGTCAGGCTGCGCAATTCCATCGCCGCCGAGGTCGGGCTCTTGATTTTTGTCTACACTTTTGGCCTGTGGGTCTGGAACGTTCGGATCACGCTCGACGCCCCGACCTGGTATGCCACTCCCGGCGGACGCTGGCACCTTACCCCTGCCGGTTTCTGGTACGTGTTCGTCAGCATCCCCATCTTGCAGTTCATCCTCCTGCGCTGGTACCTGAGGTTCTTCATCTGGTTTCGTTTTCTCTGGCACGTCTCCAGAATCAACCTGAACCTCGTTCCGACTCACCCCGATCGCTGTGCCGGTCTCGCTTTCTTGGGCAAGAGTGCCTACGCTTTCGGCCCGGTCCTTTTTGCTCAGGGGACTATGCTCGCTGCTCTAGTTGCCAGTCGAGTCCTTTACCAAGGAGAAAGCTTGCTGTCGTTCAAGTTACAGATCGGCGGCTTTGTGGCGTTTTTCGTCCTCGCCATTTTCGGTCCACTCTTGATGTTTACTTCCCGAATGGCCGGCGCAAAAAGGAAAGGATTGGCCGACTACGGCCTACTCGCTCAGCACTACGTCGAAAGGTTCGAACAGAAATGGGTCCTCCGCGATCCCGCTCCTTCCGAGGAACTTCTCGGAGCTGGCGATATCCAGTCTCTCGCCGATCTGGGGAACAGCTATGCCCTCGTGCGCGACATGCGTTCGGTCCCCTTCGGACTCGAGGACATCGGCCGTATGGCCGCCGCCACCGCGGCTCCCCTCTTGCCTCTCTTGCTCACAATTTTCTCACCCGAAGAACTCATCATGCGCGTCATCAAGGTTTTGTTTTGATGATGCCCCAGTCACCAAACTCGGCAACCATGATTAGGGAGATGCGATGACTGAATCGGTCTCCTCCGCCCACAGCATAGAGTCTCGCCGCATCGCCCTCCATGCAACGCAAGCGAATCAAAGTGGCTGGATACGTTGGCTACCCGGGTTAAAGACTTTGCGTCAGTACGAGTCATCCTGGCTCCGGCACGACATTGTGGCCGGCCTCGTCATGACAACCATGCTTGTGCCGGTCGGCATCGCGTACGGCGAGGCGTCCGGCGTACCGGGTATCAACGGCCTCTACGCGACCATCGTTCCGCTACTTGCATATGCCCTGTTCGGTCCGAGCCGCATTCTGGTCCTCGGCCCGGACTCGGCGCTCGCCCCCGTGATCCTTACAGTGTTGTTACCGCTTTCGGCGGGCGATCCGCAACGTGCGGTCGCGCTGGCTGGAATGATGGCGATTGTCTCCGGCATCGTGTGCGTTGCGGCGGGGCTGGCGCGTCTAGGTTTCATCACCGAGCTGCTTTCGAAGCCGATTCGCTACGGCTACATGAACGGCATCGCACTGATGGTACTGCTTAGCCAGGTCCCGAAGCTTTTTGGCTTCTCTGTCACGGCGAAGGGCCCTCTGCGCCAAGCTTGGGGAATCATCGACAAAGTGCTTGCAGGCAGCACGAACTTCGTGACGCTCGCGATCGGGGTCAGCACGCTCGTTCTCATATTGTTACTGAAGCGACGGCCACGCATACCGGGTATTCTGATCGCCGTGGTCGCTGCGACCGTTGTGGTCGCGGCCTTTGACCTCGCAACTCGGGCCGGCGTGTCCGTGCTCGGTCCGCTTCCACGAGGATTGCCAGCACCACGCCTTCCGCTCGTTCACGTCGACGACTGGTTATCGGTCCTCATGGGTGGCGTCGCCGTCGCTCTCGTCTCATTCGCGGACACGAGTGTGCTTTCTCGAACCTATGCGGCGCGTCTGCGTACACCGGTCGATCCCAACCAAGAGATGGTCGGTCTCGGCATCGCCAACCTCGCCGCCGCCTTCTTTCAGGGCTTCCCAATTAGCAGCAGTTCTTCGCGCACACCAGTGGCCGAGGCAGCTGGAGCCAGAACCCAGTTAACGGGAGTGGTCGGTGCGCTAGCAATTGCACTGCTGTTAGTATTCGCCCCTGACCTGCTCCAGCATCTACCGCACACAGCCCTGGCTGCCGTTGTCATTGCCGCCGCCATCGGGTTGGTCGAAGTGTCCGACCTGCGCCGCATCTATCGCATCCAGCCCTGGGAGTTCTGGCTTTCAATGGCCTGCTTCGCGGGTGTGGCCGTGCTCGGCGCCATTCCGGGCATTGCGCTCGCGATCGTGATTGCCGTGATTGAGTTCCTCTGGGACGGCTGGCGCCCACATTCGGCCGTGCTCGGTCGCGTAGAACGTGTCGAGGGCTATCACGACATCACCCGGCATCCGGAAGCACGCTTAATACCGGGCCTCGTCCTGTTCCGTTGGGATGCACCGCTCTTCTTCGCGAATGCCGAACTGTTCCACAAACGCGTCCTCGATGCCGTTGCGAGCTCGCCTACGCCAGTTCGATGGCTCGTGGTTGCGGCAGAGCCGGTGACTAGTGTCGACGTCACCGCAGCCGATGCGTTATGTGAGCTCGATGAGGCTCTACACGCCGCCGGTACCGAGTTGTGCTTTGCCGAGATGAAGGATCCGGTCAGGGAGAAACTGAAGCGCTTCGAGCTCTTCACGCGCTTCGGCGCACAAACCTTCTTCGCCACCATCGAAGAGGCGGTGAGCGCCTACTGCGCGGCCCATCCCGTCGAGGGGCAGACCGTCAGTATCACGAGCGCAACGTCGACTATTGTGACACCGCCAATATGAACGTGAAACCGCAGTTGTGAAAGTGAAAGTTACGTGCCTTTTCAAACGGCAACGAGGTCGCATGCTGATTTTCAGCTTCGATTCCATGCAAGTTGGAAAGGCAAATGTCGAGCAGGATTCCGCCGAGTTGTGATTGCTCTGTTAGTCTTGTTCCGGTTGTCGCCGGCTAGCCCTTATTCGGGCGGAGCCTTTACATTGATATACTTGATCAGAAGTACCTCGTTCCCCTCTTGGCTGTAAATGAGCTCGTCAACGAGCTTTTGTGCCAGCATAACTCCGAACCCTCCCGGCCGCATGCCTTGTGCCTCGCGATACTCGATGTGGCGGATCGGGTCGCCAGCTGGATTAGCCACTGCAGCGTGGGGAATTTCATCCAGCGTAAAACCAACGCCCGGGTCGCTAATGCGACAAGTGACCATATGCCGGGCGCGGACATACCCGATTTGGACCTGTTGTCTGGGGTCAAACTTCCCACCATGTTCGATTGCGTTCAGAAGCATCTCGCGAAAAGCCACACCAACGGCATGCCTCTCGGAGTCGGGAAGTTCGGCGAACTCATCCAGAAATTGAAGGACTCGGTCGGCTGTCTTCAAGTCACAACGGGCAAGGATGCGTATCCATTCAGGAGTCGCCGAAACGACGTCAATTCCATCGTCCCAACTAGGCTCTTCAATCGCTATCCGGATCATGGCGGCCAATGCGTCCATTGAGATCGGCTTAGAAAAATAGCTAAAGGCGCTCGCGCGCATCGCTTCGATCACATCCGCCGGTGTACTCTGGTCGGTCAGGATGATTAGTCGCGTATGAGGACGCACCCGGCGGATTTTGCGAAGCAATTCTATGTCTTCTCGGCCAGACGTCTTCTGGCTGGTCAAGATAAGGTCGAAGCTCTTCCTTTGCGCTAAAAGAAATGCTGCCCTGTTATCACCAGCGTGCCGGATCGCCCACGACCGTGGTTCCAGGACGCGATCCAAGAGAGCCTCAATTTGGGGATCGTCGTCGACGATGAGCGCCGTTCTCACGGCGAAGGGACGCATTCCGATCTTTGCAAGGGCGTTCATATGCCGAGAACATGAGCACGGCATTCGCGAGCAGTTACGCTGGCGTTCCTCACATCCGCTGTTCACATTAGGACGTGCGCACGAACACCGCAGTTCAACAACCGTGACAGAGAGACCCGGTGCTGACCACTGCCAGATTTGCTAGTGGTTTTGATCGCTTCTTCTAATTCGGATGTAATCCGTAGCTCGGCGTTCTGCTCACGGTTCAGCAACTGTGTTCGTACGCCAAGGTGGTTCCAAGAGGATTGTCTGCACCTCGAAACCGGCCCGGGCAACACGCCCATGGCAATCCCAGCCAGGAGTTTCTAAACAACAGGTGTCAGTGTGGTGGTTGCCGTCTGCGTGATGGCAGTGAGGTTTGACGTTCATCTATTCACCTAATCCAAATGGCAATCGCATCCAGAAGTCTGGTACCAAGAATTGTCAGTGTGGTGGTTACCGTCTGCATCATGGCGCTAAGGTTGACCTTCATTGATTGTCCTTCGCCGGGCGGAGCTGTCGTGTTTCGACGCGCTCATACCTTAGAGACTTCTCTCAGCAGTGGGACCTTTCGTGAACTGTTTCTTTTGACAGGATTTTGGATTGGGCATGGGAGGGCCGGACGGGGATGCAAGACAATGCTTCACTTGTAAAAGTGACAGTGCAATCGGCTCAGATGTCCTCCGTCTCTCTCGATCACAGACAAGACGCAGCGCAATCTGGTTAGGGCCAGAATCGCCTCTAGACCAAAAAGGGCTCTAGACCCCAGTCTAGGGCCCTGTTTAAGCTCCGGTCTGTTTGCACCAGAAAACGACTTCTGGGCACCCTGGTAAACATCTTCACTTTCCGTTTGAGACATTCGCGGGCGATTTCTGTGTGAGGACCGCAAGCAATTGCTTAGCCGAGTCTGGCGCCGGGCCTGCCGTGCCGCCAATGATTTGCGTGGCATCCACTTTCTTGCCATACAGCTTTTCATTCGCGCCGCCATCGGGTCCGAGGGACGTTCCCGACAGTGACACGCCGGCAAACACACCCTGCGCTCTGGAATAGGAGAGCATTTCTGCGCTCATCGTCGCATTAGTTGAAGCTTCCGCATCTCGTCCTACGGGGCCTGCGGCGATGCTAGCATCCGCACCGAGTTTAGCTTTTCCCTTCATCAGAGCGCGTGCCCCTTTGTCGTTCATTACCAGAACAACAAAGTCCGTAGCTTGTCCGCCAGCCTGAAGGCCAAAACTGCCACCGCTCGATTGCATCATTGTTGGGGCACTCCAGGGTCCCTTGAAATTGTCACCGCCACGACATGTCATCACTCCGCGTCCATAAGACGCGCCAACGACGAACCCCGCTTTCTTCACTGATGGGAGAACGATAACGCATTCGGCCTTATTCAGGAGACTTATGGGAACGCCGCTGCTTGAATTAACCAGTTCCTTCATTACATCGCCTGACTCCTTTAGTCGTTCCTGTTCCTTCGCGCTATCCTGCGCCAGAGCAATTCCAGGAACCATCAGGAACAGACCGGCCATGGTCAGCAAACTTGTTTGGTTTTTTTTCAAGTGGCGAGTCATGGGAACCTCCTTAACGAATCAAGAGCTACTCTCACAATGAGGCGAGTGAAACTGTCAGGAGTGACAGTGAACGAGGTTCATCCCACAGGCAAATGTCGCCGTCGGACGAACAATTCCCCACTTTGCGATTTTTCTATTGCTGAACGGCCACGCCTGCAAAGGTGACGTTTGGCTACCGGCAATACCCTTGTTGACCAGGACTTTGTCCCTCGATCCATCTGCGGCACAGCATCAGTTTCTCGGCCGTCTCCGTAGTCAAGTTCCCCGGAGCCTTTTGCCTGCACCGTCGAAAAGGAGGAGAATTCCGGGATCAACAGCTCAGAATTTTCGGAGCCCACTTGCCAGAAATAAAGTTCTGCCCTTGCAGCACGCCACGCAGGGCGGGGACCAGATCGGTAGCCAGGCGTGACTTGAAAACGTACCCCAAAGCCCCAACTGACAATGCCGCCTCAACGTAGTCCGGATCTTCATGGACGGTGAGAAATATCACTTTTGCTCTGCAACCCAGGTCGCGGAGGCGAGAAGCTACCTGGATTCCATTGAGAATCGGCATACAGATGTCGAGCACAAGAACATCGGGATTGAGGGTTGAAGCCGCCTCAATCGCCTGTTGCCCGTTTTGAGCAATAGCAACGACATCAAATTCAGGTCGAAGCAACTCTGTAACGCGCTCACGTATGCCCGGCAAATCATCTGCCAATAAGATTCGTGGACATCCCATTTTCCCTCGATTCAAGCGGCTCCTGAAGTCGTTTTACTCACAGAGCTTGCGACAATCGGGACGCGAACTGTGATCTCGGTTCCACCCATTGGCCTCGAAGCAATCAACATCATGCCGTTCACTACACTGACTCGTTCTCGCATACTAATAAGGCCAAGACCTCTGCTGACGATAGCCTCATCTGCATCAAAACCAATCCCGTGATCACGAACTGTGAGCTGGATCTCGCTTGGCGTGTGCGACACTGCAGGCGGGACGCTCTCGGCAGTGAAGTTGACATTCATTTTGTGAACGTCGGCCACTTCCCTGCAGAAGCTCTTGCATGCTGCGACTAACCCCAGGTATTCCAACTTGGACGAGTGCAAGCGATGTGAGATACCTTGAACCTCGGTTCCAATTTCCGCTGCCAGCTGCCGTAATTCGGTAAGCCGGCTTTGAAATTCGCCGCCACGATTTGGGAGGCTTTGCTGAAATATGTCGAGCTTGATTCCGAGCATCGCAATGCGCTGGTTGATATCGTCATGAAGTTCTCGAGCGATACGCATGCGTTCCTGTTCTTGCGCATCAATTAGCCTGCGGCTTACGCCAGAAAGAGCCTCCTCGGCCTGTTTTCGATCGGTGATGTCCAGGCAAGATCCGATGTAGCCGGCAAAAGACCCGTCCTGATTGAATCTCGGCACACCGATGTCCAACAGCCAGCGATATTCTCCGTCCTTCCGCCTGATCCGGTATTGCATCCGAAAAGGCTCACGGAGATCGAACGCCCGCGTGTAGTCATCGAGACACGCCTTCAGATCTTCGCCGTGCAGTCCATCGGCCCAGCCGTTTCCTAGCTCTGCCTCAAGCGGTCGCCCGGTGAACTCCAGCCAAGGCTGATTGACATAGGTGCACAGTCTGTCAGTTCCGGCCATCCAGAGCATCACCGGAGCAGTGTTGGCAACGAGACGAAAACGCCCCTCGCTCTCTCGTGCCACTTCGAGTGCAAAGGCCATTTTCGCTTCTGCCTTTCGGCGTCTCGCGCGATGCCACAGCAGGCCGGCAATTAGCACAGCCTGCAATAGGATTAGAGATATGCCGAAAATCAGGTACCACTTGTACGTCTCCCAAACTGTCAACTCCCGATTCACTACAATACTGCCCGGAGGAAGGTTCTTTTCTTTGAATCCCCAGCGGTTAAGAGCACGCCAATCGAAGATGTAGGTGTTCGCGGTTTTTACCGTAGGGATGTTGTGCGGCTCTTCCCCATTTAAGATGCGAACTGCCGTCGCACCAATCGTCTTACCCTGATCCACGGCATTTGAGACGTCACCGCCGACTTCTCCATGATTCAAGTGTCTGTCATTCAGGCTGAACACCGGGGCGTTCGCGGCAGCAACCACCATCGGACCCGATTCCGCCGTTCGAGAAGAGCGGGCATTGTGAGACCGGTCAGGTATGAAGTGTCGAAACGATTTTCGTATGTTTTCAGTTGATCTTTGACCGCGGCCTCCTGCTGTCGATCAAACGGGGTTGTGCCACTCACCACGACCACGTGTCTGGTATCCGGCTGAAGTCGCAAGGCCGCCTCGAGGGTGGCCGCTGGTGCGACATCAGCTTCGATGCCAGTAAAGGCAGAGTCGGAAACATTTAAACGGCCAGGCAGCCTGTTGGGAAGACAGTAAATAACTGGCACGCCGCGAAAATATGTTTGGTGATTTTTTAGCATGAATTGCAGGGGGGCAGGCCCGCCGGTGACGATGACATCCAGTCTGAGATTCTGATACTTGCGAACGTAGAACTCACGAAATTGGTTCTGATCGGCTGGATCCGGAAATTGTGCTGTCTCCATGAATTCGCGATAAAACTCAATTCGGTAAGCGGAATTGTCGAAGGCGGCTCGTATTCCCTGATCGACGAGGTTGGGCATAGGCTTGTAGGCGCCGGCTTCATAGAAAATCAGGACTCGGCGGACTTGTTTGATTTGAGATGTGGCGGAGCTTTGGAAGAGCAAAAAGAAGCAGAGGAAAACAGACAGCATGAGCTGCAATTTGCTGAAGGCCTTCGTCCTCTCTCGAACGCGGGACTCGGAACACCAGACAAAAAGGCAATTCGCCCGAATCCGTCGTTGGTCGGGCCATTGAAGTCGATAGGTGTCCATTTGGCACCAATCTTGCCGGCTGAGCCCCCGGCCAATTCCCGCGTATCAGATGGCAGTCTTGCGCGAATATTTTCTTCGGTGCGTTGAGAATCCACTACTGTCAATACTGACAGGTGCCCCGCTTAAATTAACTCAGTACGCTACGGCATCCTCGAAAGCTGGTTACTCCAACACCTTAGTACCAAAGTACAATCGGCACTAGCGGGCGGGCCCTGTGTCAGTTTGAAGGTCGAGATGAACAAGGTCTCGTGTCGCCGTGTTTCCGGTAATAGATTTCGCTGTTGTGTGTCCGTCGCCCTGCTCGCCGTTTCCATTGGACTGACGAGTCACCTCTGCTGCCAGACAGCATCCAGCGGGGCATTGGCCGGCGTCACGCTGGATATCTCCGGTGCACTCTTGCCGGGAGTGTCCATCAACGTAGTAAGAGACGATGGCAATGAAGCCAGATCCACTACCTCCGACGCAGAGGGAAGGTTTCGCATCCTCTTGCTGTCTCCCGGTTCATATCATCTGCAAGCTAACAAAACCGATTTTGAACCGATAAGCCTTTCAGACCTCCCCATATCCGTAACAGAAACGCTTCGAGTTGATTTACACCTCCATCTCGCCACGCGCGTCGAGCACGTACAGGTTTCTTTAGAATCAGCAGTGGTTCAAACCGAGAGTTCTGCCTTGGGAAGGGTAATTAATGCAGCAATGATTAGCGAACTGCCCCTGGTTACCAGAAACTTTACGCAGTTGACTGGGCTTAGTCCCGGAGTCGCCGTCGGAGTCTACAACGCAGGAGAGCTTGGGAGCGGAGGAACTGCACTGTCACAAGTAGGGGCCTCGAATGACGGAGTTTTTGTGCACGGCTCGCGATCCTACGACAACAACTGGCAATTGGACGGCGTGAGTGTAAGCGACGTCCTGGGTTCGGGCGCGGCAAGTGGTGGAATCCCGATTCCGAACCCCGATACCCTGCAAGAGTTCAAGGTGCAAACTGGACTTTATGATGCCTCGTTCGGGCGCGCCGCCGGAGCGAACGTGAGCGTGATCACGAAGAGTGGCACCAACGATTACCACGGGACGATCTTCGAGTTCCTCCGCAACGATTTTCTCAATGCGAATGACTTCTTCTTGAATGCAACTCATCAGGAAAGGCCATCGCTCAAGCAGAACCAGTTCGGGATTGCGTTCGGTGGACCAATTGAGAAAGACCGTTTGCTTCTCTTTGGGTCGTATCAGGGGACGCGGCAGGTAAATGGGTTGGCCGCAGGTCAGGCGAGGATCGGTTGCGCTGCCAGTCTGAGCGAACCACCGATCACCAACGACAGATCGCCCGCAGCGCTCGGAAAACTATTCGGCGGCATGAGGGGTGCACTGGGTGGCGTGGCGATCAGATCAGACGGGTCGAACATTAATCCTGTCGCTTTGGATTTCCTGAATTTCAAACTGCCCGACGGCAGCCTTCTGATTCCGACCCCGCAAACAGTTGATCCTGCGAAGGCATTTGCCGCCAGCGGATTTTCTTCCTTTTCACTACCTTGCACCTTCGATGAGGACCAGGGATTGGTGAATCTAGACTATGCTGTTTCGACAAACAACCGGATCGCGGCCAGATTTTTCATGGCACACTCCGATCAGTTGGTTACTGTTCCGGGGAGTGGTCGAAATCCCGTGGCTAACACACGCGGGTTCAAAAGCCCGGTCGGTTCCGACTTCATTGTTTTTTCCGTTGCCCAGACTTACGTTGCGAGCAGCGGTTTCCTGAATGAGGCAAGGCTTGGATTCGTTCGGGCAAGGACGAAATCGCGATCGGAAACACCATTCAATTGGTCGGACATGGGCGTATTTGAAGGTGAAATGAATCACAACAATGAACTGCCCAACTTGAACATCCTTGGTTCCGTCAGCATGGCTTCCGCGATCCCGCGGACTTACACGCAAAACACTTTCTCTTTCAGCGACACGTTCAGTCTGATCAGGGGTGCGCATGCAATGAAATTCGGAGGAGCGCTCGCGCGGTTGAAACAGTACCTTGATATTGTTGGAATCGGCTCGTCAGTGCAATTTCTCAGTTGGCCGGATTTTTTGCTGGGACTCAATGCGAACAACAATGGCACCGGCAAGTTCAGCAATGTCTTTGCCTCGTCTGACAACTATGGCCTCCTGAACCGCAACTTCGCAGCGTGGGAAGGGTCCGCCTTTGCTCAGGATGATTTCCGAATTACCCGCGCTCTTACTCTAAATGCCGGCCTGCGTTACGAGCGGATCGGTCAATTCGGGGACAGCTTAGGAAGAAATTCGAGCTTCGATTTCAGCAAGGCAGATGCCAATCCACCGCCGAGCGGAAGCCTTGCAGGTTACATTGTCGCCTCTAATTTTCCGGGCACTCTCCCTCCTGGCGTTATGCGCGTCGACAACCCGTCTGGAACCTATGGAAGAGGACAAAACGCAATTGCTCCGCGAATCGGTTTTGCCTGGCAGATCGTGCCCGCAATACACGAATTCCTGCTCAGAGGAGGATATGGGATCTACTACTCTCGCCCGACTGGCCAAGCCTCCTCTGCATCTATAAGTGGTGCGCCGTTTTCATTGCTTCGGAGCAGCACAGGACAGGCAAACGCAGCCGCGACACTCCAATCACCGTTTACGCAGCCATTCCCAACTCTGAATTCGTTTCCAGCGTTTGTGCCCTATTCTGCCGCCACAAGTCTGACTGCCCAATCTTCCTCACCGAATTTCAGACCAGCATTAGCTCAACAGTTCTCCCTCAACGTTCAGGCGGCGTTACGCCAGTATTGGCTATTGGAGATCGGATACGTGGGCGCTCGGGGAACACACCTGCAACGCTTCCGTTCGCTGAATCAGGCTTTGGACGCATCTCGGGAACACCCGATCAGAGATGTAACTTCAAACACTTTGGCCAATATCGGATCAAGAGTTCCCATTCCCGGAATAGCTCCCGACTCCCTTCGTGAACTGGAATCCGATGGCAGCTCCTGGTACAACGCGCTTGAGGCGAGCCTGGCAAAACGGTTAGGCCGCGAGCTTCATTTCCTCGCTTCGTACACCTTCTCAAGGACGCTGGATACCGATGGCGCCAACATCAACGGGACATCAGCGGGAACAACCTTGACGATCGGAGACCAAAACTCTCCGCGACAGCGTTGGGGACGAGTCAGTTTCGATCGAACTCACCGCTTTGTTTTCAGCACAACATGGACCCTGCCGGGGCCGGCTGGGCGACTGTCTCGAGCGATTTTGGGTGACTGGGCTCTGGCCGCAATAGCAACGATTCAGTCTGGCAGCGCTCTCACGATCGCGTATACAAATTCGACGAACGTCTTTGGAATCAGCCAGGACCGCTCCCAGCTAAGCGATACGTGCTCAAAAAGCCAATTCATGGTGAAGGGTTCGGTCCAGTCCAAGCTCAACGGCTATTTCAACTCGGCGTGTTTTACGAAGCCGCCGATTATTGGTGCAGACGGTGTCGGAACAGCCTTTGGGAACAGCGCTACGGGGCTTGTGGATGGTCCCGGACAAGCGAACGTGGACATGGCATTGTCAAAGACGATTGCGCTTAATTGGCCGATTGAGAACAGCAGGCTTCGTTTGCGTGCCGAATTCTACAATGCACTCAACCATCCACAGTTTGCCAGCCCGGATACCAACATCTCATCCTCTACATTCGGAGTCATTACAAGTACAGCCGTCAACCCTCGCGTCGGACAGTTAGCCTTAACGTACGCGTTCTAGGAACACACAGATCACGATCTCACGCCGTTGCCGCGTTCGTTTCCTTCTGAACGCTCTTTGAGTGTGCGGCTGCTCAATGCTCGGCACGGATGTCTGCTATCCGAAGAAAGCTCCGTCTCTAGTTCTGATTAAAGAACAAAATGGATTCTTCCCCTTGACGATATAGACTGGCTGCGTATGATTCATTGCAATCAGTTCGGGATGTGATTGGTGACAGAGAGGTGACATGTGGCGACTAGAATGTTGCTCTCTTCAATCTCAACAACGAATACACCTGAAACCCACGAATCTTCTGTTCCTGTTAACCGAATCCTGCGGACGGTGAGTACCGCGCTGCTGGTGGGAATCACCTACTACGCAGGGACGCGGATCGGCTTTGCCTGGACCCCCAGCGGGCAGCCGAATTCGACTTTTTGGCCTCCCAATGCAATTCTTTTGGCCGCATTGTTGCTGACCCCACGGAGAGCCTGGTGGACGTTCCTTCTGGCAGTACTTCCTGCCCACATGTTCGCCCAACTACAAACCGGAGTGCCGGTGTGGACTGCGGTCGGGTGGTTCATAACCAACATTAGCGAAGCGCTAATCGGAGCCTATTGCATTACAAAGTTTTCTGATTCGGCAAAAAGGCTCGACGGTGTGCGCGGGATACTCATCTTTGTGTTCTTCGGTGTCCTTTTCGCCCCACTGGCAACTTCGTTCCTGGATGCTGCTGCAGTAGTCATTACGGGATGGGGGCGAGCCTATTGGCCTGTCGGGCTAGAACGATTTTGGACTAATGCATTAGCCGAGCTGACAATCGTCCCAACCGTCGTGCTCTGCAGCTCAAAGGGCGTTTCTTGGATTCGAAGAATCACTGTCGCTCGATTGTTGGAGGCGGCTCTGCTCGCGGCTGGAACAGTGTTGGTTGCCGTTTTGGTGTTTGGCTTGCAAGGCGTATCGCCTGCGACGACTCCAGCGTTGCTGTATGTCCCACTTCCATTTTTGTTGTGGGCTGCTGCTCGATTTGGTTTGGGTGGGTTAAGTCTCTCTCTCTTGTTCCTATCGCTCATCTCGACCTGGTACACAATGCACGGACGAGAACCGTTCCCGTACGCGTCCTTACCGCAGAACATCCTGTCCCTGCAGATTTTATTTTGTGTGGTCGCTGTGCCGCTTATGTTTCTGGCGGCCGTCATGGCCGAGGCGCGAAGCACACAAGAGTCGCTGCGTAGGATCAGTGGCAGCCTGATTGAGGCACAGGACCAAGAACGTCACCGCATTGCACGTGAGCTTCACGATGACCTCGGGCAGGAGTTGGCGCTGGTTAAGGTGATGCTTGATAGACTCACAGGAGAATCCGATGCGCCCTTGAAGTCCACTTTGGCTGGTTTATCCAGTCGGGTTTCGGCCATTTCCGACACCACACGCGAAATTTCGCACGATCTTTTTCCAAGGCAGTTAGAGTATCTAGGCCTTCAGCAAGCTGTGAGGAAACTGTGCGATGAAGTGCAGCGTGGGAAGGAGATTTCGGTTCATTTGACGATCGGCAATCTGCCGGACCAATTGCAACCCTCAACCTCGCTTTCCCTGTACCGAATCGCGCAGGAAACGCTCCACAACATCATTACGCACAGCCAAGCCAAAAACGTGCAGGTAGAGCTTGCGTCCGATAATGGGCGAATCTTGTTTCGCATCACCGACGATGGAGTCGGCTTCGATATCAGTCACGAAGGAGCGGGTCTGGGGCTCGCAAGCATGCGAGAACGAGTCCGAGCAGTAGGCGGATCCATCGATATCTCATCCGCCCAGAGGGCAGGGACACAAATTGAAGTGCGCGTGCCGTTCCGCGGACATGGCTCGGACGATGTTCCGGGTGCGGCTTAGTCTCAGTGCCCCTTAACGTTGTTGCGATCGCGGCCAACTCATGGGCATACCATAACCGACAGGGTGACCAGAAAAGCCAACTGCATGGATCATCTCGTACTGGTGGTACTCACAGTTATGCCGGACTGATGTCAAGTCAGCTGTGTATTCGGGCGACATTCGGCCTCTCTGGATAATGTTTATCACAGGTGATAAACGGCTGAGTGCTCCGCGTAGATTTGTTGGCGGACCTCCTCGTCCGCAACACTCCG